>Ga0326726_10004889_pt1 | contig 12207 bp, 12 predicted proteins | sample MHFenrmetagenome_2_FD_207603 | JGI IMG/M metagenome (GOLD analysis project Ga0326726, IMG submission 207603) | Lab enriched peat soil microbial communities from Michigan Hollow, Ithaca, NY, United States - MHF15MN | ecosystem: Environmental > Terrestrial > Soil > Wetlands > Peat | place: USA...
CGATGTCTGGATGATGGGATGCCGTCCGGAGAATCCGGACAACCCGCGCTGCCCGGCCAAACAGGGACCGGACCACGACTTCTCGGCGTCGCCGATGCTGGCGAAGAAGTCGAACGGCCAGGACATTCTGATCATCCAGTCGAAGTCGGGCATGGCGTACGCCTTCGATCCCGACAAGAACGGCGCGAAGCTCTGGGAGTACCGCACGAGCGGCGGCAGCGGTCTCGGCGGGCAGTGGGGCGGCGCGGTCGACAACAAGAACGCGTACTTCGGCGTCAACGGGACGCTGTCCCAGACGCCTGGCGGCATGCGCGCAGTGAACATCGATACTGGCAAAGAGGTCTGGTCGAAGACGCCCGACGCGAAGCTGTGCGGCAACGCGCGCGGCTGCAGCGCCGCGCAGGGCGCCGCAGTGACCGCCGTGCCAGGCATCGTCTTCTCGGGCTCCGGGGATGGCGGCCTTCGCGCGTACGCGAGCGACGATGGGACGGTCGTGTGGAGCTTCGATACGAACAAGGAGTTCCTGACCGTCAACGGCGTGAAGGCGAACGGCGCCGCGATGGACGGTCCCGGCGCCGCCGTCGTCGACGGGATGCTCTATATCAATTCCGGGTACGGCGGCATTGTCGGCCGGCCGGGCAATGTGTTGCTGGCGTTTGGCGTTGAGTAACCGAATGTAGGGCGGGCCTTTTCAGGCCCGCCAAGCCGGCGACCCTGGAAAGGGTCGCCCTACGAGGCGTTGATGAAGAAGCTCCTGACAGTCGCCGCCGTTCTCGCATCCGTCTTGGGCGCGCGAGCGCAGGCGCCAGAACCGGCCGGCCTCGTCGTCGGCCTGGGTAACTTCTTCAGTCCCATCGTCAGCGATCTGGACAAGGCCATCGCGTTCTATCGCGACGGGCTCGGCCTGGACATTCAGGGCGCCCCGGCCAATGCCGATCAGAATCCCGCGCTGCGGAACATGTTCGGGCTCCCCGACGCGCAGCTTCGGTGGGCGGTCGGCCGCCCGCCGGCGATGCGGACCGGCGTCGAGATCGTCGAGGTGAAGAAGGCCGAGAGCAGGCCGATCGAGCGGCGCATTCAGGATCCCGGCGCGTTCACGCTCATCCTGATCGTTCGAGAGCTGGATCCGATCCTCGCGCGATTGAAGACGATGGGCGCTCCGGTCGTGACGACCGGCGGCGCGCCGGTTGACGTGCCCTTCGGCGGCAAGGCGCGCGGCGTCGTCGTGAAGGATCCCGATGGCCACTTCGTCGAGCTGGTGCAGCCGCCACCGGGTGAGGCGCCGGCGCCGGGCGCCGCCAACATCATCAGCGTTCGTGTCCGGCTGACCGTCGAGGACGCGGGGCAGACGATGCGTCAGTATCAGCAGCTCGGCCTCGCGGGCACGATGAACGTGATGTTCGAGTCGAGCGCGCCGGTCTTGAAGATGTTCGGCCTGAAGGCCGAGGCGCAGTACCGGGTCGCGGCGATGGACGTGCCGAACGGGCCGAAGCTCGAGTTCATCGACTTCAAGGGCGTCGACCGGCGCACCGTTCGCGCGAACATTCAGGATCCCGGGTCGACGCGGATGCAGCTCCAGGTCCGCGACGTGGACGCCGTGATCGAGTCGTTGAAGGCCGCGGGCGGCGCCGTGGTCTCGACCGGCGGCAGCACCGTCGCCCTTCCCGGGCGCGGCGGCGCCACAACGAAGGTCGCGATCGTCCGCGACGCCAACAACCTGTTTCTGGTCCTGATTCAGGCGGCGCCGGCGCCGGCTCGAACACCGTAGGGCGGGCCCTTTCAGGCCCGCCGATCGCCGCCCTGAAAGGGCCGCGCTACAGGATGCAACCTCGAATCGCGCTTCTGCTTGTCGCGCTCCTCATTCCTGCGACTCTTGCCGCGGACGACCGCCCTCCGCTTCAAACCATCCTCGCGCGCGTCACCGACTACCTGGTTCGTTTCGAGAACACCATCCAGGGCATCGTCGCCGAGGAGCATTACGTCCAGGATGCGGACAAGTCGGACCGGCCGTTCGTCACGCACCGCGAGCTGAAGTCGGATCTGATGCTCGTGCGCAGCGAGGGCAGCGATTTCGGCTACGTCCAGTTCCGGGATGTCTTCGAAGTTGACGGCGATGCCGTGCGCGACCGCGGCGACCGTCTGACGAAGCTGTTCCTGAACTCGTCGGTCTCCGCGCGCCGCCAGGCGTCGGACATCATGAACGAGAGCGCCCGCTACAACATCGGCACCGTGGAGCGGAACATCAACGTCCCGCTGGTCGCGCTGATGATGATGGATCCGATGAATCGATCGCGCTTCAAGTGCTCGGTCGACAGCGATCGCAAAGGCGTGCCTCGCGGGATGCCGAAATCGCCGGCGTTCACGCTCGCGGCCGATGCCTGGGCCATCGAATTCGAGGAAACCGCGACACCGACAATGATTCGCGGCGACGGCCAGGACGCCAAGTCACACGGCCGCATCTGGGTCGACCCTGAGACGAGCCGCGTGCTGATGACCGAACTGGTGGTCGAAGCGAAGACGGTCAGGTCGACGATTCGTGTCAGCTACCAGTCGGAGCCGGTCGCCGGCCTGCTTCTCCCCATCGAGATGCGCGAGACCTATGTGGTCAGGAAACGGTTCTATACCTTCGAAGGCTCCGCAACTTACGGCAATTTCAGGCAGTTTTCCGTCACAACCGCCGAGTCCATTGCCGACCCGGTCAGCCCGCGCTGACCCCGCCCGCATATAATCTGCGGAACGGATCCTGTTTGACTCGGTCTCAGAGTGGAGATTCCAGAGATGGGCCAGCATTTGATGTCGTCCCGTGGCGCGCTGATGGCGGCCGCCGTCGCCCTCGCGTCCCTTCCACTCGTGGCGCAGTCGCCGGCCACGAAGACCGACGTCCCGGCGAAAGCGAAGGCATGGACCGCGCGCACAGCGGACGGTCAGCCGGATCTGACCGGCAACTGGTCGAACGCGACGTTTACGCCGCTCGAACGGCCGGCCGCGTACGCGGGCCGGGAATTCTTCACGCCCGAAGAAGCCGCGGCGTTCGCCAAGTCCCGCATCGACAGCCTCAACAACCAGGCCGCCGACGACATCCACTACGACGACTCGATCTGGCAGTCTGAGAACTACAAGAAGAGCGTGTCCACGCTGCGAACGTCGCTCATCGTCGATCCGCCGGACGGCAAGCTGCCGCCGTTGACCGACGAAGCGCGCCGCAGGCCGCTGCCGCCGCAGGCAGGTTCCCCCGATCGCATCGCCGACAGCTACGAAACGCGGACGCTTGGCGAGCGCTGCATCACATGGGGCAACGACGGTCCGCCGATGACGCCGCCGGGCTATAACGCCAACCTGGACGTCTTTCAGGGACCCGGCTACGTGGTGGTGCGCAACGAGATGGTTCACGCGGCCCGGCTCATTCCGATCGACAGCGCGCGCCCGCATGTCGGAGAGAAAATCCGGATGTGGGGCGGCGACTCCCGCGGCCACTGGGAGGGCAATACGCTCGTCGTCGAGACCACGAATTTCAACGACAAGATCAAGTTCAGGAATTCCACGCGCGCCCTTCACGTCGTCGAGCGCTTCACGCGCGTCGACGCGGACACCATCGACTACCGTTTTACCGTGGACGATCCGAACACATGGACCCGCCCCTGGACCGCGGCCATCCCGCTGTGGAAGGTACCGGGACCGATTTACGAATACGCGTGCCACGAAGGCAATTACGGACTCCCCAACATCCTGCGCGCCCAGCGCGTCGAAGATCAGAAGAACGCGCGCTCGGCGACCAGCGACTGAGCGAGCACGCCTTCCCCTTGAATCCGGCAATGCCGATGCGCCGCCGTCTGTTCTTCGCCGGAGCGGCGGTGGCGTTGAGTTTCTGTCTCGCCCTGGCGGTACTTCTCGCCCTCGACGTGTACGTGCACGCACGTTACGAGAAAGGCGTGCTGGTCAATGTGTGGGGCTATCGAGGTCCGACCGCCGGAAGGAAGCAGCCCGGTGAGTACCGGATCGCCGTGCTGGGCGGGAGCACGGCCTTTGGCTACGGCGTGACATGGAACGAGTCGATGCCGGCCATCCTGGAGAGCAGACTCGCCCAGGTGCCGGGTCGATTCGGGGTCGTCAATCTCGCCTACAACAACGAGGGCGCGTACTCATTTACCTTCACGCTCAAGGACTACTCGTACCTGAAATATGACCTGGTGTGCTTGTACGAGGGCTACAACGATCTCGGCGGGGACTTCAACGCGAATCGATCGGTCTTCAGGCATGACTCTCCTGTATTCATGCTGACCGGGTATCTGCCGATTTTCCCGCTGGTGTTCCGCGAGAAGGCATCGGTGATGGTGTACGGCGATACGCGAGGTGTGTATCCCAGTTTGAACAAGACGGTGTTTCGGCCACAGGCGAGCCTCGCGACGAGGACGGCCGCGGAAGCGTTGCGTGCCGCGGCCTCTGTCGGCGAATCGCTCGAGCGCCAGTTCGGGCGGGTGAGCCCCGGCACCGGGCCAACGGCTGCCGTTTCCGCTCCGGGTGATTGTGCGTTTCCATGGGCGAGCTACTGCGGGTCGATCCGCGCTGCTGTGGAGTGGTCGCTCCAGCAGAACAAGCAGGTGCTCGTGGCGACGCAGCCGTACGAACTTGGTCCCGAGCTGGGCGGCCGCCACCGCGACCAGCAGCGTGCGATGGCAGCTATGGTGGCCCGGCGCTTCGGCGGCGAGCCCCGCGTGCGATATGTCGACCTCGGCAACCTCGTCGACCTTGCGGATCCGGCGCTGTCGTACGACGGGATGCACCTGACCGAGTCCGGCAACGCGCGGCTCGCCGAGGCGCTTGTCGGGCCGGTGCTCGACATGGCCGCGCAGGTTCGTGCCCGGCCGAACTAGCGTCCGCCGTCGCGAATCAACGCCTCTTTCTTCGCGCGGGACCAGCCTTTCAATTCGCATTCCCGCCTGAGGGCATCCGACTTCGAGTCGAACGGCTCGGAATACGCGAGCGTCACCGGGAGCCGGCCCGAAGTGTACCGCGCGCCGCGGCCGCTGTTGTGCACCTTCTCCCGCTGGTGCGGGTCGCGCGCGTACCCTGTGTACAAGGTGCCGTCACGGCACCGGACGATGTAGACGAAATGCACGGCGCTATTGTAACGGCGCGCTCCCGCACGCATCCGCACTCGAGCATTGTGCACGACGATGTTCCGGCCTGCGTGGTCGCGGGTGCGCGAGCCGGGGCGACAGGTTTGAATAGCGCCGCACACTATTGATGAGACTTCGCCGTCTTTGCGCGTTCGAGCCATCGCGATGGAATGCAGTTCGGGGCAAGGACGGACGTGGCGCCAATCCTGCACCATCGTGGCGCACAGGATCCTGTGGCCATGAGAACCACGTCCGGAGAACCGGCTCGTCGGTGGCGATCGCGCGCGTCGGCGCTTGCCTGGTGGTTGTCGACCGCGGCGTTTCTCTTTGCAGGCGGCTGTCTTGTGTACGCCAGCGTGAACGAGATCCGCCGTGTCACGCGAGTGCTTCCGCCCAGGCCGCCTGAAGTCGCGCAGGACGTGGTGATCAAGGACGTGACGGACACAGCCGGCCGGCAAGCGTCGTTCCGGATCCTCCTCCTGACTGACGAGTTCCGGTGGCGCCTCAGCTCCCGCACGGCGCTGGAAAACGGACTGGCCGAGCCGGCATTCACGCCTGCGATGAAGGCGGTGCTGAACGACGCCAGGGAAATCATCTGCGTTGGCGCCAGTTCCGAAGAAATCCCGAAGAGTGTTTCGTTTGCGCGCGGACGTGCCGGCGAGGAGTGGCGTGCCGCGCGCCGCGCGGATCAGATCGCGCTGTGGGTGCGTCAGGCCGTGTCGCGGCCGATTCCGGTTCGCAAGCTGAACATCGGGCACCATGCGCCGACGTCCCATGCGCGGCACACGTCGGATCAGCGGCGCGTCGTGATCATCCTCGTACTGGAGCGGGACGAGCACGCCGACATCGATCAGGCCCTGCGTGCGGCCATGGAGCGTGAAAGCTCGCGCGCGCCCGTGTTCGACGCGCTCCTCAAGGAGTACTCGTTGGCCGCTCCGACCAGCTTCACCTGGGTCGAGTAGCAGAGAAGGAGTCGCCATGCGTGGTCTGGCCGTTCTCGGCGGGGTTTCTTCCTTCGTGAAGGCCGGGTGGGTCCTCTGGCTGGTGTGGTGCGCCGGCCTGATTCTGTGGTACCGCCTCGGACGCGCTGAACAAGGCCAGGGGCGCTCGTCGCGGCAGGCCGAGCCGCCTTCCACCTTCGGCCTCGGCTTGTCGTCTGGCAAAGTTTGAATCCGCCGATGTGGCGAAGGCGTCGAAAGGCCGCAAGTCGTCCAGCCGCCGGCAGTCGGTCGTGGATGATCCCAATCCGATAGCGGTCCTCACGTAAAGGGCCTCACCCAGGTAGTCCTGCCCCTCGCGGCAACCCGAAGCAAATCGAACATCGCACATCGGTGAGGGTCCCTCGCCGTACGTACTGTGTGGCGAAGAGTGCTGTACCTGATCAGCAGGGTGACGGCCTCTCCGATGGATTCTCACTGCACAGCGTGGCACCCCTGTTGCACCTGAGCGGACCGCTTTTCCGACATCAAGACATCGTCGCCATGACTTCCACACGTGCGGACGACCGAGTCGGCCCTCGCAAACCAAAGAAAGGGAACACGATGACGACCAGAACAATCGCGTCACAGCCTGATGCCCGCATGTCCCGCCCGATCGACCAATCACAGGCTGACTATCAACAGATGGTGAAGGTCTCGCCCGACGAGATCGCGCAGCGCGCGTACGAGTTGTTCATGGCGCGCGGCGGCGCTCATGGCAGCGACCTCGATGATTGGCTCGTCGCCGAAAGCGAGCTGATGCGCGGCCGGGGGATGCGGCAGGCGAACGCCTGACACCGAGTGGAGCGCCCGGTAACGTCTCTGTCAACGGACTCCGAAGCCCGGGAGGGTACGACGATGTTCTGGGTTGACGTTGGAATTGCCGTGTTCGCCGGAATCGTCGCCGTGCTGGCGGCGCTCATGAAACGCCCGAGAGACCTCGGATTGCTCAGCGACCAGTGGCTGGCCCAGCACCGGCGGGAGTCATAGCGATGCGCGCGTGAGGGGTTCGGGCGAAACGGCTGAGCTGGTTCAGCGCGCAACGCGTTGCCACCTAACAGCCATAATGGGTGCTGTGAACCCCCGCATCCTCATCGCCGACAGCCACGTCCTCATGCGGCGGGCACTGCGTGCGGCGGTCGAGCAGCAGCCCGCATGGACCGTGTGTGCCGAGGCGACAACGGCGCTCGAATCGCTGGCGAAGACGATCGAGTGCTCGCCGGAAGTGGTCCTCCTCGACACGGGGCTGCCGGGTTTCGACAGCGTCGAGTTCACGCGCGAACTTCGTCGGGTGGCGCCGGCCTCAAAGGTCCTGATCGTGTCGGTCTTTGAATCGACGGAGCTGGCGGCGGAGTTCCGGGACGCCGGGGCCCACGGCTACCTGCTCAAGTCCGACGTCGGCCTGGCGCTGGCCGATGCCGTCGGCGCGCTGCTCAGCGGCGGCACGTTCTTCAGAGATCGCATGGAAACCGCCGTGGCCGACCTCGGCGGCGATCGACCGGCGGCTTCCGAACCCCGGGCGCGGCTGACGGCGCGGGAGCGCGAGGTGTTGCAGCTGCTGGCCGAGGGGAAATCGAACAAGGAAGTCGCTTCCTTCCTGAGAATCAGCCCCAAAACCGTCGAAACCCATCGGGCCAGGATTATGAGCAAGCTGGATGTGCATTCGGTGGGGGGGCTCGTCCGCTATGCCATCCGGAATCGCCTGCTGGACGCATAAGTGGCAAACTGTCGCTTCGGCCCGCGCCGCTCCATGGGTAACCCGCTGTATTGCCCTCCGCGGACGGTCCGCGCTATCTATAGGCTGTTCGTTTCATCCTGTCGTTCGCCCGCCGACGTGCTGACGACGACTCGTGAGCTCGCGCCGTATGGTCAAACCTCGCGTCATCATCGCTGACGATCACCGGCTCTTCGTCGCCGGCATCGAGCGGTTGCTTGCGTCGAAGTGCGACATCATCAGCACCGTGTACGACGGTCAGGCGCTGCTGGACGAAGTCCGCCGGCTCCGCCCCGACATCGTCGTGCAGGATCTGTCGATGCCGCCGATCAACGGCATCGACATCATCCGCGAGATTCGCGAGATCAACCAGCGGATCAAAGTCATCGTCGTCACGATGTGGGAGGACCCGGATCTGGCCGCCGAGGCGTTCCGGTGCGGAGCCTCCGCGTACATCCTGAAGAACTGCGCGGTCTCGGAGCTGCTGGACGCCGTGCACTTCGCGAGCGAGGACAAGTCGTATGTCACGCCGCTCATCGCGCAGCGCATGATTCAATCGCTGGCGAAGCCGGCGCGCACGAGCGACGCCGAGCGGCTGCTGACCGGACGTCAGCGCGAAGTGCTCCGCCTGCTGGCGGAAGGCAAGTCGATGAAGGAAGTCGCGGCGACGTTGAACCTCACCGTCAGAACCGTCGCGTTCCACAAGTACCGCATGATGCAGATGCTCAACATCAAGAGCAGCGCCGAGCTCGTCCGCTTCGCCGTCATTCAGCACATCGTCTGACAATCTGTCCGTCATTCCTGTCGAGGTCCTGCGAGTTTTCGTCGCTGGTACTTCGCGCAGTGCGCTGTCTGACATTGATTCTTTGACGTTCTGGTACTTTCGCGAGCTTCTCTGAGGGCGTCGTCTGCCTTATTCTGCGCGACACACAACGCAACGCCATCAAATCGCACACGGACGGGAGCGGACCATGGACTCATCACTCGAACAATGGCGGAGAGACTTGAACCGGTCGGTGCGCGACTTCGCCGCGGCCGCCGCGAGCCTCGATGAGGAGACACTGCAGGCATTCATCAACACGATGCTGCGAGAAGTCGGCGAAGCGCTCGCGGTCGATTGCTGCGCGCTCGTCGAAGTGGACGATCGTCCGTCGGGCGCGTCCACGTATGCCTGGAGCCAGAACGCCGCCGAGGGACGCGAGCACGCATTCGAATCGCCGACGTTCGCGGCGATGGTCGAGGGTTTCGCGTTCGATCGTCAGCCGCTCACGCTGCACACCACCGCCGACGATGGCGACGAGCCTGCCGTCGCCGAAATGAGAGCGTTCCTGCGGCAGGGCGGCGTCGGCGCGGCGTTGTTCGTGCCGCTCGCGGCGGCGCGCCGGACGGTGGGATGGTGGGTGTTCGGCGCCTGCGCCGACGAGCACGTCTGGCGGGAGCCGGTCATCGAACACCTGCAGATGCTGGCCGACGTCGTGTCCGGCGCGCTGCAGTCGCGGCGCCGGGAGCCGCGGGAAGCCACGGCAGCGGCCGTGCCGATCAGCGTCGCGCGGCTTCCGGCCAGGGGCCGTGCGGCGCCGCCCATCAGAAACGCGTTCGCGATGAACCTCGGGATCGCCGACATCGTGGGCGACAGTCCCTCGCTCGTGGCGGCACTCGCGGCGCTCGATGAAGTCGTCGACGCCGACAGCAGCGTGCTGCTGCTGGGCGAAACCGGGACCGGCAAGGAGCTCTTCGCGCGCGCCCTCCATGCCCGCGGCCCGCGCCGGTCGTTTCCTCTGGTCAGCGTCAACTGCGCGGCGCTGCCGCCGACGCTGATTGAAAGCGAGCTGTTCGGGCATCAGCGCGGCGCCTTCACGGGCGCCATCGCCGTCAGGCAGGGACGCTTCGAGCTCGCGCATCGGGGCACGCTGTTCCTCGACGAGATCGGCGACCTGCCACTCGAGCTCCAGGCCAAGCTCCTGCGCGTCCTCCAGGAAGGCGGGTTCGAGCGCGTCGGCTCCTCGCAGACGCAATCGGTCGACGTGCGGATCATCGGCGCGACGCACCGCGACCTCGGCCGGGCTGTCGCTGACGGCGAGTTCAGGGCCGACCTCTTTTACCGGTTGAACGTGTTTCCGATTCGCCTGCCTCCATTGCGTGAACGGAGGGAGGACATCCCCGCGCTCGTCTGGTCGATCATCCGCCGGCGGCAGGGCGCGCTGCACCGTCACATCACCACGGTGCCGGCCGAGGCGATCAAGACGCTCCAGCAGCATTCGTGGCCCGGCAACATCCGCGAGCTCGAGAACGTCGTGGAGCGCGCGCTCATTCACTCCACGGGCGATACGCTCGTCCTCCTCGATCGCAACCTCGAGACGTTCGATCGGGAGCCGGCCGCCGACACCTTGATGTCGGTGGAGCGCGCGCACATCGAGGGCGTTCTGCGCGACTGTGGATGGCGAATCAACGGCCTGGGCAACGCGGCGGAACGGCTGGGCCTCCATCCGAACACGCTTCGTTTCCGGATGAAGAAGCTCGGCATCGTCCGGCGCGAGCCGGCGCGGGAAGCGCCGGGGGCTCGTCCGTCCAGGCGCGCCTGGACCGCCTGAACCCACAGCGTGCGGGCGTGCGAGACCACAGGCGGTGAGCGCCGGACACGCCGGGTCAGCGGGCGACGCACGATCGTTACAACCTGCCGGAGCGAGAGTTGCACCGTGGAGGGGCCGGAGTCTCCCCCATGGTGCAGCGGTCGCTGGTCCTTACTCTTGCGCTCAGCCTGCTGGCGTGGCAAGGGACTCCTTTCGCTGGCCGCGCGGCTGCTGCGGCAGCGGCCGTGGTCCCGGTCGATGGAGGGTGGCCGCGTGCGTACACCACCGGGTCCGGCGCCAGGCTTGTCCTCTATGAGCCGCAGGTCGCCAGCTGGGCCGACGAGAAGCGGATCGTGATGTACGCCGCGGTCTCGTATCGCGGCAGGAACGAGCAGACGCCGGCCCTCGGCACACTCCGGATTGAGGCCGACACGAAGATCTCCCTCGACGAGCGGCTCGTGAACTTCCCGGAGTTCACGATCACCGCGTCGAATTTCCCGACGATGCCCCGCGAGCAGCAGGCGGCGGTTCTCGGAGAGATCAGCTCGTCGGTCCCTTGTGATGAACGCGTGATCGGCCTTGATCGCGTACTCGCCGCGGTGGACACCAGCCAGGTCAAGCCACGGAACGTGGACGGGGTCAAGGCCGATCCGCCGGCGGTGTTCTACAGCACGGTGCCGGCGGTGCTGGTCAATCTCGACGGCGATCCAATCTGGAGTCCCATGAAAGACGGCGACCTGCGCTTCGCCCTCAACACCAGCTGGGATCTGTTCGAGCACATGCCGTCGCGCAGCTACTTCCTTCGTACCGACTCGGCCTGGATGAAAGCGGTCAGCATCGACGGCCCGTGGACGGCCGCGGGCAAACTTCCCGACAGTTTTTCGCGGCTGCCGGACGACGGTCGCTGGAAGGACGCGCGGGCAGGGGTGGCCCGGCATGCTCCCGGCGGTCCGGCACCAGGCGTGTTCATGAGCAGGAAACCGGCGGAAATGATCCTGCTGCGCGGCGCGCCGGTTTATGCCGCCGTGTCCGGCACCGGCCTGCTCTGGGTCAGTAACACCCGCAGCGACATCTTCCGCGCCGGCAAGACCGGCCCGGTGTACTACCTCGTCTCAGGACGATGGTTCACCGCGCCGGACTTCAAGGGACCGTGGACCTTCGCGACGCCGAATCTTCCCGAGGACTTCAAGAGGATCCCGCGCGAGCACCCGCGCTCGCACGTGCTCGCGTCGGTTCCGAATACGACGCAGGCGTTCGAGGCCGTCCTCCTGGCGCAGGTGCCGCAGACTGCCCGAGTGAGCCGCGCGCGAGTCGCGGCGCCAGAGGCCGTCTACCAGGGTGAGCCGCAGTTCCAGCCGATCGAGTACACTTCAGTGGCGAGGGCCGTGAACACCGACAAGGACATCCTGAAGGTCGGCGACCTCTATTACCTGTGCGTCGACGGCGTCTGGTTCATGTCGAGGAGCGCGAGCGGTCCATGGACGCTGAGCGACTCGATCCCGGATGAGATCTACGAGATTCCGATCAGCTCGCCCGCGTACCATGTCACCAACGTCACGGTCGAGAACGCGGATGACGAAGCCGTCGTCTTCGCGACGGACGCGGCGTACACCGGGGTAGTGGTGGCGTGGGGATGCGCGGTGTGGGGCACCGGGTGGTCCCACCCGCCGTACGTCGGCTGGCATGGCGACTCCCTGGTGTATTACCCGCGATCTCCGAGCTACGGTGACGCCGCCCGTTACAACCCGAAGACGGGGACGTACTTGTCCGGCGTGGCCCACGCATCGCACCCTCGCCCCGGCACGGTCGCCCAGCTGCAGCAGGGCGCG
>Ga0326726_10004891_pt1 | contig 12205 bp, 10 predicted proteins | sample MHFenrmetagenome_2_FD_207603 | JGI IMG/M metagenome (GOLD analysis project Ga0326726, IMG submission 207603) | Lab enriched peat soil microbial communities from Michigan Hollow, Ithaca, NY, United States - MHF15MN | ecosystem: Environmental > Terrestrial > Soil > Wetlands > Peat | place: USA...
GAGGTCGAGGAACTGGAGGCCGCGGTTGCTGTACTTCTTGGCGATGGAGACGACGAGCCGGAGGTTGGCCGCGACGAGCTCCTTCTTGGCCTGGTCGCTGACCTTCTTCCCGGCCGTGATGGCCCGGACGGCGCGCCGCAGGGATTCCGGATCGAGCCCGATCTCGGTCGTCTGCCGGCGCAGGTCTCGGTTGATATCGCGGATCTTCTGTTTGAGGACCGGGTCCTCTTTCTTCTTCTTCGCGAGGGCCGAGGTCCAGTCATCCCGGATGTCCTCGAGGTCGTTGATGGCTTTGAGCCGGGTCCTTAGCTCGTCGATGATCTTCTCGCGGTGCGCCGACCGCAGGTTGAGGTCGCGGATCGTCCGGCTGATCTTGACGATGATCCGGCCGCGGCTGACGAGGGTCTTCTTCTTTTCCGGGATGCGATCGAGCTTGCGGCTGTACTCCTTGATCCTCTTGACCTTGCCCAGGATCTGCTTCTTCTTCTCCTCAAGCTTGCCTTCGGCGATGTCCTCTTCGGAGACATCGAACATCTCCTGGATGACGAAGGGATCTTCCTTGATGCGCTCTTCCAGGGACAGGACCTCGTTGAGGACCAGGCGCGTCCGGCTGAGGGCCTTGATGATGCTCTTCTCGCCCCGCTCGATCTCGCGGGCGATGGCGATCTCGCCCTCGCGCGTCAGGAGCGAAATGTTACCCATCTCGCGGAGGTAGAGCTTGACCGGGTCGGTCGTCCGCTCGAGGCCGTGCGTCGAGACGAGGTCGCTCTTGCGGCGCTGGGGGATCATCTCCTTCTGGCGCGAGTCGAGGATCTTGATGCCGTAGTCGCCCATCGACGAGAGGAAATCGTCGAAGTCCTCCTCGGAATCGAGGTCCTCGGTGAAGGTCTTGTCGATCTCCTCGAAGAGCAGGTAACCCTGCTTGCGGCCTTTCGAGATGAGCTGGGAGATCTCGTCTTTGTGGAATTTACTGTCCGGAGACACGGCGCGCACCTCTCTGTCCGCTGAATCCTATTTGACGAACGTCCATGATCTTTTCTTCCCGTTCACATCAACGACAGGATCTGCTTCGTGACGTCCTGCTTCTGATAGAGAAGGGCCAGGAGCTCCTCTTTCTCCCCCTTTTTCTCCGACCGGGCGATCTTTTGCTGGATGTCCTTCAGCCGGTTCTGCAGGTGGACCTTGCGCAGGGAGCGCAGGCACTCCTGGGCCTCCTCGACCGAGCCGTCCGCCGATTTCTCGAAGAGCGCCCGGGCCAGAAGCGGCAGGAGGGCCGGAGGGACCTTGCCCTGGAGCCCGGGGAAGCTCCATTCCTTGGCGTTCTTGAAACACTCCATGATGTATTGGAAGACGGGCTCGCTCCGCAGTCCCTGGAAGACCTCCTCGCCGCACTCGGCGAAGACGTACGGCGCGACCGAGCGGTCGCCCATCAGGATCTGGAAGAGCCGTTTCTCGGCCGGGCAAAAGAGGCCCGCCTCCTCGGGACCCTTGTCCGGGGCCTTGTTCTCGACGATGGCACGGAGGAGCTCCTCCCCGACGCCGAGCCTGGCGCTGGCCCGCCGCAGGTATTCGCTCCGGGCGACGGGATCGGGGACCTTCTCGATCTCCCGGACGACCGCCCGGGCGACCCGGCCCTTCTCTTCGGGGATGTCCATGCGGACCCCCGCGGTGAGCGCGTCGATGAGGAAGTCGAGGCCGGGGACGGTCTTCTTCATGAGGGCGAGGTACTTCTCCCGGCCGTGCTTCTTGAGGAAGGCGTCGGGGTCGAGGTCGTCGGGGAGGACGAGGACGTCGATGTTGAGGCCCTTCTCGAAGCCGAGGGGGACCGCCCTCGCGGCCGCGTTCCGCCCAGCGGTGTCCCCGTCGTAGTTGACGACGAGGTGCGAGGCGAAGCGCATGGCCTGTCCGACCTGCCAGGGCGTCAGGGCCGTGCCTAGCGAGGCGACGACGTTGAGGATGCCGGCCTGGTAGAGCGACGAAAAATCGGTGTATCCCTCGACCAGGATGACCGTCCCTTCCTGACGGATGGCGTCCTTGGTGAAGTTCAGGCCGTAGAGAAGCTTGCCCTTGGAGTAGAGGGGCGTCTCCGGGGAGTTCAGGTATTTCGGCTCGGCGTCAATGACCGTGCGGCCGCCGAAAGCGACGACCCGGCCGGTCAGGCTGAAGATGGGGAAGATGACCCGGCCCCGGAACCGGTCGCGGTATTCGCCGGGCCGCGAGCCGGGCAGGGCCAGCCCGCCCTTTTCGAGAAGGGTGATCGGCACGTCCTTGGACCGGAAGAATTCGATCAGGGCGGTCCACGAGTTCAGGGCGTAGCCGATCTTGAGCGTCTGGATCGTCTCGTCCGACAGGCCCCGCTTCTTCAGATAGTCGAGGGCCTTCTTCCCTTCCTCCGTGCCGAAGAGGTTCTTCTTGAAGTAGCCCAGCGCGAGCTCGTTCGCCTTGAACAGCTTTTCCTCGAGCTTGAGGACCTCGGGCCGGACCCGCTGCTGGGCCGGCAGGGGGACATGATAGCGTTCGGCCAGGCTCTTGAGGGCCTCGGGAAAGGTCAGGTTCTCCCTCTCCATGAGGAGGGAAAAAATGTCCCCGCCGACCCCGCAGCCGAAACAGTGGTAGAGCTGTTTCTCCTCATCGACGGTGAAAGATGGGGTTTTTTCGGTGTGGAACGGGCAGAGACCGACCCATTTCCGCCCCCGCCGGCGCAGGGTCGTATACTGGGAGGCGATCTCGACTATGGATGAGGCCTGCTTGACCTGGTCAATGATCTCCATGAATGCTTTTCGGGCCGCGCGTTCTCATAGAATATAGGAACGGGACCTCACCTTGTCAAGGTGTTCTATTTATTATTCTTTCGGACGATCAGCGCCCGTTCCTATGCCCTAGAGGTGGTTGATCTGGCTGGCCAGGAAGGCGGCCCCGAAGCCGTTGTCGATATTGACGACGGCGACCCCGCCCGGACAGGCGTTGAGCATGGCCAGGAGGGCCGCCAGGCCCTTGAACGCCGCGCCGTAGCCGATGCTCGTCGGGACGGCGATGACGGGGACCTTCACCAGGCCGGCGACGACGCTCGGCAGGGCTCCCTCCATGCCGGCGACCGCGACGATGACCCGGGCCCCGCGCAACCGCTCATACTGGCCGAGAAGCCTGTGGAGCCCGGCCACGCCGACATCGTAGATGCGCTCGGTCGTATTGCCAAGGATCTCCGCGGTCACGGCCGCTTCTTCGGCGACCGGAATGTCCGAGGTCCCCGCGGTCAAGACGACGATGGTGCCGCGGCCCGCCGGGGGTTTGGTCCGCACCAGACTGATGGTCCGGGCGGCCTCGTTGTATAGGGCCCCGGGGAGCCTGGACCTGACCTTGGACCAGACGGCGGGCTCGACCCGGGTCACGAGGAGGTTCGAGCCCTTCCCCAGGATCTCCCGGGCGATGCGACCGATCTGGACGGAAGTCTTGCCCAGGCCGAAGATGATCTCGGGCGTGCCTTTAGCCACCTCGCGATGATGGTCGACCTTGGCGAAATCGAGGTCGCAATAGGGGAATCCCTCGAGGAGGTCTAGGGCCTTCGCGGGCGTGAGCTTCCCCGCGCGCACCTTCTCCAGGATCTCTTCCAGCCGCTTTCTCATCCCGGCTATTCTACCACAGATGCCAAGCCTTTCGACGATCGCTGCCGAGGGGGGAGGGAGGCGACGCAACGGCGTGGGGGAATTATCTTAATAAAGGCCCTTTTTTAAGATATTTCGCAGAACTGCGGCTTCGAGCTCTCAGCAGCAGTCCTGCAGGTCCGCTCCGAAGACTTCGCTCCCCGCCGGCCAAGGGAGGAGCCGACCAACCAACTGAGGCGATATTGTCAAAAACGGCCATCTCATGTAAAATAAGCGCAATTCATCCGGTATCGAGAGGAACAATCGTGCGCGAACTACGATCGAAAAAGGACGAGTATCAGAAAGCCCTGTCGGCCTTCGGCCAGGCCGTCAAGGAGTTCCAGAAGGGCGAATTCGAAAAGGCCGCCGCGTCGTTCAAGGAGTTCATCGAGAAGTTCCCGGCCGACAGGGAGATCGTCGACCGGGCCAAGGCCTATCTCTCGATCGCCCAGAAGCGGCCGAAAAAGGAGAGCGTATCGCTCAAGGGATTCGAAGACCATTATCGCCACGGCGTCACGCTGATCAACCAGAAGGATTACGCCGGAGCGGTCAAACTATCTGCTGGCCGATACGCACAGTCTGATGGGACAGGCCGACTCCGCTCTCGAGCTGCTCAAGAAGGCCGTCCAGAAAGACAAGAACTTCTCCGTCCTCGCCCAGAACGAGCCGGATTTCGAGTCTCTCTGGGAAGACAAAAAATTCAAGCTGATCACCAAGCTCGTATGAAAAGAAGAACCGTCGTTCTTTTTCTAGTGGGGAGAGAGCGCACGGTCTTCCAGCCGGTCCTGGGACGGCCGTTGGGCGCCTACGCCCTCGAGGCCGCTTGCCGGCTCAGCCCCGATGCCGTTCTGGTCATCGCCGGCACGGAGGGTGAAGACCGGGGCGACTGGGAGAGCCTGATCAAACGCATCGAGACGAAGACGCCCATCTTCCTGCTTGCCGGCGAAAAGCCTCAGGGCGGTCGGAAGGGAAGTGTCCTGTCCGACCTGCTCACGGCGCGGGCCGTGCTCGAAAAATACCCTGACGGCGATGTCCTGGTGGTTCCGGCCTATCTGCCGCTCCTGCGCGACCGGACCTTGAAAGCCCTGCTTCGGACGCATAGGGCCAAGGGCTACTCGCTGACGTTCTTGAGCGGGGCGGAGGAGACGGGGCTCGCTGGGGTCCTGGGCTTGCGCTCGGCCGATGTCTTCCCGCTCTTGAGTGGGATCTCGCGGGCGCGGGGACGGGCCGGATTCGAAACGCTGGCCCTCCGCTTGACGAAAGCGGGGAAGACGGTCGGATTCACCGTCTGCCCGGAGGCCGATGAGATCCTCCCGGCCGCCGACGGTGTCGCCGTCGGCCGGGCCGCCCGGCTGCTCGGGGAACGAAAGAACCGGGCGCTCGCGCGCCGCGGCGTCATCTTCTATGATCCCGCGTCGGCCTGGATCGATTGGGACGCGGAGATCGGCCCCCGGACGATCGTCTATCCTTCCGTTGTCATCGAAGGGGCCACCCGGATCGGCGCCGACGGGCGCATCTTCCCCCACGTCCACATCATGAATTCGGTCCTGGGCGCCAGGGTGAAGGTCTTGAGCTCCACGGTCATGGAGGATTCGATCCTGGAGAACGACGCTCAGGTCGGCCCGTTCTCCCGTTTCCGGCCGAACACGCGCGTCTGCGCCGGGGCCAAGGTGGGCAACTTCGTCGAGATGAAGAATACCGTCTTCGGCCCTCGTTCCAAGGCCCAGCACCTGAGCTACGTCGGTGACAGCACCGTCGAGGAGGGGGTGAATATCGGTGCCGGGACGATCACCTGCAATTACGACGGCGTCGCCAAGAACCCCACATTTATCGGCGCCAGGGCGTTCATCGGCTCCGGGACCGAGCTCGTGGCCCCGGTCAAGGTGGGCCGGGGAGCGTACATCGCCGCGGGCTCGACGATCACCAAGGATGTGGCCCCGGGGGCCTTGGCCATCGCCAGGGCCCGGCAGGTGGAGAAGCCCGGCTGGATCCTGGAAAAGGCGCGGGCCAGGAGACGAGGCCTGGGGGGTGGCCGACTATGAAACGCAGCGACGTGCGCAAGTATTTCAAGAACGGCCGGGCCGCCGTTTCGGCCGAGACCTATGCCATCGTCAAGACGAAAACGGCCCTCGTCAACGCCCTGGCCGTCATCAAGGACGAACGCGAGACGACCTGCATCATCGACGAATCCAAGCTCGGCTCGCAAAAGTTCCTGGGCTTCGAGGGCGATTGGCGCATGATCACGTTCGACATGGTCCTGCCCCTGAGCCTGGTCGGGTTCTTCGCCGCGGTCTCCGGCGCCCTGGCCGACGCCGGGGTCAATCTCTTCACGATCTCCGCGTACACGACGGACCACGTGTTCGTGAAGAATCCGAAGCTCGAGATCGCCGTCAAGGCGCTCGAGAAGCTGGGCATGTCCGTCCGCCAGCTCTGATCATCGCATGCCGGCCGCCGTTCCTCTCGCCGAGATCAAGAAAGCCTTGAGCGCGATCGACCCGCTGCCGCTCATCGAGGCGGGGTTCGTCGCCTATTCGCGCGGGGAGAGCGTCGTCCCGCCCGTCGGGGAGCTCGTGTTCGACGATCCGCCGGGCGAGGTCCACATCAAGTACGGCTATATCAAGGGCGGCGAGTTCTACGTCATCAAGATCGCCTCGGGTTTTTACGACAATCCCAAGCTGGGCCTTCCGTCCGGCGGCGGGCTCATGCTCGTGTTCAGCCGGAAGACGGGCCTGCTCGAAGCGGTTCTGCTCGACGAGGGCTATCTGACGAACCTGAGGACGGCGGTGGCCGGCGCGGTCGCCGCGAAATACCTGGCGCCGCGCGACGTGACGGCCGTGGGCATCATCGGCGCGGGCGTCCAGGGCCGGATGCAGCTCGAATGGCTCAAACGGGTGCGGCGCTTCGACCGGGCGGTCGTTTGGGGCGTCAGCGAGGACGAGCTGGCGGCCTATCGTCGGGATATGGAGGCGCCCGACCTGGCCATCCGGACGACCCTCAGGGCCGAGGAGGTCGCCGCGGCCGCCAATCTCATCGTCACCTGCACGCCGTCGACCCGGCCGATCCTCAAGGCCGAATGGATCCGCCCGGGGACGCACATCACCGCGGTCGGATCCGACACGGCGGAAAAGCAGGAGCTCGAAGCCGCGATCCTGGCCCGCGCGGACCGGGTCGTCGCCGACAGCCTGAGCCAATCGGAGCTTCGGGGGGAGATCTACAGGGCCGTGAGCGCCGGGGCGATCGCGAGGGGATGCCTGGTCGAGCTCGGCCGGGTGATCGAAAACCCGGCGCTCCGCCGCTCCTCCCACGACGAGATCACCGTGGCCGACCTCACCGGCGTCGCCGTCCAGGACATCCAGATCGCGACCGCCGTCTGGCGCCAGATCCGCTAAAGGTATTTGCGGATGGCGGCGTCCATCGCCGGCATCTGCCGTTCCATCTCGGCGACCATCTTGAATTGGGTCCGGGCCCGGTCGAGATTGTGGCCCGGTCGATGGATCTTGAAGTAGACGTCGCCCTTGAGGTGATCGGTGAGGAAGCGGATGCCGCATTCGAGGGTCAGGAGCTTGGCCGAAAAGGCTAGAAGGTCCGTTTCCCCGGGGACAAGGAAATCCCGGGCGGCGTCGAGATAGCCGGCGGCCAGCCGGTCGAACATCCGGATGTCGAAGCCGACCTTGCCCAGGTCCCGCTCGTCCTCGGCGGCCGTCGCCGCCCCGAGGCGGACCGAGTCGCCGAAGTCGTAGAGGACCGAGCCCGGCATGACCGTGTCGAGGTCGATGACGCAGATGCCCTCGCCGGTGCGGTCATCGATCATGACGTTATTGAGCTTGGTGTCGTTGTGGGTCACCCGCTCCGGAATGCGGCCCGAGCCTATCCCGTCGACGACCACACCGGCGTCCTCTTTCCGGGCGAGGACGAATTCGATCTCGGCCTTGACCTCTCCCGCCCGGCGGGCCGGATCGAACTCGACCGACGCGAGGAACGCGTCGAAGCGCTTGCGGGTGTGATGGAAATCGGGGATCGTCTCGTGGAGCCGCTCGCCGGGCAGGCGGGCCAGCATCTTCTGGAAGTTCCCGAAGGCCTTCGAGGCCGAATACACGTGGCGGAGGTCCTCGACGCGGTCGTAGGTCCGGGCCCCGTCGATATAGCGGAACATCCTCCAATAGTTGCCTTCCGGGGTCCGGTGGAAGGACCCCCCGTCGCGCGTCGGAACGATGGTCAGCGTCTCCCGGTCGGGGTCGCCTCCGGCGGCGACAATCCGCTCCCGGGCGAATCGCGTCACCCGCTCGATGTTCTCCATGAGGAGCTCGGGCTCGCGGAAGACAAGGTGGTTGATCCTCTGATTGACGTACTTGACCCGGCGGCCGCTCTCATCGAATTCGGAACAGTACGTGTCGTTGATATGGCCCGACGGGATCGGGCAGGACGTGATCCAGGTCCCGGCGCAATCGAAGGCGGCGCAGATCTTGTCCAGTTCGGGTAAGGGCTTCTTGTCCATGGACGACCTCAGCTCAGGGATCCCCGGGCCCCCCCCGGGTCAGGCGCCCATTCTAATCAGCCCCCGGGCGCATGTCAATGAACCGGGCGAGGCCGTCCGCCCCCGCCCCGCCGGCCGGAGGGCCTCCCGCCCCGGCCCCCCGAGGGCCGCCGCCTCTCGAGGTGCTGGCCGGCCAGCCTCTCCAGGCTCATGTCCCGGACGAACATGTCGCTCGTCACGGGGAATGCCGGGATCTTCTGCCCGATGAACTTTTCGATCGCCTCGAGATGATCGGCCGTCTTTTCGGAGGCCAGGGTGATGGCCAGGCCCGCCGCCCCCGCCCGGGCCGTCCTCCCGATCCGGTGGACATAGTTCTCGCTGTCCTGGGGGATGTCGTAGTTGATGACCATCGCCAGGTCGTCGATGTGGAGGCCCCGCGAAGCCACGTCCGTGGCCACGAGGATGGGAAAGCGCCCCGCCGTGAAGTCCTCGATGATCTTCAGCCGCTCGCTCTGGGGCAGGTCGCCGCTGAGGAACTTGGCCCGATACCCGTTCGCCTGGAGCTGTTTGGACAGCAGGAACGCCGTGTGCTTCATGTTCGTGAAGATGAGGGCGTTCTTCGGCGCGCGCCGCTGGAGCAACCCCAGCAAGAGGTTGAGCTTGATGTGGCTGCCCACGTGATAGATCTCCTGGGTGATGGTATCGACGGTCATCTGCTCGGGCGTCACTTCGATGAAGGCCGGCTCGTTGAGGTAGGCCTCGGCCACCCGCCGCGAGAGCTTGTTGAGGGTGGCGCTGAAGAGCATGCTCTGCCGGTGGGCCCGCTCGGGCATCTGGCGCACGAGGTCCCGCAGATCGGGCAGGAAACCCATGTCGAAAAGGCGGTCGGCCTCGTCGATGACGAGGAAGCCGCACTCCTTGAAGTTCAGGCGCTTCTTCTCGGCGAGGTCGAGGAGGCGCCCCGGCGTGCCGATGATGATGTCGGGCCCGGCCTTGATCTGGGCCAGCTGGACCGTGTAACCGACGCCGCCGTAGAAGCAGCCGATCTGGAGGCCGATCGGCCGGTTGAGGAGCAGGGCTTCGCCCTCGATCTGAACGGCCAGCTCCCGGGTCGGGACGATGATGAGCGCCTTCCTTCGCGCGCTCTTATGATGCTTGAGCATATGCGAGAACAGGGTGATGAGGAAAGCGGCCGTCTTCCCCGTGCCCGTCTGCGACTGGACGGCCACGTCCTGTCCTTTGAGCGATCGGGCCAAAGTCAGCTCCTGCACGGGGGTCAGTTCCGTATAGCCCCGGTCCGCGACGGCTTGCTGCAGCTTCGGATCGAGGTCGAGTTCTTTAAAAAGCATGGGTCCTATTCCTTTTTGGACGGGGGGTCAGCTCCGGGGGCGGTCTCCTCGGAGGAGCTGGCTCTCGGGCGGGAATTCTTTTCCGCGACGTCTCTGTCCTATGATCTTATCAGAAAGATATCCTACCATAAAACGGCCCCGTCCCTCAAGAAAACCGCCTGAAAACCCCCTTTCGGCCCCCTCCCTGGGCCGAAAATCCGCCTTGACAAGCCCCTCTCCATGCCTTATTTTCTCACTCTCCGATGAGCGGCAAGACCATCCAATCCCTGGTCCAGAGCTGGGAAACGGTCCGTTTCGAGCTCCTGAAGACCCGTATCTCGAGCCTCCACCTGGCCGTCGAGGGATCGCCTCTGGAGCGCTCCGTCCGGCGCCTGAGCCGCGAGATGGAGGCCAAGCGGCTCCGTTTCAAGCCCGACGTCTATCTGACGGACGGCTGGGGCTGCCCGGATCGGACCCCGGTCATCGGCGTCCCTTTTTACCTGGCGGATGCCCGTCTGGCCCGCCTCGAGGAGGAACAGGCCGGGGACATCGAAGACCAGCGGACGATTATGATGCTTCTCCGCCACGAGGCGGGCCATGCCGTGAACTATGCCTACCGCCTTTGGCGCCGGCCGAGCTGGAGCGAGATCTTCGGTCCGTTCACCAAGCCGTACAGGGACGCATTCCGGCCGGACCGGACGAGCCGTCACTACGTCCGCCATATCGCCGCCTATTCCTACGGACGGACGTACGCCCAAAAACATCCGGACGAGGATTTCGCCGAAACGTTCGCGGTCTGGCTGACTCCGCGCTCCAATTGGCGCGAGCGCTACCGGAACTGGCCGGTCATCCGCAAGCTGATCTATGTCGACCGGCTGATGAAAGAGATCCGCAGGGATTCCCCGGAAAGCCGCCGGGGCCGCCGCCTCCGTCCGGTCGACCGGATGAACCTGACGCTCGCCGAGCACTACGGAAAGAAGGCCGAGCGCTTCCGCCGGGCCGCCCGGGGCTATGTCGACGACAGCCTCCACGAAGCGTTCCCGCCTTCCCGAGGCCAGGTCCTTCGGCCGGCCGCCGCCCTGTTCAAGCGTTATCGCGACCGCCTCATCGAACGGGTGGTTCATTGGTCCGTGCTGACCCCGACTGAGGCTGACGCCCTCCTGCGCAAGCTCGAGGCCCGCGCCGCGGCCCTCGGATTGAGCTACAGGCCCGGCGCGGAAGGGGAGAGGCTTATGGACGTCGTGTCGCTGGTCATCGCCCTCGCCCTCGATTATGCCTACACCGGCCGGCTGACCGGCTGAGGGCCGCCGCCTAGCGGCCCCGCGCCCGCCCGTGTTCCCCTGTGCCGAAAATGGGCAAGTGCATGTCGTACGGCGGGCCTTCGAACGCGGCCTTAATGATGCCCTGCAGGAGCTGGGGGTAAGTGATCCCCGCCTGCTCCGCCGAGCGGGCCAAGCCCATGCCGCTGTCCAGGCAGGGATTGCAGTTGACCTCGAGGATGACCGGCTCGCCGTTCTCGTCGAGCCGGATGTCGACGCGGCCGTAGCCCCACCCGCCCACGACCCTGAAGGCTTTGACGGCGATTTTGTTGATGAGGGAGGCCAGCTCGGCGTCGACCCGGGCCGGGCAGATGACCTCCGTCCGCTTGTATTCGACCGATGTTTCCACCCACTTGGCCGCATACGACATGATCGGCGGGATGGACCTTGGCAGCCGTGAATAATCGACTTCGGCGAGAGGCAGGACGCGGACGGTCCGGCCGCCGACGAGGCCGACGTTGAATTCCCGTCCCTTGAGGAAGTGCTGGACCAGGGCGGGCTGTTTGTAGGTCCGCAGGATCTCCCGCGTCTTCTCTCTTAGGCCGGTCTTGTTCTCGACGACCGAGCCTCGGTCGAGCCCGATGCCGGCGTGCTCCTGGGCGGCATGGACGATGAGCGGGAAGGTCCACTTGCGCTCATCGATGTCTCTCAGCCGTTCGAGAAGGGCCGTCGACGGCGGAATGGGCAGGCCGGCGCCCTTGAGCAGGCTCAACGACATGTACTTGTAGCGGCTCAACCCGAGGCCCAGGGCCGGGGACCCGGTCATGGGGTAGCCGAGCATGCGGATGAAGGCGGCCACCCGCATCTCGTACAAGGCGCCGTGAACGACGTCATCGTATTGGTTGAAGACCACATCGGGCCGGAGGCGGTCGAGCTTGCGCTGGAGGACGGACAGGTCCCCGGCGAGCGGCATGACGACGGCCTCGTGACGGAGGCGCCGCAGGCCGCGGGCGATGCCGCGGATCATCTGGCGCAGGTAGTGCAGGCTCCCGGTGTCGGCTTTCTCGTCCGGTTGCGAGTCCGTGTAGGCGTTGTAGATGAGCGCGACACGGAGCTTCTTCATGCGCCTTCCGATAACCCTCCAAGCGTATTCTAATGGATTCCGGAATGTTCCTGCAACCCCGCAACCTTTATTAACGGTGCGGCCTCGAAGACGCGGACCGGCGCGGCGCGCTAGATCCAGTGGAGGACGGGGATGAAGAGGATGAGGGACAGGATGACCACCGCCCAGATCGTCCCCACCGTGACAAGCTTGGCCTTGAGGGTCTTCATATCGTGGACCCAGAACGCGACGATGAAGAAGGTCAGGTAGCCGACGAGGAAGATGAGCCACGGCGCGCGCCGGTTCCACCAGGGGTAATCCCAGGTCAGGGCGCCGACGCCGTTGAGCAGGTATTCGACGAAGACGCAGAAGGCCGAACCGGCGATGGCCACGAACCAGCG
>Ga0326726_10004893_pt1 | contig 12204 bp, 12 predicted proteins | sample MHFenrmetagenome_2_FD_207603 | JGI IMG/M metagenome (GOLD analysis project Ga0326726, IMG submission 207603) | Lab enriched peat soil microbial communities from Michigan Hollow, Ithaca, NY, United States - MHF15MN | ecosystem: Environmental > Terrestrial > Soil > Wetlands > Peat | place: USA...
AGGGTGTTATCGCGACAGCACGTGATCGTTGAAAGAGCAATTGAGAGTTCCCGTTCTGTTCCACGACGACATCGGATGATCACATACTGTCCTTCAGACGCAATAACTGCCGGCATGATTATAGCAGCTGTTACGTCGCCCCACAGTGAGGTAGTCGCGTCACAAACCGCGTAATAGAGATCTTTTCGATCAATAATCGTCCCAAACGGTTCGACGGAGACTAATATGTAACGACGTTTCTGGCGTAGTGTTGGAGGGCGGGCACCCATCAGATCACCTTCACTGCCGGATTTAGAACGGTGGTAACGATGTCGACTCCTGTAAATGCCTTTTGGACATCAGGAATATCCATATCAAGAAGGGAACAGAGCCCTGAGATCTCGCGGACTGCACGCATTTCCAGAATCGAACGTGCATGTGATGAGAGGGTAATCGGGAACTCAAACCGCCGTTCAAGGAGCAGTATATCACGGTACCTGTGTATGGCACGCTGCCGTATAACACCCCTCCCGGATATTAGGGGAGAGAGATCAATATCGACTGCAACACGGTTATCAGCTGCCATCTTTGCAGTGATATGGTCAAACGCGGTTTTATCTGCGGACTGAATGCCTCGCAGGATATGGACACCCTTAACACCTGTCACCGATCGGTTGAACCCGTTATCACCGGCCTGTACGGATACGACTGCATTACTATTCCTCTCCTGCCTGACCCGGCTGATGAGATCTTTCATCATAGTATCCCGGATGAGGACGCCATTCGAAATTTCAATGCCATAATGGCCGCCGGAAGATACGCCAGCTGCTACAAGACGGTCAAATCCCAGAGACCTTGCTTCCAGCGCCATCCTGCGCACCGACGAATCCCCATACGGGAACGGATAGACACAGGCATCGGTGATCTTCATGAAGGTAACGTGCGTAAAAAGAGGATAAGATTATTTGCCTTGGTTCGCGTGTGAGCGAATACTTGGGCGGGTCTTTTCTGTACCCTTTCCGCGGGACCCCATGCCCCGCCCTTTACGTCCTGCGGAGGTCTTGCCGCGCTCGGCCCGCCCGCGGTGTGTAGATTCTGCCAGCCACGCAAGGTTCCTGTCAGCCCGGATCGAGGGGTGATGGCCATCAACAAGAATTACCTCGTAATATTTGAGTTTCCCGTCCTGTCCGACCCAGTAGGAGTTGAGCACTTCCATGTTCGGAAATTTCTTTGAAGCGCGCTCTTCGGCAATCCGCTGGATGCTTTTACCGGGAGTTGAATGGTTCTTCCCCATGCGTGCCGATCTGCGTGCGCGGACATACCGGGATACGCGTCGGCCGCCCCTGCGTACCTGCACACGGGCAACAGCGATGCCCTGTTTTGCCTTATAACCGAGTGAGCGTGCACGGTCGATCCGGGTGGGGCGTTCAAGCCGGACAACGCTGCCTTCCCGGCGCCATGTCTGCATACGGTCCCAGAGGAGTGCTTTCACTCCGCTTTTTTCAGGTACTTTCCATGCCTCCCTGACGAAGGCGTACATTGATTTTACCATGATAATCACCTAAGGTTCGGCTCTTTAACGAGCTACATTCCTTTCAACGGGACGGATCCCGCATTCCCACATACTAGGATATGGAGGGTATTAAAGTACTGGGGACGGGGAGGGGGGGATTTAAATTATCTATATGTTATTGGAACACGCCAAGGTTCTAAATCATCGTCAACCTGTCATTAATCCAATATTTTAAACCCGTAATTGATAGTGGATGAAAGACGTTGGTTACATTGTAAGTAAAATTTTGGTAATGTTTATTATCAATAATTGTAACATTTTGGGTCAAATTGATTGAATTTGGATTTATCGGATTGTTAGGAATTCCCATAACAAACATAAAAACATACGTCAACCAAGATGAGGGAACCGACAATGAGTATGCGATATACTAATAGCATTGTTTTTTGTTCTGCTACTACTTTTTCATAAAATTTTATTAAGATATCTATGAAAATTTGTGCATCTCAAATACAATGATGGGGGGTTGATACCCCCAGACCACGTTACGATGAACGCCGCCGCCCTCGTCGGGGCACCCCCGCGGCGGTTCAAATTACCATTTTTAGTTTGTTTATAGGTAGTGAGTGGCGCAAAACCCGACTGGCGTTTTGCGCGTAATTCCTCCCAATGGGGGATGCCACAGCGGTGGGGGCGTAGCCCCCGAGAGCGTTATGAATTTATTTTAAGACGGGATTTGAGTTACAAAAAAAGGACTTCATTTCCCCTTTTTCTTCTCGATAACCCGTATCTCCTTGATCCGTGTCACGGGATACTGCCCGTCCTTGTCTTTTTCTGCAGACTTAACCATGTCCCAGACAGTAAGCAGCGCAATGGAAACTCCGACCAGTGCCTCCATCTCCACACCTGTCTTGCCCGTCGATTTTACCCGCACGGTCGTTTCGATGAACCCGTTGCCTTCCTCAAAATCAACCTCGATTGCACTGATGGGGATAGAATGGCACATAGGTATGAGCGAAGGAGTATTTTTAACTGATAGTGTTGCTGCAACTCGGGCAGTAGAAAGGACGTTGCCTTTCACAACACTGCCCTCCCGGATTGCCTTCAGAGTTTCCGGTTTTAAAAAAATTTTCCCCGCAGCCACTGCTTCGCGGATAATATCGCTTTTAGCGCTTATGTCAACCATCTGTGCCCGCTCATTATGGATATGAGTAAATTCGACCATGCTTATTTCTTCCTCTGAATAGTTCCGCAGGAATCCTGTCAACGAGATCTGTAGCGAGCATCCCCTCTCCCCGCTCAGCTGCAACAATCTGCCCTGCCCTGCCATTGACATATGCTCCGATGCACGCCGCTTCGAACGCAGGCAGGTGGCAGAGAAGTGCACCGGCGATTCCGGCAAGCACATCACCGGTACCGCCAACAGTCATCGCCGGATCGCCGGTACTGTTGAAGCGTACCCGCTTTCCATCTGTTATAATATCAGTGGGTCCCTTGAGAAGCACAGTACCCCGTACACCGGCACCCTTCACAACCAGTGCACGTTCCCGTAAATCGTCAGGCACCCTGATCCCGGTGATGCGGGTGAATTCCCCGGCATGGGGTGTGTACAGGGTCTCGTTTCCTGCTACCGGTAATGGAAGTCTGATAGCATCTGCATCAATAACTGCTTTTTTACAATAGGGAGCGATCGTATGTATAACCCTGTGACTTTCAGCACCCAGCCCGTTCCCACAGATAACTACATCGGCATGTCCTGCGAGCTTGATCAGCCGTTCGATGTGTTCTTCACCAATTCGTTCCCCGGCGAGGCGTTCATAGATCAAATCGGGTATAGGTTCAAAGACCGTGGAAGCTATCCTGACGATATCTGCCCCTGCCCTCAACGCTCCCAGTCCGGCCAGCCAGGGAGCTCCCTGGTACGGGCCACCACCAACAACAAGGACTTCACCACCGGCCCCTTTATGATCTTTGCGTTTGCGTGAAGGAATAAGGGTCAGATCACCGGGACCAGTATAACACTCTGCTTCAAGGGGGATGCCAATATCAACATCCATCGATCCTTCAATCTTTGCCCGGTGGAATGCACAGATCCGATCCGCCCGAATTCCCATTGTAGGGATATCAGCAGCAATAATCTGCGCTTTTGATGCATTTGCCATCTTGATACAGGCTGAGAGCGGCTCTTTTATAAGCCCGGTTGAACCGATACCGAGCAGTGCATCAATGATTATATCCGCCTTCTCAAAGAGGGAATGCATTGCCTCAATATCATCCCGGCACTGAAAGGGGTGAAGGGAGACACGACAATGCTTTAACGCTGCAAGCTGGTGCTCACAGGCATCGCTCCTTTTTCCTGAATCCAGGTAGCAGACATCTGTTACTACACCCCGTTGAAGATAGCGGGCGGCCACCATACCGTCGCCACCATTGTTACCCTTCCCGCAAAGCACGAGGATGCGGTCCGGGCTGGCGGCGCGTGCCATATCAGCGAGTGCTTTACCCGCACTCTCCATCAACTGGAGGTCGGTAACTCCCAGCCCAATTGCATTGGCATCAACTGCACGCATCCTGGCAAAGCTGATGATCCCTTCCTCAAGAAAACCTTCGAACAGTTCCGGTTGCATTCTAGAGCACAATTCATGTGTATGAACTCCATAAATAATAGGCAATGGGTTTTTGCGATGATGTGAAAGCTGCCGCTGAACAGATTGCAGCAGCCCCGGAAATAACCATCATCTCACACATTGATGCGGATGGTATCGCATGTGAGGCAATCCTCTCCCAGGCAATCTCCCGTAAGGAAATTCCCGTCCGTTCGGTATTCGTCCGCCAGCTTGAACCGCTGACGATGCCGCAGGTTCCATCAGATTCTTCACTCAAAGTTTTTACCGACCTCGGGGCAGGTCAGCAGAATCTTCTTTTGGAGCGCGGATTTCTGGAAAAAGAAGTCATAATCGTCGATCACCATGTGAGCCAGCCATGCGAACGGCAGTATGTTCAGGTGAATTGCCTGCCTTACGGTCACACCCGGATGAGCGCAGCCGGGGTCTCTTATCTCATAGCAAAGCAGCTGGATGATGCAAATATCGATCTCGCCAAACTCGCCGTCATCGGTAATGTGGGGGATATGATGGCGCGGGAGAAGTGCGGGCTGGTAGGCCCTGCACGTGACATTATTGTCGAGGATGGGGTGCGGCATCGATCGGTTGAAGTCAGGAAAAAAGATCTCAACTGCTATGGCACTGCCACTCGTCCTCTCTACCTTTCGCTCGCATACAACGATGATCCTTACGTCAAAGGGATCAGCAACAATCCTGAGGGGGCCAGGCAGTTCCTGAAACGCCTCGGGATACGGCAGCAGAAACCTGACGGGCGCTGGTTTGTATGGGAGGAAATCCCGGTTGAAGAACGGAGGATCATCATCTCTGCACTCGCTGAACAGCTGATAGCCAATGGCGAGCGGGTTGATCGGCTCCTTGCAGAAACATATGGGTTCCCTGATGAGATCCCCCGGACCCCGCTCCGTAATGCACAGGAGTATGCAACGATGCTCAATGCCTGCGGGCGGTGGTCAAAACCGCAGGTTGGTGGTGCAATTCTCCGGGGCGATCGCGGTATTGCCTACCGCGATGCCGAGCACATGCTGAATAACCACCGTGCAATTATCCGCAACCTGCTCCAGTTCATCCTTGACAGCGGAGTAAAGGAACTGGAAAATCTGCAATACATCCATGTAGGCGGGCGGTACCCGGATACCATTGTCGGCATTGGCGCCGGGATGGCACTTTCCAAGCTGAACAGCACAAAGCCAATCCTGATCATGTGCGAGGTGCCTGAAGACAAAGCTCTGACAAAAGTATCAATGCGGACAAACGAGCGGGTAGTGGAGAAGGGAATTGATCTCCAGCAGGCACTCAATGACGCTTCCACGGAATACGGAGGCGGGGGTGGCGGACATAAGATTGCGGCAGGTGCATATATACCAAAAACGGCTGAACAGGAGTTTGTAAATCGTGTCAACAGGATACTCGGAGAACAGTTCGCTGCGGCGGGTTCAGACAATCGCTGATTACCAATTCGGCAGCAGTGTGGGAACCGGGCTCTTTTGTGAAGGCTGCACGTTCATCTTTTCGACAACCGGGAGAATCCGCCAGATACTCGATAGTGGTACGCGCCTTGCTACTGTTCGCGCTGCGGACGGCAGGTTGACACTCGGTATCGAAGGTGCAAAGCGTCTCCACTCACTGCTTCCGGCACCCGGTTATCGGGTCGTTATCCGCGATGATGTGGCAGAGTATGTAGCACAGGGAAAGAATGCCTTTGCAAAACATGTGGTCACTGCTGATCCCGCGATCCGCGCGGGGGACGATGTTCTCATCGTCTCAGGTAACGACAGGCTGATTGCATGCGGGGCTGCATCGCTGTCAGGTGCTGAGATGCTCGCATTTAATTATGGAGTAGCGGTAAAAGTACGGCAGGGTAGTGAGAGGGATGCTTCCGGGAAATATCAATCCACGCCAGATGAAGGCGATGATGAAGAAGCTCGGCATGCAGGTCGAGCAGATTGAGGACGTTATAAGTATCATCATTAAAACACCGAAGGGGAATTACATCTTCGATGCTGCTGAGGTAACGGCCATGACCATGCAGGGTGCAACCACATACCAGATAATCGGAGAACCACGGTTTGAGGAAGTGGCACCGGATATTCCAAAAGAGGATATTGCCATGGTTGCAGCACAGACAAACGTTGCCGACGAGAAGGCAAAAGAAGCTCTTGTAACGACAAAAGGCGATATTGCTGAAGCAATAATGCTCCTCTCCAGGTCATGATCGAAGCCGGGGATCGTGTCCTTCTCGTAGGAGAGGGAAGGGAATTCTACACCAGAGCAGGGACGGGAATTCTTGCTACCGATAAAGGTCAGCTTGATCTCGGATCACTGGTCGGTGCAGGAGCCGGGGATATCCTGACAACCCACAGCGGATCCAGATTCGTCATCCGCATCCCTCGGCCGACTGATTTTTTCACTCATGGAAAGCGGTCCGGTGCACCGATGCTGCCCAAGGATATCGGGCTGGTCATTGCTTACACGGGTATGAACCACAATGATGATGTACTCGATTCAGGGACGGGAAGCGGTATTGCCGCGATCTATTTCGGCGGGGTTGCAAAGACTGTAACGACATATGAAGTGCGTCCCGAATTCTCTGCCATTGCACAGAAAAACATCAACGAGGCGAAACTCAAAAATGTTGAAGCAGTTGCTGCCGATTTCCTCTCAGCTCACGGAACGTTTGATGTTGTGCATCTCGATATGCAAATCCATCCTGAGCATATTGTGCATGCACTATCCCTTCTGAAATCCGGGGGATATCTTGCATGCTATACCCCTTTTTTGGAACAGATGGCAATTGTTGTTGATGCCGCATGCGGACAGTTTTCAGAACTGCATACCTATGAGCTCATCGAACGTGAGATGACACGCTCAAAGCGTGGAACCAGACCGTCAACCAGTGTTTGCCATTCCGGATACATCACCATTGCAAGAAAATAATTATGATTTTACTACGCAACTTGGCGATACAACAACGAGTTTCATGAAAACGGGAATCGTAATCCCGAAACAACCCGTTTTTCAAGACGACTCCTTTTTTTTATCTGACGTACTCTCCCATACCCGCATATCTTTTCCGAGATTAAGTAAGCCTCCCATGAGGTAAAACTGGTTCAGGATAAAAGCAAAGATCAGATTTTTTCTCCATGAGATCCCTGCGCCTGACAGGACGAGAATCAGGATAACAAGGAATAGCGGATTGTAAAAAAATACCCCAAGGGAGAATAAAATAACAGACATAAAAAAAAGAGCAGGTGTAACTACATACATGATTATCCTCATCGGGTAAAAAAACCGGCAAAACCAGTTCTTTCTCCCCAGAAGATCAAGATTTGACAAGGTGGCTTCTATAAGGCCTGTTGCCCGACGGGTTTTTTGCCGGTACTGGGTTTTAAAACTCTGAGGAATTACCTCATAAACTATGGATTTACTCTCATACACTGCACGATATCCTTTCCGGATTGCTTCAAAAGCAGTATTCGCATCGTCAGCGCCGCGTTTATCATTTATCCTCCTGATGAGATCTGAACGAAAAGCAACTAAAGCTCCATTAAAATTATATGTCGATTCATGAGCGCTTTCCCAATCACACATGTGGCCATAAAACGAGCGGTATATTCCTTCCAGCATCGTTGTGCTATCGGTGTTCATGAATGGTCTGAGTTCTCCTGTTACAGCGGCAATTTTTTCATCGCTCATCAACCGTCCGATTAGGTAATTGAGTGCATCGGGTTCAAAAAAAACATCGGCATCGGTAGTCACGATAATCGGATATTTTGCCTTCTTAATTGCAGAATTGTAGGATCTGGTAGTACCCAGTCGTTCAGAATTTGCGATTATCTGATAATCTATTCCTGACTGTTCCAGAGAAATTTTTGCCAGATTCTTTGTATTATCACTCGAGCAGTCGTCAACAAATATTAATTCATACCGCTCTGTGGGGTAATGGCACTCTTTAATATTTGCAATTCTTTTCCCGATGACCTGCTCTTCATTATAGGCCGAGATGACAATGCTGATGTAGGGGTATATCCGAAGAAGAACTGCCTGAACCGGTTTTCTCCCCAAATAAATGCCAAAAAAGTAAACAACGTAGGGGATCAGGGAAAAAAAGAGAAGCAGTGCAGCAAGAGAGATGAGCATTCTGTACTACATTTTTCAAATTCTGATTTATACCTTATCGTTTTCAGATTCACGATAACCGGTTTAAAATTGACAGCGACTAATTGCTGGTGGTTGAATGTGCAGGAAATCATCCAATTTTATTTTGTATCACACGGTATTGACCGTAATAATTTTCAACATTAATTAAAAATTTTATGCATATTTTTATCGCCACGCCCTATTCCTTTGTATATAAATCCGTGTTTGATAAAAAGGTCAGGTTCAATCATATTTCGCCCGTCAACAATTACCGGGTGCGATCTTCCGGATAGAGCCCGGATATGATTCGGATCCAGATTTTTATACTGGTGATGGCCGGCAAAGATCACGATAGCGTCCGCTCCTTTCATCGTGTCATCAAGATTCTTTTGAATGGGTACGTCCGGGTACTCCAGTACGTGGGGATCATGGACAGCCACAGTTGCACCGCCCTGGATAAGGTTATCCCGGTATGGTTCAGATGGCGTGTTGCGCGTATCGTCAGAATTGGCAAGGAACGCCCACCCGAGAATTGCCACTTTTGCCCCTTGTAAAGGACGCCCGGCCCGTTTCAGGGCATCCTTCGTGAGCCGGAACATATGGGTGGGCATAAAATCATTAATCCGTCGGGCAAGTACGTAGAGAGATGGCTCCCCCACCGGGTAATCGAGGAGATCTTTTCCCAGCACCTGGACGCCTCTCTCAAGATGATAGGTGTCTTTTGTCAGGCAATGCCCACCGACTCCGGCACCCGGCCAGAGCATGGCACGGGTAATGCCCTCGCCTTTGAGACTGTCAACGCCTCTTCGGACATCATACACATTGATTCCCATTGCTTCACAGTAAAGCGCAAGCTCGTTTATTGCGGCAATCTGAATATCCCGGAAGGTATTTTCTGTGGTTTTCGTCACCTCTGCAGCAGTTGCCGACATCGGGATTATTTTGCCAAGGGTGAGCACTGGAGTATATAGTTCTGCAGCCCGCTGTGTGCTGACCTCATTAATACCCCCCACTATCCGGTCATGTTCCCGTATGTTACGCAGGAGCCTCCCTGCCATTACCCGCTCTGGTGCGTGCGCAAGAGCAAAATCAATACCGGCTTTTAGTCCGGACTGCCGTTCAAGAATCTCTCTGGCAAGCGTAACTGTGGTTCCAGGAGTAATGGTGGATTCCAGAACCACCAGCATTCCCGGGGAGATGTATCGTCCAACCTGCTCTATCCCCTCTGTAAGAGCAGAGAAATCAGGGAGGAGATCTTCCTTGTTCAGGAACGGTGTCTGGATGGTAAGAGTTACAGCATCTAGTCCGGCGATTTTCGTGAAATCGGACGTACAGGAAAATTTTTCTGCTGCAACGACCTTTTTGAGGAGTTCTTCCAGTCCGGGCTCTTCACCTTTAAGAGGGCTTTCACCACGGTTCAGCATTTCAATCTTATAACCGGACGACAAGGAGGAACGCTGGAAGCCGTGGACAAAATCAAACGCCGGTGAATCTGCAAAGAGCGCTGCAGCGGGAATGCCTACATAGCCCATGCCGATCACTCCAATCTTTTTGATAGGTCCCCGTTTCAGTATTAATGCTCTCAGTGTCATTATCAGAATCACGTCAGATTTACATTGCAGAACTGATTTTTTCGCAGAATTCGAGGTTGTGTATTGCCTGTGCCGGTGTAATAGGGAACGGCAGGTTCTTCTTCACACAGTCTATGAACATTTCCAGTTCGCGTTTCAGCGGTTCGACCGTGTTCACCATCACTTTTTCGATGATATTTTCCTGCACGTATCGCTGCGCTTCAATCTGGTATTGACCGGGTTTGCGGTAGATGTTCACTTCCTGTGTCATGAAGTTGCCTTCAATAGTGAAATCTGCTTCTTCAACATAAAACATCCGGATCTTCTTTGATGCCTTCCGGCTTGCAGACAGGGAGACAGGAATGTTGCTGCAATTCATCAGTACACTCATGACATCCGCGTTGCCAACACTGTAAATATTGCAGGGATTCGGGAAGAATACGTTCAGGAGTATATCGATATCGTGAATCATCAGGTCCTCTACAACGGAACTTCCGGTTATCCGTGCAGACGCAGGGTTATGCCGTTTTAACTCCACATAGAGAGGCTTATTAATGATCTTTTTGATCTCAGCAACAATCGGGTTGAACCGCTCGATATGCCCGACTCCGATAGTAATACCTTCCGGCGCCTTTTTCATCAGCTGTTGTGCCTCATATGCTGTTGCACAGATTGGTTTTTCAATAAGCACTGATTTTTTCTTTGAAAAAACCTGCGTGACGACAGTTGAGTGGAACTGGGTCGGTACAACAACGCTGACTGCATCAGAATTATCGAGCAGTTCGTCGATTGATCCATATACTGTTGCACCGTGTTTTTCACCAAGCTCTTTTGCAGCCCGGGTATTTACATCATAAATGCCAAGAGAATTCACACCTCTTAATTCTGAATAAACGCGGACATGGTTTTTTCCCATGGTCCCGACACCGATCACACCGACATCCATTCACTTCACCTGATTAATGACATCACAGATATAAGCAAGCTCCTTCTGGTCGAGCAGGGGGTGGACAGGGATGCTCAAAACCGATGATGCGAGGCTGGTTGATATCGGACAGGAATCAGGTTCGTTGGCAACTGCATAAACAGGTTGGTGGTGGATAGGAAGTGGGTAGTGTATAGCAGTTCCGATACCTTTTGCCTTCAGGTATTCTATAAAATCGGCTCGCTTCATAGGAAATTCATCGGTCAGGCGTATCACATACTGGTGGTACACGTGGTGCATACCCGGTGATACAAAAGGAGTGAGAAGTCCTTTGACATTGATGTGTGTATTATAATATTCAGCATTTTTCCGGCGCCGGTTATTGAACTTCTCCAGCTTTTTTAACTGGATGATTCCGATGGCAGCTGCAATATCTGTCATGCGGTAATTGTATCCAATCCTGGTATGAAGGTACTTCTCGCTCTGCCCGTGGTTGATGAGGAGGCGCAGACGCTCGGCAGACACCTTCTCACTGGTCGTTACCATACCTCCTTCACCAGTTGTCATATTTTTTGTCGCGTAAAATGAGAAACATCCAAATCGACCAAACCCACCGGTCTTCTCCCCATTCCACATTGCACCGTGTGCCTGGGCGGCATCCTCAATTAACGTCAGATTGCGGGAGTCGCAGATATGTTGAATTCCCTGAACATCAAACGGCTGTCCGAAAAGATGGACACCAATAATCGCCTTTGTTTTTGGTGTGACACAAGCTTCAGCCTTCTGCGGGTCAATATTAAATGTCTGCTCGTTCACATCAACAAAAACCGGCTTTGCCCCTGTCATCGATACCGCCGTTGCTGTAGCAATAAACGAAAAAGCGGGAACAATTACTTCATCACCGTGGCCGATATCCCCGGCAAGCAATGCAGCATGGAGAGCTGCTGTCCCGTTATTCATCGCGATTGCATGGGTAGTACTACAATAATCGGCAAATAGTTTCTCGAACTCTGCGACATTTTGTCCAGCAGCCAGCTTGCCTGATTCCAGCACTGCCGTGACTGCAGAGATTTCATCCTGACCAATAGCCGGTCGCGCAACAGGTATCTGCACTACCGATCACCCTTGAAATCCTAACTGTTTCAGATAAGATGCGTAATGATTGGATATTATCGTTGCTATACAAAAACACGAATATATTGGTTTTTCCGGATTTCGAGTGTCTCCCGGAGCCTTTCCGTTAAAAGGATAGATAATTAGAACAGGAACAACACATAATCGTATAAACAAACCGGGAGGGGAGCAAACGCACCATATCATATCCATCGGGGACTTTAACCGGGAAGAAATCGACATTCTGCTTGATCATGCGCGGCAGATAGATCAAAGAAAATACGATAGGAATGTCCTGTATGGTAAAATCCTTGCCACACTTTTTTTTGAACCCAGCACCCG
>Ga0326726_10004894_pt1 | contig 12204 bp, 12 predicted proteins | sample MHFenrmetagenome_2_FD_207603 | JGI IMG/M metagenome (GOLD analysis project Ga0326726, IMG submission 207603) | Lab enriched peat soil microbial communities from Michigan Hollow, Ithaca, NY, United States - MHF15MN | ecosystem: Environmental > Terrestrial > Soil > Wetlands > Peat | place: USA...
GGGCAACTCGACTTCTTGCTTCGTGTATGGTCCGAACGTGTTTTCACCCAGCCTGAACTGTGGCGCGTTGGAGACAGTGACTTTCGTGGTGCCCTCTTTAAAGGCTACTGCTTCCGTGAACGGGTCAAAATCCGCGAGATGTTTCACTGGGAATTCGACTTTGAGTAAGCCTGATTTGCCGTGGAGGGTGCCGTTCATGCGGATAAGGCGGTGGATATCAGTGGTCACAACGGTGTCGATTACGGAAATTTGAAGATTCGTTACATATTCGGCTATTTTGAACCACGTTTCATCTCCAACCCCATTGACACTTGTCCAATAGCCTTTATCGATACAGTGGTCTAGAACTTGTTCTTTAAATCGTTGGATAGCGTTTGAAGGCCCACTCTTTATTCCAGCTTTGGCCAAATCATCTTTTGTGGCTTCCTCAATGAACTTTCGCATGTCCTGTTTCAGCCGTCCGTAACGACCAGCTTCATGCAAACCAAAAGCTCGCGACGCTGTCTTTCGAGCTGAAACTGTATTGTCCTTTCGGACCAAGTTTAGCCCTGATCCAGTGATATAGTCGACCATTTCTTTACGAGCCATGGGGTCCAGTGTTCGAACAGCCGCAGTTTCAACGTGAACATGATAGCCGCGATGACCTGAAAAGAAAACGTGAAGATCATCTTCAGAAAGCCCAAAATCTTTCGCCAGCATATCGAGGAGTTTGGTGGTTTCGTATTTTGCTGAGTCGATGCACCGTTCACACGGCCAGCTTTTGTTGTCGAATTTTTGCCCGCCGCAGTTAGAGCATTTTTCTGGCTGAGAACCAGTTCCGCAGAGCCCGCAAGCTTTGCAGGTCCATTCATCGTGGATTTTGTCGCACGATGTCGGAATGTGGTCCGCATCAATGTCAAAAACTAGGTCTGCGCCCTGCCAGCCTTTCTTGTCCATGTCGGCTTCAGGGTTCTCGTAGTAGGCGCAGGAGTAGTAAACGTCGGACGGCTGTAGCTCGCCGATTAGCCGCTTTAAGCCGTTGAGGTTAACGGCGCTTCGGTGCCGGACCATCATGCGTTCCTTGAAGAGGAAGAAAGCTAGCTCACGTTCGCTGAGGGCTGCGGGGGCGGGAAGGGCGTGGCTGGCGTAGTACTCCGCGAACGTTCGGCTCACGAAAGCCTGCGAGAAAGCGTCCATTCTTCCCCCGTCACATCCGCATCAGTATGCGTTTCTAGAAATTTAACTATTAACCTGTGCGACCCGAGTTTTCACGAAGGCACTTCACAAGAAAAAAGAAGAGCTTTTCGTACATTTTGCGCCTTTTGTTGAGCCGCAGGGTTTAAGTGCATAGGTTTTTTATAGTGCCTAAGCAATGCATTAACCGAGAGAGAGGAACCCCTATGTTCAAGCTCAAAGTGTCTGACGCTAAACCCCTAAGAGACATGGCAACCGCCATATCCATACTTGTGGACGAAGCCACGTTCAAGATTGAACCCGACGGGCTCAAACTCCGCGCCATGGACCCATCACGCGTGGCGATGATTGACTTCGAATGGCCTAAAACCCTCTTCGAAGAGTACGTTTGCCAGGAACCCACGAAGATGTGCATCAACATCAGCGAACTCCTCAAGCTGCTGAAACGCGCAGGCAAAGACGAATCCGTCGAACTTTCCCTCGACGAGAAAACAGGCAAACTCCAAATCAAAATCATGGGCAAGTATTCCCGAAACTTCACGATGCCTACGCTCGAAGCCTCGGAGGAGGAGGTGCCGACGCCGAAAATCGCCTTCAACGTCAAAGCCAAAACCACCACGCAGGGGCTCAGCCAAGCCATCGAGGACGCTCAGATGGTGAGCGACCACGTGCGCCTCGAAGCGGAAGCAGACAAACTCACGTTGAGCGCGACGGGTGACCTCATGGGCGCAACCATCACGCTGCAGAAGGGCAGCGACGCACTGCTGGACATAGAGGCAAAGGAGCCTTCCAAAGCCACGTTCAGCCTGAGCTACTTGAGCGAGATCATCAAAGCCGCATCCGCGACATCGGACATTGCGACCATCGAGTTCTCCACCGACATGCCCGTGCGCATCGATTTCCAGCAGGTGAAAGAAGGCAAACTCACGTTCTTCCTAGCTCCACGTATCGAAACCGACTAAGCGTGAACAAGCGTGCAGTCGCTTCGGGTAGAGTTCACCAAGAACGACCTCGCCAAATATCCTTTTTTGAAGGAAACGGCAGATTACATCCGACCGCTCGGCTTGCAGATTGAGGATTTGACGGGCGCCGAGATGGCCCAGGTCCTATGCCGCGCGGAAGCCCGAGTTCGCGAAGCCATCGAATACGCACGTGTCACCCGGAACCCGAAGAGCCTCGACGTCGAGATTATTTCTTATCCCGTGGCATTGCTACTCGCTGCCGCAACGGAGAATAGCTACGTTCGCAAACGCTACGCCCTCGCCGAGGCGAAGCAGGCATCTGTGGACTTGGATTTGGAGTCAAAAGAAAAAGTCCTCAGGGTAGCCGAGAACTTTGGCTGGCGCCTCACGTTGCTCTCGGGACACGGTACAGATGTGCCCACGGATTTTGCGCTCCACTTCACGGATTATCTGCGGAACACCACACAGTTGAGCACGAGCCCCGAGTGGAAACTTGTAAACCGCATCATGATAGACGGCAAGGTGTACTTGAACCAAGCCGACGTTGTGCGCTTGCTGGAAGAGGAAATCCGAAAACACATCGAACAACGTCTCGCGTTGACTGAGTTGACTAAGCTGCCGCCCAGAATCGTCGAAATCACCGACAACCTGAAAAAACTCGCGTCGGAGAAGGCGGGCACTTTCGAAAACGACGGCTTCCCTAAAACCCTCGTGCCAGAAGCCTACCCGCCCTGCATCAAAGCCCTCTACGACGCCGCCTCCAAAAGCCGCCACCTATCCCACGTGGGCAGGTTCACCCTCACCTCGTTCCTTCTCAACGTCGGCATGTCGCCCGAGCAGCTGACTGATCTGTTCAGGAGCTTTTCCGACTTCAACGAACGCCTCACACGCTACCAAGTGGAGCACATCGCCGGAAGCCGCGGGACGGGGACGCGTTACACGCCGCCGAACTGCGAGACCCTGCAGACCCACAACGTCTGCGTCAACCGCGACGAAGTCTGCCCTGGCGCTCGAAACCCGCTGGTTTATTACAAGAGGAAACAAAGACGCGTCAGCCATGGTGAAACCACGGGAAAGAGACGCTAATTGTTCGTCTCTAGGTTAAAACCTTATAAAAACAACGCCTCTTATCTCCTTGACTGAGAGGATTCCTTGACTGACCGTCTGGAAGGCAGCTCAAACATCGCCGCGCAGGTTGGTGTGATTCTTCCGACGTACTGCGAATCCCAGAACATCGAAGGCTTAATCATAGACATCGAAAACCTCGGCTTAGACGCATCCATCTTGGTCGTCGACGACTCGAGCCCCGACGGAACCGCCGAACGCGTGAGAAAGATGCAGAGCAAATACGACAATATTCTTCTCCGCGTCAGACCCGCCAAGCTAGGGCTGGGCACAGCAATCACCGACGGGTTCCAAACCTACCTTACGCTGGATAAGATCCCCAGCTACGTTGTCACGATGGACGCGGATTACTCGCACGACCCCAAAACCATACCGCAACTCCTGTCGCTTGCCCAAGCGGGATGCGGCATAGCCGTCGGCAGCCGATACTGCAAGGGTGGCGCAACAGAGGGCTGGTCTTCGTTCCGGAAGCTCGTCAGCCGAACAGCTAACCTCATCGCAAAATCCGTCGTCGGGCTGGGTCTCCGAGACTGCACGAGCGGGTTCCGGTGCTACTCCGCCGACTTCCTCAAAGCAGCCATCGGGAGCCTGCACAGCCAAACGTACGAGATTCAGATTGAGACCGTGCGGCAAGCGCTCTCCCGAGGCTTCACGGTGGCGGAGGTGCCAATCCTGTTTACGAATAGGAAGCGGGGCAAGTCGAAACTCACGTTGACGGAGATCCAGAGCTACACATCTTACGTCCTGAAAGCGCTAACGCACAGGTGAAAAAACCTCCGACATCCCCAACGAATTATTCACATTAACTGCATAAGAAAATAGAGGTACCTTCACACGCGTGGCTCGGCTGTCCCACTCGAGCAAGCCCCCAAAAAACCCCGAAAACCTATGCACGTGCTATTAATAGAGGGGGTATAGACAAAAAATCACACAACAGTTCAGCAAGCCCAGCACTTTTAAAGTGCCTAGAAGACCCAATGTACGTGTTCAGGTCATTTCACGGAACGTATAATTACACTTCGTGCATCGCAGAAACTGCGTTGACGATTCATCTGCCCCACGCGTTTGCACTTGCCACACATAAGCCGTATTGTTCCCGCACCTTGGACACTCGATTCGCACTGTTGGCAGAGTGTTCAGCTTCTGCTCCTCCTTCCCAATGACCGCCACGAACTGCTGCGGACCATGCTGGATAACCTTCCCAATCTTCGGCAGCTCATCCTTCGCCGTCTCCTGCTTCTTGTAGCCACACTTCGGACAAACAAGCATCAAAGCCTCAGCCTTGCCAGCCTTAGCCTTCTTCGGCTCCAAACGAGTGCCGCATTTGGGACAAAACTCCATTATGCGTTTCCCCACAGTTTCGGTTATCTTCCCTCTGCACAGTCTCTATTAAAGTTTGTTATATTCAACTCCACAAGCAACTACTGACTTATGCCAGAAGCCACAAGATGCGCCACACGCAAACACTCAGGAATGTTGCTCCGCGTCGAAGTCAACCGAACAACCCGCACAGCATCAGCCACAAAAATTCCCGCAACATGCAAGTAAATCTTCTCCGCCATGTTCCTAGTCGAGACCTCCATGACCTCACCCGCAGCCACGACAGCACTCCAGCGCTCCTCACTCCTCGGCAAATGCTCCAAAGCCTCGCGAATCCCAGACAAATCAGGCTTCTCCCGCGTCACAGCAACCACGGGCAACCCTGTCGCAACATTCAACGCTTTGATATCGACTACGTTGAAACCCCCAAACGTGATGCCGTTCAGCATAATCACCCGCAACTGCTTGAAGTGCGACGAACCCATGACCATGGCAGCTATTTTCTCTGTCGCGTCGAACCCGTCCACAAGAATCTCCGTGTGCATCACGCCCTCAACCCAGTAGCCCCCACGAAAAACCACACCCACCACAGATACCACACCTGGAACATGGGGTGTGAATACGCCGTCGTCGACTCCTAGAACGCGGATTTCAGGCTTGACGACTCGGAAGCTGCTACGCGACAAAACTCATCTTCTCCGAACGCTCACGATGAGTTGAGCGATGAACCGTTATAAGCTTAGCGAACAAGAAAATACCCCCTGGAGACAGCACCATGCCATCGCAAACCAGCCACTCCAAACAGTTCCTCAAAAACTACACCAGTCTAACCCAAATCCTCACCGACAAAAAACTCGCAGCCCTAGGAGACGCATACGTGAACTTCGTCTACTCACTCGCCATGTCGAACAGGTTGAAGAAGCCGTTTGGGAAGAAGGTGAAGGGAGCGCCCTTGGCGAATGCAGTGAGAAAAGCAGGACTGAGGAAACTGCTCCCGTCAAGAATAGACAAACACGTTCTCAGCGACGCAGCCGAAGCCCTGCTCGTCTATGCCTGGCTCAACGAAGTTCTAACCCTAGAAGAAAGCGCGAAAGCGTTAGAGAAAAACGAAGATTTGGAAACGGGTTTGGTTCAGCTGCTCACGAAAGCCACAGAGCGAATCAAGCTTTGAGAGCTTTTTCCAGCGCCTGGCCGAAAGCGGTGTTCGCTTCAATTGCTTTATCGGCTGCTTTTCGCAGGGCGTCCACGGGTTTCGTCTCACCCTTCGTCCTCACGTAGATGATGGGGTTCGATGCTAGTGGGTGTGGAATGTCGTATCCAGCCATGTCAACGCTTCGCTCCTCCAAGAGTCTCTTCTGGAGGAGGTTGCAGAGTCCGTGTCCTGTGCCTTCGATCTCGATTTTGAGTTCGTGGTCGGTTTGTTTTAGGATGTTTATTTTCATGGTTTATGTTGCTCCTTGGCTAGAGTGGTTCTTTGGCGTAGTCTGGGGCGGTTTTGCGTTGTTCGATGTTGCCGCATTTCGGGCATCGCATCTCGTTGCGTTTCTGTTCCAGGAGGTTTCCGCATCTTCCGCAGAAGCCGTAGAGTACGCCTGAGTTTTGGTCGGCTGTTGAGAGGTGGTATACCTGGTTTTTTTCGCTGATGACTTGTGCGCGGATGATATCGCCGGGTTTGCAGGCGTCATTCATGGAGTCGACGTAGCGGTCGCTGACGTCGGAGATGTGGAGGATGCCGCCGAAGACGCCTGAGATTTTTTTGTCGCCGACTTTGAAGATGCGGACGAGGACGTTGTCGGATTGGGCGTTGCCGACTTGGCCTGTGATCGTTGTGCCGAGTTTGGGGACGGTGGGTTCGGCTATGAGTGGGTAGACTGAGACTTTGCGGTTGAGCATGTCCATGAGAGCGCAGCCGACGATTTTGCTGTAGATTACGCCGTCTTTGCTGTAGGTGCCGCTGTCGGGGATGAATTCTTCGATGACGCCTAGTCGTTCGCCTGGGAGGACGAGGTGTCCGCTTCTTTGTTCATTGGGTTTTGTGTTCATTAAATCAGCCTTCAAATTGCTAGATAAGTCTGAGCTATTATGATTGGTACACCTGTTAGTTTATAAAGTGCTCAATAAACCTTTTGATTCCGAAATTAGAGTTTGTTTCGATGTTAGTGGTTTGAGTCTTTGGAGTTGCAGGGTTTTGTGGTTGGCACTTTCATGCCTGTACTAGTGCTCAAGTGAGACTATATCCCCCTTATTTATACTACAAATAGAAACGGAATCGGCAGGTCTAAAGAATGGCGGTTAGGTTGTTCCTTTTTTTCTTATCACGTACAGATCAATGATGATGTCGTGTTTTGTTTTCGTGTGAAACTCAAACATGCGCGGAATGGGCATTATGAATGCGTAAACGGCAATGACGGTTCCTTCACGTTCCTCGACGAATCTCTTAATGAATCGTGAGGGCTCGACCTGCAGAATGTCACCGCGGGTTTTTCTCAGCCTCTGGATTAGCCGTTCGTCGGTCTCGGGGTGGTTGTGAAGCGAGTACACCGATGCTCCGACTTCCAGAGCTTTTGAGAGGAATTTTCGGTCTGCCCGACGAGTCTGCACGCCGAAGGGAGGATTTTGCACGACTGTGTCGAACTTTCCCACGGCGGCGTCTATGTCGCCCACGACCCAGTTGGTCACAGCCTTCAAGCCCGCGTTCTCGGCACTCTCGGCGGCAATCACCACCGCGGCTTCGTCAACGTCGACGCCAACGACCGATTTCGCGCCCAAAAACGCAGCGCCCAGAGCCAGCCGTCCCGTGCCGCAGCCAAGGTCCAAAACGCTCTTGCCGACGATGTCGCCGTTCGCGTAAGCAGCGAGATAGAGTATGTCAGCGGCTACGCTTTCCGAAATCGTGTACTGCTCCAAACTGGCGTTCGGCGACGGGTTCGGCGGAATCGTTGTGAGGAAGCGTTCGAGGTCTAGCTTTCGAACAAGCCTTTCCTGAGCAGGTTCTCCCATGACACCTCGCCAACAACGACCATGAACTCGTTCACGGTTAAAACGGGTTTCGAGAACTTCGCGGGCGCCTCCAGTGATATTCGCGGGCAGGCGGTGTTCACGAAGGCGTCAATGGATGGAAATTCGAGGAGGGTTTCGGGTGTGACTTCGTTGATGGCGAGGAGCAGGGCGGTTTTGCCGTTTTTCTCAACAGCTTCCTTCACGTGCAATGCTGTTTCCAGATGGAGTTGTCCCGGTTTCAAGCCGACGATGATTCCGAACGTCTTTGCGCCTGTTGCCTGCTGGACGCCTGCCCAACGTTGCTTAACCACTGCCTGAGCATCCATGGTGATTGAATATGCTCTGCCCTCGTACGGGTCAGCCACAACCGTTGGCTTCGACGTTGACAGGGCGATTCCCAGAGCGTGAAATCTTCCGCCGCCGATGAACAGGAACGCCTCAACCTCGTCGGCTACGGATTTGACGTTGGTGTAGTTGCAGCCCGTGACCTGCCCAGCGTAGTTGATTTTGCCCGCATCTCCTACGACGACCGTTTTCCCAGCCCGCACGAGGCTTTCTCGCACTTCGTCGAGCAGCTGAATATGCTGCACGGTCGTGGCTAACCCAATCTTGCTCCAATCCTTCAGTAATGGCAGGGATTTCTCGACGGCTTCGACAACCGCCACCGCAGCCCTAGCCTCCACGTAGACCGTCGGCACCTTCTCATGCTTCAACATTCTCGCGTGCCCGAAATGCACAATTAAATCCGTGCCCAAGGTTTCGGCTTCGTCAACCGCCAAGTCGCAGGCGCCGTAGCAGGGGTCTGCTGAGATTATGGGAAGTGCACCCGCCTTCTCCACGACGGCAGCGAGGCGTGGACCTTCGGGCTTCAAGCCTTCGGGCAGCTGAAGCAGGACTCGTTTGGCGCCAAGTTTCTGGATTTCTTGTTTGATGCGTTCTTCCTCAAAATCGAAACCCTTCATGCATGCACCCCGTTAAAGGAATTATGTTATGAAGAAAAGGAAAAAGAGTTTGTGGCTAATCACTCATGTGTTTTACTGTGGCCATTCCCAGTCTTGCGTGGGTTTTTTCAAAGGTTTCCCGCTGGCGAGGGCGGCTTGCTCCGCTAAGCGCTCTAGGATTATCTTCTGCTCCAAGCTTGCCACGAGGTTCTTTGTCGACGTGATGGCGTCGTTGTTGACGGAGATGCTGTCGATGCCTTGGCGGACGAGGAATTCGGCGAAGTCAGGCAGATTCGAGGGACCCTCTCCGCAGATTGAGACGGTGCAGCCGTTGGCATGCGCGATTTTGATGAGGTGAGCGATTATGCGTTTCACCGCGGGGTCTCGTTCGTCAAAGTATCCCATCGCGCCCAGACGTTCGGAGTCTCTGTCAATCATGAGTATGCCTTGGGTCATGTCGTTGGAGCCGATGGAGAAGCCATCACACAACTTCGAGAACTCATCTGCCATTATCGCGATTGACGGGGTTTCAGCCATAAACCAGACCTTGAAGTCCTTCCCTCGTTCTAAGCCTTCCTCACGCATTATCTCAAGGCACTTCTTCACTTCCCAGACCGTTCGCACCATGGGCAGCATCACGTAAACGTTCTTGAGCCCCCATTCTATGCGACATTTTTTGATTGCTTGGCATTCCAGCTTGAAGGCTTGGATGTACCATTTGCTGATGTATCGGCTGCATCCTCTCCAGCCCAGCATCGGGTTCTGCTCGACAATCTCGTACTTGTCGCCGCCCTTCAACTCGCGGTACTCGTTCGTCTTGAAATCGCTGAACCTCACGACTACGGGACGCGGCTGGATGGCCCGAGCCACCTGTGCAACGCCATCCGCGAGCTTGTCCACGAAGCGTTGGCTTTCGCCGGTGTCGACGAAGTGCATGGGGTGCTCGCCGATGTAGCTGGCAAGAATGAACTCTGTACGCATCAAGCCAATGCCTTCGAACGGCAGGTCCATGAAGTCGTTGATCTTGTCTGGAACGCCCAGGTTCATGTAGATCTTCGTGGCGGTCACGGGTGCGGCACCCATCATCACAACTTCGGCTTTGCCCGCGGCTGTCTGCTGCGTCGGCTTAGCTGCATCTGCGAGGAACCCCTCGTAGACTATGCCGTTTCGTGAATCCACCGTGTACTGCTTTCCAGTCACCATAACTTTCGTCGCTGTTTCTGTGCCCACGATGCATGGAATGGCAAGCTCGCGGCTCACGATGGCAGCGTGTGATGTGACGCCGCCCTTGTCGGTTACGATGGCGCTCGCGATTTTCATGAACGGAACGAAATCAGGGTTCGTCATGTCGGTGACGAGCACGTCGCCTTTCTGCATTTGTACTGACGCATCTTCAGGGGATAAGACGACTTTTGCCACGCCGAAGCCGTAGCCTCGTTTGCCCGCGGCCAAGCCCTTCACGACGACTTTCAATTGTTCTCCCGTTTTTTTCTCTTCTCCGCTTGCTGTCTCCATTGTTTTTCCACTCCACACGGTTTCAGGACGCGCCTGAACGATGAACATGTTCTTGGGAAACGGCAAATCCTGGTCAATCGCCCACTCGATGTCCATGGGTTTGCCGTAATGCTCCTCGATTAGCTTAGCGTGCTGTCCAAGCCTCATGACTTCGTCTTCGCTGATGCAAAACTCTTTCCGCTTGGCTTCGGGTACGTCTAGATGAACGGTTTTTCCAGTCGCTGGGTCACGAAGGTACATTATGGTTTTGTTTGCGATACGGCGCGATTTGATGTTCAGGGTTTTCTTGTCGAGAAGGAAGTCATCCGGGTTCACGATGCCCGAGACGACGGTCTCGCCCAAGCCGTAGTTTCCCTCAATCATGATTTCCTCTCGATCGCCTGTCACGGGGTTTATCGTAAACATCACCCCCGCGGCGCGGGAGTTAACCATCTTTTGAACGCCAACGCTGATGAAGACTTTTTCGTGCGGAAAGCCCTTCTCGTTCCTGTAGAAAATGGCACGTGGCGTGAACAGGCTGGACCAGCACTTTCTAGTCTTGTCCAGAAGGTCGTCGATGCCCTTAGTGTTGAGGAAGGTTTCTTGTTGACCCGCAAACGAAGCGTCAGGCAGATCTTCTGCGGTGGCGCTCGACCGAACAGCGACGAACGTGTCCTTCAAGTTGAGGCGTTTGTTCAATTCTTTGTAAGCAGATCTGATGGCCTCCTCGATTGTTTTGGGCATCTGGGTCTTCTCGATGAGTTCGCGTATCTTCTTCGAGGCTGCGTCGTACTGCTTGGGGTCGTTTGTGTCGGTGACGGTTTCCTTGATTATCTCGTAAATCTTCTGGGCTATGCGAGTTTCCTCTATGAATTTCTCATACGCAAAAGCAGTGATGGCGAAGCCAGGAGGCACCGGCATGCTGGCGCTGATCATTTCGCCGAGGCTGGCGTTTTTTCCGCCAACAATAGGAACGTCTTCTTTTCTTAAATTCTCAAACCAGATGACAAGAGCTTTTTGCTCAGTCAAGTGACTCCATCTCCGGCTTGCTTTCTGCTTCTGGAGATTGGATTTTTTCAACTATTATCCTGCAGGGGATGGGAAGTTTCGCGCTGCCCCGTTTCAGGGATTCCTTAGCTAATTCTAGTGCGCTGGCTTTGACCCGCACGGTTATGAGAGTCTGGCCTGGTTTAACTCGGGCTGCCGTGCCGATGGCTTTGCCGAAGGACCGTCGCATTCCCTGCTGCAATCGGTCGGCGTGAGCTCCAAAAATCATCTTGTTTTCCCTCAGGATAATGTGAGGGTACGGAAGAACTACCATGAGGTAATCGTTAATGAGCTTGTCCATGAGCACGCGGTTCGTCGCTACACGTGCCGCTTCTAGGGCGCTGTGGCGGATTTGTGCTGGCTGCAAGGCTATGAGGCGTCCTTCAATGTCGAAGTTTCCTTTGGTGTCGCCCATCGTGAACTTTACAATCTTTGGCGGTGGGAAACCTTTTGCATACTTTTTGCGGGTGTAAGCTTGACCTTTCACTGGTCTGTAATTGCGTGCATGCATGCTAATCCCTTGCATTTTAGGTTACCAGCTAAGCGCTATTTAAATGATGTGCAATTATTTTACACGACTCTGCCAAGGGCTTTCTCAATTTAGAAAGATCTCGAGTGAGCAAAAGTAATTATTGCCTCGGGCGCTAACTTCTCTGTGCAGTGCATTTCAATGGAAAAAGCATCAAGGAACGATTACGTGTTCATTCCCGGCAAGAACTGGAGACTGTCGTTAGCGGAGCTCGTCGCCTTCATGGAGTCGAGAGGACTCGTTTTCAAGGTCAATGACTTCTCCAGAGATTTCTTCGCAGTTGACGTTGAAGCGGAACCCGACAGATTCCCAATCGATGATTTCGGCGGCATCATAAAAATCGGCAGAACGAAGGACATGCTCCAGACGGAACTGCTGAAGAGATTCTTCGTCAACGACGACAAAACCGCCAAACGTGAAGTCAAGAACGCGGTGGCGTCGAGCGGGTTGATTGACGTGATTCTGAGCAAGGCAAGCGGCAAGGTGTTGTTCGGGGTCAGCGTGTACTGTGCCGACCGTTCGCTGAGTGGGTTTTCCAGCCGTATCCAGCGCCTCGTTGGCAGCGCCGTGAAGGACGAGTTGCGGGCTGAGGGTGTCAAGTCGGATTTCATGG
>Ga0326726_10004897_pt1 | contig 12202 bp, 12 predicted proteins | sample MHFenrmetagenome_2_FD_207603 | JGI IMG/M metagenome (GOLD analysis project Ga0326726, IMG submission 207603) | Lab enriched peat soil microbial communities from Michigan Hollow, Ithaca, NY, United States - MHF15MN | ecosystem: Environmental > Terrestrial > Soil > Wetlands > Peat | place: USA...
GAGCCAGGACACGGCGGGGCCGATCGCACGCAACGTCCGTGACGCCGCTCTGCTGCTGCGCGCGATCGAGGAGCCCGGCGCGCGGCCCGAGGCTCACGCCTGGCCGGCGTCTTCGCGCGCGACCGCCATCACGAGCGCACGCGGCGACGCGCGCCCGCTCACCGGAGTGCGGCTCGGCGTCGTGCGCGACTACTCAGGAGCCGGCGACGATCTCGAGCTCGACGAGGCGTTCGGCCGCTGGCTCGAGCAGCTACGGGCGCTCGGCGCGGAGCTCGTCGACCCGGTCCGGATCGGGGTCGGCGAGGGCATCGAGCCGGCAGAGCTCACGGTGCTGCTCCACGAGTTTCGCGTCCAGATCGACGCGTACCTGCGCGACGTGCGAGATGGGCCGCGCTCCCTCGACGAGCTCGTCGCGTTCGACCTCTCGCATGCGGACGTCGCGATGCCGATCTTCGGCCAGGACCTATTCTTGTCCGCCCAACGGACCGCGGGGCTCGATGCACCGGCCTATCGCGACGCGGTTGCGTCGCTCGCGCGTTTTCGCGAGCGGCTCGCGACGACCTTTGCGGCGCAGCAGCTCGCCGCTCTCGTGGCGCCGGTCAGCAGCCGGGCGTGGCGCATCGACCCCGCGGCCGGAGATCGAATCGGCGTCGGGAGCTCGACGATCGCTGCGGTCTCCGGCTATCCGAGCATCGCGGTCCCGGCCGAGCTGCTCGATGAGCTGCCTGTCGGACTCGCATTCGTCGGACCGCCCTGGACGGAGCCCGAGCTAACCGATATGGCGAGCGCCTTCGAGGCCGCGCGCGGCGCGTTTGCCGCCCCGCGTTATCTCGCGAGCGTGGGCGATTGAGCCCGTGTTCAGCGAATCTCCGCAGCGAGGTTGGTCTTTTGACCTAACCCCGCGAACCATTGATCGCACCAAAAAAGGCAGGTGGGGATCGTGATCGTGCTCACGGCCATAGTTAGCTAGTACATATACAGTGTCGAGGCGATTTTTGGAGTCGTTGTGGTCACGAGCACGGTCGTTCTACACGGTCAGCTGATCATCGAAGGAGTCAAGTTCCTTTGGTGGGTCATCGATGGCCGGCCCGCGCGCCTGACCGTAAGCCACCCGCTCTACGGCACCGAGATCCGGCCCGCCGAGAAGGAGCCCGAGCAGCAAGCGCGCATGCTCGCGCGCCGATTGCTGGCGGAGGTCGGCGGCGCCGCGAGCGCCCCCAGTACAACGCCTCGCGCGGTCGATTAGCGGTCGAGGTCGCCGAGCCGGTCGACGTAGACGAGTCCGGCGTTCTTGAGCGGCTCGCGCATCTTGTAGATGTCGAGTCCGAGCTCGCCGGCGGCGAGACGAGCGCGCTTCTGCTCCTCGTTCGCGACGCGAGTGCGTGCAGCCTCGAGCACGCGCACGGCGTCACGCCGCGGCACGGCGACGACGCCGTCGTCGTCGGCGACGATTACGTCGCCTGGATTCACGAGCGTGCCCGCGCAGACGATCGGCACGTTCACCGAGCCGACGGTCGCTTTCACCGTGCCCTTCGAGTTGATCGTGCGGCTCCAGACCGGGAACTGCATTTCGGTGAGGTCCTTGACGTCGCGGCAGCCCGCGTCGATCACGAGGCCGCGAATGCCGTGCGCGCGGAACGACGTCGCGAGCAGGTCGCCGAACATCCCATCCGCGTTCGTACTGCTGACCGCCGCGACGACGATATCGCCGGGACGTGCGAGCTCGACCGCGACGTGCAACATCCAATTGTCTCCAGGATGCAGCAGCACCGTGAGAGCGCTGCCGCCGATTCGAGCCCCCGGGTAGATCGGACGCACGTAGGGCTGCAGCGAGCCGGTTCGGCCTTGCGCCTCGTGCACGGTCGCGACGCCGAGCTCGCCGAGCGCGTCGACGGTGGCAGCTTCCGCGCGTTCGATGTTCCTGACTGCAACGTTCTTCACCACGACTCTCCCGTCAGCGCCGCGAGCGACCGCCTATACTAGCGCGCGATTATAGAGCACAAGCCGGGAGCGCTCGTGGCCGATCACGGACCGTTGCACGGAATCAAAGTCGTCGACATGACGGAAGCGCTCGCCGGACCGTACTGCGCGATGTTGCTCGGCGATCTCGGCGCGGATGTCGTGAAGGTGGAACGGCCCGAGGTCGGCGATCAGGCGCGGAGCTGGGGCCCGCCGTTTCTCGAAAGCGAGAGCGCGTACTTTCTCGCGGTGAATCGCAACAAGCGGAGCATCGAGCTCGACAGTAAGGACACGGCCGATTCCGATCTGCTGCAACGGCTCATCGCGCGCGCGGACGTCTTTCTCACCAACAATCCGCGCATCGACTCGCTCGCGCGCAGCGGGCTCGATCCTGCGACGCTGCGCGGCCGCGATCCGCGGCTCGTCTACGCCGCGATCAGCGGCTACGGTCATTTCGGCCCGAAGGCGAACCGCGGCGGCTACGACATCATCGCGCAGGGCGAAGCCGGCCTCATGGCTCTCACGGGGCCGACCGAGGGCGGCCCGAGCCGCTTTCCGTCGCCGATGGCGGACATCTCCGGCGGAATCTACGCGTGCCTCGGCGTGCTCGCGGCGCTGTATGCGCGCGACTCGAGCGCGCGAGGAACGGGCGCCGGCCAATTCATCGATGTCGCGCTCGTCGACGCGCAGACGAGCTGGCTCGCGAACATCGGCGCAAGCTACTTCGCGACGGGCAAGCGGCCCCCGCGGCTCGGCAACGCGCATCCGAGCGTGACGCCGTATCAGCCCGTGCGTGCGCGCGACAAGACGATGATCATCGCGGTCGGCAACGAGCGGCTCTGGGAGAAGTTCTGCAACGTGCTCGGCGTCGAGCGGCTCATCGGCGACCCGCGCTTCGCGTCCAACGCGCAGCGCAACGTGAACCGCGCGGCGCTGATCCCGTTGCTCGAGGAGAAGCTCGCGGCGCGCGACGCGGCCGACTGGGTCGAAGCGCTAGTGGACGCCGGCGTCCCGGCCGGACCGATCAACTTCCCGGACGAGACGCTGACCGACGAGCACGTCCTCGCGCGGCGGATGGTGGTCGAGCTCGAGCACCCGCTGATCGGAGTCGTTCGCTCGATCGCGACGCCGATCCACTTCGCGGCGAACGGCCCGACCTATCGCCGCTATCCACCGCGCTTGGGCGAGCACAACGCCGAGGTCCGCGCCCTCGCCGACCGGTGGTGACGGCGCGCACTCGTCAGCCGCCGAAGCGCCCCCGCGAGTCCTAGCGCTCCCAGACGCTTTGGAGATAGGCGCGGAAGCTGTCGCCGAGCTCGGGATGGCGCAGGCCGTACTCGACCATCGCGCGCAGGTAGCCGATCTTGCTGCCGCAGTCGTAACGAATTCCCGTGAACGGCAGCACGTACACGGGCTCGTCGGCGAGCAGTGCCGCGATCCCGTCCGTCAACTGGATTTCCCCGCCCGCTCCGCGCTGCGTGCGCTGAAGTTTCGCGAAGATCGCCGGCGTCAGAATGTAGCGCCCCACGACCGCGAGGTTCGATGGCGCATCCGCGGGCTTCGGCTTCTCGACGATTCTCTTGACGCGCTGCGCGCCCGATTTGTCGGTCTCGACGGCCACGATGCCGTAGTTGCCCGTCTGGTCGCGCGGCACGGTCTCGACGGCGAGCACGCTCGCGCCGTGCCGCTCGTAGTGCTGAGCCATCTGCAGCAAGCACGGCACGTCGCTATAGATCAGATCGTCCGCGAGATGAACGAAGAACGGCTCATTGCCGACGGCCCCCTGTGCGCAGAGCACGGCGTGGCCGAGCCCGAGCGGGACGCCCTGGCGGACGAACAAGCAGGTCACGTGATCCGGGACGATATCGCGGATCATCGCGAGCAGATCGTGCTTGCCGGACTCGGCAAGCTGGCGTTCGAGCTCGGGATCCGTGTCGAAGTGGTCCTCGATGGCGCGCTTCGACGAGCCCGTGATGAACACGAGCTTCTCCGCGCCCGCGGCAATCGCCTCGTCGACGGCGTATTGAATGAGCGGCTTGTCGACGATCGGCAGCATCTCCTTCGGCGACGCTTTGGTCGCCGGCAGGAAGCGGGTGCCGCGTCCCGCGACCGGGAACACGGCCGTGCGAATTTTGGCCATCCAGTGCACCTCGTGAGCTCGATCAAAACCATGATACTGGACTCACGAGGCGCGTGGTGCGACCGCGGTCGCATTCGGTCGCGGCAATGCGCTCCGCGCTTCGGCGAGGCGCAGCCAACGTGCTGTGCTGCGCCGCGCCTCGCCGACGCGTCTTCGCTCAGTGCTTCGGTGCGGGATCCGCGACCAAGATGTTCGCGCGGTTCTGCTCGACCACTTTCTGGCCGATCCCTTTGACGCGGGTCAAAGCGTCGGGCGAGTCGAACTTGCCGTGCTCGGCGCGGTCTTTGACGATCGCCTGCGCGAGCGCCGGCCCCACACCGGTGAGCTCGGCCGCGAGCGTCGCCGCGTCGGCCGTGTTGATGTTCACCGGCCCCGCGAATGCACCGAACGATGCGAACGCGAGGGCGGCCCCGAGCAGCCAGCGCACACTCCTTCTCATTGCCGTCACTCCTTCGATCAGTTGAGGAGCGCGAGATGCTAGGCGTCGAATCGCGAGGCTGCAGCCGCCGAATCTCGCGGCTTGCAGCAGTTTCGCGCGGGTGTGGCGTGCTACGTGAGCAGGTTTTCGAGCGGCAAGCTCTGGATCGGCCTCACGGTCTCCCAGAGCTTGCAACTCGGGCAATGCCAGATGAACTGCTGTGTGCTGTAGCCGCAATTCGTGCACCGATAGCGTGCACTCGTGCCCGCGATCCGGCGCAAGCCCTGGCCGATCCGCTCGATCGCTCGGCGCCGGTCCTCTGTGGGCAGGGACTTGAGCTCCTCGCCGTTAACGAGGCTCGCCAACACTGGGCTGCCGAGAACGAAGCTCTCGACGCACGCGTTGAGCGCGTCGGAGGTCGTGAGATTGGCGATGATCGCGGCATACGCGAATTCGCGGCGCAGCGTCGGATCCGCGGCGACCCAGTTCTCGATCTTCGCGTCGAGATACGGCAGCTTATCGATCGTGCGGTAGCACTCGACGAGCGGCGGCAGCACCTCCGTGATGAAGTTGCGATCCTTCTCGATCACCTGCTCGTAGAGCGCGATCGCCTGGGAGATCTCGCGCTCCTCCTGCGCCAGGCCGGCGCGGATCAGAGCGCCGCGCAGCTGACCCGTCTCGCTGCGGATCGTGTTCTTCAAATACGAGCGCGCGAGCTCGCGGTCGCCGCTTGCGCGCGCCGCGTCGGCGAGCTCGCAGTAGTAATGCGCGACTTGATTGGATTTCGTGCCGCTCAACATCTCGAGCTTGCGGTGCGCATCGATCGCCTTTTGCCACTCGCGCTCGCGCTCGTAGATGTAGACGAGCTTTTCGAGCGCGGCCTCGGCGAGCGCCGGACTGTCGTCGAGCTCGGCGAAGAGCTGCTCGGCGCGGTCGTAGAGGCCCGCGCCGAGGTAGTCTTCGGCTAGGGAGAAGACCGCCTGATGGCGCTGGGTCTCGTTCAGATTCGGACGCGCGAGCAGGTTCTGGTGGACGCGAATCGCGCGCTCCACTTCGCCGCGGCGCCGGAATAAGTGACCGAGCGCGAAGTGCGTCTCGAGCGTCTCGTCGTCGACTTTGGCCATCTGGACGAACAGCTCCAGCGCCTCGTCGGTCTTGCGGCTCAGCACGAGGTTCAGGCCGCGAATATAGTCGGCGCTGATCCGGGGCGGCGGGTCCCGGTCGCGATCGCTGTAGACCTTGAATGCGAAGCCGATCGCCGTGGCGACGATGATGATCGCGGCGAGCAGGAATGTGGCGTCAGTGGGCATCTTCGAGCTGCGGGGCGCGCAGCGTCGTGAGCTCGGCTTCCGCGTGACGCAGCGTCTTTTTGAGGCGCCGCTTCTCGTTGGCGCTGCGCCAGAGCGTGAGCGCCACCGTGAGCAGCCCGAACAACCAACCGGCGACGAACACGAACGCGAACGCGAGCGCGAGCGACACGCGCTCGAGCTTCACGAAGCCTATGTCGACGTCGATCGGTGTCGGATTGCTGTAGGCGAACATCGCCGCGAGCAGCATCAGGACGATCGACAGCGTCGCGAACAGAATCCTACGCAACGTGGCCAAGACGACTCACCTGAGCAGCGGATGGCAGCTCGATTGTAAAGTCGCTGGCCTAGTCGCGCACGGGCAGGTGACGGGACTCGTTGACTCGCTCGCGAAGATCCTTGCCCGGCTTGAAGTGCGGCACGTTCTTGCCCGCCAGCGCCACCGCCTCGCCCGTCTTCGGATTGCGGCCCATCCGCGGCGGGCGGTAATGCAAGGAGAAGCTGCCGAACCCGCGAATCTCGATTCGCTCGCCGCTAGCGAGCGCCTCACTCATGAGCTCCAAAATATGCTTGACCGCCAGCTCGACGTCTTTGGCGGGCAAGTGCTTCTGACTGCGGGCGATCGATTCGATCAGCTCAGACTTTGTCATGAGTACGGACTCCCAGGCCGCGGCACCGGTTCTCGAGGACTCACTCCGGAGTCATCTTCTCCTTGAGCAAGTCGCCGAGCGTCGTGCCGGTCGTCGGTCGCGCCGCATCGGTCTTGTAGTTCTGTAGCGCCTGCTGCTCCTCGTGGGCTTCCTTCGCCTTGATCGACAGCGAGATGATCCGGGTCTTTCTATCGACGCCGGTAAATTTCGCCTCGACTGTCTCGCCGACCTTGAGAACCGTGCGTGCGTCCTCGACGCGGTCGCGCGAGATCTCCGACGCCCGGAGCTGGCCGATGATGCCGTCATCGAGCGCGACGGTCGCCATCTTCGCGTCGAGCTCTTGAATCACGCCCTTCACGATGCTGCCCTTCGGGTGCTCGGCCAGGAACAGCGAGAGCGGGTCCTTGTCGAGCTGCTTGACGCCGAGGGAGATCCGCTCGCGCTCCGGATCGATTGCGAGCACGATCGTCTCGAGCTCCTCGCCCTTCTTGTAGTTGCGCACGGCTTCCTCGCCGGGCACGTCCCACGAGAGATCGGACAGGTGCACGAGACCGTCGATGCCGCCGGGGAGCCCGATGAACACGCCGAAGTCGGTGATCGACTTGATCTGGCCGGAGACCTTGTCGCCCTTCTTGTAGTTCTCGCCGAACTCGATCCACGGGTTCGGCTTGCACTGCTTGAGGCCGAGCGAGATGCGGCGGCGCTCCTCGTCGATGTCGAGAACCATGACCTCGACCTCGTCGCCGATCTGAACGACCTTGTGCGGGTTGACGTTCTTGTTCGTCCAATCCATTTCGGACACGTGCACGAGGCCTTCGACGCCTTCCTCGATCTCCGCGAAGCAGCCGTAGTCGGCGATGTTCGTGACCTTGCCGAACAGACGCGTGCCGGGCGGATAGCGCCGGGCGAGATCCGCCCACGGATCCGCGCCGAGCTGCTTCAAGCCGAGCGAGACGCGGTTGCGCTCGCGGTCGAACTTGAGGACCTTGACCTCGAGCTCTTGGCCCACGCTCACGACCTCGGACGGGTGCTTCACGCGCTTCCACGCCATGTCGGTGATGTGCAGCAGGCCGTCGATGCCGCCGAGGTCGACGAACGCGCCGTAGTCGGTGAGGTTCTTCACGACGCCCTTGAGCACCGTGCCCTCTTGCAGGTTCTTCAGCAGCGACTCGCGCTCCGCGCTGTACTCGGCCTCGACCACCGCGCGCCGCGACACGACCACGTTGTTGCGCTTCTGGTCGAGCTTGATGACCTTGAATTCGAGCGTCTGGCCCTCGAGCGCGGCCGGATCGCGGATCGGACGCACGTCGACGAGCGAGCCCGGCAAGAATGCGCGGACCAAGTCGACGTCGACGGTGAAGCCGCCGCGTACGCGGCCGCTGATCACGCCGTTGACGATCTCGCCCTTCTGGAACGCCTCCTCGAGGCGCGTCCACGTGCGCGTTCGCTTGGCCTTCTCGCGCGACAACCGCGTCTCGCCGAAACCGTCCTCGACGGTGTCGAGCGCGACCTCTACGGTGTCGCCGACTTTGACCTCGAGCTCGCCGCGCTCGTTGAAGAATTGATCGGCCGAGATGACGGCCTCGGATTTCAGTCCCGCGTTGACGATGACCACGTCCTGGTTCACGCCGACGACGGTGCCGGTCAGTATCGCGCCCGGCTTGATCTTCTGATTCGCAAAGCTCTCTTCGAGCATTTCAGCAAACGATTCGCTCATATCTCTTCCATGCCCGCCGTGCGTCCTGCGCGACGGATTGTTGAAACCCACAGCGGCATCCTGCCGCTGCATACCTTAGGCTCGCTTCGGTCCAATCCCCGCCGCCTCGAGCCACTGCAAGATGCGGGCGATGACTTCCTCGGGCGTGAGATCCGTCGAATCGACAGTCCGCGCGTCCGGGGCGGGGCGCAGCGGCGCGATCGACCGACTCGCGTCGCGCGCATCCCGTTGCGCTATGTCCCACGAAAGGTCGGGCAGGCTAACATCAATCCCCTTTCCCTTCAACTGCTTATGCCGCCTCATCGCGCGCTCGTCCGCGGTCGCCGTCAGGAACACCTTGAGGTCGGCGTGGGGGAAAACGACCGTACCCATGTCCCGGCCGTCGGCGACGAGGCCCGGCGGCCGGGCGAAATCCCGCTGCCTCTGGAGCAGCGCGTCGCGTACCGCGGGCACCGCGGCCACGCGCGAGGCGGCCTCACCGGTCCCTTCGGTACGCAGCGCCACGGTCGCGTCCTCGCCGTCGAGCAGCACCTGCTCGGCGCCGCCGACCGAGCCGAAGGTCACGTCCATCGAGCGCGCGAGGCGGGCGAGCTCCTCGGGGTCGTCGGGATTGCCGCGGCGCGCGGCCGCGAGCGCGACGAGCCGGTAGAGCGCACCGCTGTCGAGCAGGTGCCAGCGCAGACGCGATGCGAGCCCGCGGCTGATCGTGCCCTTGCCGGAGCCGCTCGGTCCATCGATCGTGACGATCGGAGCGGCCGCGGGCATCAAGGGTTCCCGGCGCCGGGACCGATTCGGAGTCCGACGTCGGTCGCGATCTCGAGGAAGTTCGGGAAGGACGTGGCGACCTCTGCCGTATTGAGGATCTCGATCGGCGCGCGCGCGAGCAGGCTCGCGATCGCGAACGACATCGCAATCCGGTGATCGCCGCGGCTGTCGACCGTGCCGCCGCGGATTCTGCCCCCGGTCACGCTCAAGCCCCCGGGCTGCTCCTCGACCGCGACGCCTAAGGCCGCGAGACCCTGCGCCATGACCGCAAGCCGGTCGGTCTCTTTCGTGCGCAGCTCTTCGGCGCCGCTCACGCGCGTCGTGCCGCGTGCGCCTGCCGCCGCGACGAACAGGATCGGAAATTCATCGATCGCGAGCGGCACGAGCTCTGGAGGCACGTCGATGCCGCTCAGCTCGCTCTGGCGCACGAACAGGTCCGCGACCGGCTCGGCGCCAAGCCGGCGCTCGGACTCGAGCTCGATGTCGGCGCCCATCTCGCGCAGGATCGTGAGCAGGCCTGTCCGCGTCGGGTTCACGCCGACGTTCTTGATCAGGAGCCCATCGGGCGCGCCGAGGCAGGCCGCAACGATGAAGAACGCGGCCGAGGAGAAGTCGCCCGGCACGCCGATCTCACGGCCGCGCAGCGTCGCGGGACCGACGAGAGACACCGTGTGCCCGCGCCCCTGCTCGCTCGTTTCGAGCTGCACGCCCATGCTTTGCAGCATCCGCTCGGTGTGGTCGCGGCTCGGTCCCGGCGAGTGGACCGTCGTGCGTCCTTCGGCGTACAAGCCCGCGAGCAAGATCGCGGATTTCACTTGCGCGCTCGCTACGGGCAACTCGTATTCGATTCCGTTCAACGTTGCGCCGCCGAGCACGCGCAGCGGCGGCTTGCCGTCCGCGGTCTCGATTCGTGCGCCCATTGCGCGCAGCGGCGCCGCGACGCGTTCCATCGGCCGCTGCCTCAGCGACGCATCGCCCGTGAGCTCGGAGTCGAACGTCTGACCCGCAAGCAGCCCCGTGAGGAGCCGGATGCCGGTGCCGGAGTTGCCGAGGTCGAGCACCTTCGAGGGCGCACGCAGGCCGCGCAAACCGACGCCGCTCACGCGCACGGGCTGCAGCGCGTTCTTGTAGATCGACACACCGAGCGCCTCGAGCGCTGCGCGCGTCGCGAGGCAGTCTTCGCCGTCGAGGAAGCCGTGCACGAGAGTCTGACCTTCGGCGATCGCGCCGAGCATCAGCGAGCGATGCGAGACCGACTTGTCGCCCGGTACCGTGATCGTGCCCGCGATGCCGTCGGCCGGCTGCGCTCGATAGCTGTGCGGATGCGGTATCACGGGCGACGACTGCTCAGACGACGGCCTTGGGGTACGCGCCGAGCACTTTGAACAACGACGCCTTGGCCTTGACCTCGTCGAGAGCCTTCTTCACGGGCGGATCGTCCGCGTGGCCGTCGAGATCGACGAAGAACACGTAATCCCACTTGCGCCGCCGCGACGGCCGCGACTCGATCCTCGTCATGTTCACGCCGTGGCGTGCGAGCGGGCCGAGCAAGTGCAGCAGCACCCCGGGGCCTTCCGTGCCGCTCGCTGAGACGAGCACCGAGGTCTTGTCGTTGCCGCTCGCCGGAAAGAGCTTCCGGCCGACGACGACGAAGCGCGTCGTGTTGTCCGCCTGATCCTCGACCTCGCGAAACAGGATCTCGAGCCCGTATACCTCGGCCGCGGCCTCGCCCGCGAGCGCCGCCGTGCCGTCCTCGTCGCGCGCCCGGCGCGCGGCTTCCGCGTTGCTCGCGACGGGCACGAGCTCGACCCCGGGCAAGTGCTCGGCGAGCCACGCGCGGCACTGCGCGAGCGATTGCGGGTGCGAGCAAACGCGGCGGACCGAGCGCAAGTCGTCCATCTTGCCCATCAGGTGCTGATGGATGCGCAGCTCGATTTCGCCGCAGACCTTGAGCGGCGAAGTCAGGAACATGTCGAGCGTGTGGATGTTGACCGTTCCTTCGCTCGAGTTCTCGATCGGCGCGACGCCGAAGTCGGCCGTTCCGGCCTCGACCTCGTGGAACACCTCGTCGATCGTTGGCACCGACAACGCGTGCACCGAGTGGCCGAAGTGCTTCAGCACGGCGGACTGCGTGAACGTGCCTTCCGGACCGAGATAGGCGACTTTGAGCGCCTCCTCCTGTGCGAGGCACGCCGACATCAGCTCGCGGAAGAGACGCACCATCTCGTCGTTGCGCAACGGTCCCTGATTGCGCTCGATGACCTTGCGCAGCACTTGCGCCTCGCGCTCGGGGCGATAGAACTCGGCCGTCGACGTGAGGCCCTTGAGCACGCCGATCTCCTTCGCGCAGCGCGCGCGCGCGGCGATCAGCTGTTGGATGTTCGCGTCGATCTCGTCGATGGTGCCGCGCAACCGCTGCAGCGCAGCGTCGCCGTCCGGCTGCGCCTCGGGCTTCACCTTCTTTGCGCGCGACGTCTTGGCCTTGCTCGCCGGCGGTTTGCGCTTGCTCATGGGCTTAGCAGCGGGCCGTTTCGCGGCGCCGCCCTCACGACTCGATGATCGGAAGCACGCGCGCCGCGAGGATGCCGTCGATCTTGCGGATCCGCGCGACCATCTCGTCGTTCGGCGCCGCGTCGAGGTCGACGAGCGTGTAAGAGAGCTCGCCGCGCGAATGATTCAGCATGTCCGCGATGTTGATGTTCTGCGCGGCGACTGCGGTGAGGATCTGCGCGACCATGTTCGGCACGTTCGCGTGCGGAATCGCGATACGGTGCGGGCGCGTGCGCTGGAGCACCGTCTCGGGGAAGTTCACCGAGCGCGTCACGTTGCCGTTCTCGAGGAACTCGCGCACGTTGTCGGCGACCATCACGGCGCAATTCTCCTCGGCCTCGACCGTCGACGCGCCGAGGTGCGGGAAGCAGATCACTTTCGGGTGCTCGAGCAGCGTACGCTTCGGGAAGTCGGTGACATATGCGCGCAGCTTCCCCGCGTCGAGCGCGGCGACGACCGCCGCGGAGTCGACGATCTCGTCGCGCGAGAAGTTCAAGAGCACGGAGCCGCGGCGCATCGACTGCAAGCGCGCAGCGCTCACGAGCGTGTCGGTGTCCTTCGTAAGCGGGACGTGCACGGTCACGATGTCGGAGCGCGCGAACAAGTCGTCGAGGTTCACGGCCTTCTGCACGCCCGAGGACAGCTGCCACGCGTGCTGCACGGTGATCGCGGGGTCGTAGCCGAGCACCTGGAGGC
>Ga0326726_10004898_pt1 | contig 12200 bp, 11 predicted proteins | sample MHFenrmetagenome_2_FD_207603 | JGI IMG/M metagenome (GOLD analysis project Ga0326726, IMG submission 207603) | Lab enriched peat soil microbial communities from Michigan Hollow, Ithaca, NY, United States - MHF15MN | ecosystem: Environmental > Terrestrial > Soil > Wetlands > Peat | place: USA...
GCCGACGCTGCGGCAGCCCTGGGAGTGGTTCAAAGCCGCACCTTCGACGGCCGCGATCCGGCAACCGGCGGCGTTCCCCTGGGATGGCAGGGCCGGTTCACGCGACCCACCAACATTCCCACCGACTACACGCAATTCCTCGATCCGAACGGGCTGCAAGGCGCGGCTCTCGGCGTAACCCGGGCGGGACTCGGCGGATTCGACCCGTTCGTTCCGACGCCGCCACTCGTGGTGGAGCAATTCGAGGCTGCGCTGAACGCAATGTCGGCCGCCGGGGCCACGCTCATCGACCTCGACGCTGGCGGCTTTACATTTCCTTCCGCCGACGGCGAGTTCCTGGTGCTGTGCTTTGATTTCAGGAATGACCTTAAGGCTTACTTTGCCACTCGTGCGGGAGTACCCGTGGCGGGCAAGACCTTGACCGACGCCATCGCGTTCAACAACGCCAATGCGGACGAAGAGATGCCGTTCTTCAATCAGGATATTTGGGACCTCACCGATGCGTTGGAACCAGGACCTGACGACCCGCAGCCGATCTTCGGCGGTATGACCTACAACCAGGCGCTCGCCATCGACCAGGCCGCCGGGGTCAACGGCATCGACGCCGCGCTGAGCCAGTTTCATCTCGACGCCGTGGTCAGCGCCACCGACAACCCTGCCTGGGCCACCGACCTGATCTATGGCGACCACTTCATTTTCGGCACCTCGGGCCTGGCGGCCCCGGCCGGATATCCCATCGTGCAGGTGCCGGCGGGGATGGTGTTTGGGGTGCCACTCGGGGTCAGCTTCTTCGGAACGGCCTTCAGCGAGCCCACGCTCATCAAGCTGGCCTCTGGGTTCGAGGCGGTCACCCAGGTGCGCGCCCACAACCTGCCCACGTTCGCGCCGACGGTGCCGTTCGACCACATCGCCGGCACGAAATTGCGTCCGCCGCACCGCCCCAAGCAGGCGCAGGACAGCGGACGCCCGCAGGCGTCGCCGTCTAATACGAACCGTCAGCCAGGGAAAGAGAGCAGGCGGCTACACAGTCTGTGATTCTGTTAGCGCATGCTGAGAAGTCAGGGGGCCGACTTGCAATTCGCCCCCTGTCCCTCTCACCGGGGTGGGAGCGCGCGCAGATCAACCTTGTGCTTCCTCGGAGTTTTGCGCACAGTCTGGAGTCCGGTCGATCCCGCCGGAGAGGGGCGATCCCTCTAGGAGTTCTTTGCCTTGGGATGGACGTAGTGGTCCATCTCACCCGTCCATTTCAGAAACCGCCACAGGCTGTGCCGCTCGGTCCACAGGAATTCCCAGAATTCAAGGAAGCCGATCTGGGTCATTTTGACGCCGGTGTAGGTCTCGATGCGCCAGAGAAGATAGGGACTGCGCCAGGGCGCAATCCGGTGCCCGCGGGTGGAATTCCAAAGAAAGCGCAGCATCTGACGCATTGGAACCCAGTATAGCGCGGAGCGGAAGGTGGCAGGTGTCAGGTGTCAGGTCTTAGGTCTGAGGTCTGAGGTGCTAGGTCTCAGGTGTCAGGGTCTTCCTGATACCTGACACCTGACATCTTCTTTTTATTCCTGGGCGATCTTCTTCAGCCTGCGCAGCAGCGACGTGGGATGAATGCCGAGCACATGCGCGGCCTGCGTTTTGTTGTTGCCGGTCGCCGCCAGAACCTGCCGGATGTAGTCATCCTCATATTCGTGCAGGCTGATGAACTGGTGTCCGGTTGGAGAAACGTCGTAACTGGATTCGGTAGTGTCTGGCAGTTGAGGAGCCCGATGCTCGCGAACCTCCTCCGGAAGAAACGTAGCATCCATATCGCCGTCGGGCGAGAGAATCATGGTCCGCTCGATCACATTCTTCAACTCGCGGATGTTTCCCGGCCACGGATAATTCTGCAGCAGTTCTGCCGCCGCCGGCGTGAACCCGGTAAACGATTTGTGCAGTTCGCGGTTGAAGTGCTGCATCATGTCCAGCGCCAGGGGCAGGATGTCCTCCTTCCGCTCGCGAAGCGGAGGAATGAGCAGCGGCACGACATTCAAGCGATAGTAGAGGTCCTCGCGGAAGTGCCCCTTGCTGACGGCCTGTTTGAGATCTGAGTTGGTGGCTGTGATCAGGCGCACGTTGACGGTGATGGAGCGCGTGCCGCCCAGCCGCATGAATACGCCTTCTTCGAGCACACGCAGCAACTTCGCCTGCACCGCCGCTGCCATGTTTCCGATCTCGTCCAGGAACAGCGTTCCGCCGTGCGCCCGCTCCAGCAGTCCCTCCTTGCGGCGGCGGGCATCGGTAAACGCGCCCGGCTCAAAGCCGAACAGTTCGCTCTCCAGCAGGTTTTCCGGCAGCGCGGCGCAATTCAGTTCCACCATCGGCAGGCTGGCACGTGGGCTGGCATAGTGAATGGCGCGGGCCAGCACCCCTTTGCCCGTGCCGCTTTCGCCCAGGATGAGAATGGTCGTGTGGTCCGCTTCCGCCGCTTTTTTGGCCATCTCCAACATGCAGCGCATGGCTGGATTTTCCGTGACCACGCGCCCGAAGTCGTACCTCCCCTTGGCGCGCTCTACGTCGCCGCGCACGCGCACCCGCAAAGCCAGCATCTCGCTGGCGCGCCGCAGGGTCTCCATCAGGTCGGCGAGATGGAACGGCTTGATGAGGTAATCATGCGCCCCGGCCTTCATCGCCTCCACCGCGCGATCGACCATATGGTAGGCGCTCATCATCAGCACGATCGCCGCCGGATTGGCCGCCTTCATCCGCCGCAGCACTTCCACACCATCTATGCCGGGGAGCACGATGTCGAGCAGTGTGAGATCGGGATTTTCCTCCGCAAAGATCCGCAAGGCGTCTTCGCCGGAAGAGGCAGTAAGGACTTCATAGCCTTCTCCCCGCAGCCCGCGCGAGATCGTCCGCAGCGTCAGATCCTCGTCGTCTACGACCAGCACACTGTAGGGCATAGAGATTTCACACCACAACTTGCGATTGTTCTCTGTCTTCGTCCGACTCCTGCTCCATGCGCAGAGGCAGAGTCAGGGTCACGGTGGTGCCATGTCCGACGACGCTGTCCACGCGCATGTCGCCGCCGTGGCTTCGGATATACGCATGGCTGATGCTGAGCCCGAGCCCGGTTCCTCTTCCCCGCTTGGTGGTAAAGAACGGCTCAAAAACGTGAGTGATCACTTCGGGCGGAATGCCGCAGCCCGTATCGCTTACTCGAATTTCAATGCTCTCCACATAGGTCAGCTTGGTGGCCGATACCGTGATGCGCCCGCCTTCCGGTGTCGCTTCCGCGGAGTTCAGCAACAGATTCATCAGCACCTGCGAAATCTGGTTCGCGTCGGCGCGAATGTGAGGAAGGTCTGCCGGCACCAGGTTCTCGAGAATCTTGCCGCGCAGCATGGGCTGGTTTTCGAGAAACGCGATCGTATCCGCGACCAGGCGCGTCAGAATGATTTTGCTCCACACCGGCGGCGATGGACGCGCATAGTTCACCAGGCCCCGCAGAGTGGACGAAATGCGCTTCGCGCCCGCGATGCACTGCTCAATTTCCGCGACTTGAGCCAGGTCTTCACAGCTTTTCTGTTCCAATTCCAGGTGCGAGAGAATTCCCAGCAGCGGATTGTTGATCTCGTGCGCCGCTCCTAAAGCCAGCCGCGCCAGCGCCGCATACTTCTCGTACTCGGAGAGTTGCGCCTGAAACTGCATCTTCTGCCGGTCCAGTTCGCGCTCGTCGCACAGGCGGCGGAACAACTCCTGCTGGGTGGAGTCTCGTTGCTTTTCGCTGTCGGCAGCCCGCTGGCTGGCTTCTTCGATCTGACGCTGGAACTGCCGGGCCTTGCGCATATAGTGGAAGGCCGTCAGCAAGGCGGCGACCAGGGCGAGAAGGCCCGCAGCCTGCAAAACAGGGATTGACCAGAATCCGGCAAGCAACAGACACAGCGCCCCCGGAACACACGAATATCCGATGCTGGCGAGATGCGGCGCCATCTGCTCCCAGCTTGCGTCACCGGGCGTTTTGGCGCAGTGACGCCAATCACTCGCAAGGCCCTTCACCCTCACACTCCCGAGAAACACCCGGCACCACGGTAACGTCACGCAACTGCCGAGTTATCAGTGGCCTGCCGCGCCTGTGCTTAAATGTTCAAGAAACTCCGCAGCCCCTCCAGGATGGCCTCTCAGGACAGCCCGACCGGCGCGCTCTTCGCCTCCAGCGCCAAGCGCAATCTGATTCTGTGTCTCGTGCTGGTGACCTGCACGCTCGCGCTCTACAACGGCGTCAACCAGAACGGCTTCGTCAACTATGACGACGACGTTTACGTCACCGCTAACCGACACGTCCAGGTCGGACTGAGCTGGAGCACGATCCGCTGGGCCTTCACCACCTTCGGCGCCGCCAACTGGCACCCGCTGACGTGGATCTCCCACGCCCTCGACTATCAACTCTTCAAGCTGAATCCTGCGGGTCACCACTACACCAATGTGCTGCTGCACTGCGCCAACGTCGTGCTGCTGTTTCTGCTGCTGGTGGAGGGAACCGGCCGAGTGTCGCGATCTCTCGTCGTAGTCGCGATCTTCGCAGTGCATCCGCTCAACGTGGAATCGGTCGCATGGGCGGCTGAGCGCAAGAACGTGCTCAGCATGCTCTTCCTGTTGCTCGCACTTTGGGCTTATCAGCGCTATGCCCGCAAGCCAAGTGTTGCAAGGTACGCTGGGGTGGCACTTCTGTTCGCTTGCGGGCTCATGGCTAAGCCGCAGGTGATCACTCTTCCCTTTCTTCTTCTGCTTTGGGACTACTGGCCGTTGCAGAGAATGGCATTGGGGTCGGATCGAGGAGCCGCGGATCGATCGCCCGGGTGGTTGCTGCTCGAGAAAGTTCCCCTGCTTGCTCTTTCGGGAGCGAGCGCCGTGGTCACCCTCTTGGCGCAACGCGCAGGGGGAGCGGTTCGCTCGGTCATTGAATACCCCCTCACCGTGCGAATCGAGAATGCGGTGGGCGCGTACTTTGACTACGTCGGGAGACTCTTCTGGCCGCTGCGCCTCGCCCCCATGTACCCGCACCCGGGAGACTCGCTGCGCGCCTGGCAGATCGCAGTCGCCGCACTCTTCCTGATCGCAGCCACCGTGCTGGTGCTGGTCTTCCGAGAGAGGCGTTACCTGGTCGTCGGCTGGTTCTGGTTTCTGGGAACGCTCGTCCCCATGATCGGCCTGATCCAGGTGGGACACCAGGCTACCGCCGATCGCTACATGTACGTGCCGATGATCGGCCTGCTCCTCATGTTGGGCTGGGGACTGGCGGACTGGGCTGGGGAGCGAAAGGCGCGCGCGGTCAGTCTCGCATCTGCCGCTGCGCTCGTGCTCGCCGCGCTCGGCGCACTGACTTATCGTCAAGTCAGCTTCTGGCACGACAGCGAAACGCTGTGGACGCATGCCGTCGCGGTCACGAAGAACAACTACATCGCCCACGTCAATCTGGGCGAATCCATGTTCAACCAGGAACGCACTGCGGAAGCGACCGTCCATTTTCGCGCTGCGGCCGAGATCCGCCCCAATGATCCGGCCGCGCACCTCAATCTCGGAAGTTGCGAGCGCCGCCAAAAGAACTATGCCCAAGCCTTACAGGAGGATCAGGCCGTGCTCCGCTTGACCTCCGACAAGGGTCTGCGCGCCTATGCGTTCGTCAATCTGGGGACCGATTACCGCCACGTCAAGGATTACCGGCGCGCCAAGGAGAGCTACGAAGCCGCGCTTCTCATCAACCCCCAGACCGCACGCGCCTTCGTCGGCCTCGGTGTGCTGGCCCAAAAGACAGGAGAGTTTGATCAGGCTGTGAAGGACTACTCGCGCGCGGCGGAACTTGAACCCAGCGACGTTGCCTATCTTCTTCTATCCCAGGCTCTGCAGCAAAGCGGCCAGGCGGCTGCGTCGCAAGCTGCCTTGGAAGCAGCAAAGCGAGTCTCGCCCGACTTCGAGCGCGCACAACAAGCGGTCCGCGACCTGCAGGCGGAGTAATCCCGCCCCGGCGCCTCTTCGCACTCGCCTGCGTTCAGCCTAACTTTTCTTGCCCGTCACGGCGTAGAAGGCAGTCGCTTCCTGCTCAACGTTACGGCTGCTGCACTTCGGGCACTTGATTTCCGTGTCGTGTTCTTTCAGGGTCAGAATCAGTTCAAAGGTTTTGTGGCAATCGTTGCAGACGTAGTCGTACACGGGCATGGGGGCCTCCCGCGAAATGCAATGCAGGAGAATTGTAGCGCTGAAGGCTGTGGATTGTCCGTAATGGTGAACAAAGGAAATAGCCGCCGCCCGCGCGGCGGCCCTTCGATAAGATTGGCCCTTATTTTCTCGTAATATCCACGCTGGCCCGGGTATTTTCCCAGTCCATGTGCAGCGTGCACTTGTTGCCGGCCTGATCGAAGCCGATGGTGAAATTTTCGACCGGCGCGGCGGTCTTGGCCACGCTCATCGGGAGGCGCGCCAGATCTTCTTTCTCGCCGGGATAGTCCGTTCCCCACTCGCCTGTCTTCTTGCTGATGATCAAAGTCCACTTGCTTTCCTCAGGGATCGTGAAAACGGTGTAGCTGCCCGCGGGAACATTTTGTCCGCCCACCATCACATCGGCGGCGGTGACAAAGGTGGTGGACTCATTGGCGCCGGTCCGCCAGACCTGTCCGAGCGGAACCAGTGCGCCGAAAATCTTGCGCGGCTGATGGGTCTTGGGATCATTGACGCGAGGGCTGGAGTAATCCATCTTGATACTTTTGCCATCGGAAAACTTGCACTGCGCGCTGGCCGGCGGACTGAACCGCTTCGCCTTGTCCTCCGAGCCCATTTGTGCGCAAGCAAAAGTTGCAATGACGAGACACAACGAGGTGAGAAGAGCGAACTTCTTCATGACGATTCCTCCTGAGAGAGCACTTAGCCTTTAGCGCTTAGCCTTTAGCCAAACCTGTCTGGTCAGATCTGCTGCAGGCAATCGCCTGCTCCAAGCTAAAGGCTAAGAGCTAAAGGCTAAGAGCTGAAATTATACAATCTCTCCATGGCCGTCTTCGACGATCGACAGGAAGAACTGGAGCACTTTGAAACCCGCATGGGCGTTCCGCGCGGACGCCTGGCCGTCACCATGGACCTGGTCACCGACGCCATGGCCCTCATCGGACAACACGGCGTCTATTGCCAAAGCCAGCGCTGGCCCGGCAAGCCGGTCATGGATATTCAGATGATCATGGAGAATCTCACCGACGCGAAAGAACTGATTCAGAGTGTCATGCAGGAACTCGCGTCCAGAGCCTGATCGTGGAGACGCGGCTTGCCGCGTCTCCGGAGACGGGGCCAGCCCCATTTCTACGGGATCATGAGTGGCGGACAAGACTTACAATCCAGAGATGGAGCGCAAAGTCTTCTGGCTCGTCTTCCTCGTGCTCGGCCTGCTCGCCGATTTCCTGTTGCCGCTCTGGTGGGCGCTGGGCGCCACCATTCCGATCGCCTACGCTGCCTGGTGGGTCGCCTATCGCAGTGACTGGTTCTGAAAAGAATCAACGTCCTCAACCTGTCATCTTGAGCGCAGCGGCTGCTTCGCGAAGCGGAGCAGCCACGCAGTTGACAAAGATGTTGAACGCTCTCGTTCCTATGCCAGCGTGTACTTTCCCCGCTCAATCGTCTGCCGCGCGATCTGCTGCCGCAACGCAATGGTGTTGAACGGTTCATGCTTGGCGAGCCGGCGCAGGATTGCCATCTGCGTCCGCAGCATGTCGCCATCGGCGACATCGGCGATGACCCGCTTGGCCGCTGCCTCCACTTTCTCCAGCGCCTGCGTCATGTACACGCGCGTCATCGCGATTGGCAGTGCTGCCGCCGCTTCGCCCTTTTGCTCGGCAATTTTCCGCGCGCGCAGCACGGCCGACTCCATGGCGTAAATCTCAATCGTCATATCGGCGATGGCGCCCATGACCTCCTGCTGATCCTGGATCGACTGCATATACTTCTGCGTGGCCGCGCCCGCCGCAAACAGCCCGAGTTTCTTGGCGTTGGCGACCATTTTGCGTTCTTCCGCCAGCGGTCCTTCGATGTCTTCGCCCGCCGACGGCCCGCTCAGCACCTCGTCCATCAGTTTCTTGATGGCGGGCATGAGCGGCAGTTGTCCTGACATCGCGCGCTTCAGCAAAAAGCCCGTGATGATGAGCCGGTTGATTTCGTTGGTGCCTTCGAAAATGCGGTTGATGCGGGCATCGCGATACGCTCGCTCGGCCGGATACTCTTCGACGAAACCGTAGCCGCCGTAGATCTGAACGGTTTCATCGACGACGTAATCAATCATCTCCGATCCCCAGACTTTCAGGATGGAGCATTCGACTGCGTATTCTTCGATCGCCTTGCGGGTTTCTTTGGCCGCATCGGGAGCCGCTTTGTCGATACTCGAAAGCAGATCGTCCATCATGCCGACGGTGCGAAACACCAGCGACTCGCCAACGTAAATCAGGGTCGCCATGTTGGCGATCTTTTCCCGCACCAGGCCGAAATCGGCGATTACTTTCCCAAACGCCTTGCGCTGCTTGGCATAGGCCACGGCGTGTTCGACGGAAACGCGCGCTCCGCCCACGCACATCGCGCCCAGTTTGAAGCGGCCCACGTTCAGGATGTTGAAGGCGATGATGTGTCCCTTGCCGATGTCGCCCAGCAGGTTCTCGACCGGGACTTTGCAATCGTTCAGAATGATCGGGCAGGTGGACGATCCGCGAATGCCCATTTTGTGTTCTTCGTTGCCGACGGAAAATCCGGGGAACGTTCTCTCTACGAGAAACGCCGAGAACTTCTCGCCATCAATTTTCGCGAAGACCGTAAACAGGTCGGCAAAGCCGGCGTTGGTGATCCACATTTTCTCGCCGTTCAGGATGTAGTGCTTGCCGTCGGGCGAAAGCACGGCACGGGCGCGGCAATTGAGGGCGTCCGAGCCGGAAGTCGCTTCCGACAAGGCGTACGCGCCCACAATTTCTCCGGTGGCCAGCCGTGGCAAATATTTCTTCTTCTGCTGTTCGGTGCCGAAATAAACGATCGGCAACAGGCCAATCCCGCTGTGCGCGCCCCAGGTGGTGGCGAACCCAGCGTACTTGGCGATGTTGTCGGCGATGATGGCGGCGGTGACTTTGTCCATTTCCAGGCCGCCATAGGCTTCGGGAATCTCGACCGCGCTGAGACCGAGGCCGCCGGCTTTCTTCAGCAAGTCGCGCGAAATCGAGAAATCCTTGTGCTCGATCTTCTCGGCCTGGGGCAGAATTTCGTTGAGCGCAAACTCTTCCGTCGTCTGTCCAATCAACTGGTGCTGTTCGGAGAAATCTTCCGGGATGAAAACGTCGGCAGTCTGCCGCTCTTCCAGCAGAAAGCTGCCGCCGAGGATCTTGGCTTTAAGAATCGCAGTTGTAGCCATGAATGAACCCTCCCTGACTTTGGCGCACGCCAACCTCAACTCCGCGTGCGGTTCCGATCAATCGTCGATACTGAAAGTGTATAAGCTGGGGGTGTGAATTTCTAGCGGAGGCGAGTCGCGATGGAAGTGAAAAAATCACCAGCGTTCCGATTTGGCACCGGCCTCAATCGTTCTCTGCGGCCCCCGTCGGTTAAAGGTTCTCGAAAATTCCGGCCGCGCCCATGCCGCCGCCGACACACATTGTAACCATGCCGTAGCGGGCGTTGCGGCGTTTCATCTCGCGGATCACGCTGGCGGTAAGTTTGGCACCCGTGCATCCCAAAGGATGACCCAACGCGATCGCACCGCCATTCGGATTCACGCGCTCGGGATCGAGTCCGCCTTCCTTGATCACGGCCAGCGACTGCGTCGCGAAAGCTTCGTTGAGTTCGATCACAGCGATGTCGGAAAGCTTGAGCCCGGCCATCTTCAGCGCTTTCGGAATCGCAAACACCGGGCCGAGTCCCATTTCTTCCGGCTTGTATCCGGCAGTGGCGAACGACACATAGCGCGCCAGGGGCGTAATTCCGAGCGCCTTCGCCCGCTCGGCTGACATCACCACCGCCGCGGCCGCGCCGTCCGACATCTGCGACGAATTTCCGGCCGTGGTCACGCCCTTCATATGAAACGCCGCCCGGAGCGCGCCCAGCGCTTCGAGCGAAGTGTCGGCGCGCGGGCCTTCGTCGACTTTGAAAGTGATCTCGTGCTTCTTGGGTTTGGAGCCGTTGGGCGTGGTGAAACTGACCGGTACCGGAACAATCTCTTCTTCAAACTTTCCAGCCTGTATCGCCGCCAAGGCTTTCTGATGGCTGTGCAGCGAGAACTCATCGCACTGGGTGCGGGTGATACCGAAACGGTGCGCCAACCGCTCCGCCGTGAGGCCCATCGAGAGATAGGCATCGGGATAGTGGTCCACCAGCCAGGGGTTGGGAGAGATTTTGTTGCCGCCCATGGGGATCATCGACATGGACTCGGTGCCGCCGGCAACCATCACCTCGGCCCCGCCTGCCATGATGCGCTCGGCCGCCATGGCAATCGCCTGCAAGCCCGAAGAACAGAACCGATTGATGGTCACCGCCGACACCTCGACCGGCAACCCCGCGCGCAACGAGGCAATACGCGCGACGTTCATTCCCTGCTCCGCCTCGGGCATGGCGCAGCCCAGAATGACGTCTTCAATCTCCTTGGGATCAAGCTGCGGCACGCGCGCCAGCGCGCCTTTGATTGCAATAGCAGCCAACTCATCAGGACGCGTGGCGCGGAGTGTGCCTTTATACGCGCGTCCCACAGGAGTGCGGACGGATGAGACCAGAACGACTTCTCGCATGGGGAGACTCCAGCCACTATTGTAACGGCTGGAGGCACAAAGGTGCGAAGTGTTCCACGTGGAACATTTTGTAGTTGCTTATTTGAACGTATGATCATGTATGTACACACGTTGCCAAAGGAAACAGTGACAAAGGTTTAGGCGGAAAAACCCTGGCCGTCGTTCACGAACACGATACTTCCGACGTGGTGATACTGCGCGATATCAAGCCCTGAACCGCACCAGTTACCCGTCGTTCCTCTTTAGCTGCTGCTTCCATCCCAGCACGCGGGCCTTGGCAGCTTCGGCTTCCGCCTCGGGGACCATGCCCTTCTTCTGATAGAGGATGGAGAGGCTGGTGTGGGCGAGGACGTCGTCGGGGTCGAGTTCGGAGATGCGCTGGGAGACTTCGATGGCTTCGTCGAGGCGGTTCAGATCCTGGAGGGCGCGGCTCAGGCCGTGGAGGGCGTCGGTGAAAGTGGGGTCGGCGGCGAGAGACTTGCGAAATTCTTCCACGGCTTGGGCGGGGTGGCCTTCGGCCATCCGGTCGAGGGCGGCGTAATAGTGGTCTTCGGCCTTTGGAGGATTGGGCTGGGTGGGATGGTCGGGCATGCGTGGTCCTGGGCGAGGATAGCATGCGCAGACGGAGGGCCGGTGCCGCCCCTGACGGGCGCAGGTTGCGGCTACGGTCTCCCGGGGCTTACGCCCCGGGCTTTCCTCTTTCACCCCTTCGGGGCTGGGCGGTTTCGTACGCCAGACCCACGGCTTACTCCGGGGGCTGTGTTCCTCCTCCGCTTCGCGGCTGCTGTATGGGTGAGCACATCTCGCCTTGTCGATGGGCTGCGCCCGGCGAGAGCAGATGGATTTTGTTCCACATGTGCCTCGGCGGGAGACGCGGGCGAGGGCGCCCGCGCCACATAACCTCTGTATGACCCTGGCTCACGTCGCAAAACGCATTAGCAAAACGCAGTGCCGAGCGGATCGCTGCGTTCCCTAGCTTGTTGAAATTACCTCCAACTCATTGATTCTGCGCACCGTGTCCGGCGCGAGAACTTTGGCGTTCGCGTGCATATAGAAAGGGTGAGATTGGGAGGATCGTATGTCGATTCTATTCGTCCTGCTGATGTTTCTACTGATCATCACGATCAGTTATTTCCGCTCGCCCGCGCACGAAGTTGCGATGCGGCCGCAGCCTGCGGCAGGACCGATGGCGTCGCCCCGGATGGAGCGCTCGCTGGGGATGTCGATCCCGCAGGGTTATTGCTTTCATCCCGGACACACCTGGGCGATGAAAGAGGGGGCCGAAAACGCGCGCATCGGGCTCGACAGCTTTGCCACCAACCTGATCGGGCAGATTGACCGGATCGACGTGATCGGCGAGAACCGCTGGGTGCGGCAGGGGCAGAAGATCGCCACCATCCACAGCGGCGGAACCGTCATTGATCTCGTTTCGCCGGT
>Ga0326726_10004900_pt1 | contig 12199 bp, 9 predicted proteins | sample MHFenrmetagenome_2_FD_207603 | JGI IMG/M metagenome (GOLD analysis project Ga0326726, IMG submission 207603) | Lab enriched peat soil microbial communities from Michigan Hollow, Ithaca, NY, United States - MHF15MN | ecosystem: Environmental > Terrestrial > Soil > Wetlands > Peat | place: USA...
CGTGGCCCGTTCTCTCGTCGCTTCCTCGGCGATCGCCTTCGCGCCGTTCTCGCAGAACTCGAACCGACTGCGCTTCGCCGGCTCGGGCCACGCGCAGCCCGGGCAGTCGAAGCCGTGCTGCTGGTTCATCGCGAGCAGCGCCTTGGTCCCGCGCACGAGCCCGGCGCCTTGCTGGACGTGCCGCACGGTCGCCCACAGCGATCCGAGCCCACCCGCAACGCGAGGAATGTCGGTCATCGCGAGATCCGCGCGCGGGACGTCGCCACACCTATCACGCGCGCAGGTTCGTCACCACTCCATGGCGAACGTGGCACCGCCGCCTTGCGCCCCGACGACCGGGACGATGGCGAACGGCGGCCGCTTCTTCGCGCGATGGCCGACGGTGCTGGTGACCGACACCGGCTTCTCGTCGTGGTCGCCGCGGGCGTACGCCATCACGAAGCCGACGACCCCGACGACACCGAAGCCGATCGTGAGGCCGACGCCGATCTTCGAGATCTTGTTGCCGGAGCAGCCGTCGGCGAACTTCTGGTTCGAGGCTCCGGGGAGCCCGGCGACGATATTTCCGTCGGAAGTTCCGCACATGTTTTGGTCGTAGAAAGCATTCATCCCGGCGGTGCTGGTGCCCGTCTTGTCGAGCTTCGTCTGATCGTACCCCTGCGCACCGTTGGCCTTGGCGAACCCATAGATCCAGACTCCACCGCCGACAGCCGCACCGACGAGCCCGCCCCACGCCATCGCCTTCCACAGCCCGTTGCCGCCGCCGTGAGACACCGTGCCGGTATGGAACGTGTCGCTGCCGCTGCCGCTGCCGGCGCTGCCGCTACCCTGACCACCCGGGCCGATGCCGGTCTCGCCGGTGACCATCTTCTGCATGTCGGCCGGGACGTTCGTCGTCGCGCCGGCGGTGCACGTCACGTCGGGTTTCTCCCAGCGATGGAAGTCCTGCGCCTCCACGGCGACCTTGTACTTGCCCTCGGTGAGGTTGTTGACCTGACCGCTGCCGTTCGTGATGTTGCCCTTGGCCTCGCCGTTGATGAGGATCGTGCCGCGATCGGCGCCGCCTGACGTCTTCACCGCGATGGTGCAGGTGTCGTTCTGGCCGGTGAGCGCGGCGTAGATCTTCCGCGCGCGCGCTTTGAGTGCCGCGCCGGTCGCCTCGGGGAGCGGGATGACGTCCGGGAACGTCTTCTCCTTCTTCATCGCCTTCACGTCGAGCAGCACGACGGAGACCTTGTACGAGCTGCCGGACTTCTCGATCCGGCCGTACATCAGGAACTCGGCGTTGAGCTCGTTGCCGATCGCCGCCATGCAGGTCGGCTTCTCGTCATCGCAGTTCTTGAGGAGCTTCTCGTCGATGAGCTCCTTCTCGGAACCGACCGCGATCTGGTACGGGCCGCCCGCCTTCGCGCGGTCGCGCAGGCCCAGGGTCAGATCCTGGGCGACCTGCGTGTCCTGTGCGGACGGAGTTCCCTGCTTGTCGATGACCTCGAGTCCGAGGATCGCAATCGAGGGCTTCGCGAGCGCTGCACCGCCGGCCAGGCCGACCAGAAGCAGCGATAGACAAGTGAGCCGAATCGCACGGGTCATGGGGTCCCTCAGGTCTGACATTATACACGGGAGGCCGGGTCGGTTCCTGGCTTGCCGCAGATCGCCGGGCTACCGTGTGGAAACCGGCCCATGCGGACCCTATCGGCCCGGATCCTCCTCGGTTTTGCAGCCCTCGCGGTCGCGTTCGTGGCGATCACCGTGAATGTGCTGGTGAACATGTCCAAGGTCCAGGACTCGATTCACAACATTCGCGAGGGCCACCTGCCCCTGGCGTTCAGCAGCAAAGATCTCGCCCGGTGCGAGGAGGACCTCAAGAGCTACCTCGACGATGGGTTCGCCCAGGAGCCGAATGCCTACACCGCCGCGATCGCGCTGCGGACGTCGCGGGAGCGGCGGAACGCGGCGTTCAGCATCCTCAAGACCAACGTCGCCAAGTTCTCCGAGCTCGGCATCCCGGTCGACAAGTCGGTCGCGCCCAGCCTCGACGAGCTGACCGAGCTGCTCGAACACGACAAGCCGAGCTACGACAAGCTGTTCGCGGCCCTGCGCGCCGGCGACGCGCTCGACAGCGAGTCGGTCACGGGCCCGGCGCATCAGCTCCGCGATGCCGAGCACAAGGTCTACAGCCACACCAACGACATCGCGACCCTCCTCAAGCGCATCGTCGATCTGCGCACCGAGAACCTCGAAGAAAACGAGCGCAAGGCGCGGCTGTACGCGATCGTCCTCGGCGTCATCGCGATCGCGATCGCGATCATGATGTCGATCTGGGTCGTGGTGACGCTGCGCCCGCTGCGCCGGCTGCGCGCGGCGGCCAAGCGCGTCGGTGGTGGCGATTACGCGAGCCGCATCGACGAGAAGGGCCCGGCCGAGGTCGCCGAGCTGGCGCGCGAGTTCAACTCGATGGCCCGCGCCGTCGAGGAGCGCGAGCGCGAACTGGTGCGCTCCGAGCGGCTCGCCGCGGTCGGCAAGCTGTCCGCGATGATCACGCACGAGATCCGCAATCCGCTGTCGGCGATCGGCCTCAACGCCGAGCTCCTCGACGACGAGCTGGCCGATAACGAGGAGGGGCGCGCGCTGTGCCGCGCCATCCATCACGAGGTCGATCGGCTGACCGCGATCACCGAGGAGTACCTCGCGTTCGGCCGGCTGCCGAAGCCGAAGATCGCCTCCGAGCACCTGAACGCGATGGTGGAAGCGCTGGCGTCGTTCGTGCGCGAGGACCTCACCGCCAAGCACGTGGAGCTGGCGCTCGAGCTCGCCGACACCGACCCGATCGCGCTGGTCGACGCGTCGCAGCTGCGACAGTGCCTGATCAACCTGGTGCGAAATGCGGCAGAGGCGGTGTCGTCCAAGGGCGGTGGGAAGGTGACGATTCGCACCCGCAAGGCCGGCGATCGCGCCGTGATCGAGGTCGAAGACACCGGGGTCGGCATCGCTCCCGAGGTGCTACCGCGCCTGTTCGACACGTTTTTCTCGACGAAGGAGGGTGGCAGCGGCCTCGGGCTCGCGCTCACCCAGCAGATCGTCAAGGACCACGGCGGCGATCTCGCGGTCGAGAGCACGGTGGGTCGCGGTACGACGTTCACCGTTTCGATCCCGCGCGGCTAAGACCGGAGCGTGGACTTGCGATCGCGCAAGCGACCATGGATCATTGGATTTCGCGATGCCATCTGACGATCAGCGGAAAAGCGACCGCGAGCCGGTCACGCTGTTTGTCGAGTACGAGGGTGCCGACGATCTGGTCGGCGACTACACGGAGAATCTGTCGTCGGGCGGCACGTTCGTCGCGACCAATCGCGAGCTGCCGATCGGCACGAACATCCACCTCGTGCTCAGCTTCCCGGGGCTGCTCGAGGCGATCTCGATCGAAGGCACCGTGCGCTGGACGCGCGGCGGCCCGCAGGCGACCGAGGTGGTCACGCAAGGCGAAGAAGCCGGCTGCGGCATCCAGTTCACGCCCGGTCCGGCACGCGATCAGCTCGCCGGCCTCATCACGAAGATCCGCGACCGCGATCCGAAGACGGTGTCGCGGCTGTTCCACGTGCTGGTGGTCGAGGACAATCGTCACGTCGCGACCCTGATCCAGGATGGCCTGAAGGGCTCGGCTCGCCGCGACTTCGGCGGTGGCGTGTCGTTCGTGGTGCGTCAGGCCGAGGACGGCCGGCAGGCGATCGAGATCCTGCGCAAGGAGACGTTCGATGCCCTGATCGTCGACGTCTACCTGCCGATCATGGACGGCGCGAAAGTGATCCAGACCGCACGTAGCGAGCTCGGGCTCGTCAACCTGCCGATCATCGCGGTGTCGGCCGGCGGTGACGCGGCGAGGCGATCCGCCCTCGATGCCGGTGCCAACATCTTTCTCGACAAGCCCATGCGCCTCCGCCAAGTCATCGACACGATCCAGAAGCTGATCCAGTAGACTGGCCCCATGAGGGCGTGCCGGTACGTGATCGTCGTGTTCGCGCTGGTCGCGTGCAAGCCGAAGGGGTTGGTCGTCGAGGTACCAGGCGACAACGTCGAGCTGTTCATCGCCACCAGCGAGGCACCGTGCGGCGCCGACAACGGGCTGTGCTCGATGGCGCCTCCGGATCCTGCCCATCCAGGCCTGCCCGGGCCCTCGCACCAGGCGAAGCGCTGGATCATCAACACCGACGATCTCGTCACCGCCGACCGCACGGTCACCGACGGCGTGACGCAGTTTCTCATCGAGCCCGATCCGAGCCTCCCCACGATCCCGGCGCTGCTCGCCGTGTCGTTCGACGGCCCGAACACGAACGCGCTGCCGACCGGCTTTCTGGTCGTACCCCAGGTCGACGTCCGGCAGGGCAAACAGGATCGCCTGCAGCTCGTGCTCGATCCATTCACCCCGCTGACCGCGATCAACCCCAACAATAATAGCGGCGAGCGCATGCAGCTGTGGCGCAAGCCGACCGACTCGCAGCCCGGCGTTCCCGCGAAGACCGCGGCGTGCGCGCTCGTCGGTCATGGCTCCGGCGCGACGTATCCGTTCGAGTCGTTCTCGCCACCGAGCGATGCCGACTGCGACGACGCCGAGCAGGTCCACGAGTGCGACAAGTTCGCCGCGTTCGCGTCGACGATCCCGAACGACAAGCAGCTGACGTGCCTGGCCCCGCGCAGCCCCCAGACTCAGCCGTGCATCATCGGCGGGCTCGGTTGCACCGACGGGATGCCGGCGGGCACTGGAACGTGCACGCCCTCTCGCGAGACCTACTGCACGTCGAGTCACGTCTGCGCCGACGCCGAGCAGGCCAACTGTTCGACCGTCGACTGCGTGTCGTTGGTCGTGACCCAGCAGGTTCAATCGGCGCAGTACGGCGTGCTGTGCAAGTACGGCTACAACGCCGGCGTGCCCTGCGCCTCGACCGGCTCGGCAACCGTCCACGTCACCCCGTTGCTGTCACAGCTGCCCTGCGATGACGTGCGGATCTCGCCCCCGCAGAACCCGCTCGCGTTCGCGTCCGACATCACGCTCGGAACCGGGCCGAACGCGCTCAAGGTCGGCGTCAGCCCGACGGCCACGACCGACTGTTCGATCACGATCGAGGTCGAAGCCGGCCAGGGCGCACCGCCCCCGCTCTTGAGCTACATCGAGGTCCAGGTCACGACGTCGGGCGCGGCGCAGACGGTCCATCACCACGTCATCCCGGTCGTGATCGAGGCGGCCACCACCTGCTCGGACGTGATGGTCTGCAGCGCGGTCGTGATGCCCGACGCGTCCGAAACGATCACGCAGTGCAAGTAGCTCGGTCGGTCGCGCTGGCGCTCGTGTTCGTGGCCGCGTATCGCCGGCGCGCGAGCGCGAAGCCCGGGACTACTTGAGCTGCGCCTTGAGCGCGAGGATGTCGGCGTTCTCGGGCTCGGTCTTCATCGCGATCGCGATCGCGGCCTTCGCATCGGCCTTCTTGCCGAGCTGAACCAGCGCCCTCGCGCGGCCGAGCTGGACCAGCGCCGGGCGGCGCGGCGGCGGGTTCGCGACGAGCACGGTGTCGAACGTGTACAGCGCCTTGCCACCGTCGCCGAGCTCGAGGTACGCGCGGCCGAGGGTCATGAGGACGTCGGAGTCCTGCGGGTTCAGGAACGTCCCCAGCTCGCCGTAGGTGCGAACCTTGGCCCAGTTGCCGAGCCGGCCGTACTCGACGACGAGCTCCTTGAGCGGTGCGAGCTCCATCTGCTCAAGGAACACGTAGTGTTCGAGCTCGACGAGCGCCTTCGGCGTGTTGCCGGCCTTCTTGTAGATCGCGGACAGCGCCTGGTACGGGTAGCTGCGCTCGGGATCGAGCTTCTTCGCGGCGCACAGCTGCTTCTCGACCTCGGCGGTGTTGCCTTCCTCCCCGGCGAGCTGCGCGAGGCGCGCGCGCAGATCGTAGCTGTCGTGACCGTCGGCGATGAGGCCGGTGTAGAGCTGCTTCGCCTTGCCGGCCTCGCCGGTGTGGACGGCGATCTCGGCGAGGATGTAGCGCGCGATCGGCTGCTTGGCGTCGAGCGCGATCGCCTGCTGCGCAGCGGCGCCGGCCTTCTCGGCGTCACCGCCGTAGTAGTAACCGAGCGCCACGTTCGCCTTGGCCTTGGCATCCTTCGGCGCGGCATCCGCGGCGATCTCGAGCTTGGTGACGTCGTCGAAGCCGCGCGTCGGCAGCTTGAACGTGCCGGCGTAGGGCGCGAGGCGGATCTCGAGGTACTTGCGGAAGTCGACATCGAGCTGCGCGATCGTCTTGCCGGTGATCTGCTTCAGCACGGCGGGCGTCTCCTTGCCGGTGCCGTACAGCTTCAGCGCCTCGACGATCTTCGGGAACCCGTACGTGCGTGCGAGCCACTCGACCGTCACCGCCGACAGGAAGTACGCGACGACCACCGCGTTCGTGTCGGGCTGCATGAACTCGCTGTTGAGATCGCCGATCGACGGCAGCGTGTTGTTCGCGACCGCGCCGTAGAGATCGGCGTCATTCTCGCGCCGCCAGTCGGGACGCGCGACGAGCGTCTCGTACTCGCTGAGCCCCTCGGTGAACCACCGCGGCACGCGCGAGTTCGACAGCTGGATCGCGAACACGTGACCGAGCTCGTGCCACAGCACCATGCCCCAGTTGATGTCGCCGGTCGCCGGAGACATCGCGGTGATGACCTGGCCGAAGCACACGCCGAGCGCGGCGATATCGGGCAGGCCGGCCGTGCGCACCGCGTAGTCGGTCTTGTCGGCGTACAGCTCGAGCACGACCGGCGTCTTCGGCGTGAAGCCGTACCGCTTCACCATGTCGGCGAACGCCCGCTCCATCGTGGGCTCGAGGTACCGCGCGAGCGCGGGTTTCTCGTCGGTGTGGTAGCGGATCTTGAAGTCCTTCGAGCTCTGGAACGAGTACTCCTTCGGGATCGTGCCCTCGAACAGATTCAGCGTGTTCACGGTGCGGACGTTGTAGCCGTCGCCGCGATACGCCTTGTCGAGCCACTCGAGGCCTTCCTTCTCCATCCCGAGGCGCAGGTAGCCGAGGCCGGCGCCGGCCATCGCCTCGAAGAAATCGGGCTTGAGCTTGATCGCCTGCTTCTCGAGCTCGATCGCCTCGACGTAGCGGTGCTCGCGCACGGCCGAGCGCGCGACGATGCGATACAGCTCGGCGTACGCGGGATCGATCGCGAGCGCGGACTGGCGCAGCGCCTCGTAGGTCTTCACGTCATCGCGGAGCCACGCGACCGTGGCCTTCATCGCGATCGCCTCGACGTCTTCCTTGTCGATCGCGAGCACCTGATCGAGGGTCTTGTTCGCGACGTCCCACTGGTTCTGATCGACCTCGATCGACGCCCGGACCTTGAGCGCGCGGGCGTTCTTCGAATTGACGCCGAGCGCGGCCTCGAGGTGGTGCTTCACCGCGGCGAGGTCGTAGCTCGTCTCGGTGATGACGCCGGCCATCGCCGCATGCGCGTCGGGGTGGTTCGGATTGATCTTGAACACCTCCTCGATCGTCTGCGCGGCGAGCTCGGAGGCGTACTTCTGCGAGAACAGATCGGCCCAGGCGATGCCGGCCTCGACCAGCTGTGGCCGGATCTTCAGCGCCGCGCGATACGAGTCGTTCGCGAGCTCGTACTGGCCGGTGTACCGCGCGGCCTCGGCGAGCTGGAACAGCTGGTCGGCATTGTTGAGATCGAGCTTCTTCTGATCGAACTCGGCGATCGTGCCGTCGAACAGGGGCTTGGCGGCCACGATCTCGCCCTGGTCGTGGCGGATCACGCCGAGCGCGGTGCGTACCGCGCGATCGGTCGGGTGATCCTTGAACAGCTGCTCGAGATCCTTGCGCGCGTCGGTGTTGCGGCCGGTGGTGCTGCGGATCTGATCGAGCACCAGGTGGGCCTCGACCGCCTGCGCGTCCTTGCCTTGCGAGATCGGCGTGATGGTCGCCTCGGCAGCCGCGTAGTCGCCCGTCACGAGCTGGGCCTGCGCGAGCAAGATGCGCGCGGCGTTACGGTCCTTGCCCGTGACCTTGCCGAGCTCGGCGATCGCGGTCTTGTAGTCGCCGGCGATCAGCTTGTCGCGCCCTGTCGCGAGGTCCGCGAACGCCACGCTTCCCGTCATGCAAAGCACGGCCACCGTCGCGAGAGCTCTCATCCCCTCGAATCTGTGCGACCCCGGTACCCCTGTCAAACCCGAACCTAGTGGTATCCTTCATTCGTGGCCGAACCGTCCAAGGAACCCGCAGCCGGAGCCGACGGGATCTATGGCTCCTACGATGCGTTCCTGAAGCAGGCCATCCGCGAGTATTACGACCGCGGCTGGACGACCCGGAAGGGCAACTTCATCGCGCTCCTCATCGCCGCGGGGCAGACCTCCCTCGCCCTGGCGAAGGACTCGGTCGTCGACGGGACCGGCACCAAGAAGGTCGCGATCGGCGCCGGGCTCCTCCTGGCGCTACGGATCGGGCTCCGGTACGCGATCGGCGGGCCGCTCGGCCTCGTGCTCTCGGTGGCAGCCGGTGCGTCGATGATCGCGTACTTCGTACGGAATCAGAAGGACATCGTCAAGAAGGTGTCGACGTACCGGACCGCGATCGCCGACATCGAGAAGCGATACACGGACGTGCAATCGGGGTGGCGGGACGGCAAGTACCAGATCACCGATCGCAACCTCATGATCGATGGACTGATGAAGCAGTTCATCACCACAGTCGACGAGACGTGAGCCGACGCGTCCTCGTCGCGATGGGTCTCGCAGCGCTGCTCGTCTCGAGCTCGGCGATCGCTGGTCCCGATTCCAAGAAGACGCCGAAGAAAGATCCGCCAGGTCAGAAGAAGGACTCGCCCGCGCCGCCGGCTCCCCCGCCCGAGCCCCCGAAGCCGTTCCCGACCGGCACCGACAAGCGCCGCATCATCGGCATCCTCGACGTCCGCATCGATGGTGCCCCGCCCGAGGTCGGCGCGCAGTTCCAGCGCGATCTCGAGGCGCAGGTCGACATCAAGCACTACTTCCTCGCGCCGCGCATCCGCATGCACGACATGATGGCGAACTCCACGAAGTGGACCGAGGGCTGCGTCGTCGGCGCGTGCCTGAAGGACGTGAAGTCGCAGACCAATGCCGACGTGGTCCTGCTCGCCGCGCTCACCGGCTCCGGCACCAGCTTCGGCTGGGTCGTCACGCTCGTCCGCACCGACACCGGCAACGTCCTCGGCCAGAAGGCCGAGCGCTGTGACGTTTGCACCGTCAGCGAGGCGCTATCGGCCGCGACGCTCGCGACCGTGGACCTCCTGTCGACGATCCCCGAGGTCTTGCCCGACGAGCACCCCAAGGTCGTGATCCCACCGTCGCCCACCGCGCCGCTCGAGGCGAAGATCCACACGCTCGAGGGCCACCACCGCACCACCGGCCTCGCGTTCACCATCGCGGGCCTCGTCGTCGCGGCCGCGGGCACCGCGCTGTACTTCGCCCAGACGCCCCACCCCAGCTATGGCCTCGCGACCGCCGCCGGCGGCGCGGGCCTCGCGCTCGGCGGTGTGGTCGTCCTCACCTTCTAGGCGGACCACCGGTGATAGGGTCGGCGCCATGCGTTGGGCGCTCGTCCTCCTGGTCATGGTTTCGTGCACGAACGATTCGGGCACGACGGCGTTGTTTGCGGCCGAGACGCCCGGCGATGACTTCTATGCGCTGCCGTTTCCGAACGACCTGCACCGCAAGGCCGACGGCTCTCTCGATCTGTCGCTGTTTCCGACCAACAGCGTGCTCGTCGATAGCTATCGCCAGGCCGCCGAGACGCTCGATGGGTTCTCGCTGAACGGCGCGATGTCGTCGCGGTTCTCGGGCGCGATCGATCCGGCGAGCCTGCCGGATCCGGCGGCCTCGATGCAGCCCGGGGCGTCGGTGTACCTCGTCAACGTCGACGCGGCGTCGCCGGACCTGGGCAAGCTGACGCCGATCATCGCGAAGTACCGCGATGACAAGACCTCGACGATCGGGCCGAACCGGCTCGTCGTGCGCCCGTATCCGGGGTTCGGGCTCGACGAGGGCACCACGTACGCGCTCGTGATCACGAACAAGGTACTCGCGGTGGATGGCTCGGCGGTCGAGCGTAGCGGCGACTTCGCGGCGCTGCTCGCGTCGGGTGGTAGCTCGCAGATCCTTCACGCGCGCGACGTTTACGCGCCGCTGCTGGCGTACCTCGACGCGAACGGCGGCCGCGACAGCGTCGTGTCGGCCGGCGTGTTCACCACCGAGCACGCGACGCAGGTCGGGCCCGCGATCCGCAAGGGCGTGTACGGCACGCCCGCGCCGGTCGCGACGAACATCGTCAACGCCGGGTTGCCGGTCGCGTACACGATGTTCACGGGCGACTACATGGCGCCAAACTTCCAGACCGGTGATCCGCCGTACCTGTCGTCGGGCGGCGAGATCGTGATCGGTGCCGACGGCGCGGCGGTGGTGCAGCGCATGGAGCCGATGCGGTTCGCGCTGACCGTGCCCGTCGGCACGAAGCCCGCGGGCGGCTGGCCGATCTGCATCTACTCGCACGGTACGGGCGGCGACTGGAAGTCGTTCATCGACGACGGCACCGCGGGTCGCCTGGCCGCGCAAGGCATCGCCGTGATCTCGACCGATCAGGTGCTACACGGCCCGCGCGATCCGGCCGGTACCGATCCGGGCGTCGCATTCTTCAACTTCGGCAATCCGTACGCGGGTCGCGACAACGCGCTGCAAGGTGCGGCCGATGCCTGGTCGCAGGAGCGGCTCGCGTTCGGGCTGAACATCCCCGACGGCGCGGCCGGCACCGTGACGATGGATCCGACGAAGCTCACGTTCTTCGGTCACTCGCAGGGCGGCCTCACCGGCCCCGCGTTCGTCGCGTTCGAGCCCGCGCTCACCGGCGCCGTGTTGTCTGGCACCGGCGGCCTGCTCTACCTGTCGATGCTGTACAAGACCGCGCCGATCAACTTCCCGCAGCTGGTCGAGACCCTCGCACGCGACACGCCGATGGACGAGGACAACCCCTCGCTCGCGATCGCGCAGATGTGGATCGAGCGCGCCGACGGTGCGAACTACGCGCGCTACATGGTGCGCGAGCCACAGCTCGCCCCCGATGGCGTCACGCGGCTCGCCCCGCGCAACATCTTCCAGACCGAGGGCTTCACGGATACCTACGCGCCGAACCCGGCGATCGAGGCGTTCGCGACGGCGCTCGGCGGCGACCTCGTCATGCTCCCCGACATCAAGGAGGTCACCGGCCTCACGCTCCGCGGCCGCACGGCCAAGGCGACCCCGATCACGGCGAACGACGGCGGTGCCACGGCCGTGCTCGCGCAGTACCACCAGGCCGGCGGCTCCGACGGCCACTTCGTCGTGTTCGACATCGCGGCGGCGCAGAAGCAGTCGAGCCAGTTTCTCGGCACACTGGCCCAGAACGGGCAGGCCACCGTAGTATCTCCATAATGGCGCGCAAAAAGTTGGGGACGATGCTGATCGAGGCGGGCGCGATCACCGAACAGAGCCTGCGCGTCGCGCTCGGAGAGCAGAAGCGCTGGGGCGGCACGCTCGGGCGCACGCTCGTCGAGATGAAGCTCGTCACCGAGCCCGAGCTCGTGCGTGTCCTCGCGCTGCAGCTCAACGTGCCCGCGATCGATCTCGAGACCCTCGAGATCCCGCAGGCCATCCTCGATCTCATCCCCGGCGAGCTCGCCGAGCAGCACTCGCTGATCCCGTTCGCGCAGCCGATGAAGTTCCTCGACGTCGCGATGGCCGATCCCACGAACGTCGGCATCCTCGACGAGCTACGCATCCGCACCCAGCTCAACATCCGCCCGCACATCGCCGGACCCAAGATGATCGAGCGCGCGATCGGCAAGTACTACCAGCGCGGCTTCGCGCGCTACAAGCGCACCGACGTGGCGCTCGAGATGAACACCGGCGACTCGGTGCCGCTCGAGCCCTCGACCGACGTTCCGAGCGCCGTCGAGCACGAGGGCATCCGCCCGCAGCGCCAGCCGCCGGGTGGCGGTACGCGCGATGCCGAGATCAACGCGCTGCAGGAACGCATCTCGCAGCTCGAGTCCCTCGTGGCCCGCGACGAGGGCGTGCTCCGCAAGGTCCTCGCGCTCCTCGTCGAGAAGGGCGTGGCGACGCGCGACGAGATCCTCGAGCGCATCCGCTAGCTGCCAT
>Ga0326726_10004901_pt1 | contig 12198 bp, 10 predicted proteins | sample MHFenrmetagenome_2_FD_207603 | JGI IMG/M metagenome (GOLD analysis project Ga0326726, IMG submission 207603) | Lab enriched peat soil microbial communities from Michigan Hollow, Ithaca, NY, United States - MHF15MN | ecosystem: Environmental > Terrestrial > Soil > Wetlands > Peat | place: USA...
CGCTGGAGCAGGGCAAGGGCGAGATGAAGGACCTGGAGATCCTCGAGCAGCACGTCAGCCTCCTGGGCCCCGGCCGAACCTTCTGCGCGCTGGCGCCCGGCGCCGTGGAGCCGCTGGGCAGCGCGCTGAAGCTCTTCCATGACGATTTCGTGCAGCACGTGCATCAGAAGAGGTGCCCCTGGAAATGAAGACCTTCTCACTGACCATCGATGGCCGTCGGTACGAGGTGGACGCGGAGGGCAAAAACCTCCTGCACGTGTGCCTGTCCCTCGGCCTGAACCTTCCCTATTTCTGCTGGCACCCGGCTCTGCACTCCGTGGGCGCCTGTCGGCAGTGCGCCGTGAAGCTGTACAAGGATGACGCGGACACCAAGGGCCGCATCATCATGTCCTGCATGACGGCGGTGACCGATGGAATGCGGGTTTCCGTGGAGGACCCCGAGGCTCGGATGTTCCGCGGCCAGGTGACGGAATGGCTCATGGTGAACCATCCCCACGACTGCCCCATCTGCGACGAAGGCGGCGAATGCCATCTGCAAGATATGGTCGTCATGACCGGCCACGCGTACCGCCGCTACCGCTTCACCAAGCGCACGCACCGCAACCAGGACCTGGGGCCGTTCCTCAACCACGAGATGAACCGCTGCATCCAGTGCTACCGCTGCGTCCGGTTCTACCGGGATTACGCGGGAGGGCGAGACTTCAATGTCTTTTCCTCTCATTCCCATGTCTACTTCGGCCGCCATGCAGACGGCCCCCTGGAGAGCGAGTTTGCGGGTAACCTGGCGGAGGTCTGCCCCACGGGTGTTTTCACCGACAAGACCTTCAAGAAACACTACAGGCGGAAGTGGGACCTGCAGAGTGCCCCCTCGGTCTGCGTCCACTGCGGCGCAGGCTGCAACACCATCGCCAGTGAGCGCTATGGGACATTGAGACGAATCCAAAACCGATTCAATGGCGAGGTGAACGGCTACTTCCTCTGCGACCGGGGACGTTTCGGTTACGAGTTCGTCAACGGGGAGAGCCGCATCCGACAGCCCCTGCTGCGAAAAGACGGCCGGGGCGCAGGCGCAGTGACGGAACGCATCAGCCCTGAGAAGGCAATCGATCTCTTCATTCCTCTCCTGCTTCCCCGGGGGACAGCCGGTGTCATCGGCATCGGCTCCCCCCGGGCCTCTCTCGAGGCCAATTTCACCCTGAGAACGCTCGTCGGCGCGGATCATTTCTTCTCCGGCCATGGCGAGACAGAGCACCGGCTCATCGCCTTGATACTCGAGGCCCTGATGAAAGGGCCGGCCCGCACCCCCTCCCTGAAGGAAGTGGAAAGGGCCGATGCCGTCTTCGTTCTCGGGGAGGACGTTTCCAATACGGCGCCCCGGATCGCCCTGGCCCTCCGGCAATCCGTGCGTCAGGCACCCATGGCCATCGCACAAAAGCTGCACATCCCGCCCTGGGATGATGCCGCCGTGCGCGAGGCCCTGCAGGAAACCCGGGGATTCCTCGCTGTAGCGGGTACTATGCAAAGCCGTCTCGATGCGATTGCCACGGCCACATTCCATGCGGCACCGGACGATCTGGCGCGCCTCGGGTTTGCCGTGGCCCGTGCCCTGAGTGAAACGGCCCCCCCTGTCCCCGATATCTCCGCAGAGATGGAGGCCCGCGCACAGGCCATAGCCGGGGCCCTGCGCGATGCCAAGAAGCCCCTTGTTATATCCGGCACAGCGCTTGCTAGCGAGGCCGTGATCCGGTCAGCAGCCCAGGTATCTCGCGCCCTTTGCGATTCCGGGAAAGAGGCCCTGCTGTGTTTTGTCACGCCGGAGTGCAACAGTCTCGGGGCAGGCCTCCTGGGAGGAAAGCCCCTGGAGGAGGCCATAAGCGCCGTGGAGAAGGGAGCAGCGCAGACGGTTCTCATCGTCGAAAACGATCTGGCACACCGCGCGGACACGTCACTCGTAGATCGTCTCCTGGGATCTGCCCGCCACGTCGTCGTCATCGATCACACCGACAGCGCAACCGCTGCCAAGGCGGACGGGGTCCTGCCGGCGGCGACCTTTGCCGAGCAGAGCGGCACCCTCGTGAGTCTCGAAGGGCGTGCCCAGCGGTTCTTCAGCGTGCTGCCCCCTTCGAGTGATATTCGGGAGAGCTGGCGCTGGCTCGTGGACATCATGTGCGCCTCCGGGCTACATCTCCAGACCCCTGCCTGGCGGAATCTCGATGAAGTCACCGCCGCCATGATCGATGCAGTCCCCGCCCTCAGGATCCTGCGCTACGTGGCGCCCCCGGCTGACTTCCGAATGACGGGAAAAAAGATTCCGAGACAACCCAGCCGGTACAGCGGCCGCACGGCCATGACAGCCCACCTGGGTGTGCGCGAGCCGAAACCGCCCGATGACCCCGACTCGCCGCTCGCCTTTTCCATGGAGGGTTGCGAGACAGCCCCGCCGCCTGCCCTGCTTCCCCGGTTCTGGGCCCCCGGGTGGAACTCGGTGCAGTCTGTCAACAAGTTCCAGAACGAAGTCGGGGGAGCGCTCCGGGGTGATGACCCGGGTCTGCGACTCCTTGCGCCGGCAGGAATGGATGAACAGGCTTACACTCGCGACATTCCGCCAGCATTCGAAATCCGCGAGGGCCAGTGGCTGGCGGTGCCGCTTCACCACGTTTTCGGCTCCGAGGAGCTGAGCAGCCTCGCGCCTGGCATTGCCGCGCTGAGCCCGCAGCCTTACGTGGCACTGAATCCCGGAGACAAGAAGAGCTTCTTCGGCGAGGGACAGATCGTCTGCATTGGCCTGCAGGGTCGGGAGCTGCAGCTCGCGCTGAAATACGACCGATCCCTGCCCCCGGGTGTTGCCGGGCTGCCTGCGGGTCTCCGCGGGCTCGAGGGGATTGCACTTCCTGCATGGGGATCGATCCGATTGCCCAGTGAAGAAGAGGAGAAAGGATGACGTGAACGTCACGGGAACCCTGATCACTATCGCCGCTGTCCTGGTTGCAGCCCTTGCGATCGCCGGGTTGAACATCTGGCTCGAGCGGCGTCTCCTTGGCCTCTGGCAGGACCGTTACGGCCCCAACCGGGTCGGCCCCTTCGGCCTTCTGCAAGTCCTGGCCGACATGATCAAGATCTTCACCAAAGAAGACTGGATCCCGCCCTTTGCGGACAAGCCCGTCTTCGTCATCGCCCCGGGGATCATCGTGGTCACGACGCTCATCGCCTTTGCCGTGATCCCCTATGCACCCGGCGTGGTGGTGTCCGGCCTCGACATCGGCGTCCTGTTCTTCCTGGCCATGTCGTCCCTTGGGGTCTACAGCGTCGTCCTCGCAGGCTGGGCGTCGGACAGCAAGTACGCCCTCATCGGGGGCCTGCGCGCGGTGGCGCAGATGCTGGGCTACGAAGTGTACCTGGGCCTTTCCATCATGGGGGTCGTGATGCTGGCGGGATCCTTCAACCTGCGCCTGATCGTTGAGGCGCAGCGCAACCTGTGGTTCTGCATCCCGCAATTTCTCGGCCTTGTGATTTTCTTCATCGCGGGGGTTGCCGAGGCGCACCGCCTGCCCTTCGATCTCCCCGAGGCGGAAAGCGAACTGGTGGCCGGGTATCACTCGGAGTACTCGGGAATGAAATTCGCCCTGTTCTTCTTCGGCGAGTATCTCGGCATCACGCTCATCTCGGCCATGATCGCAACACTCTTTTTCGGCGGCTGGCTGGGGCCCTGGCTTCCACCCCTGGCCTGGTTTGCCCTGAAGACCTTTTTCTTCATCTGCTTTTTCATCCTGCTCAGGGCGTCCCTGCCGAGACCGCGCTACGACCAGCTCATGGCCTGGGGCTGGAAGATCATGCTGCCGCTGGCGCTGGCCAACATCCTCGTCACGGGCGCCGTCATTGTGACGCGGGGGTAAGGAATACCATGTGGAGTCATCTCCGATCAATGTGGCTCGTTTTCCTGCACGCTTTTCGGAAGCGGGAGACGGTGCTGTACCCCGAGGTCAAGCCCGCCATCCCGCCGAGGTGGCGCGGGCGGATCATCCTCTCCCGGGACCCCGATGGCGGTGAGCGCTGCGTGGCCTGCTACCTGTGCGCCGTGGCCTGCCCCGTTGACTGCATCGCCCTGCAGGCCGCCGAAGATGAATACGGGCGGCGCTACCCGGCCTTCTTCCGCATCAACTTCTCCCGCTGCATCTTCTGCGGATTCTGCGAGGAGGCATGTCCCACCTGCGCCATCCAGCTCACGCCGGATTTCGAGATGGGGGAGTATCACCGTGCGAGCCTCGTCTACGAGAAGGAGGACCTTCTCATCAGCGGCCCCGGGAAGTACCCCGGCTACAATTTCTACCGCGTCGCCGGCCTCGCCATCAGTGGGAAGGCAAAGGGGGAGGCCGAAAACGAAGCACCGCCGGTGGATGTAAAAAGTCTTTTGCCCTGAATTGAGCGCGACCATGACCTATGCCTTCTACATTGCCTCAATCGTGGCCCTGCTGGCAACACTGCGGGTGATCACGGCAACGCACGCCGTCCACGCCCTGCTCTACTTCATCGTCTCGCTGCTTGCCGTGGCGGTCCTCTTTCTGCTCATGGGTGCGCCCTTTGCCGCCGCCCTGGAAGTGATCATCTATGCCGGCGCCATCATGGTCCTCTTTGTCTTCGTCATGATGATGCTCAATCCCGGCCCCCGAGCGGTGCAGCGGGAGAGGCACTGGCTGACGCCCCGGACCTGGGCCGGGCCTGCCGTCCTAGTGGCCATCCTGGCGGCAGAGCTGATTTTCATCACCGCAGCCGGCACGAGCCACACGCCGGGAGCTGCGCAGGTCTCCCCGGCGGAGGTGGGCATGGCCCTCTTCGGGCCCTACCTGCTCGGCGTCGAGATGGCATCGGTGCTGCTCCTTGCCGGTCTCGTGGGGACTTATCACCTGAGCTGGCACCTGGGGCGCAGACGAGACAACGAACGGAAAAGGGAGATCGGCCCATGAACGGCATTCCCCTGGAACAGGGCCTCATCGTGGCCGGGCTCCTCTTTGCGCTGGGAGCCGCCGGAGTTCTGATCCGGCGGGATATCCTGTTCATCCTTCTTTCGCTGGAGATCATGATCAATGCCGCGGGGCTCGCTTTTATCTCGGCGGGTGCCCAGTGGCATCAGCCCGACGGCCAGGTCATGTTTGTTTTCATCCTTGCCGTGGCGGCAGTGGAAGTGGCCGTGGGCCTCGCCCTGGTCCTGTGGCTCTACCACTGGTTCCGGACACTCGACGTGGATCGCGCAAGCAGGATGAGAGGTTGATATGCTAAATGGGCTATGGCTCATCCCGACCCTTCCCTTTGCCGGTTTTCTCATTCTGGCAATGGCGGGCGCCCGCCTGCCGCATCGTGCAGTCGCGTCCATCGGTGTCGGCTCCGTGGGTCTGTCGGCAGCGCTTGCCCTTCTCGTCGGCGCAGACTACGCCTTGCGTTCTCCTGCCGGAAATGCGTTCACCCAGCCCCTCTGGACCTGGATGACGGTGGGGGGCTTCTCGCCGTCGATCTCCCTTACTCTCGACGCCCTGTCGGTCGTCATGATTCTCGTCGTCACGATCGTGAGCTTTTTCATTCTCCTCTACTCGTCGGAGTACATGGGTGAGGAAGATGGATACAGCCGCTTTTTCGTTTGGATGAATCTTTTTGTCGGCTCCATGCTGATGCTCGTGCTGGCGGACAACCTCCTGGTGCTCTATCTCGGCTGGGAAGGGGTGGGGCTATGCAGCTATCTCCTCATCGGGTTCTGGTACCGCGATCCCGCGAACATCCGCGCGGCCAACAAGGCCTTCATCGTCACCCGCGTGGGGGACACGGCGCTTGCCATCGGGCTGATCCTCCTTCTCCTGCAACTCGACACGCTCAGTATCCGGGAAATCCTGACCCGGGCGCAGGCACAGTGGCCGCGCGGCTCCGAAGCGGCCACCTGGGCAGCGCTTCTTCTCCTGGGAGGAGCGGTGGGCAAATCGGCGCAGCTTCCGCTGCAGACCTGGCTGCCCGATGCCATGGCGGGCCCGAGCCCGGTGAGCGCCCTCATCCATGCGGCAACCATGGTCACGGCCGGCGTCTATCTCATCGCCCGAACCCATGGGATCTTCACCCTGGCCCCGGACGTGCAGCTGCTCGTCGCTCTCATCGGCGCCGTGACGCTGCTTCTCGCCTCTGCGAGCGCCCTTGTGCAATGGGATATCAAGCGGGTCCTGGCCTGGTCGACGATCAGCCAGATCGGCTACATGTTCCTGGCACTCGGCGTGGGGGCCTGGTCTGCCGCCATCTTTCACTTTCTCACCCACGCCTTCTTCAAGGCCCTGCTTTTTCTCGGCGCCGGTGTCGTGATTGCGGCCCTCGCCGACGAGCACGACCTCCACCGGATGGGTGGTCTGCGCCGGGAGTTGCCTGTCACGTTCTGGACCTTTCTTGCCGGAGCCGCGTCGCTCGCGGCCCTGCCCCTGGTAACGGCGGGCTTTTACAGCAAGGATCTCATCCTGAACCAGGCGTGGGGCTCTTCTCCAGGCGGCCCGCTGCTCTGGGCGGCCGGTCTTGGCGGCGCCTTTCTCACGGGTCTGTACACCTTTCGAATGGTCTTCCTGGCCTTCTTCGGCGAGAGCAAAACGCCCGTGATCCGGAAGCCCGGCACAGCAATAACCGTCTCCCTCGTCGTCTTTGCGATCTTCTCTCTCATAAGCGGGTTTCTCCAGATGCCCGACCTGATCGCCCCTGTGTCGGTGTTCTCGGACTTTCTCTCACGATCGCTGCCGCAGGCCGCTGCCGCATCGGGGCCGCGCGCCACGGAGATCACGCTGTTTCTCTCGGCCCTGATCGTGCCTGTTTTCGGGGTAGCTGCCGCCTGGTGGCTCTACCTTCGAGAACTGGGCCTCCCGGCGCGGATCGCGCAGAGACCCATCGGCGCGGCGCTTCACCGATTCCTGCTCGCCGGGTGGGGCTTTGACAGTCTCTACAACACGCTTTTCGTCCGGCCGTTCGTAAGTGCCGCGCGCCTCAACCGCAATGATTTCGTGGACCTTGTCTACGGCGGGCTTGCCTGGTGCAGCGCACAATTGTCCGGACGGCTTGTGCAGACCCAGTCGGGGATGATCCGGCGCTATGCCGTGGGGGTCCTTCTGGGCACGGTGGTTGCCCTGGGGCTGACCCTCTTTTTGAAGGAGCTGCCATGATCCTCCTGTGGATAATCCTCATCCCCTTTGCGGGGGGGCTTGCAGCCTGGGTCGCAGCCAGGCGGGATAACCGGCTTGCGCGCTGGGTATCCCTGATCGCCCTGGCCGCGGACCTGGCACTGCTTACCTGCCTGTGGTGGGGCGGGCACGGCAACCCGGGCCCTGCCGCGGGTGCTTGGATCGCCGAAATCGAGAGGCCCTGGATTCCCACCCTGGGGATCGGCTTTCACCTGGCCATGGACGGGCTGAGCCTGCTGCTCGTCCTTCTCACCGTCTTCCTGGGCCTGGCGGCCGTGCTGGCCTCGTGGACCGAGATCAAAGGCGACGTCGGGTTCTTCCATTTCAACCTGATGGCCACCCTGACGGGGATCATTGGCGTCTTTATCGCCATGGATCTTTTCCTCTTCTATTTCTTCTGGGAGCTCATGCTCGTGCCCATGTACTTCCTCATCGCCCTGTGGGGACATGAGAGAAGGCGATACGCCGCCATGAAATTTTTCCTCTTCACGCAGCTGAGCGGCCTTGCGATGCTGGCGGCAATCCTGGCGCTCTTCTTCATCCACGGCAGGGAAACCGGCATCTACACCTTCGATTACCTGAAGCTGCTGGGGACCCCCGTCTCACCTGACGCTGCACGCCTGATCCTGGCGGGATTTCTTGCGGCCTTCCTGGTCAAGCTCCCGGCCGTGCCTTTCCACACCTGGCTTCCCGATGCCCACACGGAGGCTCCCACGGCGGGCAGCGTCATCCTCGCCGGTCTGTTGCTGAAAACCGGGGCTTACGGCATCATCCGTTTCGCTGTTCCCCTCCTCCCCGGGGCCGCCATGGAATTCGCGCCCCTAGCCATGGCAATCGCCGTCATCGGCATTCTCTACGGCGCCCTGCTGGCCTTTGCCCAGACGGACATCAAGAGGCTCGTCGCCTACACGAGTGTCAGCCACATGGGCTTTGTGCTGCTGGGAATCTTCGCATGGAACGAGGTGGCCCTCCAGGGCGCCGTCATCCAGATGCTCTGCCACGGCGTGAGCACGGGCGCTCTCTTCATCCTGTGCGGCGCCCTCCAGGAGCGCATCCACACGCGCGACACGGAGCGCATGGGAGGGCTGTGGGATTCGATCCCTCGCATGGGGGGGATCTGGATCTTCTTTGCCCTGGCTTCCCTGGGCCTGCCGGGGATGGGAAACTTCGTCGGCGAGTTCCTCGTCCTTCTCGGCACATATCGCGTCAGCGTGCCCATGACGGTGCTCGCTGCGCTGGGTCTGGTCGTCTCGACGATCTACGCCGTCTGGATGGTGCAGAAGATTTTCTTCGGGATGAATGTGCAGGGGTGGCGCGTCCCCGATCTCTTCGCCCGGGAGACGGCGTCGCTTGCCGCCCTGATGTTCGTCATCCTCTGGATCGGCCTCTACCCGCAGCCCTGCCTGGACACGGCTCGCGGGAGTCTCGAGGGCCTTCGGGAAAAAGCGCAGTTCACGCTTGCGGAACAACCGGCACAGGCAGGCCATACGGGAGGTGCCCATGAACGCCCGTGACATTACAGCCGTCATGCCCTTGCTGATCCTGACGGCCGCGCCGGTAGCGATCATGCTCGTCATCGCCGTGAGACGAAGCCACATCCTCACGTTCACCCTGTCGGCAGGTTCCGTCGTTGCGGTCCTTGCGGCCATACCGCCTGCCGCCGCGCTTGCGCCCCGGCAGGTTTCGGTGCTCCTGATAATCGATGCATACTCCCTTGTCTTCACGGGGCTCATCCTCCTGGCCGGGCTCTTCGTGCTATTGCTGTCCTACGACTATCTGAAGCGGCACGAGGAGAGCCGGGAGGAATTCTACCTGCTCCTGCTGACGGCCCTGCTGGGTGCGGCGATCCTCACGGCGTCAAGCCACTTTGCCTCATTCTTCCTGGGGCTCGAAGTGCTCAGCGTCTCCCTGTACGCGCTGATTGCCTACCTGCGAATCAACGCGCTCTGCATCGAGGCGGGGATCAAGTACCTGATCCTTGCGGCCTTCTCATCGGCCATCCTGCTCTTCGGGATGGCCCTGGTCTATGCCCGCTCGGGGACTCTCACGCTGTCCGGTGTGGCACTGGCAATGACTGCGGCCGGTTCGGCGGATCCGGCCCTCACGGCAGGCACGGTCCTGATCATCGTCGGGATCGGTTTCAAGCTGGCCGTCGTGCCGTTTCACATGTGGGCGCCCGACGTCTATGAAGGCGCGCCGGCGCCCGTGGCGGGCCTTGTCGCAACCGTGTCCAAGGGGGCCGTGTTCGCGTTCCTGCTGCGTTATTTCATGGAGCCCGGCCTCGTCGGCGGGGGCGTGCTCGCCGCAATATTCACGTTGGTTGCAGTTTTGTCCATGTTCGCGGGAAACCTGCTGGCCCTTTTTCAGGACAACGTAAAACGGCTCCTGGCCTACTCGTCCATTGCCCACATGGGTTATCTCCTCGTTGCCTTCCTGGCATCGGGGCCCCACCGGGTCATGGTCGCGATCTTCTACCTGGCAGCCTACTTCGTGACGACACTGGGCGCCTTCGGCGTTGTGACGGTCCTGTCTGCAAGCGAGCGGGACGCCGACGCCCTCGAGGATTATCGCGGACTTTTCTACCGACGTCCCTGGGTTGCGGGGATCTTCACGGTCATGCTTCTGTCGCTGGCAGGCATACCCCTGACGGCCGGCTTCATCGGGAAATTTTTCATGATCGCCGCAGGAGTTGTCTCCAGCCACTGGCTGCTTGTCGCCGGCCTCGTGATCACGAGCGCAATGGGCCTGTTCTACTACCTCCGCGTCATCGTCGCCCTTTACACCCCCGCAATCCCGTCAGCCGCGGACATCGTTCCGATCCGGCCGCTGGGAAAGATTACGCTGGCTGTTCTGGTCGTCCTTCTTTTCGGACTGGGCGTGTACCCGGGACCGGTCACGGATTTGATTTCCGCCATGACGGGAAGATGAGGATGTCCCGGAAAGGAGAAAATATATGAAAAAGAATCTCCTCCTGAAACTGCAGGGCCATGGCCAGAGCATCTGGCTCGATCTGCTCAGCCGCGACATGCTTGTCTCGGGAGAACTCAAGCGGCTCATCGGGGAAGACGGCCTTTCGGGTGTTACCTCCAACCCGGCCATCTTCGAGAAGGGCATGACGGGAAGCACCGCGTACAACGGCAGGATCCGCGAACTCTCTCTCGAACGGAAGAATGCCGAGGAGATCTATCGCGCCCTCGCCGTCGAGGACATTCGCATGGCCGCCGACCAGTTCCGCCCCCTCTATGATCGCCTCGAGGGACGGGACGGGTTTGTCAGCCTCGAGGTTTCGCCCCATCTGGCCCGCGATTCGAAGGGCACCGTCGCCGAGGCCCGCATGCTCTGGGAGGCCGTCAACCGGCCGAACATCTTCATCAAGGTGCCGGCGACCCGCGAGGGGCTTCCCGCCATCCGCAAGCTCATCTCCGAGGGGATCAACGTCAACATCACTCTTCTCTTTGGCCTGCCGCGCTACCGCGAGGTGGTCGAGGCCTACCTGGCCGGCCTGGAAGACCGCCTCGGCCTGCAGGAACCCCTGGACCGCATCGCCTCGGTGGCCAGTTTTTTCCTGAGCCGGATCGACGTCATGGTGGACTCGATGCTGGAAGAGAAGAGGGCTGCGGGAGGACCCGTGGGGAAACAGGCATCGGCCCTGCGAGGCGAGGTGGCGATTTCTTCCGCGAAGATCGCTTACGGCATCTACCAGGAGATGTTCGCCACCGCCCGCTTCGAGAATCTCTTCCGCTGGGGCGCGCGCATCCAGCGGCTCCTCTGGGCAAGCACGGGAACCAAGAACCCTGCCTACAGCGACGTCAAGTACGTGGAGCCCCTCATCGGGCCCGACACGATCAACACGCTCCCCCTGGAGACGCTGCGGGCATACCGCGATCACGGCAGGCCGGCCTCGCGGCTGGCCCGGGGGCTGGCAGAGGCCGGCCAGGTCCTGAAAGACCTGCCGGGGCTGGGGATCGACCTCTCCCGCGTGACGCAGGCCCTTGAGGAAGAGGGGATCGAGAAGTTCGTCAGGCCCTACGAAAGCCTGCTGAACGGGCTCGCGCGCAAACGGGAGGCCTTTCTCCAGGAGGCGCGCAGCTCACGGTGATCGTGCCGCACGGCAGCTGAAAAAGGAGCAAGACATGGAATGCAAACGCGTGACAACCCTTTTCCTGGACATCGGCAACGTCATCCTCACCAACGGATGGGACCGCATCATGAGGATGAACGCCGCAGAGCGCTTCGCCCTGGATCGCGACGAGATGAACGAGAGGCACCATCTCACCTTCGACACCTACGAAGAGGGCAAGCTGAGCCTCGACGAGTACCTGGACCGGGTGGTCTTCTACGAGGAGCGCCCTTTCACGAGGGAGGACTTCAAGGACTTCATGTACGCCAAGTCGAAACCCTTCCCGGAGATGATCGATCTGATCTGCCGGCTCAAGGCCCGCTATCACCTCAAGGTGGCCGTCGTCAGCAACGAGGGGCGGGAGCTGACCGAGTACCGTATCGCTAAATTCAGGCTGGCGGACTTTATCGACTTTTTCATCTCCTCCTGTTTCGTTCACTACCGCAAGCCCGACGCGGACATCTACCGGATCGCCCTGGACATCGCGCAGGTCGCACCGGACTGCGTGGCCTACGTCGAGGACCGGCCCATGTTCGTCGATGTTGCGCAGGGCCTGGGGATCCGCGGCATCGTCCACAAAACGTTCGAATCGACAAGGGATGCCCTGGCGGCGATGGGTCTCGTCCTGGACACATCCCATCCCGGCGGGCATTGACAGGGAACCCCTTTCCATCCGCTTCGAGCCGGGCGAGGAAAAAACGAGGAGAAAAGAGATGACTCAAAAGAAATTCGACATCGGCATGATCGGCCTGGGCGCCATGGGGAGAAACCTGCTTCTGAACATGGCCGATCACGGTTACTCGGTGGCGGGCTATGACAGGGAGGCCGACAAGGTCAAGGCCCTCCTTGACCACTCCCCGGGTCGGGTGATCCGGGGAACGGAAAATC
>Ga0326726_10004902_pt1 | contig 12195 bp, 12 predicted proteins | sample MHFenrmetagenome_2_FD_207603 | JGI IMG/M metagenome (GOLD analysis project Ga0326726, IMG submission 207603) | Lab enriched peat soil microbial communities from Michigan Hollow, Ithaca, NY, United States - MHF15MN | ecosystem: Environmental > Terrestrial > Soil > Wetlands > Peat | place: USA...
CGAAGGTGCGCCCGTAGGAATGACTGATTCCTTGCTTCCATTCTCAATCGTGGCTCAAGAGGTGGATTACCGAAAGAACGCGCAAGTTTCAAATTGGGAAAAACCGGAATGGCGAATGAACTTGTTGACCTTTGACCTTGAAGGTGCTGCGCCTGCTCAGGTGTGGTATTCGGATGCACATCTCTGGTGGTTCAGAGTACCTTGTTTGTTCCTGCCTGTCCCGCGCGGATTGGAACGAAATGTGTCACTCGCACCAGGCAGCGTGACGAGCTGGTACTTAACCGCCTCCATCCCTGTGATAACCCGGTTGTTCGTCTGATACATACGGTGGAATGCGGGTTTGCCGCGGGACAGAACCGCCGTACCCACATTGGCTAAGGGACTGCTTCTTTTGTCGGAACTGCAGCCGTTTTCGCGCGGGACGAAAGGTTTAACAGAGAGTCAATAAATGGCAATTCGGCTGCAACACAGATAGTGCCGAACACCTCAAAGCATAAGGATATCGCTTCGGCACCGTCGCTCTGATTTCCTGGGCCCATATGCGGATTTGTCTGGTCACGGCGTTTCCTCCAAGTACGCAGCGGATCAACGAATACGGTCTGCATCTCGCAATCCAGGCCAGGGAGCAGCACGCCCAGCTGGTCGTGCTGGCCGACCAAATTGAGCCGCGGCAACCAGAGCTGGACGGCTTTGACGTCCGGCGCTGCTGGACGTTCAACAGCCTGGCGACGCCCTTCCGGATCCTCTCTGCCGCTCGCCAGCTGAAGCCGGACGTGGTCTGGTTCAACCTGGTGTATTCGACCTTTGGCGACCAGCCGCTGGCGGCGTTCCTGGGATTGTGCACGCCGCTGCTGCTCCGGCTGGGCGGCTTCCGTACTCACGTGACGCTCCACCACCTGATGGAGAACGTCGAGCTTCGCCATGCCGACATCCGCTTTCCCGGGCTGTACCTGAAAGCGGGATCGCTGGCGACGCGAGTGCTGCTGAAGGCGCACAAGGTTTCCGTCCTGCTGGAGCCGTATCGCGGGGCGCTGATGGAGCGCTACGGCACCTCCAACATCAACGTCCGCCGGCACGGGATCCTGGGAGCAAGGGCGGAGCCGCCTAATTTTTCCCAGCGCCAGGCCGAGTTCCGGGTGCTGGCATTCGGCAAGTTCGGACGCTACAAGCGGCTCGAGGTGATGCTGGATGCGTGGCCCGAGGTGCGGAAGCAGGTGCCGAAAGCGAAGCTGGTGATCGCCGGACAAGACCACCCGAACCGCGCTGGCTACATGGCCGGGCTGGCGAAGCAGCACCAGCACGACCCGAGCATCGAGTTTCTCGGCTACCTGCCGGAAGAAAAGATCGCAGAGGTATTCCGCCGTTGCAACGTGGCGGTGCTGCCGTATTCGTCGTCCGGCGGACCCAGCGGGGTGGCGCATCAGGCGGTGCAGTTCGGGCTGCCGCTGGTCGGGTCAACCATCGGCGACATTGTGAACGTGTGCACCGAGGAAGGGCTGGCCATCGATTACTTCCGCACCGATGATGCGGCCGATTTGGCGGAAAAGATTATGGCGCTGGCGCGCGATCCCGAACGGGAACGCCGCATGGCGGAGCAGAACTATGCGGCGGCACTGGCCATGACCATGCCGAAGATCGTGGAACAGTATCTCGACGATTTCCGGGAGTACAACAGCCATGGACCGGCGGCAGCGGTAACCGATGTCAGCCGGGCGCCGCTGGAGCCCTACGCCGCGCTGCCGGAAGACAAGAAGGCGGCGGCATGAAGGGGCGGGTCCGATACAGCGTCGTAATTCCAGCGTTCAACGAGGAGCGCCGCATCCCGGCCACCCTGGACCACGTGATGAGGTACATCGCCGAGCGCAATGTGCGGGGGGAGATCATCGTGGTGGACGACGGCTCCACCGACCGCACGGCGCAATTGGTGATGTCCTACCGGCGCAAGACGTGCCGGGTGAAGCTGCTGCGCTGGCAACATCAAGGCAAGGGTTCGGCGGTGCGGCGTGGGGTGCAAGCGGCGCATGGGCAGATCGTTTTCCTGTGCGACGCCGACATGCACGAAGGCTTCGCCGAATGCGAAAAGCTGGAAGCGGCGCTGCTGGCGGGAGCGGACATCGCCATCGGGTCGCGTTGGGTGGAGTACAGCGAGTCCACGCAGCCGTTCTATCGCCGCATCAGCAGCCGTGTATTCAACCTGTGCACGCAACGCCTGCTGGGGCTGAAGTTCCGTGACACGCAGTGCGGCCTGAAGGCGTTCACGCGCGATGCTGCCCGAGACCTGTGCGAGTACCAGAGCATCAACGGGTGGGGATACGATCCGGAGTTGCTGTTCGTGGCGATGCGATTGGGCTACCGGGTGGCCGAGGTCGCGATCAAGTTGGATCACGACTATACGAGTTCGAAATTCCGTGCCGTGCAGGACGGGTTCATCACCTTCAAGGACCTGTTCCAGATCCTGTGGCGCGACTTGCTGGGAAGCTATCCGCGTCCGATGCCGGCCCCGGCCGCGGTCAGCGGCAGCGCCACGGCCGAGTTGACGCCGCTCACCGAAACGGGCGGCCGCGAGGCTGCCTGATCCAGCCGCTACACCAACGTCATCTTTACCACAATCACAAGTCCTCCCATACTTGGCGGCGTGACTACACCGCCGAAATCGCCCCAGGAATCCCGACTAACCCAACCTTCCGACTCGCTTTCGTTCGAGCCGATGCTTTCCCGCCGGAGAGCCTGGGGGCTTGCGGGTGTGGCCGCGGCCGCCGCGGTGGCGGTGCTGTTTCTCTTTGCGGGCACGCCGACAGCGCGGGCAGCGTGGCAGGAAATCTCACAACTGCTCAGCCTGGAGGGAAAGCCGGAACCGGCCTCGGCAAATGTCCTGTCGGAACACGAAATCGAAGTCCTGGATGAGATGAGCCCGCAGGCGCAGGCCCAGCTTCTGCTGGAGCGGTCCATCAATCATTATCGCGGCGCCAACGACCAGATCGCAGCCCGAGTGGAAAGCTGGCGTGGAAAGATCAAACTGGATGACAAGCTGAATCATCTGTTCGTGACGGCGCTGAACTCCGACGATCTGCGGGTGCGGGCGGCGGCCATCGAGATCGACCTGGCGGCACGCAACCGGCAAAAGACCCCGGCGGAAGCAGACCGCCTGGAGCCGGACGCGCGCTCGGGCGAGCAGGGCCCGCGCGCCAATGCCCTATGGGACCTGGCGCTCTTAGGGAATCGCGGCATCGAGCCGCAGCGCGCGGCGCAAGTCCTGCTGGCTTCGCTTCACGATGACAACGTGAACATCCGCTACTGGGCGGTGGAAGGACTGGCGTACTTGGGGACCGATGAGACCATCGCACCGCTGCTGGACGTGTTTCATGACGATCCCTCGCCGATGATCCGGGAGCGGGCGGCCTGCGGGCTGGCGCAATCGGGAATGCTGAGCGAAAAGCAGCGTCGCAGCGCCGTGCCCAAATTGCTGGATTATTCCGACGATGCCTCACTCGATCCCGAAACTCGCAAGTGGGTCTTGCAGGCTTTGCGCGACATCACCGGGCAGACCCTGCCGCACGAGGCCGCCGCCTGGAGAAACTGGTACCGCAGCGCCAGGGATGACCGTTGGAAACCGGTGACGCGGGATCGAGAGTAGTAAATGGGGCAGGGCGGCCCAGCTTTCGGGGGTACTTCCGCGTGGAAACGGGCGTGGTGAAAGTGAACGATTGGCTGACTAGCGTAAAGTGACTTCGACCGAGCGTTGAGCCAATGCTTTGGCTTTTCCACAGAACTGACAGAAGCTGGCAGAGTCAGAGGTCGGTTTTCCGCAATGCTCACAAAAGTGGCCAGCCTCGCCCGGGGAATTCCGGCTGACGGCTTCCCGCTGGATCATCCTGGCGATGGCAGCTTCCGGGTTTTCCGCTTGCAGGATCTCAGCCAATTGGTAACCCCGGTCGGGAAGCTTGTTTTCCCTCCACTGGTTTCCCCCGAAGCCCACCACGAAGACGACGACGAGAATTCCAATTGCACCCAGCGCGACGAGCGCCGGCTCTCGTGTTTCCATGAGGACTCGTAAGGGAATCAAAACTAAGAGCAGCACAACCCCGATAACAGGAAGCTTTTTGACGAAGGCCCATATCCAGGTGAACAGGAAACCGGGCCAGGAAAATCCCTGTTTTACGGCTTCATATCCCTTTTGCGGGTGATGGTATAGTGCAAAAGTTTTCATTGCATCCTCCTCTACTTCTAAACACTCGTATCCACCACTGGCCAATATGCCGACGGGCCGAAGAATACATCTTTCGGGTTCCGTGTCAGTGATGAAGGGCACTTGGCAGGGTGATAGAACGGCACCCGGTGTGGGCCAGTCAGCCTACGGTTTCAGTGCCCTATCCGATGGGCCACATTTCTTTTGTCGGAAAACTCGACCTGGACGCCCTCCGATCCGGCGCGCCGGCTATCGCTCCCGGATTCACGCTGGAGATGATGGTGAAACATTCTCTCGACTTCTGGCTTACTTCCGAGGACCTGCCCGACGCGAACAATCGCGTCACGTTCAATCGGCAGGGTGAAATCGTACCCCTAGTCTCTCCGGGGATCGTTGCATTTCAGGATGGAGTACTGGGTTTCCGGAATGGTCTGCTGCTGCGTGACCCGGACGGGCAGGCTTTTCTCCTGGAGCAAAAATAGGCTGTGGCGCCGCGCGAGGGTTGTCGCACGACCCTTTGATACAATTCGTTCCCGCACATGCGAAGCCGATACGAGATGCTCAACTCTGTTTCCGGAACGGTCAAGGCAAGCTCGTTTTGTGCACTCGCCGTAATGGCAAAGGCGCCGCGGACCGGCGAAGTGAAGACGCGACTGGTTCCACCCCTCAAGCACGAGGAAGCGGCGGCGCTTAACATCTGTTTTCTGTGCGATGTTACGGCGGTGATTGCCGAGTTGTGCGTACCCGGCCAAGTGGACGGTTTTGCGGCCTACATGCCTGCCGGAGCGGAAGCCGCCTTCGATGACTTGTTGCCGCCCCGATTTCGGCTATTGGCGCAGCGCGGAGCTTACCTCGGGGAGCGGCTTCTGCACGCGGCAGAGGACTTTTTCGCGGCCGGATACGAGGCCATGTGCCTGATTAATTCTGATAGCCCAACCCTGCCACGCGCCGTGCTGCAAGCGGCTGTGGAGGCGCTTCGCGCCCCGGGGGACCGGATTGTGCTCGGGCCGGCGGATGACGGCGGGTACTATCTGATCGGCCTCAAGCAAGCGCATGGAAGGTTGTTCCAGGAGATCGCGTGGAGCACACCGAAGGTACTGGCCAGCACGCTTGATCGGGCGCGAGAGATCGGGCTCGAAAGCACGCTGCTGCCATCCTGGTACGACGTGGACGACGCTGCCTCGCTTCGCCGCCTTTGCCAGGAGCTGTTTTCCGCACCGTTGACCAGCGCGAACGGGATGGAGGGTTATGCCGCGCCTCACACTCGCGAGTTCTTGCGAAAGCTGATGCAGGCTGACGGAGGCAAGCGGCTCGGGTTGAAAGTCCCGGTCAGAGCAGCTTGCAGGTGATGGCCAGAAGCCGACGATCCATGGTGACGCTTGGGGCGCTGGGCTGCGTCCTGCTGGGACTCAACCGGCTTGGGCTCATCCTGCAAAGACACGACAACTTACCTGGATTCATCGCTACGGCGCTGGCGCAGGGCATTGTCTACCTCGCCGCGGTCTGGATCGTTAGTCGATTCCCATCGGAGCGGCCGGTATTGATCACTATTCTCGTAGTGGCGGGCCTGCTGCGCGCCAGCGTCGTTTTCTCTCCGCCGTTCCTTTCGGACGATATCTACCGATACATATGGGATGGGCGGGTGCAGGCCGCGGGCATAAACCCGTACCGCTTCGTACCGGCGGATAAGCAACTGGCGTCTCTGCGTGATGAATCGATCTATCCGCGTATCAATCGGCGCGACTACGCTCACACCATCTATCCTCCGCTGGCGCAGGCCATCTTTCTGGGGGTTACGCGGATCAGCGAATCGGTCGCAGGAATGAAGATGGCGATGGTCGGATTTGAGGCGATAGCGATCTGGCTCATCATCAAGCTGCTCACAGCCTGGCGCCTGCCGCCGGAACGGGTGCTCATTTATGCGTGGCATCCGCTCGCCATTTGGGAGATTGCCGGCAGCGGGCATGTCGAGGCCGTTCTTGTGGCGCTGATTGCGCTGGCGCTTTGGGCAAGGGGTCGCGACATGCGGGCGCTCACCGGAGTTGCGCTCGCCGGCGCCGCGTTGATCAAACTTTTCCCTGCGCTGCTGCTACCTGCCTTCTATCGCCGATGGGATTGGAAGATGCCGCTGGCCTTTGCCGGCACGATCGTGCTGGCGTACTTGCCGTATGGGAGTGTTGGATCAGGCGCGATCGGTTTTCTTCCCGGTTACCTGCAAGAGGAAGGGTTAATGCACGGCTGGGGAATTTTCCCGCTGAGCGTTGCGGTCCGCCTGTTTGGTTTGCCGGAATCGCTGGGAAGGGTTTACCTGGTTCTCGCGGCGGGTGTCCTCGTGATCCTCGCGCTGTACTTGTTTCTGCGAACAACCATCGACACGGATGAGAGGTACGTTGCGGACACATTGATCTTGGCTCTGACCTTGACGGTGCTTCTGTCGCCCCATTACGCCTGGTATTTCCTGTGGCTAGTCCCGATGCTCTGTTTTCGACTCAATGTGCCTGCTCTGTACCTGACGTTGGCAAGTTTCCTTTTGTACGAGCTTCTGATTCACACCAGCGGGCCGGTGTTTATCCGGATCGGCGTACTTCTCTACCTGCCGTTTGCATTGATCGCATTCGTCTGCTGGTTGGCCGGGCGCGCGCAGTCCACGGGTCAAGCGATCCAAGTATCCGTCCCGGAGGAGAGTCGAAGTGCAACCTACGTCTCCAAGTAATCCGGCCTCCGCTCAGGACCGCTACTTTGAGCGGGTCGACCTTGAATTGCAAGAGACGGTCGACCGCGAGCCGGTTTGTCTCTACCTGGAGACCACCAACCGCTGCAACCTGCTGTGCGAAACCTGTCCGCGGACCTTCGAAGATCTGGAACCGCCCGCGGACATGAGCTGGGATCTATTTACGCGCATTGTCGACCAGTTTCCAAAGGTTGAGCGCGTCGTGCTGCACGGGGTTGGTGAACCGATGATGGTACGCGAACTGCCGCAGATGGTCCGGTACCTGAAAGACCGCGGCATTTACGTGTTGTTCAACACCAATGGAACGCTTTTGAACATGCGGAAAGGGAAGGAACTGATCGACGCGGGACTGGATGAACTTCGGGTCTCACTGGATGCGGCCGAACCCGCGGCCTTCAAAATCGTGCGCGGCCTGGATATGTTCGAGCGCATTGTGACCAACGTAGGCGAATTCACGGCCATGCAACGCGCAAGCAAGCTGGCCACTCCACGCGTGTCATTGTGGCTCACGGGCTTGCGGGAAACCGTGGCGCAGCTTCCGGCCTTCGTTAAGTTGGCACACGAAATCGGGGTGACTGAAATTTATCTGCAGCGCCTGGTCTACTTTTCTGGCGGCCAAGGGCTGGCACGGCCGGAGTCGTCGCTATTCGCGCAGGCCGACAACCAAGAGAAGGACTTGATTCGCGAGGCCGAACAACTGGCAGAAGAACTCGGCATCCGATTCAACGCTTCGGGAGCCACCGAACCCGGCGCAAGCCTGCACCGAAAGACGGCCGATCAACCGTGGTCGTTGTGCCGCCGGCCGTGGACGCTGATGTACTTCACGGCGCACGGACGTGCTCTGCCGTGCTGCATTGCGCCGTTCTCAATGCGCGGCTACGACAGCTTCACCCTGGGTGATGCTACGCAGCAAACTCTGCGCGAGATCTGGAATGGGCCGCAATACCAGGAGTTTCGCCGAGCGCTGTTGAGCGAGAATCCAAACCCGACGTGCGCAAACTGTGGATTGCGTTGGAGCCTGTGACGGATGCTGGAATCACAGCCACAACCCGCGGCTGCCATGCGCGCGGTTGCCGTCCGGCCGCACATCGCGGTCATCATCCCGGCTCTCAATGAAGAAGAGACGATTGCCGATGTGGTGCGCGGCATACCGCCAGCGCTGGCGGATGAGGTGATCGTCGTCGATAACGGCAGCACCGACGCGACCGCAGAACGCGCGCGACAGGCGGGAGCTACGGTAATCGCAGAGCACAGGCGTGGCTATGGAGGCGCTTGCCGCGCGGGAGTGCTGGCGACACCGCACTCCGACATTCTGGTTTTCCTCGATGGCGATGGCAGCGATTGTCCGGAGCTGATGAATCGCCTGCTGGAGCCAATCCTGGCCGGCACGCACGATTTCGTCATCGGCTCACGGCTGCGTGGCCGGCGTGAAGCGGGCAGCATGAACCTAGCGCAGGTCTGGGCCGGGCGGATTGCCGGCGTGCTGCTCAACCTGGTTTACGGGATCAGGTATAGCGACATGTGCCCGTTTCGAGCGATTCGCTACGACGCTCTACAGCAATTGGGCATGCAGGAAGAAACCTATGGCTGGAATCTGGAAATGCAGATGCGAGCCGCGCGCGCCAAACTGAGGATTCTGGAAGTTCCGGTAGAGCACCGCCGCCGGGCCGGTGGGCGCTCGAAGGTTTCAGGAAACCTGGCAGGAACTATCCGAGCGTCCGGCCGAATCATGCTCACGTTCGCGCGCGTTCTGATGGCCCCGAAGCGCTAGTAAGGACGAACGGTAAACAAAAGGAAGTACTCCACTCCTTCGTCCGCTTTCACAAAGTCATACTGTCCGTGCAGTTCAAGTCCGGCCCGCCGAGCCTCATCGGTGACCACCGCGGCGTCGATCCCATGATCATCGCCTTTCCCGTTGCGATCGATGATGCCCACCCTGGCGCCCGGCCTGAGAGCCTTGCGCAGATTTTTGAGAAACGGCACCGGCTTGGCGATCTCATGATATGTCTTCAGCAGCAGCACGGAATCAACGCTGTTGGCGGGTAGCAGCGGGTCATCTTCCTTGTCCAGAATCGTCACGATGTTGTGCAAGCCATCCTGTTGAGCGCGCTCGCGGATGTGCCGCAGAAAATCCGGATTGATATCCACCGCGTAAACCTTCCCCGAGCTCCCGGTTCGGCGGGCGGCCCGAACGGTGAACCATCCCGAACCCGCGCCAATATCGGCTACGGCGACGCCTTGTTTGATTCCAAGCAAGTCCATCACGCGCTCTACATGGAGATTCTGGGCGCGGTCCTTACCTTCGAACCTGGTGAGATCGCCGGTGTAGGGAGGGCTGGTCTTGCGCGGCTGCGCCTGGACACCGGCCGAAGCGTGTGCTTGAGAACTGCTGTTTGCGGCCGGCCCATGCCAGCCGGAGGCCAAGGATATCGCGTACAACAGAAGAACGAGAATTGTCACGTTTACTCGCCTCACGCTGCATTCCTTAGTCGCGCGCGATCACAATGGTTGTACAGGAGCTTTCCGACTTCGGCAGGTCGCGCCCCGCAGCCATGCGAATGTCAAGCTTGGGCGCTGCTCCGCGTATCACGGGACAGTAACAATCGGGTTGCAGCAACGCGTTCTGGATTCTACGGCGGCCGGCGCACCCGCCTCGGCATGTCTCGCGAAACACACAAGGATTGCAAACATCGGGAACTGTACGGGCCTGCAGGAAAGCCGGGCTGTCCACAACCTGCTCGCCCGCTGCCAACAGGCCCGACAACTTTTCTCCGGATCCCGGCCAATAGACGCATGGCTGGGAGGTGCCGCGGGGCGTCACGCGAACCGTCCTGACGCCGCAACCGCCCTTCCTCGGCGGCAAGCCGGCGATCGCCCGAACCAGGGGCTCACCGATGTCGATGACGTCGGTTTCAGCGAACAGCCTGCGAAACCCTTCCCAGTATTCCTCATAGGCAAGCGCATACAGGTCCGAACGCACCGATTGATAAACATTGACTCGGAGAGGCGCGTTGAATTGTTTGGCCACCCTGGCCACCTCGGCAAGGCGCAGGTAATTGGGCTTCATCATGACGGCGACGATGGTCACCGGCACGCCCAGTGCGGCGCAGCGAGCGGCTTGCCGATGAACGAGTGCCCAATTGCCCGGGCCGCGTTGCGCGTCTTGCTCGGCTTGTGACGGGTAATCAAGCGAAAACTCGACGTCATGGAAAGCCCGCACATCGTCATCATCCAGAATGGCGATGCTGTGCCCGTTGGAAGTAATGGTCAGCTTTACCGGCAGGCCGCGAAGATAGCTAAGGATGTCCCTAAAGTCAGGATGCATGCCGTTTTCGCCAGTGCCGAGGTTCACAGAACGCACGGGTAAGCGTTCCATGACGTCGCGAACCTGATCAAGATTCAGGCGGTCCACGCGCGTGGGGTCCCGATAGCAGAACGAGCAAGCAAGGTTGCACTCATTGGTGAGTGCCAGCCCGAGAGAAAATCCAGCGGCCGCCGCCGCAGTGGATGCATGCACGTGTCCACCGCTCATCGGGTTTGCCCCGTCACCTGGTTGTCCAACGAATGGGGACACGCGATTATCTGGATGTAACGGGCGATGGCAGCAAAATCTGGCTGCGCCCCGAGTTTCCGCTCCAGCGCCAGCAGAGTTGAGTAGTTGGAACCTTCGTTAACAGACTGCTCCGGCAAGTAATCACTGAACACGCGAATACCGAATTCGGCGAGGGGGTTCAGTCCCGCCGAGGCCACCATCTCCCGCAGCTCTCGCGGAGTAAACACAGCCGCGAGCTGATCCAAGAGCTTGGCGCGGACGTTCGGTGCGGTTAGGTTCTTCTCTGCCGCGACCAGGTCGCCGTTCTTCAGAGCGGCCGACAGAATTTCACCCGCTCGATTGCGAACGATCACCGAGGCAACGGCGTTGTCGCGCCGCACCAGCAGCGAACTGATGGCCTGCAAAACCTCGACGGGGCGCTCCACAAACTCGATTACGTTATGGCAGACGATCACCGTGAAGGAAGCCGGCGAGAAAAGATGTGGCAACTGGCCGGCATCGCCATGAACCAGAGTGATGCGGTGCCGCAGATTTGCCTCCTTCGAGGCTCGTTCGGTTTCGGCGAGCATGGCTGCGGAGACATCGAGCACCGTCACCCGAAAACCGCACTCAGCTAACCGCACAGCCATATCACCGGTGCCGCCGCCCACGTCCAGCGCTGCAGCGTCGGGCTCAGACGGGAGAAAGCTGCGAAGATATTCCCAGCCGAGGTCAGCACGCAAGCGGCCTGGAACGGTCCGCAAGTAGTCGCCGTAAGCCTGGGCATCGATTGAGCCGCTTTGTGCAGGTGACTTCAAATCTACATCTCGGTCGAAATGCTCCAGCGTGCCGCTATTGCAGTCAAGCCGTTAACTGCGTCAGACCGAGGGCGCAATCTCCCGGGAAGTGATTTCGTACTTGAAACTGTCGGGATCGAGACTATCGAGCCTGCCCTCGGCCGTTTCCGCCTGCGGATACATGAGGAAGGCAACCGGCGCGCCGCTCGATCCGGGCAGCGCGACATCGTGGGAGAAGTTGTAGGCCATCCAGTTCATCTCCCAGGATCCGAACAGCCGCGCCCGCGCCCTCTTCACCATGTCATCGTCCAGTGGCCGATTTCCCGGCGGTTCCTCGAGCACGACCTTGCGCACGTCGGCGGGATCGACCGGGACCCAGCCATGCCCGGTCAGGTAAACCTCGGCACGACAGTGCTGCGCTTTGGTGATTTTTTCCGACGCAGCGCCCAGGCTCTTGTATCCCAGCTCTGACTTGGCGACGCGGATGCCGTACACGTCGCGGGCCGGCAGGCCCACCGAGCGCGCCAGGCCCACGTACAGCGCGTTGAGATCGGCGCACTTGCCGCCCAGGTCCCGGGACTCCAGCATGAAGCGGATGTCACCCAGTCCGCAGCCGCGCGTTTTGGGATTCCGGAAGGTGTTGTCGACGATCCACTCGTAGATGGCGCGCGCCTTCTCGACGTCGGTCTTGGCGCCGCGGATGATCGGCACCGCCGTCTCCTTCACGATGCCGTCGGTCGGAATGAACTTGGTTGGCTGCAGGAAATGCTGCAACTCGGCTTTATTCGCTTTGTATCCCCGGCTCGGCTTCGACAGGTCAACTGCGTGGTTCTGCGTCGCAATGCGGCTGGTGACGGTCAGCAGAGGCGGCACCCCAGCCGGAAAAGTGGCTGCGACAATGCCAAGCCCGTCGGCCTTGTTCTCCACGATCTCTGCCTTACCGCCTTCA
>Ga0326726_10004903_pt1 | contig 12195 bp, 10 predicted proteins | sample MHFenrmetagenome_2_FD_207603 | JGI IMG/M metagenome (GOLD analysis project Ga0326726, IMG submission 207603) | Lab enriched peat soil microbial communities from Michigan Hollow, Ithaca, NY, United States - MHF15MN | ecosystem: Environmental > Terrestrial > Soil > Wetlands > Peat | place: USA...
GACGTGCACGTGCCTGAATCCCTCGCGCTCCAGGCCCCGCAAGGACCTGTGCAACTGGCTGCGCTGGTTGCGGACGACGTGATCGCCGAATTCCCTGTCCGGCCGCCCGGCGTTTCGCTCGCGGCACAACTTTTCGGGCATGTCGAGGACGATTGCGACCGGAATACAGTGATACTCGCGCGCCAGCGCCACGAGCGGCTTGCGCGCCTCCGCCTGCACGTTGGTGGCATCGACGACCGTCAGCCGCCCGGACTGCAACCTCTTCGCCGCAATGAACTTGAGCACCTCGAACGCCGCGCCAGTGGCCGCCTGGTCGTTCTCGTCGTCCGACACCAACCCTCGACAATAGTCGGACGAAAGTATTTCCGTCGCCAGAAAGTGCTTGCGCGCGAACGTGGACTTGCCGGAACCCGACGCGCCGATCAGCACGACGAGCGACAGCTCGGGGATCCCGACGTTCATGCCTGTGCCAGCTCGAAGACGGCCATCTGCGTGGGCGCGCCGTACTGCGGGTCCTCGTCCCCGACCGCCGCAAATCGCGCGCTGAAACCGTGTCGCGCGGCGACGCCCGTGGCCCAGGCTTGGAACTGCGCGCGCGTCCACTCGAAGCGATGGTCCGCATGCCGGAACTGTCCTGCGGGCAGGCTCGGGAACTTCACGTTGTATTCGCTGTTGGGGGTCGTGACGACCACGACGCGCGGCCTGGCGAACTCGAACAGAACGCGCTCGAAGGCCGCGAGCCGCCCCATGTCGAGGTGCTCGATGACTTCCACGACGGCCGCCGCATCGAATCCCTCGAGCCGCCTGTCGCGGTAGGTCAGCGCGCCATGCAGAAGCTTCAGCTTGTCGCGCACTGCCGCCGGCAGCCGGTCGAGCTTCAGCCGCTCCTGCGCGATCTCGAGCGCGCGAATCGACGCGTCCAGGCCCGCCACTCGCCTGATCGAACGATTCTTGAGCAGCACCGACAGGAGCTTTCCTTCCCCGCAGCCCAGGTCGAGAACCGACGCCGCCTCGCTTTCGCGGAGCACCTTGACCACCTCGTCGATCCTGCGCTCGTTGAGGCTCAGCGGCCGCTCCAGATTGACCTCGCGCTCGGCCGCCTTGCTCGCCAACCCGGCTTGCAGTTCCTCGTCGGCGGGAGTCTCGTCCGCCAGCAGTCTGCTGAGCGCCTCCCGCGCCAGGCTGCGCTGGTTCTTCAAGTAGCGCCGCGCGATCTGCTCGCGTTCCGGATGGCCCGCCAGCCAGCCCTTGCCGTGACGAACCAGCTTCTCCACTTCGTCGTCGCCGACCCAATAATGCTTGTCGTTGTCGAGCACGGGCAGGAGCACGTAGAGATGCGTGAGTGCTTCCTTGAGCGGCTTGACCGCAGTCAGCCTCATCCCGAAGTAGGCGCTTTCCCCCCAATCCGGGAACTTCTCGTCGAGCGGCAGGCGGTGCGCCTGCACCTCGTAGCCGAGAGGCTCGAACAGCGCGCGCAGCAGCCGCTCGCCGCCGCGGCTCGGCACCACCGGCACCTCGAGCTCGAGCGGAATCGACGCGTGCGCCAGCTCCGGCCGCTCCTTCGAGCGCCCCGCCATCGCCGAGCGATACACCTCGCCGATCGCAACGCTGAGGAACGACGAGGCCGCGTAGGGCCGGTCGTTCACGTACTGGTCGAGCAGCCCGCCTTCGCCGGAGGGTCCGCGGCGATTGCGAATCAGCGCAATCGGATCGACGTCTACGAGGAGCGCCGCGGAGCAGCGCCCGCTTCCTGCCTCGGGGTAGAAGACGTGCGCGGTGCCGAACGCAAGATCGAATCGCTGCGCCTTGGCGGGATTCTTGTGCAGCAGGTACCCAAGGTCGCTCGCCGGCACGTGCGTCGTCGTGATGGACAGCAGCATTTGAGGCCGTCGGGCATGTCGGATTCGACGGCAGCACTATAACGCCAGAGTGCCCATGAACGACAACGACCGCCCTCGTGGTGCGCGCCAATACGTCGGCCTTTGCGCGTCCGCCAGGAACCGGCGTAGATTCGCATCACTCTGCGCGATCTCCTGGAGAACCGACGCCATGAAACCCCTCGCCCCCATCGCACTGGCCGCAATGCTGGCCCTCGCGGCCTTCGTGCCGCAACCCGCAGAGGCGCAGACGTATCCAAGCAAGCCGGTGCGCCTGGTCGTCCCTTACGCCCCGGCCGGCGCGACCGACATCATCGCGCGCGCGGCGGCGATCGAGCTGAGCAAGACGCTCGGCCAGCCGGTCACGGTGGACAACCGTCCGGGCGCCGGCGGCAACGTGGGCGCCGAATTCGTCGCGAAGTCCGCGCCCGACGGCTACACCATGCTCATGTCCGCGAGCAGCCTGCACGGCATCACGCCGTTCCTCTACAGCAAGCTCAACTACGATCCGAACAAGGACCTCGTCCCGGTCATCGTCTTCGCCTCGTTTGCCAACGTGCTGGTGCTCAACCCGGACGTGAAAGCCAACACGGTGCCGGAGCTGATCGCGCTCGCCAAGGCGCAGCCGGGCAGGATGACCTGCGCCTCGAGCGGCAGCGGCTCCACGATCCACATGTCCTGCGAGATGTTCAAGCACATGCTCGGCCTGGACATCACCCACGTGCCCTACAAGGGCAGCGGGCCCGCGATCACCGACCTGATGGGCGGGCAGGTGAACATGATGTTCGACAACATCCCCTCGGCGATCTCGCACGTCCGCGGGGGCAAGCTGCGCGCCCTCGCCACCACCGGGGCCAAGCGCGCCGCGGCGCTGCCGGACCTGCCGACGATGATCGAGGCGGGCGTGCCCGGCTACGTGGCCGACGCGTGGTTCGGCCTCGTGATGCCCGCGGGCACGCCGAAGGAGATCATCGCGCGCATGAATGACGACGGCCAGAAGGCCGCCAAGGCTCCGGACTTCGTCAAGCGCATGACCGACCTCGGCTACGAGATCGTCGGCGGCACGCCCGAGCAGATGGCCGCGATGATCCAGGACGAGATCAAGCGCTGGGGCCCGATCGTGAAGGCTTCGGGCGCGAAGGTCGACTGAGCGCTTCTGCCGGGCCGCCGGCGGCAGCCGGCGGCCGGCCTGCGGCTAGTAGATCGCCACCGGGTTGATGATCATCTGCACTGCGCCGCGGATGCGCGCCTGGCCGAGCACGAACATGAACTCGCGCACGCCCTCCTTCGCGAGCTGCCCGGTGTTCATCGTCTCGAGGATGTGGATGCCGTTCTCCTTGAGCAGGATGACGTGGGCGTAGAACGGCCGCCCTTCCTTTTCCGGCGGAATCGGCTCGAGGCCCCACGTGTCGGCGCCTACCGCGATTACATTCTTCGAGGCGAGCCACGCCGCTCCGTCTTCCGAGAGGCCGGGCTCGCCGCTCACCCACGCCTTGGGTTCTGCGGCGAGCTTGGCGTCGGTCCAGCCGGTGTGGAATAGCACCACGTCGCCCTCGCGGATCTCCACGCCCTGCGACTTCGCCGCCGCCTGCACGTCGGCGGCGGTGAAGAACTTGCCGGCCGCGAGGAAAGGCGTGTTGAAGTGCTTCGTCATGTCGATGAGCACGCCGCGCGCGACGATCGGCGGGACTTTCTCGATGCCCAGCTTCTTCAACCCGGTGATCGCGGCGAAGTCCTTCTCGTTGTTGCAGTTGTAGTACATCCCGTCCTGCCCCAGGTGCCCCAGCCCATCGATCTGCGGGCCGATGCCGAGCCAGGTCTGGATGATGTCGTCGTTGTAGCTTCCCTTGTAGGCGAACAGGCGCTGTCCGCCCTGCTGGTTGGGCTGCACGACCTCGAGCGAGAGCGAGCGCGGCGGGAACGCCGGCGTGCTGGCGTCGATGATGATGCCGAGCGGGTGCGCCTTGCCCTGCTTCACCAGCCCGAGCGCGGCCTTGATGCGCGCCGGGTTGATGAGGTTGGCGTTGCCGATTTCGTCATTGGGACCCCACTTGGAGGGCTTGCAGTCCTGCGCAATCGCGCCCCCTGCGGCGAGCGCCATGGCCGCGCAGGCGGCCATCACTGCTGATGCGATCTTCATGAGTTCCTCCCAGAGCCTTGCGTGAGCGCCGCGCATTGCGGCAATCCATCTTGTTCGCTTTGGCTGGGCGGCGCAATGGCGCAAACGCCGTTCATGAATGAAGGCTGCAGCACCGATGCACCGCACAAACTGCCGCCAGCGCAAGCGCTCCTGTGCCTACGTGCGCTCGAGAAGGCGCGCCCCGGGCCCTTGCGCTGCGAGCTTGTCCCACGGATTGCGCAGCCAGCAGTCCCTGATCGACAGGCAGCCGCAGCCGATGCACTGATCGAGCTGGTCGCGAAGGCGCGTGAGCTTGCCGATGCGCTCGTCGAGCTCGGCGCGCCACTTCGCCGAGAGGCGCCGCCATTCGGCCGCCGTGGGGGCGCGGCTCGCGGGAAGGGTCTTCAGCGCCTCGCGAATCGAGGCGAGCGGCACGCCCACCCGCTGCGCCACCTTGATCACCGACACGCGGCGCAGCACTTCGCGCCCGTAGCGGCGCTGGTTGCCCTTGCTGCGCGAGCTCCGGATCAGGCCTTTGGCCTCGTAGAAGCGCAGCGCCGAGACCGCGAGGCCGCTCCTCGCCGCCACCTCTCCCACCGTCAGCTCATTCTGCAGTTCGTCGGCACCCCGTTTCGCCATGGCTCTTGACCTGAAGTAAGCTTGAGGTTCTATCGTAGCAGCCCAGTCAGTCAGGCTGTACATCGAACTGAAGGAGACCATCGATGCTTACCCTCAACATCAACGGCAAGCAGGTACGCGCCGACGCGCCGGACGACACCCCGCTGCTGTGGGTGCTGCGCGACTACCTCGGCATGACCGGCACGAAGTTCGGCTGCGGTATGGCGCTGTGCGGAGCCTGCACGGTGCACGTGGACGGCCAGCCGACGCGCAGCTGCACCACGCCCGCCTCCGACGTCGCCGGCAAGAAGATCACGACCGTGGAGAGAATCGGCCAGACGCGCGCCGGCAAAGCGGTGCAGTCGGCCTGGGTCGCCGAGAACGTGCCGCAATGCGGCTACTGCCAGTCCGGCCAGGTGATGGCCGCCGCCGCGCTGCTTGCCGCCAACAAATCGCCGAGCGACGCCGACATCGACGCCGCCATGAGCGGAAACATCTGCCGCTGCGCCACCTACCCCCGCATCCGCGCCGCCATCAGGAGAGCGGCGAAGGAGCTCGCATGAAAACCATCCTCAACGTGAGCCGCCGCGACTTCCTCAAGGCGTCGGGCGGCCTGGCGCTCGGCATCTACCTGCCGCAAGCCCTCGCGCAATCGGGGCCTGGCAAGACTGTGCGCGCCGGCGCCGCGAGCGCCTTCGCGCCAAACGCCTTCATCCGCATCGGCCGCGACAACACGGTGACCGTGCTCGTGAAGCACCTCGAGATGGGCCAAGGGACGTACACCGGGCTGCCGACACTCGTCGCCGAGGAGCTGGACGCCGACTGGTCGCAGATCCGCGCCGAAGGCGCGCCTGCCGACGCGAAGCTGTACAACAACCTCTTCTGGGGCCCGGCGCAAGGCACCGGCGGCAGCACGGCGCTCGCCAACTCCTACGAGCAGCTGCGCAAGGCCGGCGCTGCCGCGCGCGCCATGCTCGTCGCTGCCGCCGCGCAGAAGTGGAAGGTGCCGGCATCCGAGATCAAGGTCTCCAAAGGCGTCGTCTCCGCGAAAGGCCACAAGGCGACCTTCGGCGCGCTCGCGGCGGATGCCGCCAAGCAGAAAGTGCCGCAGGAAGTGCAACTCAAGGACCCGAAGGACTTCGTCCTCATCGGCAAGCCAGCGCAGCGCACCGACGCGCGCGCGAAATCCAACGGCACCGCGCGCTTCACGCAGGACGTGAGGCTGCCCGGGATGCTCACCGCGGTGGTGCTGCATCCGCCGCGCTTCGGCGCGAAGCTGAAGAGCTTCGATGCCGCCAAGGCGAAGGCAGTGAAAGGCGTGCAGGAAGTGGTCGCCTTCTCCACGCCCGTGAGCAATGGCGTCGCCGTGCTTGCCAAGGACTACTGGACGGCGAAGCAAGGCCGCGATGCGCTCGGCCCCGAGTGGGACGAATCCGACGCCTTCAGGATGAGCACCGGCGAGATCCTCGCCGAGTACAGGAAGCTTGCCGCCACGCCGGGCACCCCGGCGCGCAGGGAAGGCGACGCCGACAAGGCGCTTGCCGGCGCCATCAGGACGCTCGAGGCGTCCTACGAGTTCCCGTACCTGGCGCACGCTGCGATGGAGCCGATGAACTGTGTCGTGAAGCTCGATGCCAACGGTTGCGAGGTGTGGAACGGCGAGCAGTTCCAGACCATCGACCAGATGGTGCTGGCGCAGTTCCTCGGCCTGAAGCCCGAGCAGGTGAAGCTCAATCAGCTCTACGCCGGCGGCAGCTTCGGCCGGCGCGCCAATCCGCTGTCCGATTATTTGCTGGAGGCGGCCGCCATCGGCAAGGCCGCGGCTGCCAAATCGGGCGGCAAGGCGACGGTGAAGCTGGTGTGGGGGCGCGAGGATGACATGCGCGCCGGCTTCTACCGGCCGATGTATGTCCACGCGCTCAAGGCGGGCCTGGACGCGGACGGCAAGCTCGTCGCGTGGAAGCACACCATCGTCGGCCAGTCGATCATGGCGGGCACGGCCTTCGAGGGCATGCTGGTGAAGGACGGCGTGGACGGCACGTCGGTCGAAGGCGCCGCCAACCTGCCCTACGACATCCCCAACCTCGCCGTGGACCTGCACACGACGAAGATCGGCGTGCCGGTGCAGTGGTGGCGCTCGGTCGGCTCCACGCACAGCGCCTTCGCCACCGAGTGCTTCCTCGACGAGATCGCGCGCGAAACCAGGCAGGACCCGGTCGCGCTGCGCCGCGCGCTGCTTGCCAAGCACCCGCGCCACCGGGGCGTGCTCGAGCTCGCCGCGGAAAAGGCAGGCTGGGGCACGCCGCTCGCCGAGGGCAGCGCGCGCGGCATCGCGGTGCACGAGTCGTTCAACACCTTCGTCGCCGAGGTCGCGGAAATCTCGCGCCAGCAGGACGGTTCCTTGCGCATCGAGCGTGTGGTCTGCGCGGTGGACTGCGGCGTCGCCGTGAACCCGAACATCATTGCGATGCAAATGGAGTCGGGCATCGGCTACGGCCTATCCGCCGCGCTGAGCGGAGCGATCACGCTCAAGGAAGGGGTCGTCGAGCAATCGAACTTCCACGACTACCCGGTGCTGCGCATGAACCAGATGCCGAAGATCGAGGTGCACATCGCCGCTTCCGGGGAGAAACCGACCGGCGTGGGCGAGCCCGCGACCCCGGTGATCGCGCCCGCGCTCGCGAATGCGATCCTGGCAATGCAGGGCAAGCCCGTGCGCGCGCTGCCGCTCTCGGCCCAAGGGGTTGCTTTCGCCTAAAGCAAGACGCAACGATCGGCGGCGCCCTCGCCTTCAGGCGAGGGCGAGCCGCGTGGCGCCGAAGAGGGCGAGGCCGATGAGCCCGCCCACGAGCGTGCCGTTCACGCGGATGTACTGCAGGTCCTTGCCGATCGCGAGCTCGATGGAGCGCACCGCGCGGCGCGGGTCCCAGGACTTGACCTGCGCCGACACGAACGCGGCCACCTCGTGCTTGTAGGTCTCGGTGAGCGCGCCCGCGCGCGTGGCGAGCCAGCGATTGAGCCTGCCGCGGAACGCCTCGTCTCCCTGCAGGCGCTCGGCGGCCGAGGCGAGGAAATCCTCGAAGCGCCCCAGCACGAAGCCGCGCAGCTCGGCGCGCAGGGGATGCGCCGGGTCCTCGCGCACCTCGTTCAGCAGCGACTGCGCCGCGGCCATGAGCTTGGCGAGCACGTAGGCGTCGGCCTGGAAGAAGCGCGCGAGCGAAGGTAGCTCGGCGCGAATGCGCTCGCGGATCGCCTCCTGCGCCTCGCGCCCGGCAAGCATCTCCCCGACCCGCTCGAGAATGCCGAGCTCGTCGCGCAGCGCCTCGCGCTAGGCCTGCGCGACCGCGCGCTGGCGATTCGCCGGCTCGGCGAGCCAGCGCCCCGCGACTGCCGCCGGGTCGAGCTCCAGGATCCGTTCGGCCACACGCTCGCCGGCGAGAAAGTGCCGCGCGATGAAATCGCCGATCTCGTCGGCGATCTTCGCCTGGTTCGACGCGATGATCGCGGTGTGCGGCAGCTTGAGTCCCAGCGGGTGGCGGAAGAGCGCCACCACCGCATACCAGTCGGCGAGCGCGCCGATGATCGCCGCCTCGGCGAAGGCGGCCACCCAGGCGAGCGCGCCGTAGCGCCCCTCGAGCGACCTCGCGGCGAAGAGGACCAGCACGCACAGCACGACGAGCCCGGTCGCCCAGGCCTTCTGGCGCGCGAGCTTGCGCTCGGCGACTTCTTCAGACAGCGGCATCGTTCCTCCCGATCAGCCCGCAGCGTACCTCGGTCGCGCGAGCTTTGGGTCACGCCGGGCGACTCAAGCCGTCCCGAGCTGCGCGCTCCGCTGTTGCAGAAACCGCCGCACCGCCGGATCGGATTCCAGCCCGATCGCGCGCTGGTAGGCGTCGCGCGCGGCGGCGGCGCTGCCTGTGCGCGCGAGAAGCGCGGCACGCGCCGCCCAGTACGGCTGGTATTCGGAGAGACGCGCAGCGAGCGCGGCGTCGTGCTCCAGCGCGTCGAGCAGCGCCAGGCCTTCGGCGGCTCCGCGTGTCTCCGCGATGGCGATCGCGCGGTTGATCGCGACCACCGGCGAGCCGGTGACGGCATAGAGCGCGTCGTACAGTTTTTCGATCGCCGCCCAGTCCGTCCTGCCGGTGAGACGCCGGGCGGCGTGCGCCGACTGCACCGCGGCCTCGAGCTGGTAGCGACCGGCAGCGCCGGCGGCGCTCGCGCGCCGCAGCAGCGCTTCGGCTTCGTCGATCAGCGCCGCGTTCCAGCGTGCCGGGTCCTGCTCGTCGAGCGGAACGAATTCGCCCTGGGCGTCGCGGCGCGCGTCGCGGCGTGCCTCGGCATGCAGCATCAGCGCAAGCAAGCCGAGCGCCTCGGGCTCCCCGGGGAGCAGCGACGCCACCAGCCGGCCAAGCCAGATGCCCTCCTCTGCGAGATTGCGCCGGCGCGCCTCGGTCCCGGCCGGATCCGACCAGCCTTCGGCAAAGGCCGCGTAGATCGCCTCGAGCACGGCGTCCAGACGCTCGCGCAGATCGACCGCCGCCGGAACGCTGAACGGGATGCCAGCCTGCTTGATGCGGCGCTTTGCGCGCACCAGGCGCTGGCCCATCGTGCCGGGCGACACGAGAAACGCGGAGGCGATGGTCGCCGCGTCGAAGCCCAGAATCGTCTGCAGGACGAGAGGCGCCCGCACGTCCGCGTCGATTGCAGGATGGGCGCAAGCGAACATGAGCCGCAGGCGATCGTCCGGAATGGGCGCTTCGCCGCCCGGCTCCGGCTCGAGCGCCTCGGCCATGAGCTCGAGCAGCTCGGCGGCCTCGTCGCCCGTGCGCCTGCGGCGCGCCGCGTCGATCATCTTGCGGCGCGCGACCGTCAGGAGCCAGGCCTCGGGCGTGCGCGGGATGCCGCTCGCCGGCCATTCGACCAGGGCGGTCGCGAAGGCCTCGGACAAGGCGTCCTCGGCCCCCGCGACGTCGCCGGTGCGCGCGGCGAGAAAGGCGACGAGCTTGCCGTAGCTCGCCCGCGCGACGCGCTCGGCGGCGGCTCCGGCTACATCGCCCAGGTGGGCCGCACCTCGACGGTGCCGTGGCTCGCGCCCGGGCAGCGCGACGCCCACGAGATCGCGGCGTCGATGTCCGGCACGTCGACGATGAAATAGCCGCCGAGCTGCTCGCGGCTCTCGGCGTACGGCCCGTTCAGCACCTGCGTCTTGCCGTTGGCGACCTTGACCGTGGTGCTCGCATCGGTGGGCCGCAGCCGGTCGCCGCCGACCATCACGCCGGCCTTCTGCATCGCCTGCGCGTAGGCGCCGTAGGCGGCCAGCGACTTCTCGTTCTCGGCCTGGGGTTGATCCCGCATCTGCTTTTCGTTCGAGTAGATCAGAAGCATGTATTTCATGTCACTGTCTCCTTGGCTATCGCGGGCATTATTGCGCCGCTACACAATGACGTTCGGCCCGGGGCGATTTCGACAGGCCCTAGCGCAGCGACCGGGCGAGAAACGGCAGGCTGACGTCCATCCGGTAGTCGATGTCGGAATGGTCGTCGTCGAATTCCTCGTAGCAGTGCCGGATGCCGGCCTCGGCGAGGCGCTGCGAGAGCAGGCGCGAGCCGTAGTGGATGTGGTACTGGTCGCGCCAGCCGCAATCGATGTAGATGCCTCGCAGTGACCGGAGGTTCGCCCGGTATCTGGAAACGAGGTTGATCGGGTCGTGACGCTGCCAGTTGCGCCAGCGCTCCGCAATCGCCTCGCCCGTCTCGGCATTGAACGGAATCCGAAAACCCAGCGGCGCGCGCGGATCGGGGTCGTAGGTCGCCGCCATGCACAGGTTCATGATGGCGTGGCCTTCCTTCCCCGAGAGCTTCTCCTCTTTCCAGACGTGGTCGAGGAAGCGCTTGATGCGCCCGTCGTCCTTGCCTTGCGCGAGGCCTTTGCGCCGCGCTTCGCGGCGCGCGTCGTAGAGGCCAGCCCTGCGCTTCGGCGTGCGGTACTTGGCGATCTCGTTCAGCGTGTTCGGCCAGTCGTGCCAATACACGAAGTCGAAGTAGGCGTCGCCCGAATGGTCGGCGACGGCGCCCCAGTGCTTCGCGTACTTCATGCCGTGGAGGATCGCGCCGTAGCCGCCAGAGGACTTGCCGAAGCAGCCGCGATGCTCGCGCGAGGCGAGCGTGCGGAACTCGCGGTCCACGAAGGGAATGATTTCGCGCGTGAGGTAGTCGGCGTAGTCGCCAATCGCCGAGGAGTTGACGTACTGGTTGCCGCCGAGCGCGGTGAAGCAGTCCGGGAACACGAGAATCGCCGGCCCCATCTTCTTTTCGTGGATGAGGCGCGCTGCGCGCTCCGGCACGTTATCGCCGAAGGGCTTCCAGTTGGCGTGCGCAAGGCCCGAGCCCGTGAAGCCTACAAGGTCATACAGAACCGGGAAGCGCTTCCTGCCCAGGTCGTCGTACTGCGGCGGCAGCCAGACGCCGAGCTTGCGCACGTGCGGATCGCCGAGCGGGTTCCCCTCCAGGACGCGCGACGCATGCTCGAGGACGACGAGCGTTCCCGCGGAACCCTTGGGACGCTTCAGCACGTCAGCACCCGGCCGCCTTGCTGCCTGCACCGCGATTCATGGGATCGCTCCTTTCGGACCGGCGCGGGCACTCGCGCCCGCCCAGCCGGCACCCATGTTAACTTGGCGGCATGCTGCGGGAGCCCGCCGCCCCGACCCAACTGGCGCCGGCCGCGCCGGACAAGGCGTTCGCCGCGATCGCGGCGGCGCTCGACGCGCGCGTCGTGGGCCAGCACGCGCTCACGCAGCGGCTGCTGATCGCGCTGCTGTGCGATGGCCACGTGCTCGTCGAGGGCGTGCCGGGTCTCGCCAAGACCACCGCGGTGAAGACGCTCGCGGAGCTCCTCGAAGCCGACTTCCACCGCATCCAGTTCACCCCCGACCTGCTGCCCGCCGACCTGACGGGAACCGAGGTGTTCCGCGCCGAGACCGGCACGTTCGAGTTCCGGCCCGGCCCGATCTTCAGGAGCGTGGTGCTCGCCGACGAGATCAACCGCGCGCCCGCCAAGGTGCAATCGGCCCTCCTCGAGGCGATGGAGGAGCGCCAGGTGAGCGTGGGGCGCACGAGCTTCCCGCTGCCCGCACTTTTCATGGTGATGGCGACGCAGAACCCGATCGAGCAGGACGGCACCTATCCGCTGCCCGAGGCGCAGCTCGACCGCTTCCTCCTGCACGTCGCGGTCGGCTATCCCGCGCCGGAGGCCGAGCACACCATCCTGCAGCTCGCGCGCAACGAGGCGGCGCGCGTCGCCGCCGGCGCGGGTGCCGGCCCGCGCGCCCCTGCGGCAGCGATCGCCGCCGCGCCACAGGTGTTCGCCGCGCGGCGCGAGGTGCTGGCGCTGCGCATGGCGACTCCGCTCGCGCAGTACATCGTGGAGCTGGTGCTCGCGACGCGCGAGCCCGGCGCCTACGACGCGGCGCTCGCGCCGCTCCTGCGCCTGGGCGCGAGCCCGCGTGCGACCATCGGCCTGGACCGCACGGCGCGCGCGTACGCTTGGCTCGCCGGGCGCGACTACGTCACGCCCGCGGAC
>Ga0326726_10004904_pt1 | contig 12192 bp, 13 predicted proteins | sample MHFenrmetagenome_2_FD_207603 | JGI IMG/M metagenome (GOLD analysis project Ga0326726, IMG submission 207603) | Lab enriched peat soil microbial communities from Michigan Hollow, Ithaca, NY, United States - MHF15MN | ecosystem: Environmental > Terrestrial > Soil > Wetlands > Peat | place: USA...
ACTACGGCTTCAAGGCATTTTCCGACCTGCTGGAGGAACTCGAGGGCCGCAAGCTCCTCGCGCTGGAGCGCGACGAGAAATCCGGCGGCTACCTGATCCGGCCCGCCGCCAGCGCGTGAGCTCCGGCGCGCTCAGGGATTGAGCTTGCGATAGACGACGTTGGCGAGCTTGAGCAGCTCTTCCCGTTCCAGGTCGGCGGAGGAGAGCGCGTAGCCGAACTTGCGGTCGATCCAGTAGAACACGCGCACGTTGCCCTCGCGCGCGTAGCGGAAAGCGGTCTCGCGCTGGTCGGCTCCTTCGGTGCGCACGTACAGCGTCACGCGCCGGCCTTGCGCATTCTGGTACATGAACTGCGCGACGGGGCCGGGATCGCGGGGCAGCAGGCGTCCGCCGACCAGCGACATGCCTTCGGCATCGAGCCTGGGCGCGCGCACGTCGGCGCCGAGGCGCTTGGAAAGCCAAGCCACCAGGTGCTCTTCTTGGTCGGCGCCAACCTCGACCGGGTGGCGTACTTCGGGGGCGTACGTCGCATGCGCGAGCGCCGCGCGCCGCGCGATGAGCGGCCCTTCGGGCTGCGACGCCAGCGCGGGCACGCGCGACGCATGCAGCTGCCAGCCGGCCACCAGGCCAACCGCGATGCCAAGCACCGCCCAGCCAGCTGCCAACGCCAACGTGCGCAGCTGCAGCCCTCGCCGAGCCGGGCGCAGCAGGCGGGCTGGAACGGATTCCTCGAGCACGCCGTCGAACGCGACGCGCAACTCCTCATTGAGGCCGCGATACGCCGCGGCGCGTTCGGCCTCCTCGGGGTGCGCGGCGAACCACGCCTCCACGTCGGCGCAACGCGGCGCCTCCAGCCGCCCGTCCGCCCAAGCCTGGATATCCGCTTCGCTCACCGCTTCGCGATCGCTCATTTCACGACTTGCAGCTTGGTGCCGCCCTTTCCTTGCATCAGCAGGCGCAGCTTCTCGCGCGCCCTTGCGAGCCTGGACATCACCGTCCCGATCGGGATCTCGAGCACCCGCGCCGTCTCTTCGTAGCTCAGGTCCTCGAGCGCCACCAGCAGCAGCACTTGCCGCTGCGCGACCGGCAGCGTGGCCACGGCGCGCTCCAGGTCGCGCACCACGAGCGCGTCGCCCTGCGTGGCGCGCTGGGCGAGCTCCGGCATCTCGTCCTCGAGCGGATCCGTGGGCCGCGCCGCGCGCAGCCGGTTCACGTGCACGTTGTGCATCACCGTGAACAGCCACGCCCGCAGATCGGTGCCGCGGCGGTACAGGTGCAGCTTCGACCAGGCGCGCTCCAGCGTGTCCTGCACCAGATCGTCCGCCGCGGCGCGCTCGCCGACCAGCGCGCGCGCGTAGCGCCGCAGCCGCGGAATCAGCTCGATCAGGCTTTGCGCGTCGCTCATTGCCGAGAACAGTGCCTTGCGCAGCGCTATTCCGTCAACATCGGCAAGGGCTCATCGCGGCTCGTCCGCAAGAGCCGTCAGGGAGCGCAGGTACGCGATCAGGGCTGCGAGATCCGGCGGCGAAAGCTGGCTCGTCGTATTGCGGATCACCTCGTCCATGGCGTCCGCTGGAACGTCGCCTTCCGGCGTAGCGCCCGTGCGCAGGAACTGCGCCAGTTGCGCGTCGTTCCACCGCTTGAGCCGGCTCGGCGTCAGGTTGGCAGTTCTCCCCTCGAGCAGTCTGCCGCCGGCCAGGTACCGCGACTGCTTCGGCCCGCCGAGAAAATTACGCGGCGTATGGCATTCGCCGCAGTGACCGAGCGCGTCCACCAGGTAAGCGCCCCGGTTCAATACGGCGCTGCGGGCCGGGTCAGGCACGAACGGTCCGGGCACGAAATAGAGCCACTTCCAGAACCGGACAAGAAAGCGCAAACCGTAGGGGAAGCGTAGCTCGTGCGGCTTGCTCGGCTGGCTGCTGGCCGGAATGCTGCGCAGGTATGCGTAGAGGTCCTTGAGGTCGGCATCGGTGATCTTCGTGAACGACGCGTAGGGGAATGCCGGGAAGCTCTGGCTCCCGTCCGGGCGCAATCCGAAACGCATCACGGTGATGAAATCCGCCTCGCTCCAGCGGCCGATGCCTGCGCCCGGATCCGGCGTGATGTTCGGCCCGAAGAACTTGCCGAACGGCGTCGCGATCTCGCGGCCACCGGCAAAGCGCGGCGCACCCGGCCTGGTGTCGGTATGACATCCGACGCAGCCCCCGGCCTTCGCCAAGTACTCCCCCTTGCCGGCGTCTGCTTGCGCCCTGGCCAGCGCGAGGCCGGCGAAAAGCGCGGCAGCAAGCGCCAGTCGGCCGAGGGCGCTACTCAAGCCTGAAACGGAACTCGAAGTCCGCGAAGCTCTCGTGGCACGAATTGCAGGTGCGCCCCATCGCCTGCGCCGCGGCCTTCACTGCACCCTGGTCGCCGCCGCGCGCCGCCGTAGCCAGCTTCTGCGCGTCCGCCTGCAGAGTGTCCACCAGACGCTTGAATTTCTCTGGCTCCTTGAGAATCGCGTCCTTCGCGCGCGTGTTGGCGATGCCGATGCTGTTGGGCTGGAATTCTTCCCACGGCATCTTGCCGAGCGCGACAAGGTAGTCCGCGTTTCTCTGCACGATTTGCGCGTCGTAAGGCACGACGCCGCGCGCCATGCCGAACAGCGGCCCGGCGTACTTCGCCTGCAGGTTCATCGCCCCTTTGCGGACCGCGACCTGCTGGTTGGGATTCGTTTGCGCGTCGGCGTGCGCGGCAAGTGTCGCCGCGGCCGTCAACACGGATGCGCCTAGCAGTCGTCTCATATTTCTCGCCTCTCTCAGGTGGATCGGAATATCGCGCCTCGGGCCGTGTTAGCCGTTGGCAATTTCAACAGGAGGAACGACTTCATGAAGCAGATTCTGGTATTTGTGGCAGCGCTGGCATTGGCTGGATGCGCGGGCATGATGTCATCCGGCGGCAGCAACGCCGGCCTGAAACTGACCGGGATGGAAGAAGTGCCGCCCGTCTCCGTACCGGGGTCCGGATCCGGCAGCTTTACCATCGGGTCGGACGGATCCGTGACCGGCAGTGTCACCACGACGGGCGTTCAAGGCACCATGGCACACATCCACATGGGTGCGCGGGGACAGAACGGCCCGGTCATCATCCCGCTCACCAAGAATGGCGACACGTATAGCGCGCCAGCTGGCGCGAAGCTCACTGAGGCGCAGATGCAGGCGTTCAAGGCCGGCAACTTGTACGTCAACGTTCACACCGCGCAGAACAAAGGCGGTGAAGTGCGCGCGCAACTGCAGCCGTAATCCCGTTACTCGTTGCAAGCAAAATGGCCCCTCGTCGGGGCCATTTTTCATTTTCCGCGGAGCCATGTACGGGAGTGAACCCGCGGCCGCAGGGATTATTCCGTCAGCGCAATCCGGCCGCGTACTCGGCGACCGCCTTGATTTCCTGATCTGTCATCTTCGCCGCGACGCCTCGCATCATGCCGTTCACGTCGTTGGCGCGACCGCCGGCACGAAACTGCTTCAGCTGCGTCTCGAGGTACTCGGCGAATTGCCCTGCAAGACGCGGGTACTGGATCGGGATACCGGCGCCATCGGGCCCGTGGCATCCGGCACAGGCGGGGACGCCGCTCGAGGCGTTGCCGCCACGCCAGAGCTTCTGCCCGTGGGCCGCAAGCTCCTTGCTGCTCGCCGTCGCCGGCCGCAGCTTCTGCGCTGCGTAGTACGCCGCAACATTGCGCATGTCGTCGGCGGACAGGTTCGCCACCATGCCGGCCATCACGGGGTTGTCGCGTTCGGCCTTCATGCCGCCCTGGGCCTTGAAGTTGGCGAGCTGCTTGCTGAGGTATTCCTGGAACTGCCCGGCGACCTTCGGATTGGCGGGAACGACGCTGTTGCCATCGGCGGCATGGCAGGCGACGCAGATCTGCTTGACGATACTTTCGCCCTTGGCGACGTCGGGCTGTGCGGTACCCTGCGCGAGGGCCTGTGCTGCCCACAGCAACGCCATGGCGGCGAGCGCCACCAGCTTGCGGTTCATGCCGGATCTCCCTGAATGCCTTGGAAACGCCTCATTTTATTAGAATTTCAACCATGCCGGAAACCGCGAACGCCTTTTCCCGAGTGGAATTCCTGACCTCGGCCGGACCAACCGGCGGATTGCCGTCGCAGGACCTTCCGGAGCTTGCCTTCGCTGGGCGCTCGAACGTAGGAAAGTCGAGTGCCATCAATGCCCTCGCGGGACGCAAACGCTTGGCGTTCGTGTCGAAGACGCCCGGCCGTACACAGACGATCAACTTCTTCGACCTTGCCGGCCGCGGCCGGCTCGTGGATCTGCCGGGATACGGGTACGCGCGGGTGCCACAGGAAATCCGCACCCAATGGGATCAACTGGTAGGCGGATATCTCGGCTCTCGCGAGGCGCTCGCTGGCGTAGTGGTGCTCATGGACGCGCGCCGTCCGTTCACTGCGCATGACCAGCACCTGCTCGAATGGCTGCGCCCCGCCGGACGCCGGCTGCTGGTGCTTCTGTCCAAGTGCGACAAGCTTTCGCGCGCGGAACGCGCAAAGGTCCTCAAGGCTGCGCGGTCGCGCTTGGAGCGCGAAGCGCACGGGGCGGAGGTGCTGCTGTTCTCCAGCCAGTCCGGCGAAGGCGTGGAGCAGACGCGCGCGCTGCTGGATGGTTGGCTCCAAGCAGCGCGGCAGGAATAAAAAACCCCCGGCAAAGGGGAAGTAAACCGGGGGGGAAAACGCCTTAATTGGATTAAGGCAACCCGCTCAGGGAGGAGAAGCGGGAGACGATGAACATCGTCTGAATGTAAGATTCGCCTGCGCGCGGAAAGTTCCTCACCCGGAATCTCTCAGGAAAATCAGCACCATGAACATCTATGGCCAGTTTCCCGCAGTGCGCATGCGGCGCATGCGGCGGGACGACTTCTCCCGGCGACTGATGCGCGAGCACCGGCTGACCGCCGACGACCTCATCTACCCGGTATTCGTCCTCGATGGCAAAGGCCTCACGCAGAAAGTGGCTTCGATGCCGGGAGTCGAGCGCATGACGGTGGACCGCTTGTTGCCAGTGGCCGAGGAATGCCTGAACCTGCGCATCCCAGTGATGGCGCTGTTCCCGGTCATCGACCAGAAGCTGAAGACGCTGGATGGACGCGAGGCGCACAACCCAAATGGACTCGTGCCGCGCGCGGTCACTGCGTTGAAGAGGCGTTTTCCCGAGCTGGGCATCATGACCGACGTCGCGCTCGATCCGTATACCTCGCACGGACAGGACGGCGTGATCGACAAGTCCGGCTACATCATCAACGACGTCACGCTCGATGTTCTCGCCAAGCAGGCGCTCTGCCAGGCGCAAGCCGGCGTGGATATCGTCGCGCCCTCCGACATGATGGACGGCCGCATCGGACGGCTCAGGGGCGCGCTCGAGAAAGCCGGGCACATTCACACGAAGATCATGGCCTACTCGGCGAAGTACGCCTCGGGCTTCTACGGCCCATTCCGCGATGCCGTGGGCTCGGCGAAGAATCTTGGCAAGGGCGACAAGAAGACCTACCAGATGGATCCGGCGAACTCCGACGAGGCGCTCTGGGAAGTGGGACTCGACCTCGCCGAGGGCGCCGACATGGTGATGGTGAAGCCCGGCCTGCCGTATCTGGACATCGTGCGGCGCGTGAAAGACGAATTCAAGGCGCCGACCTACGTGTACCAGGTGTCCGGCGAGTATTCGATGTTGCGCGGCGCGATCGACAACGGCTGGCTGCCGAAGAGCTGCGTGATGGAGGCGCTCCTCGCGATGAAGCGGGCGGGCGCCGATGGAATCCTCACCTACTTTGCGCTCGAGGCCGCGCGCGAGCTGAAGAAGTCGTAAGGCGGGCCAGCGGGCCTTTGCGTGAGTGGGCTACCGCCGCACCTTGTCTCGGACCGCGCCTGGACTATCCGAAAACGACCGCGATGCCGTGCGCGTCCTGTGCGCTTACCGCGAAGGAGCCATCAGCCAGGGCGGCAGCCTGTAATCCGTTCTTGTGCAAGATCGCGGCGGTGCGCGCACGGTCGGCGACACGCACAAACAGGGCCGCCACCAGCGGCCGAGCGCGCAGGGGCAAGCCCACGCCGTGCAGCCGGTGGCCGAGCTTCCAGCGGGATGTGAGCGCGATCGCCGCGCTGCCGGTCTGCACCTGCAAGCCCTCCGCGATTGGCTGCGGCCGCGCGCCGAGCAACTGGCCATAGCGCGCTGCTGCGGCGGCGGGATCTTCGGCGACGACGGCGAGCGCGGCGATCTCCAGCGCCCCGTTGGCATGGCTCTGGTACTCGGGGCGCCACACCAGTTCGCGAGTGAAATGCTGGCAGGCGAACATGCGGCAGCCTGGCGACGCATCCGGCGGCAGCTGCACGATGCGAAAACGCGCATCGCCCAGATGTTCCACCGGGCGTGCGAAGTCGAGCGGTGCCTCCGCCTCGATGCCGTCGGCGGCGAGCCCCGCCTGCAGCGCGCCGGCGTCGTCGGTCGCCAGGGCAATGGCACCGAGGCCTTCGCCCGTCGCCAGGAAATCGCTGTAATGGCGCGTCGCCGCACGGGGCTTGGGCACCGCGAGCAGCTCCAGGTAGTCGCGGCTGAGCATCAGGCAGTGATTCTGCGTGCCGAGCGTGTGGTAGCCCCGCGGCGTGAGCGTGAAACCCAGGCGCGCGTAGGTGTCGCGCGCCTTGTCCAGGTCGCGCACCAGGACGACGGCGTGATCGATGCCCTGGAGGTGGCGCCGCATCGGCGCGCTCAATCCGCCTCGGCGAGCTCGAGCGTTTTGAGGAACCGCTCGGCATTCTGGTAGCCGATGACGCGCAGGCCGCGCAGCTCCTGGCCCTGCGCGTCGAAGAAGACGATACCCGGCGGCCCGAAGAGCGAGAAGCGCTTGAGCAGCGCCTTGTGCTCCGCGGTATTGGCGGTCACGTCCGCCTGCAGCAGGAGCATGCGCTCGAACTTCGCCTTCACACGCGCGTCGCTGAAGGTGAAGGCCTCCATCTCCTTGCAGGACACGCACCAGTCGGCATAGAAGTCCAGCATCACCGGCTTGCCCGGCGCGGCGAGCTTCGCCTCGAGCTCGGCGATGCTCGCCACGCGCTCGAACTTCGTCGCTCCCTTGCCCTCTAGAACGAGCGGCGAGGCGATCCATGCCGCCATGGCGAGCAGCAGCACCCCGAAGAACTTCTTCACCGCGTTCATCCAGCGGCCGGCCCTGGGCAGCAACGCGCCGCCCGACACGCCGATGACGAGCAGCGGCATGCCCATGCCGAGCGCCATGGCGAACAGCGCCGTGCCGCCCAGCGCCACATCGCGCGTCTGGCTGATGTAGAGCAGCGCTCCCGCGAGCGGCGCGGCAACGCAGGGGCTCATGATCACCGCCGAAAGCACGCCCATGCCCGCCACCGAAGCGAACTTGCCGCCCGCGAGACGGTGGTGCACGGCGGCCAGCGGGTGGCGCAGGAAACCCGGAAGCTGCAGCTCATAGACGCCGAACATCGAAAGCGAGAGCAGCACGAACACCAGCGCGAAAGCGCCGATCACCCACGCGTTCTGCAGCGACGCGGCGATGAGCGAGCCCGAGTAGGCGGCGGCGATGCCGGCGAGCGCGTAGGCCACCGCCATGCCGAGCACATACGACGCGGAGAGCGCGAGCGCGCGCTTTTTGGTCACGCTCGCGCCCTCGCCCGCGATGATGCCGGAAAGAATCGGGATCATCGGCAGCACGCAGGGCGTGAAAGCGAGCAACAGCCCGAAGCCGAGGAAGCTCGTCAGCACCACCCAGGCGTTGCCGCGGAACATGGCGGCAACATCGAAGTCGCTTGCCGAGAGGCCCGCGCGCGGCGGCGCGGCCGCTCCAGCGAGCGAGGCGAGGCGCAGCGTCGCCTGCGATTCCATCGGCACGTAGCACACGCCGGCGTCGGCGCAGCCCTGCGAGGTGACGGCGAGCTTCAGGGGATCACCCGCGCCCGCTTTCACGGGCACGCGGATGCGCACCTCCTTGCGGTAGATCTCGGTGTCGCCGAAGAACGGGTCCTGCTTGCGCTCGCCCGCCGGCATCTCGGGCTTGCCCAGGCGCGCGTTCGGCGACGCGAACTTGAAGCGCTCGCGGTACAGGTAGTAGCCGTCGGCGATGGCGAATTGCACTTCGATCGCATCGCTGCCGAGCGCGCGCGCGGAGAAACGGAAGGCCTGCTCGGGCTCGAGCAGGTCCTGCGGCGAAGCCGCGTGCAGCGGCAGCGACGCCAGCGCCAGCCACAGGAGAAGGCGCCTGGTCATCGCGGGGGTGTCGTCTCCGCGGCCACCCACTCGAGGTAGGCGGGCAGGCCGCGTTCCACGGCGAACGCGATGATCTCGGGAAGTTCGTAAGGATGTGCTGCGCGGATCGCCGCCTCCAGCGCGGCGTAGCGCTCGCGGGTCGTCTTCACGAGCACCGGATGCTCATCCTCGTGCTGCACGGCGCCCTGCCAGCGATAGACGGAGCGGCAAGGCGCGAGGATATTGACGCAGGCGGCGACGCGCGTTGCGATCAGCGCGTCGGCGAGCTTCTCGGCAGCAGCGCGATCGGGCAGGTTGGTGATCACCAAGAGTGCGCTCATGCGGCCGCCACCAGTTGCGGCACGCCGTCGAAGACGGTCGGGTAGCGCAGCCGCACGCCGAGGCCCTCCTTCATGCGACGGTTGACGAGACGCCGCGACTCGCCCATGAACGACAGCAGCTCCGGCGAAATGCGCCCGGCGGCCTGGGCACGCGCGATGCGCGTCGGCCGCAGTAGCCCCGCGCGCGCGGCCACCAGGTCGAACCAGTCGCCCATGTGGATCTCGCTGTCGTCGCTCGCGTTGTAGGTGCCGGCGGGCGCCGTGTCTTCCAGCGCGCGCACCACGATCGCGGCGAGGTCCTCGGCATGGATGTGATTGGTGTAGACGTCGTCCTCCGCCCGCAGCACCGGTGTGCCCGCGCGCAGGCGCTCGAGAGGCAGGCGGTCGGCGGCGTAGATGCCGGGTACGCGCAGGATCACGAGCGGCACGCGGCGCTCGCTGCACCATAGTGCAAGCCGTCGCTCGGCATCCACGCGGCGGCGCGCGCGGTCGGTTTGCGGTTGCACCGCGCGCGACTCGTCCACGTACGCACCGCGGCAGTCGCCGTACACGCCGCTCGTGCTGACGTAGACGAACCGCGCCGGTAGAATCCCGCCCTTCGCCAGCGCCGATAGCAGGTGGGCGGTGCGCGTGTCCTCCGCGCCCGCGCTCGGTGGCGGCGCGCAGTGCAGCACGGCGTCCGCGGGCGGCAGTGCGGCAAGCGTCTCCAGGCGGTCCAGGTCGCAGCCGTGCCGGCGCGATAGCGGCCGCAAGGCGTAGCGCGTCTCGAGCTGCGGCGTGGCGCGGCGCGCGATATCGCCGAAGCCCGCGATCAGCAGAGTTTTCATCGATGACATTTTAGCGAGATGCACAGCGTCACGATCCAGCCGAGCGGTCACCAGTTCCGGGTCGAGGAAGGCGAAGCCGTGCTCGCCGCCGCCTTGCGCCAGGGGTTCGTCCTCCCGTACGGGTGTAAAAACGGCGCCTGCGGCAGCTGCAAGGGGAAGATCCTCTCCGGTAGCGTCGACTACGGCGTCTATCAGCACAAGGCGCTCACCGACGAGGAGAAGGCGCAGGGCAAGGCGCTCTTCTGCCAGGCAAAGCCCCTCTCCGACCTGGTGATCGAGGCGCGCACCATCGGCGCGGCGAAGGACATCCCGGTGAAGACGCTGCCCTGCCGCGTGCAGAAGATGGACCGCGTGGCGGAGGACGTGATGATCCTCGGCCTCAAGCTCCCGGCCAACGAGCGGCTGCAGTTCCTCCCCGGCCAGTACCTCGAGTTCCTGCTGAAGGACGGCTCGCGGCGCAGCTTCTCCATGGGCAACGCGCCGCACGACGACGAGCTGATCCAGCTGCACGTGCGCCACGTGCCCGGCGGGCAGTTCACCGATCACGTATTCGGCAAGATGAAGGAGCGCGACATCCTGCGCTTCGAAGGCCCGCATGGCACCTTCTTCCTGCGCGAGGATTCGGCGAAGCCGATTGTCTTCGTCGCCTCGGGAACGGGCTTCGCGCCGATCAAGTCGATCATCGAGCACGCGCTGAACAAGGGCATCGCGCGACCGATGACGCTTTACTGGGGCGGGCGGCGGCCGAGGGATCTGTACCTGCGCGCGCTCGCCAGCAGCTGGGCGGAGCAAGGCAAGCTCCAGTACGTCCCGGTGATCTCGGATGCGCTGCCGGAGGACGCCTGGACGGGACGCACGGGATTCGTCCACCGCGCGGTGATGGAGGACTTTCCGGATCTTTCAGACCACCAGGTCTATGCCTGCGGCGTGCCGATCATGGTGGATTCGGCGCGCCGTGATTTCATCGCGCGCTGCAAGCTGCCGGAAGACGAGTTCTACGCCGATAGTTTCACCACCCAAGCGGATCTCGCGAACCCTTAGCCAGGCAAGGTTCCGGCCGGGGCCTGCTCAGCGCGCCGGCGGCGACGGACGGCGGATTGCATACGGCCGCATCATCTCGTTGTCCTCGTGTTCGACGATATGGCAGTGCCAGACGTAACCGGGCTGCGCAGTGGCATCAAACGCAAAATCGCCGCCATCCACGGGGGCGAATCGCACCAGGATGCGCGTCACTTCGCCGGGGTTGGCACGCACGGTGTCCTTCCACCCGCGCTCATTCGGGTCGGGCGGCTTGAGCGGCCCGGAGAGAAAGGGCGCGAGCGGGCCGCGTTTCGGGCGAGGCACTTCCGCGTACTCTTCGGCGCGAAATGCTTGGCGGTCCAGCACCTGGAATTGCACCAGGTGCAGGTGGATCGGATGTGCGTCGGGGGTCAGGTTGGCAAATTCCCAGATCTCCGTTTCCCCCAGCGCGGGCGTTTCGCTCACCGGGTCCACCCAGCGCTTGCCGTCCAGGAGCGCAGCCATCGGGCCCTCGTGGCCCATGTGCTCGTCCAGGGTGAGCGTGCGCGTCAGTGCGGGCTTGCTCAGCGTCGCGATCTCGGCCAGTTTCTCCGGCACGCGGCTCGCGTCCGCACCCGAGAGCGCAACGACCCGAAACTGCATGATGCGCCCGGTCGTGCGGGGATCGGGCCGATCGCCCTCCGGGAATGGCGTCGGCGCATCGTTCTGCATCACGACCGTGGAACCCACCGCCATGCCGGCGAAATCCACGATCAGGTCGGCGCGCTCGGCCGGCGCCAGCACGAGCTGCTGTACCTGCGCAGGCGCAGAAAGGTAGCCGCCGTCCGTGCCGATCTGCATGAAAGGTCTGCCGTCGGAAAGCATCAACTGGTAAAAGCGCGAGCCGGAGCCGTTCAGCACGCGCAGGCGATACCGGCGCGGCTCCACATTCATGTAGGGCCACACGCGCCCGTTCACGAGGACCGTGTCACCGAAGAACTCCGGCACCCAGAATGGATGCGCAGCCGGGTTATTGCCCCGTTGGGCGTAGCGCAGCTGTCCGTTGACGTCGAAGGAACGATCCTGGATCACGAGCTCGCGCTCGAATTCGCCTGAGGGCAGCCCGAAAGTGCGATCCAGCTCGGGATCCCGCAGCAGATAGAAGCCGGCGAGCCCGGCGTAGGTCGTCAGGCGCGTGATGCCGAGGCAATGGTCGTGGTACCAGAGGGTGGCCGCCGGCTGCCGGTTCGGATATTCGCTCCACTCGCGCGCCCAGGCCGGGCCCTTTGCCGCGTAACCAGGGGTGAACCACGCATCGGGATGGCCGTCGCTCGCCGGATCGGTCTCGGCCCCGTGCAAGTGCGTGACGATAGGCACCGGGCCTCGGTAGCGGGTGCGCGGCATCTTCTGCATGTCGCCGAGGGGATCCGCCCAATGCAGGGTTTGATCGACTGGCAGCAGTGCCAGCAGCCGCTGCGCCTGCAACTCGTTGCGCCACACGATGCGTGTTGCGGTACCGCGTACCGCCTGGATCGTCGGCCCGGGGTAGCTGCCCGCGTAGCCCCACACGCGTGTCGGCGGCAGCTGCGAGTGCAGCTGCTGCGAGAATTCGCGGACCGCGATCTCGAGGTTGGCCCCAGCAAGGCGCCGCGGCCGCGGCACCTCATCCCGGAACTGGGCAAGTCTTCTCGCATTCAGCGGCGCGGCCGGCACGGTGGCAGCGAGCACCGGGACCGCGTCCGCAAACAACGCCGCGGTGGAAATCA
>Ga0326726_10004905_pt1 | contig 12191 bp, 11 predicted proteins | sample MHFenrmetagenome_2_FD_207603 | JGI IMG/M metagenome (GOLD analysis project Ga0326726, IMG submission 207603) | Lab enriched peat soil microbial communities from Michigan Hollow, Ithaca, NY, United States - MHF15MN | ecosystem: Environmental > Terrestrial > Soil > Wetlands > Peat | place: USA...
CAGGATGCGAGCGTTGGGATACAGCTCGCCCGCGGGACGATTGCCGATCACAACCACCTCATAACTCAGCCCGAAGGGCCGCCGCCGTGAAGCCGTGCGGGCCTCCGTGGCCCGGGTTTCCTCTTCCACCGCCTTGTCTAGCCCCTGGCGCAGGGCGCGCTCCAGGCGCTCCATTTCCGCCATCGACGTAGAACGGATGTCCACCCGCATACTGGCCGACTCCGGAATCGAATTCACCGAAGTCCCGCCGCGAATCACGCCCACGTTGAAGGTCGTCTTGGGCAATGCCGGCACCGGAGTTTGGGCAAAGGCATGGATCGCGCGTGACAACACCACGATGGGGTTGGGCGCGCCGAAATCGCTCCAGGAATGTCCGCCCGGGCCGCGCACAATCACCTCGAAACGGCGGCTGCCCAGGGCTTCAGCCACGATGGTGTCCGCGCCCGCGCCGTCCAGCACCAGGCTGTAGTGGATCTGGTCCTTCCAGCGTGGTTGGGAGAAAATGTGACGCATGCCCCGCAGGTCGCCTTCGCCTTCTTCCCCTACGTTGCCGATAAACAGAAAGGGCAAAGCGTGCCGGATGCTCAACGCGCGCAGCGCCGCCACGATGGCCAACATGGCGGTTACGCCCGCGCCGTTGTCCGAAACGCCCGGGCCGTACAAGCGGCTGCCCTGTTGCCGGATGTTCAGCGGCGTGCCAGCGGGAAATACCGTGTCCAGGTGCGCGCTAAGCGAGACGTGGCCGTGTCCGTAGCCGGCATGCGTGCCGAAAACGTTGCCCACTTCATCGGTGTAGACCGATTCCAGGCCGAGCTCACAAAACTTGTCGGCCAACCATTGGGCCCGGACGCTCTCGCCAAACGGAGGCGCAGGAATGCGCGCCAGCTCCAACTGCCAGTGCACAAACTGCGGCTCCTGAGCCCGAAGCCAGGTAAAAGCCGAGCGAATCTCGGGCAGTGAACAAAGATGGGCCACTTCCTGTTGCACTCCAGGAAATAGCTCCGAGACTTCGGGTCGCGAGCCAGGCATGGGGCAGTCGTCGGTCGTCAGTCGTTGGCCATCGATCTGTCGATAGTCGAATGTGACCGCGGCGTTCGTGAACCTTAAGAGATCAGCTGACGCCCGCCGACTGACGACTGCTCTCCCATCTTACAACGCTACGCCGGATGTCGGAGGTGGCGTTGGGGACGCGCGCCGATTACGGAGGAACGTGTGGGGCGGACACTCTTGCCCGCCGACTTTGACCTCAGATCGATGCTAAGCGTTGCGACATCCGGCAGGGCCGGTGGTTATGTCTTCTTTCCTTTATCGATGCGGACCTTTGGGGCGGCAAACGCATGGGGAAATTCTAGTGTGACTACCCAGCCTTTCCGGACATTGACCACCAGCGCAGGCCGAAAGCAGGCGAGGCATGTGCCTCCGCGATGGCGAACGCTGGGGTAGACCAATCCCGCCGACCCCTGATTCAAGAGCTGGCGCGCCAGACGTTGTGATGCAACATAGCTTGCCGGATCGAGACACGCTGCGTACTGGGGACTCCTCCGAATGTCGTGGAATCCTGTGCGGAAATCTGCCAGATACTCCCGGTAGGTCGCGGTTTCGCTCTCTTGCCAATTCACTTCTTGCAGACTCTGGGCAAAGTGAAACGCAACTTCGGCTTGCGCGGTGTCAAGGGTGAACGCGGAATACCAGGCCCCGCGGTCCGGACCATTGAAGCGGCTGCCCTCGGGACGCGCGTGGGTGAAGGCGGCATTTACGATGTGCCAGTTAGGAACTCCGAAGACAAGTTCATGGACGGTGACACCGGGCAGGAGATTCGCTTCTCCCAGCAACCGTTCATTAGTTGCGCCATCGAGCTGGAAAAGATCCTGCAGCTGCTGCCGGTCGGAGGTGAGCCTTGCCAGGACGCTCGCGCCGTCATCGCTATAGTGCGCGGGGATGAGGCGATGGGTATCGTCCTGATGAAGCTGCGTGATACGAGGAGCCACTAGCGACCGCCGCGCCGCGCGTCCACCAACTGCCGTACCCGGATCATCGCGGGCACGCCACCCTTGATCATCGAAAGCAGCGGCGATTCCCCGCCAAACACGGGATTGCTGTTGGGGAGCTGCACCCAGGCATCAGCCAGTTTCTTGCTGTACAGGATATTCAGCGCCTTGAAAATGCCGAGCAGCAGTGAAATGCGGGTGAGTTTGTCCTGATCGAGGGTCTTGGCGGGGCGGCGCTTCAGGCTGTAGTAGGCGCCGTTGGAAATCCCCCCTAGCAGACCCCGAGCATCTTCGTCGCGCAGATTCCATAGATCGGTGAGCCGGAAGAAGGCCAATATGGCAGAAGGGCTGAGCTTTTCCTGGATTTTCTTGCTGGAGAGGTCAACCGGCCGGTCCAGCGTGAGGCCCGCGATCTGCACGTTTGGGGTAGCCGTCATGGGTGTCTCCAATAATGTATATAGATTACTACATATTTGGATATAGTCAAATTCCCCAATTTTCATCTGCTCTTGTGAATCAAGGCGTCATCCTGAGCTTGGGAAGGATCCGGCGTGCAGCGGCTGACGTATCGGGGGCAATCGGCACATCTGCCACGCGCCAGATCCTTCGGGACCGAAGTCCCTCAGGATGACTCCGGCACGGGCATGGGTTGACGCTCGTGAATCAGGACGGGTTGACGCGCACGAATCAGCACGGGCGGGACGCCCGTGCTCCATTGCTTACAGGCACTGCCGGATTTCCGCCTCACTCAGCGTGTGGTTCGAGGCTTTGGCGCGTTTATAGATTCTGTCCACGACTTCATCGGTTGCGGGCACGCCGTGGCGTTCCAGCCAGAACAGCACATTCGACTTCCCGCTCATGGGACCGATGTCGATGATCTGCTCCAGTCCGAACATCTGCGACGGAACGCCCGAGTACACGGCATTTGCCAGTTCAACGTCTTTCTTCTTATAGGCCTTAATGAGGGCCGCCGCGTGCACTCCGGTTGCAGTGCGAAACGCGTCTTCACCCACCACTGGATAGTTCGCCGGGATGGGCACACCTGTGGCCTTCGATACCGTCTGGCAATATTCCTTCAGCTTGGTCAGGTCTTGCTCTGCCCAGGGAGGAATGCCCATGAGTTTGAGGTTCACCAGCATTTGATCCATCTGGGTGTTGCCCACGCGTTCGCCAATTCCGAGGGCGCAGGCGTGGACGCATTCCGCACCCGCCATCAGCGCCGCCATGGAGTTCGCAATGGCGAGGCCGCGGTCGCAGTGTCCGTGCCAGTCCACCCGAATCTCTTCTCCGGAAGGCTTCACCACTTCTTCGAGCACGAAGCGCACCAGGGCGAAGGCGCCCATCGGAGTGGCATGCCCCGCGGTATCGCAAACCACGATGGCCCGCGCCCCGCAGCTTATCGCAGTCGAATAAAGACGCTTCACCATCGCCGGATCACAGCGACTCGTGTCCTCGGTCACGTACATGGTATCGAGGCCGAGTGACACGGCGTATTTCACAGCCTTTTCCGTGGTTTCAAGCAGGAAGTCGTCGGTCCAGCCTTCGGTGTAGCGACGAATCGGGCTTGACCCAATGAAAGTCGCCGCCTGAATGCTCAGCCCGGTGCGCTGCACTATCTCGGCAATCGGCCGGATGTCATTTTCATGAGTGCGGGCGGCGCAGTTGGCGCGAATTTTCATCTTGTGGCGGACGATCTCGTGAGCCAGCGCCTCGCAATCCGCAAGTGCGCGCGGCCCTGCTCCCGGCAGGCCCATGTCGAGCGAGTTGATGCCCAGACCTTCCATCAAATGAAGAATCTGAATCTTCTCGGCGATCGAAGGATCGCGCACCGAGGGCGACTGCAAACCATCGCGCAGGGTCTCATCGTTGAGCAGGACTCTTCCCGTCGGCCGCAATCTGGCGGCATCCATCTGGTTCCAGTCGTAGATAAGTTCGGAAGTATTCAACGTGAAGTATGTGGGAGGGCACGGCTTTCAGCCGTGCCGGGGATCACCAGGCTACTGGTGCGGCACGCCTGAAAGGCCTGCCCTCCCGACGAGCGCGCTACTCATTTCTTAGGCACCACCGTCAATCCAAACACCGACGTCTGTCCCTGCCCAGCCACGTTCAGCCCGCGCACTCCCTCCTCATTTGGCAAGTACAGCGTCTTGCAATGCTCGCAGCGATAGACTTCGGCGTCCGGTCCCCAGGCCTGCTCGGCGTCGCCACAGGCCTGCTCGACCACATCGGTGGTGTAGAACCAGCGCTTCAGGTGTCCGCCACAGAACTTCCCCTTGGCGTCTTTCTCGTTGCAGGAACGCTGGCCCGGCTTCTTGATCTTCACTTTGTGATGGGGAAGCTGGGGAGGAGCAGTCGCGGTTTCGATGGCCAATGGCTATCCTCGTCGCTGCGGCAGAGCGCCGCCGGATTTACAGATTCATTTTACTCGAAGGCGTTTCGCTGCCATGCCTCAATCGAATTCACTCCTGGGTACGGCCTGCAGTGGGCCGACGCAGCCACACACGATTTCGGCAACGAGATAATTCTCGCCTTTTACCGGTCCGCCAGCCATCCGCCGCAGCATGGCGATCTGTCCTACATGGGTCAGGGCATCAGCCACCGGACCCTGAAAGAGCTTTTCTGCCGAAGCGTGCAACAGCTCGGTCGAAGCCAGGTAATCGTCGAAGCTCTTGAGCGCGGCAAAGAACCGATCCGTTTCCTTGTCCCAAGGCAAGGGTTCGGAATTCCTCCAGCTCTGCTTGCCTTGCACGATGGAGAGTCCCCAATCAAGCAGGTCGCCCAGATGGGCCAGGATTTGTCCCGCGGTGCGCCCCGAGGGGCAGCCGCGAAACTCGGCAAACCCGGTGGGAGCGTTGCGGACAGCCTTGCCCCCGCGGTACGCGAGCGTGGCCACGGTGTGGCGAAGCAGTTCGCGTTTCGGGTCAGAATTCGGAGTCATGGCGTATTCCTTTTGAAATTCATCCCATGTGGGTCGGACACTCCTGTCCGACGCCTTTGGCTTTGTCTTTGTCTCGCAAACGCTCACCCTCGGTGAGCATGCGGGCCAACGAAGATTCAAAACGTAAATCAACTTCAAGAATCAACTTCAAAAGCGCCGGACAAGAGTGTCCGGCCCACACGCTAGCCGCGTTTTTTACCTTTCAGCGCTCCCGCTGCTCTCGCCGCGCCCCGCACCCTATGACCTAACCTGCGGGCAAACTGCGCATCAAGCAGGCCCTCCATCTGGCGCGCGAAAGCGCTCCCATAGCGGTACCACCAGATTTTTTCCATTCCTGGCAGCCGATCGGAAGCGACATATTTTATGCGCACCATTTCTTCCAGGCCAAAGCGGCCGTGTGAGCGGCCTATGCCGCTCGCCTTCACACCTCCGTGGGGAGCTTCGCTGATGCCAAAGCAGGAGACCACGTCGTTCACCATGACCGTTCCCGCGTGGATGCGTCTCGCCAGGGCTTCCCCGCGGGCGCGGTCCCGGGTCCACACACTTGCCGCCAGGCCGTATTCCGAATCGTTGGCCAGACGGACAGCCTCATCATCGCGGTCGAAGGGCATCACGGGCAACACCGGCCCGAAGGTCTCTTCGCGCATGATGCGCATCTCGTGAGTGACATCCGCCAATACCGTCGGCGCGTAATGGTTTGGCCCGATTTCCGGCAGGCGTGTTCCACCCGCCATCACCCGCGCTCCCTGCGCCCGGGACTCTTCCACCTGCGATTCCACATTCAGCAACTGACGCTGGTGGATCATCGGGCCAACATCGATCTCAGGGTCCATTCCGTTACCCACTCGCAACTGCTGGGCCTGGCGCGCGCAGGCCTCGAGAAATGGTTCATACAGGCTGCGATGCACATAGCAGCGCTCGACCGAAAGACAGGCCTGCCCGGCATTGACGAAAGCGCCCCAGACCGCGCCTCTGGAAGCGATTTCGACATCGGCATCGTCGAGCACCAGCATGGGGTCTTTGCCGCCCAGTTCCAGCGCTACCGGCAGCAGGCGGTCTGCCGCGCTCTGCGCGATCCGCCTTCCGGTGGGCACGCTTCCGGTGAAGACCAACTTGTCCAGGGCAGAGTTGAGCAGGGCCGCTCCCGTGGCGCCGTCACCTACGATCACCTGAAAGACGTCACGGGGCACGCCCACCTGGTGCAGTAATGAAGCCAGCTCAATCGCGGCAAGCGAGGTGAACTCGGAAGGCTTCACCACGACGGCATTCCCCGCGACCAGCCCCGCCAGGCTCTCCGTGGCCGGAATTGAAAGGGGGTAATTCCAGGGCGAGATGATTCCAATCACGCCATAGGGCTCGCGCACCAGGCGCCCGGATTTGGTCTTCATGGTCAGGTTGCCGTGCGGGACAGGCTCGTCTCGCAGCAACCGGTAGGCGTTGTCGATCAGGAAGCGGGCGGCGTCCAGCACTACCAGGACTTCCGTGAGCAGGGCCTCGACATAGGGCTTGCCGGCTTCGCGGCAAACCAACTTCGCGATTTCGGACTTTCTCTGGTGCACCAAGTCCTGAAACTCACGCAGAACCGCAATTCTCTTGCGCACACCCAGTTCGGCCCAGGTCGCCTGGGCAGCATGAGCGCGGGCGACCGCGGCGTGGACTTCGGCTTCCGATGCGCATTCGAATTCGCGCAGAACCTCGCCAGTGGCGGGATTGATGGAGGCTATCTTACGAACGGCGATTTGCAGATCGGTCACCATGAACAAAACCATCACCTGTACATCGCTACGAATCCGCGGGTGAGTCGCCCGCGGCCACACTGCCATACTCGACGCTCACCAGGCACAAGCCGCCGGCGGGCGCGGTGGCTCCGGCAGCCGACCGCGAACGCGCTTCCATAATCCGCGCCAGATCGGAAGCCTTCAGAGTCCCTTTGCCCACCAGCAGAAAGGTTCCTACCAGGTTACGCACCATATGGTGCAAAAATCCGTTGCCTCGCACAGTGTAGACGAATTCATCATCCTCCCGTTCCCAGCGCGAACAGAAAATCTGCCGGAGGTTCGACAGGTCTGCCTGGTGTCCCCGCTCGGGATCAACTGCGGCAAACGAGGTGAAATCGTGCTCGCCCACGATCAATGGCGCTACCTCCCGCATCTGATCTTCGTCCAAGGGATAGGGATAGTGCCACACATACCGTGCCAGAAAAGGCGGACAAATGGCGCCGCGATATATGCGGTAGCGGTAAGTCTTGGCGCAAGCCGACTTTCGGGCGTGAAATTCGGCCGGGGCTTCGGCGGCGCGTAGCACCCGGATGGTGGACGGCAGAACGTCATTCAGCGCGACTACCAGGTTCTCCGGCGGGATGGGCGATTGGGTAATGAAGCTTGCCACCTGGCCGAGCGCGTGTACGCCTGCGTCGGTGCGGCCCGAACCCTGGGGCAGGACTTTTTCACCCGTCACCCGTCCAATAGCCGAAGCCAGCGCGCCCTGGATGGTGGCCGCGTGGGGCTGCACCTGCCATCCGGAAAACTCCGTACCATCGTAGGCCAGGACCAATTTGAGATTGCGCATGACGATTCTTTGGAGTCTTCCCGCTGGCGATTATCATCCAATGCTCTTGCAAATCTTTACAAAGTTTTACTCTTGGCGCCGGGGCACGGCTTCAGGTCAAGGCAGCGGCGTCAGCTATACTATTTTATTCAAATCGCGATGCAGGTTCGTGACCCAGGGACGAAAAACAGAACAGGAATGGCGCAGGCGGGCACAAAAGCACAAAAATGAAACCTGGCGCCCGTATTTTGCGTACCATCGTTTGATTTCCAGAGGCCTTTGCGCTCTTCACCATCAGCCTGTGCAGGGAGAGAATCGAATGTTTTTGTCGGCATTGCAATGCGCCTTTCGGCGGACTCTTGCAGTCGTCCTCGTCGGTACTTTAACCGCCACGAGTTGGGCCCAGACCACGACCCAACCGGCCCCGGCCTTGCCCGACGGCCCGCGACCGCAGCGTCTGGCAGTGAAGGATTACTCCCGGCCCAACTCGCACTTCCCCAATCCGGTGGCGCCCTACATGCCACGGCATCTGCCACCGGCGGACCTGCTCAACACGCCGCGGATCGAACAGTTGTTGCGGGACGGCAAGCTCTACTTGTCCATGAACGACGCGGTTGCGTTGGCGCTGGAAAACAACCTGGACATCGCCATTTCCCGATACAACCTTAACATCGCGGATACGGACGTACTGCGCGCCAACGCGGGCGCGAACACGCTGGGCGTAAGTCTGGGCCTGCTGCAAGGCACGCCCGGAGGCAACGCGGGCGGGTTGGGCGGGACGATTGGGTCCGGCCCGGGTGGCACCAGCGTGAGCGGAACTGCAGGCGCCGGCGGAGGCGCGTCGGGTCTGGTGGTCAGTACTCTGGGTAGCGGACCGCAGATCACCAGCTTCGATCCGTTGGTTACCGGCTCGCTACAGTTCGATCACAACAATATTCTGTCCGCCAGTACTTTTGCCCTTCCCATCACTGTACAGAACTCCACCACCGCGAATTTTTCCTATTTGCAGGGCTTCAAGTGGGGCTCGAACCTCCAGGTAGGATTTAATAACACCCGCAGTACCACCGATTCGACGTTTGCCACCCTGAGTCCGACACTGGGTTCCAACTTTCAGGCACGGTTTACCCAGCACCTGCTGCAGGGCTTTGGCTTCGCGCCCAATACCCGCTTTATCCGCATCGCGAAAAACAACCGCGAGATTTCCGACGTGGCCTTTCGTCTGCAAATTATTACCACCGTGGACCAGATCGAAAACATCTACTGGGACCTGGTGTACGCGTACGAAAACGTTAGGGTGCAGAATGAATCCCTGACCTTCGCGCAGAAGACGCTTTCTGACACTCAGAAACAGGTGGAAATCGGCACTCTGGCTCCCATCGAAACGGTCCGGGCACAGAGCACGGTGGCGAGCGATCAACAACAGCTCACGCTGGCACAGACCAACCTGCAATTGCAGCAACTCCTGATGAAGAATGCGCTCAGTCGGACTCTGGTGGATCCCAGGTTGGCGGATGCCGAGGTGATCCCGACTTCCACCATGCAGTTGCCAGAGCAGGAACCGGTGGTTCCAACCCAGGACCTGGTGAACGAAGCACTGAGCCGTCGCAGCGAACTGGCGGAAGCGCGGATCAACCTGAAGAACCAGGAGATCAGCATGAAGTCGGTGCGCAGTTTATTGCTGCCCTCTTTGGACCTTTACGGCTACTATGGCGGATCAGGACTGGGGGGAGCGCAGAATCCGAATAACCTCTGCCCGCCGCCTCCGGCGCCGCAGCCCTTCGGTTGCTCGACTAATCCAGTGACGCCGGTGAGCTACGGCAGCACGCTCAACCAGTTGGTCAATTCAACCGCTCCGGATAAAGGCATCGGATTGCAGCTGACCATACCGCTGAGGAACCGGGTCGGGCAGGCTACCCAGATCCGGTCAGAACTGGAATATCGCCAGGCGCAGATGCGGCTGCAACAGCTGGAGAACCAGGTCCGCATCGAAATACGCAACGCCCAGTTTGCGGTGCAGGAAAACCGGGCTAGCGTATCTTCTGCCCAGGCGGCGGTTGACCTGGGCCGCCAGTCGCTGGATGCGGAACAGAAGAAATACGCTTTGGGGGCTTCCACCACCACCCTGGTGCTGCAGAACCGCAGCGCCCTGGCGCAGGCCGAATCCACCTTGGTATCGGCCATGGCGGCGTATGAGAAGGCCCAGGTGGAACTGGACCGCGCGACCGGACTGCTGCTGGATCACTCAGGAATCCTGCTGTCCGACGCCGAACGCGGCGAAGTTACGCGCATGCCCTCCGTTCCCTTTGTGGCCCCGCGGCCCGACGTGCCGGCTTCGGTGATGCCGGCCCAGGCTCCGCCGCAGTAGCTGCATAGCTGGTGTGGGGCGGACACCCTTGTCCGCCGCCTTTGAAGTTGCGGTTGTTTGTGCATGGCTATTTGCGGTTTCCCGTGACGGGCCGCATCGCGTTTAAAACCTTACGTCAAAGTCAAAGGCGTCGGACAGAGCCTGCCCTGAGCGAAGTCGAAGGGAGTGTCCGACCCACACGGGGTCTTGTACCCCAGCGGGCATTCCGCCGCTGCCGCCTTACGGTTTATCCTCTCCGAGTGAAGCTCTCCGTGGTTTTGATCACTTACAACGAAGAAGCTAATCTGGCACGTACGCTTGAGAGCGTGCGGCCCCTGGTACGCGACGGCCAAGGCGAGATCATTGTGGTGGATTCGGGTTCCACCGACCGGACCGTGGAAATTGCGAAGTCGTATGGTGCAAGAGTCTTCGTGGAGGCCTGGAAGGGCTACGCCGCGCAAAAAAATTCCGCGATCGAGAAAGCTACGGGCGATTGGATCTTGAGCCTGGATGCGGATGAGGAGTTGGACGGGCAACTGCAGAGTGCCATTGCCACCGCGCTGGAGAACCTGGAACGGGTGGAGGCGCTAGAGCGAAAGACCGATGCTCATCCCTTCATGATGCAGGATGCCCGTACCGAGTTAGCAAATTGCATCGACGTAAAAGGCGAGCAGCCAGTCGCCGGGGTTTGGATCCGGCGCAAGAATGAATTTCTTGGCCGCTGGATGAGACATGGAGGCTTCTGGCCGGACCCCAAGCTCCGTCTGTTCCGCTGCGGTTGCGGTCGCTTTGAAGAGCGTGCCGTGCACGAGACGGTTCAAGTCAGTGGCCTAACCGCTACCCTCAAGCAAGGCGCTCTCCTGCACTATTGCTATCCCACGATCTCCGACTACATCGATCACATGAACCGTTACTCTTCGCTGGGGGCGGAAATGGCAGTCGCCGAGGGACGCAACGAATTCAGCGTCATCAACATTGCATTCCGTCCGCTGGCGACATTTTTCTACAACTATTTCTTTCGCCTTGGCTTTCTCGATGGCCGTGAAGGACTGCTGCAGCACCTCTGCCACGCAGCGTACGTTTCCTGGAAATACGCCAAGGTGTGGGAACTGACGCACTCGCGCAAATCTTAACCTGCCCTGGTCCCGTCCGGCACCGGATTTTCGGGGGTGGCCAGCACGGGTCGCACGCCGTCAGCGTAACCGATGTCGAACAGCATCCCTTCGGATACCACACCTCGCATCTTGCGCGGCTCCAGATTCACTACGAAGAGCGCCTGCTTGCCGACAATCTCTTGCGGGTTGGTGCGTTCCGTCTTCATTCCGGCAACGATGGTGCGCTCGTGATCGCCGAAGCTCACGCGCAACTGAACCAGTTTGTCGGAGTTTGGCACGTCGTCCACAGAGAGGATCGTCCCGACCCGAATGTCAATCTGATTCAGGACCTCCAGGAAAACCGTCGGCTTGATGGGAGCTGGCATAGTCACAAGATAACCACTGAGCACACAGAGATAAATCGTTCAGGTTTTCTCCGTGTCCTCAGTGTCCTCCGTGGTTAGTTTCAGCCTTACAAATTCGATGATCTGAGAGGTGACATATTGTGGCGGACAAATCCGAAATATGGGCCGGCCCGACACGGGCTTCAGGGAAGTCCCCCGCCATGCCGGGACCTCGCTTGGCCTTTCGTGCAGGATGACCGCATCCGCCCGATCGAGAAACTCCTGAGCAGAATTCTTGAAGTCCGCTGTCGCGGGATCGAGCACGGTCAGATAGAGGTCCGGACGCAGAAACTTGAGAATACTGTTCGATTCCAAGATCGCATTCTCGGACTCCTGTAGTTTGCGTCGGATCGTGGGCATGGCCTCAGCCAGTCGTCCCTGCTCGGTACGGACCCACCATGCCCGGGCCGCGCCCGCAGCCAGAAAGCGAGAGCTATCGGAATCGCCGGAGCGATCAGTCTCTTCCGAAATCGCCCAGCTATGATCGTCAGTCGCGCAGTGACATGGCTTCCCGTCCATCGAACAAACGCCATGTCCATATTGGGCAAGTTTTAGCGCCGTCCAGTTGTACTCGGGCAAGGCAGAGATCAGGCCTGCGACCACGCTGGTCTTACCCACATTGCGCGAGTGCCCGCCGATGACGATGAGAGCCATGGGAATTTGTCCGTGGTCGTTGGCCCTTGGTGATTGGTCTTTGGTCGTTGGCCATTGTGCCAGTGATCCCTGGGAATTGGTCTGCCAACGGCCAACGACCAAGGACTATTTCCTAGCCAGCCGCGCCAACGCCGCCAGCTGCTTTAAGTACTCACGCACCGGGCGCGCTGGAGTTCCCCAGAACGCCACGCCTTTGCCGCGCAGTATTTTGTTGGGGAGAAC
>Ga0326726_10004906_pt1 | contig 12191 bp, 8 predicted proteins | sample MHFenrmetagenome_2_FD_207603 | JGI IMG/M metagenome (GOLD analysis project Ga0326726, IMG submission 207603) | Lab enriched peat soil microbial communities from Michigan Hollow, Ithaca, NY, United States - MHF15MN | ecosystem: Environmental > Terrestrial > Soil > Wetlands > Peat | place: USA...
ATGTGATTTGCGATTGTCTCGCAATGACTAGATAACCAGATGACTCACTGACCAGATTCACCCTCAATGCGTCATGCCGTACATGAGGTAGTTGACGCCGAGCTTGTAGGCTTCGTTCGTATCATCGATCGGACGCAGCCCGAGGCCTGACCACTCCCAGAACTGCGACACGTCCGTGTTGTAGTTCACGATCATCTGCAGGCGCTTCTTCGGATCGTTGTCCTCGTAGAGGCCGCGGAAGATCGCCTCGCCGGCGACGTAGGCCTGCGGGATCTCGAGCGACTTGATCTCGAAGAACGAGTGGAAGATCGGATGGTCGAGGTCGAGGTCCACGAACTTCGCCGTGGGCATCACGCGCTTCATGTTCGCCTCGAAGACTTCCCAGCCCGTGCCGTACCCGTAGCCGCCGGGCCCGGTGCCGAACCCGCCGCGGAAACGCTGCGGCTTGAAGTCGTCGATAATCACGAAGCCGCCCTTCTGCATGTAATCGCGAAGCGCCGCGGCTTCGCGGTCCGTCATCGTCCACCAGTCGACTTCGATGATGTACGCGACAGGGTACTTCGTGATTTCGGGATCGTCGATCTCGAGCGTGTTGATTTCGTTGGTATGCGGGCCGAGGAAGCTCACCTCGTTCATGATCTTCATGAGGTTGGACTCGGCGAGCGGATAGCCGTGGCTCCAGGCCGGCCAGCCGCTGTACCAGTTGCCGCCGGGCGCGTGCTGATATTTCACGCGGACGAACGTGAAGCGGCCGTCGTAGGGAATGTTCGGATACTGAATGAACGGGCCGCGCGGGCCCCCGCCGAACCCGCCGCGGAAACCGCCACGACGCTGCGCGACGAGGGCCGCCGTCAGGCAGACGATCAGCGCAGCGGTCATCACGACGGTGCGTCGACGAAGGCTCATGCGCGTGTGTGTTCCCACGTCGACTCAGAGTATCCTGTGCCCGGTCGAGAGCAAAGCGCCGAAATGCCTCTTTACGATTTCCAATGCCGATCGTGCGGGCACGAGTTCGAGGCGCTGGTGCGTCCGGTCGACACGGACCCGCCGGCGTGCCCGTCCTGCAAGAGCCGCGATCTCGAGAAACTGCTGTCAGGCTTCGCCGTCAGCTCGGCGGAAATCACGCGGGCGGCGGCGGCGAAGAAGCGGAAGAAGGAAGCGGCCGTCGCGAAGCGCGACAACATCGCGAAGGACATCGAGGCGGAGAAACACAGACTTGAAGATCACTAACTTGAGACTTCAGACTTACCGAAAGTAGTCAGGCAGACCTCTCGTCGTCTCCAGTAATATCTCCACCGCAGCTCGGCCATCGGCTCCTCGGAGCCTCTCCCACATCCGCTTGTAGACCTCGTCCTTCGCGGCTGGCGGCAGCGCGTCGAACGCCGGCGAGTAGATCATGTAGCTGCACGGATACTTCATCAGACGGTGCTCGAGGTCGAACTCGCGCAGCGATCGACCCCGCCGATCGCGCGGGCCGATCGTCGTGAATTCCGCCGCGAAGCTGGACCCGCTTTCGATCCGGCCGGAGATCGGCGCTTCGTCCACGAACAGCAGCGCGTCCGCGAGCTCCCGCGCGACGCTGCGAACGTCGTGGCCGACGCGCGACTCCCATCCAAGGTCGGTGATCAGATTCATCACGCGCGTTTGATGCGCGAGCACCATCAGCGCGACGATGTCGCTGGACGCCAGGGGATAGGCGGCGCGATCGACGCGCGCGTCCAGCGAGTACAGCAGCGGCGGCCTCGACGGACGGCGCGCGAGCGGCGTCTCGACCGGCACGTTGCCCCTGTGCCGCATCGCGCCCGGCTTCCCCGTCACGTACCACCCGCCCCAGCGCTCGGCGAACGGCGTGCGATCGTCCATCGCCCCGCCCGTCGCGTAACCGTTCGGGTCGGCCGGACCGGTACTGAGGACCGTCACGCCGGGCACGCCGCGCGTGTCCCACGAAATGTGGCAGCGGAGGCACGACGTCTGCCGCTCGAGCGCTGGCGTCGGCGTCTCGGCTTGCTTCAGCACGAAAAAGACGACGCCCTGTCGCGGATCGAGCGCGGCGATCTCGAGGTCGCCGCCGGGCACCCAGCCGATGGCGGTCGTGTCGTTGAAGAAGATCGCGCGCGGATGCTGCGGCGTAATGCGCGGTCCGTCGGCGCTCGTCTGCGAGAAGACGAGGACCTGCGAGTCCACGTCGATCTGCAAGCCGTCCATCAACGAGGCGAGGTAGCCGCGGCCGTTCTCGAACGAGAGATGCGCCGAACCATCGCGCAGACGCTCGTTCAGCGCTGTCGCCGCGTCATGCAGCGGCGCGTCGAGATAGCGAATCGCGGGATGGTTGAAGGAGCCGGAGAATCCTCGCGGCTGAGGAAGCGCCGCGAGCGTCAGTGGCAGGATGGCAGAAAGGCAGAAGGGCAGGAGGTAAGGCTTCACTTCCTGCCTTCCTGCCCTTCTGCCATCCTGCCCTTAGATCAACACGACACGCACTTGTGATTGTTCTTGGACCCGAGCTTTTCCAGCAGGGCCAACGCTTCCGGCCAGGGCTGGATGCGCTGCACGGGACCGTTCGCCATGTCGGCGACCGTGCGCCCCTCGCGGCTGACCGCCATGACGTCGGCGCCCTTCGACACGAGGTACTGAATCATCTCGACGTCGCCGCGCGCGGCCGCGTGATGCAGCGCCGTGTTGCCTTCGTGATCGGCGGCGTTCACATCGACGTGCAATTCCTCGACGAGGTACTTCACCGCCGCGAGCATGCCGCCCGGCGCGTACCGGTGCGAGTTCGCCGCGAAGCCTTCGCCGTAGCCCACGCCGGCCGCCGCCTGCAGAGGCGTCACCCCGGGGCCACCCGTGGCGACCGGCGGAAGCGGAGAGACGTCCCGGACGTCGCGCTGTTCGTCCTGGCCGATGCGCGGCCGGCCCGCGCCCTTCATCGTGCGGATGTTCGGGTCGGCGCCGTACGACACCAGCAGCTTCATCCCGTTGACGTCCGACGCGTACGCCGCGCGCCAGAACGGCGTCGCGCCGATCTCGTCGACGCCCGAGAGATCGAAGCTGTAGCCCGAGTACCAGACCTTCTTCAGCAATCGTGCGTTGGGATCCGCGCCCTTGTCGAGCAGCGCCTTCATCAGATCGAGGTACGTCACCGTCTGATTCAGGTACGCTCGCGGCTGCGGGTAGAGCGACTTCGGCGCCCACTCGCAGTTGAGCGCCGCATAGAGCGGCGTCGCACCGTTCTCGGATGCGAGCATCGGATCGGCGCCGTGATCCAGCAGGTTCTTCGCGAGATCGAAATGGCCGTTGAGCGTCGCGATCAGCAGCGGGCTGGTCTTGTCGCCCGCGCTCACCTGATTGATGTCCGCGCCCGCGTCCAGCAGCGCCCGCGCGCTCTCGGCGTAGCCCTGCCGCGACGCGAGCAGCAGCGGCGTCATGCCGCCCTGGGTGTAGACGAGCTCGTTGAGCTGGTAATTGCGATCGATGCCGGCCTTGCCCGCGCCCCGCCCGCCGCCCGGGAAATTGCGCCCGGGTTGTCCGCCGGCCGCCGTCTGCGCCGCCGCATCCGCCGGTGCGCCAGGCACGCCCTGCCCTGAGCCTGCCGAAGGGCCGCGTCCGTTCGCGCCTTCCGCGGGAGCTCCGCGGCCGCCGCGTCCGCCGGCCGCTCCGCCCGCCGCTGGAGGCGGCGCCGGATTGCCGAACAGGATGCCGGCAAACGACGAGCGATCGATCGTATTCAGGTCGACGATGTTCGTCGTCGCCGTGAAGTCGGCGCCGTGGCGGGCGAGCTCGGCGATGACCGCGGCGCGATTCGACGCCGCGGCGAACATCGCGGCGTTCAGGCCGCGCGTGGATTCCTTCGCCTTCACGTCGGCGCCGTGATCGATCAGCGTCTTCACTGCCGCGACGTCGCCCGACGCGGCCGCGAACATCAGCGGCGTCGTGCCGTTCGATGTCTTCGCGTTGACGTCGGCGCCGCCTTTGAGGAGCGGCTCGATGACGCTCGCGCTGCCGTGCTGCGCGGCGAGAATCAGCGGCGTGTACGATCCGATGCGCGTCGTCGCCTTCACGTTGGCGCCGGCGTAGAGCAGGATCTGCGCGAGGTCGGCGTCGTTCTTCATCGCCGCCCAGTGGAGCGCGGTCATGCCGTCGCCCTGCGCGGCGTTGACGTCGGCCGCCTGCTTCAGCAGGCTCTTCACCGCGTCCTTGTCGCCCGCCATCGCCGCGTCCGGCAGCGACGTCGTCTCCGGCCCCGCCGCGTACAGCAGCGCCGTCAACGACAGCGCGCCGAGCATCCCGGCCCGGAGACTCCAGATTACTTTGCGTCGCACCATATGAATGTCCCCAGCTCTCTGCCCTATGCCCTCAGCCCTTGATCGCGGGCCTGAAAGGCCCGCGCTACGAATCACGCCACGGTTGTCGTCGGCGACGCGCCGTTGAGATCGAATTCGCTCGTGCTGTCGCCGAAGGTCGGCAGATCGTCGATGCCGAGCCTGTGGAGCACGCTCAGCATCACGTTGGCCATCGGCGTCCCGTCGGCCGCCCGCAGGTGGAGGCCGCCCTTGAGCGCGCCGCCCGCGTGGCCCGCCAGGAACATCGGCACGCGCTTGTGGTTGTGGATGTTCGAGTCGCCCATCGGCGATCCGTAGACGATCAGCGTGTTGTCGAGCAGCGTGCCGTCGCCGTCAGGCGTGGCCTTCAGCTTCTCCATGAAGTACGGAATCATGCTGACGTGATACGCGTTGATCTTCGCGAAGTCCATGATGCGGTCTTCGCGCTCGCCGTGGTGCGACGACGAGTGGAACGCGCCGTTGAAGCCGCTTTCCGGATAGGTGCGGTTCGACGCGTCGCGCCCGAGCTTGAACGCGAAAACGCGTGTGATGTCCGACGCGAACGCCAGCGCCTGCAGATCGAACATCAGCTTCGTGTGCTCGCCGAACGAGTCCGGCACGCCGATCGGCGCCTCCGGCAGCTCGCGCGGCTCGCCGCTGCTGTTGTAGGCCTCGACCTTCTGGATGCGGCGCTCGATCTCGCGCACTTCGTCGAGGTAGTTGTTCAGCCGCGCGCGGTCGGCGGCGCCCAGATCCTTCTTCAGCCGATCGACCGATGACGTAAGCCAGTCGAGGATGCTGCGATCCTCGGCGCGGCGGGCGCGCCGCTCGCCCGGCGTCGCGCCGACGCCGAAGAGCTGGTCGAACACGACGCGTGGGTCGCGCACCATCGGGAGCGGCATCGTCGGCGATGCCCAGCTGATCGAATCGGTGTACGTGCACGAGTAGCCGTAGGAGCAGCCGCCGGCCTGATCCACGTTCTCGATGCAGAGCTGCATCGACGGGATCGGCGTGTCCTGCCCGAACTTCTGCGCGTAGATCTGATCGAGCGACGTCCCGGCGCGCACGTCCGACCCCTGCGTCTGCTTGGGGTGCGTCTGCGTCAGGAACACCGCGCTCGACCGGAAGTGATCGCCGCCGATTTCCGGCGCCGTGAACGCCTCGGCGTTCCGCACGTCGATGTTGCTCACGATCGTGATGTCGTTGCGAAACGGCTCGAGCGACCGGAGACTCGTCGGGCTCAGGTCGAAGTCCCGGCCCACTTGCGCGGGCGCCCAGAGGTTCTTCTTGATGCCGAACGCCGTGCTGCCGGCCGATCCGTGCACCATCTCGACGGCCACGAAGCGGACCTTCTTGCCGGTGGCGGCCGCGCCGAGCGCGCGCGCGGGCACCATCGCTTCGAGCATCGGAAGCGCCATCGTCACCCCGATCCCTTTCAGGACGGTGCGGCGTGACAGGTGTTTGTTCGTGATCAACATCGGGGTCCCTCTCCTGTAGGGCGGCCCTTTCAGGGCCGCCTGCCGACGCGGGCCTGAACGGCCCGCGCTACATTCCCTCTATCTCGCGTTCGCGTCAGTGGTCAGCGTCTTGTTGGGAGCGTCGGGCTTGCTCATCCGGAACGCCGGGCTGTTGACGACGCCCAGGATGAACGACGACATCTTGTTGTTGTTCTTCGCCGCGCTGTTGACGATCGCGCGGACCGTCGGCATGTCCGCGTACTCGACGCGACGGCCAAGGGCGTACGTCAGCAGGTTCTCGGTCAGCGTGCGCAGCACCATGTCCTGGTGCCGCAGCAGCGCCGCGCGCAGGCCGTCGGGCCCGTTGATCTTCGTGCCGTCATACAGATCGCCTGCCGTGTCGACCGGGACTTCGTTGTCCTTGATGCGCCACGCGCCCGTGACGTCGAAGTTGTCCAGCGCGAGGCCCAGCGGATCGATCACCCGGTGGCACGACGCGCACGTCGGGTTCTTGCGGTGCTCTTCCATGCGCTGCCGCGTCGAGAGCTGCATACCGCCTTCGGTCGCCTTGACCGAGTCGTCCAGCGCCGGCACGTTCGGCGGCGGCGCCGGCGGCGGCGTGCCGATCAGCACTTCCATCACCCACTTGCCGCGCAGCACGGGCGACGTGCGGTCCGCGACGGACGTCAACGTGAGGATGCTGCCCTGGCCGAGCAGTCCACGGCGCGCGTCCGGCAGCTGCACGCGGCGGAAGTTGTTGCCCGTCACGTTCGGGATGCCGTAATGCGAGGCGAGCCGCTCGTTGACGAAGCTGTAGTCCGCGGTCAGCAGATCGAGTGCGCTCCGATCGTCGCGGACGATGCTGTCGAAGAACAGCTCCGTCTCGCGGCGCATCGCGTGCGCCAGCGAGTCGTCGTACTGCGGGAACAGCAAGTAGTCGGGATGGATCTGATCGAGATCCTGCAGCCGCAGCCACTGGCCCGCGAACCGCGTGGACAGCGCCTCGGAGCGCGGATCCGCGATCATGCGGCGGACCTGCTTCTCGAGTCCGGCTTGCGTCCGCAGCAGACCGCCGTTGGCGGCCTTCAGCAGATCGGCGTCAGGCCCGGTACCCCACAGGAAGAAGGACAGGCGCGACGCGAGATCCTGATCGTTGATGCGATAGCTGGCGGCCTTTGCCGCGGCAGACGCCGCCGCAGGACCTTCTTCGAGCCGGAACAGGAAGCGCGGGCTGACGAGGATCGACTGGAGCGACAAGCGAACACCGCTCTCGAAGTCGCCGCCCTTGCGGCCCTTCTGGTAGAACTCCATCGCGTCCTGGATGTCGTCGGGGGTCGCCTCGCCGCGATACGCGCGCGCCGTCAGGTTCTTCACGATCTGCGTCGCGCAGGTCTCTTCGTCGTTCGAGGACACCGGCCGGCACGTGAAGATGCGCCGGCGGCTGATCGAGTCCGACACGCCGGTGACGTTGGTCGGGCCGAGGACCGTGACGTCGCGCATGTGCGGCAGCGCGGTCACGCCGTAGCTGATGTTCACGTCGGCCAGCGTGTTCTCGAGCGGCATCACGAGATCGTCGACCGGGCCATCGATCTTCTGAATGAAATTGGCGGACAGGCGATGCGGGCCGGCCGTGATGTGAATCGGCGGCGTTCTCAGCTCGAGGCCGTTCTGGCCCTTGTTCTGGCCGAAGTCGGTCTCGCTCATCGCCGGGCTGACGTCGAGCAGCGCGACGCGCTCGCCGTTCACCGAGACTTCCACCTGCTCGGTGATGTTCATCGTCAGCATCGAGTACCGCCCGTAGATCCCGCCGAGCGGCTCGTTGTGCATCGACATCTTGACGACGTAGTCGCCGTCGGCCGGGAACGTGTGGACGACGGAGATGCCGCCGCGCGTGCCCATCGGCGCGCCGTCGACGTGGCGCATCTGCGACAGGTTGCGGCCGATCTTGTAGGTGACCGACGTCGGCGTCGCGTTGCGATCGCCGACGGCGAGCCGGCTGATCTGGCTCGCGGCGCGCAGGTAGCCTTCCATCAGCGCGGGCGAGAAGTTCTGCACGTCGGCGACGTTGTCGAAGCCGCCGCTGATCGTGTCGGGCGGCAGGAACGCGTTGACGTCGACGTCGATGCTGAGGAGATCGTGCACGCCCGCGGCGTACTCGGCGCGGTTCAGCCGCTGGAACGGCCGCCAGCCGGGATTCGGATTCAGCGCGGCTGCGGCGTCGATCCGGTTTTCGAGCGTGGTGTAGAAGGCCTTGATCGTGTCCGCGTCGGGACGTCGCGCGCCGGGCGGCGGCATCATGCCCGAGCGCAGCTTGCGGATCATCTTCTCGGCGACGTCGGCGCTCTGCACGACCTTCGAGGCGTCGAAGCTCGACAGCGTCAGGCTGCCGGCGCGCTCCTTGCCGCGGTCGTTGTGGCAGGTCACGCAGTACTGCGAGACGAGTTTGTTCTGCGCGTCGACGGCGAGGCCGGTGGTCGCGGGATGCGAAGCCGCCAGTTTCGGCGCGGCCGTCGCGGCGCGCGCGGGCGCCTTCGCAGCGGGTGTCGACTGCGCGGGCGCGGACTTCTGAGCCGGCGCGCTGCTCTGCGGTGCCTGTGCGATCAGCGCGACGCTGACGAGCGCCGCAGCCGCGAAGATCGTGGCGAGCTTCCTCATCCCGTTGGTCCTTTATCGGCTAAACCGCTGTCACGCTTGGTGTAGTACCGCTCAGTATAGAGCGCGGTACCGGCAAAAGTGGCACTTTATGGTCACGGATTGTCACGCCTTGTCACTCTTGAGACCAACCTCTATTAATACCTACCGGATCTGCTGATAAACCAGCCGCTCGAAGCCGCGCAGGACGTCGATGCAGCGCTCGTCGTAATACGGCAGCACCTGCATCAAGACCACGCCCGCCACCTGCTTCTGGGGATCGATCCAGAAGTGCGTGTTGTTGATGCCGCCCCAGCTGAGGCTTCCCGCACTCCGCAATCCGCGATCCGCAATGGGAGGGGTTTCGATCTGAAACCCGAACCCAAACTTGTCCTTCCCGGCGCCGATCGGAAACGGTTTCGAAATCACGCCGCCCGACGCCGCCTGCGTCTCGACGACGACGCGGCCGATCTGATTCGAAATCATCTCCTTGACGGTCGATTCCTTCACGAGGCGCGTGCCGCCGAGCCGACCGCCGTTGAGCCACATCTGCATGAAGAATCCGTAATCGCGCGCGTCCGAGAACAGGCCGCCGTCGCCGGCGACCGTGGATCGGGGCGCGGCGGGATTCGGACGCTCGGTGAGCGCGCCGTTCAGTCGCGTGTGCCCGGTGACGACGCGGCCGACCTTCTCCGGCGGCACGACGTAGAACGTGTCGTGCATGCCGAGCGGATCGAAGATGCGGCGCGTCACGAACACGTCGAGGGTCTGGCCGGACACTTTCTCGACGATCCTTCCGAGCACGGCCGTACTCGGACCGTACGTAAACCGCTCGCCGGGATCGTTCAGCAGCGGCATCTCCGCCGTCGTCTTCTTGCCATCGTCGATCCTCGCGAGACGCGGATCCGCGAACGAGTAGCCGAGGCCCGACGTGTGCGTCAGCAGATGGCGGATCAGGATGGGACGGCTGGGCGGACGCGACTCGTACGTCCCGTCCTCGTTGAACTTCGTCATCACCCGGACGCCGCCGAACTCCGGCAGGTACTTCGTGACAGGATCGTCGAGGCCGATCTTGCCTTCGTCGCGCAGCATCATCACGGCGAGCGACGTGACAGGCTTGGTCATCGACGCGATGCGGAAGATCGCATCGGTCGTCAACGCCCTGTCCGCTGCGACATCGCGCTTCCCCGCTGCGCCTTCGAAGAGGACGCCGTCGCGGTTGACGACGAGCGCCGCGATCGCCGGCGCGTCGCCGCTCGCGACGCGCGCGCGCAGGAATTCCGAGAGTGCCGCACGTCCGGTCTCAGGAATCGACGGCGGCCCCGCGGTCTGCGCCTGCGCGACAAGTCCGACGATGACGATCGCCACGGCGAGGCCGAAGACGGAGTGCTTCATAGATGCCTCAGTCAGGTAGCTCGGTGATTTTAGCCGCGAATCGAGGCGTCTCTCCACATTCCGCACTCCACATTCCGCACTCCACATTCCGCACTCCGCAATCCTCAATCCGCAATGTAGAATCCGCCCGTGCAGATCATCGGTCAACCGAAAGTCTACGACGTCTGTATCGTCGGATCCGGCGCCGGCGGTGGCATGGCCGCCAAGGTCCTCTGCGAGGCCGGCGCGGACGTCGTCATGCTCGAGGCCGGCGGCATGTGGGATTCGGCGAAAGACTCGAAGATGTCCGCGTGGCCGTACGACTCGCCGCGCCGCGGCGCCGCGACACCGACCAGGCCGTTCGGCGAGTTCGACGGCTGCATCGGGGGCTGGGACCTCGAGGGCGAGCCGTACACACAGGCCGCGGGCTCGACGTTCGACTGGTTCCGCGGACGGATGCTGGGCGGCCGGACGAACCACTGGGGACGCATCTCGCTCCGCATGGGACCGGACGACTTCAGGCGCCGGAGCCTCGACGGTCTGGGCGACGACTGGCCGATCGGCTACGACGACGTCAAGCCGTACTACGACAAGCTCGATCGCCTGGTCGGGATCTTCGGTTCGGTGGAAGGGATTCCGAACGAGCCCGACGGCGTGTTCCAGCCGCCGCCGAAGCCGCGCTGCTACGAGCTGCTGATCAAGCAGGCCGCCGACACGCTGAACATCACCTGCATTCCCAACCGGCTGTCGATCCTGACTCAGCCGCTGAACGGCCGGCCGGCGTGCCACTACTGCGGCCAGTGCGGCCGCGGCTGCGCGACGCACTCGAACTTCTCGTCGCCGTCGGTGCTGCTGCCGCCGGCGCTCGCGACAGGTAAGCTGAAGATCATCACGGGCGCGATGGCGCGCGAGGTGATCACGGACGAGAGCGGCCTCGCGACGGGCGTATCGTATGTGGACACGAAAGATCGACGCGACTACCAGGTCCGCGCACGCATCGTGGTGCTCGCCGCCAGCGCGTGCGAGACCGCGCGTCTCCTGCTGAACTCGAAGTCGGGGCGTTTTCCGGACGGCCTGGCGAACTCGAGCGGTGTCGTCGGACGCTACCTCACCGATTCAACCGGACTCTCGGTCGGCGGTCACATCCCGAGGATGGAGCACGGTGTGCCGCACAACGAGGACGGCGTGGGCGGTGCGCATCTGTACATGCCCTGGTGGCTGGATAACAAGAACCTCGACTTCCCGCGCGGGTATCACGTCGAGCTGGGCGGCGGCAAACGGGGCGCGCCGTCGTTCGGATTCATGGGCGGCATCCAGCGCTTCAACGGCGTCGGCGGCTACGGCAAGTCGCTCAAGGACGACTACCGGCGCTTCTACGGCGCCACGGTCAACTTCTCGGGCCGCGGCGAGATGATTCCGAACAAAGACACCTACTGCGAGATCGACCCCAACGTCGTCGACACGTACGGCATTCCGGTCCTGCGCTTCCACGCGAAGTTCGGCGAGTCGGAGATCCTCCAGGCGAAGCACATGCAGGACACCTTCCGCGAGATCATCCACACGATGGGCGGCACGCCGCTGTCGCCGATGCCGTCGCGTGAAGCGAACTACGGTCTCGAAAACGTGGGCCGCATCATCCACGAAGTCGGGACGACGAGGATGGGTAGCGATCCGCAGACGTCAGCACTGAATGCCAACTGTCAGGCGCACGACGTGAAGAACCTGTTCGTCGCCGACGCCGGCCCATTCGTCTCCAACTCGCACAAGAACTGCACGTGGACGATTCTGGCGCTCGCGATGCGGACCGGGGAATACGTCGCGGAGCAGCGGAAGCAGCTCGCGATCTGAGTGCGGACTGAGGAATGCGGAGTGCGGATGTGACGACGAAGAGCATTTCACGAAGAACGGCGCTCAAGATTTTCAGCACAGTCCCGGCCGCGGCGGTGCTCGTGTGGACGCCGGCCGAAGCTGAACAGGCGGGCACGCGTGCGCAACAGAGTCAGGCGGCCGGCGCGAAGACCCCAGCTGGTGCGTTCAAGCCGAAGTTCTTCACCGCGCACGAGTACGCGACAGTGAACGTGCTGGTCGATCTGATCATCCCGCGCGATGAGCGGTCCGGCAGCGCGACCGACGCCGGCGTGCCGCGCTTCATGGACTTCATGATGATCGATCAGCCGCGCCGCCAGGTGGCGATGCGCGGCGGCCTCGCCCTCATCGATCGGCTGACGACGGATCGCGTCGGCACGCGGTTCACGCAGGCGACGGATGCCGAGCGCCGGCAGGTGCTCGACGAGATCGCCTACACGTCGAACCCGGATCGAGGACTCAGTCAGGCGATCGCGTTCTTCAGCAGCTTCCGCGACCTGACCGCGAGTGGATTCTGGACGACGAAAATGGGTGTGAGGGACCTCCA
>Ga0326726_10004908_pt1 | contig 12187 bp, 11 predicted proteins | sample MHFenrmetagenome_2_FD_207603 | JGI IMG/M metagenome (GOLD analysis project Ga0326726, IMG submission 207603) | Lab enriched peat soil microbial communities from Michigan Hollow, Ithaca, NY, United States - MHF15MN | ecosystem: Environmental > Terrestrial > Soil > Wetlands > Peat | place: USA...
AAGAAAGGGATCAAGGCCGCGAGCGTCGTCGAAAAATACGGCGAGCGCCTCGTGCCGAAGCTGTACGAGCATCTCAATCCGATGACCTACGGGGCCGCCGAGGTCATGGAAGTCGAGCTCGCCGACGCGCTCCGCAAACGCGGCTTCGTGGTTTTCGGCGGGCACTAGCCCGGTCGCCGGGCTTCGCCGTTATTGCTTCCCTGACCTCTAAGGCCGGGCCATTGGAGGGACCTATCTCAGCAGATGCCCCTGACAATGCACGCTGGCAGCGATTGGCATGCTGGCGCGGCAAATCTACCCCGGAGCGGATCGGATAAGAGAATACCGGAGGATGATGATCTTTCCGTGTTATGATCTAGGAGCCGCGGAGGGACAAAAGCCATGAGGCTTTATGCCGGCGTCACGGACCAAGATTGGTTCGATTATCTGCGATCCCAACCGGGAATCGACGAGGTCAACTTCTGGCAGCCGTCGCCGAACGCAGAGTTTCGCGCGATCAGGCCAGGCGACCTTTTCCTCTTCAAGCTCCACCGGAGCGAGCGAACCGGCAACAGAGACTTGATCGCTGGGGGCGGGGTCTTCGCCTCGTTCTCCATCCTTCCACTCAGCCTGGCCTGGGAGGCATTCGAGAAACGGAACGGCGCGGATTCTTACGCGGATATGCGCCGCCGGCTCATACATTACCGCAGGATCTCCGACAATCCCCACGAGGATTTCCAGGTCGGCTGCATCATCCTGACCCAGCCGTTCTTTTTCGACGAATCGATGTGGTTCCCCGCCCCGGATTGGAGCGGCCCCATCGTCCGGGGCAAGGCCAAGGGTTACGAACTCGAAAAGGAGGCGGGCCGGTTCATCTGGTCAAACCTGCAGCGCGGCTGGCAACATCAGCGCTCTTATGACCTGGACAAGGAGGCCAAGAGGATCGAAGAGGAGCAGGCACGATACGGCAAGGAGACAACGATCAAACCGCGCCTGGGCCAAGGGGCCTTCCGCATTCTGGTTACGGACGCCTACCACCGGGCTTGCGCGATAACCGGAGAGCATTCCCTGCCGGCGCTCGAAGCGGCCCACATCAAGCCGTTCAACGAGAACGGCCCCCATGCCGTAAATAACGGCTTGCTCCTCAGGAGCGATTTCCACCGCCTCTTCGACCGTGGCTATCTCACCGTCACGCCGGAATACCGGATCGAGATCAGCCGCCGCCTCAAGGAAGAATTCGAGAACGGCCGGTCGTATTATCCCTTTGCGGGGCATCCGCTGAGCCACCTCCCCAATGCTCCCGACGAGCGCCCGCGCAAAGAGTTGCTCATCTGGCACAACGAAAATGTGTTTAGGAGCTGAAGAACGTGGGATGGCGGCCAATCGATACATCGCAAGGGGGCTGATAACATGTTTCCGGGCAAGTCGTTGCTGCAGCGGATTGTCGAAAAGGCCGCGGACAAGCTCGACGTCAAACAGAGCGAAGGCTTTCCTTGGTCGAAAGGGATACCACGGCGGAACTTCCCCAAGCCCATGACAGGCGGCAGCGGCTGCATGGCGCCGGTCGTTGTGATGCTGTTGATTCCCCTGGGACTGCTCGTGCTCCTGATATTTTAGCCGGACCGCACAGTACTCTCGCGAGATATCAATCCCACGCGGAATGATAAGGAGGCATCGTGACATATGTCAACGGGGGCGGATCGGGATCTGAGCCGGCCCGGCCGGTTGAGCCCACGGTCACGCTCCGGGACGAAAAGAGGGCCGATGGATCGCACCTTGGTTTATGGGCCTATCTCGACACGGCAGGCCGGCTGCACATCGACGGCCAGGACCTTGGGCCCGTGACCAAGTTTGTCAGCGGGGATGGCGAGTACGAGTATTTCGAGATGGTGGCCAAGGCGGACATCCCGCGTCTCATCGCGCTCTTGGGCGGGAAGCCTGAGGATGATATCCTTGAACTGCTGGCGAGGAGCTGGACCGGCGATAAGTCCTACGAGCTCGAGAGGATCTTGAGCGAAGGCCCGATCGAGGTCGAGCTCGGGATCTGGACCGGATGAAAGAGAAATAGCCATGGCTGAATATTCAATTTCGCAACTCGGGAAGTTCGAGGAATGCCCCCGCCAGTACAGGTTCATCTATGTGGATGGGATCAAGCGGAAAGAGGAGGGCATAGAGGCTTTCCTGGGACAGCGGTTCCACGACGCCATGGAGTGGCTCTATGAGGAGCGGGCGTTCAGGTGCGTGCCGCTCGATGAGCTCCTGGATTATTACGAGCAGAACTGGGCTGGGCAGTGGCACGACGACGTCAAGATCGTCAAGAAGAGGCGGACCCAGGACGACTACCGCCTGATGGGCCGGCGCTTCATCGAGGACTACTACAGGCGGCACCACCCGTTCGACCGGGGGCGGGTGCTGGGGCTCGAGCGCTACATCCGCTTCCCGCTCGACGACGCGGGGCGGTACAAGTGCAAGGGGATCATCGACCGGCTCATGATCGCCCCGGACGGTGCCTTCGAGGTCCACGACTACAAGACGGGCTCGAAGCTTCCGGAACAGAAGGATCTCGACCAGGATAGGCAGCTCGCCCTCTATCAGATCGGAGTCCAGAATCTCTGGCCTGAGGCCAGGGAGAGGGAGGTGCGGCTCGTCTGGCACGAGGTGGCGTTCGATATCGAAATGCGCTCGACCCGGACGCCCGGGGCGCTGGAGAAGCTGAAGACGGAACTGGGCGCGCTTATCGACCGGATCGAGGCGGAGACGGAGTTCCCGGAGCGCGAGAGCGCCCTGTGCGGCTGGTGCGCGTATCAGGACCTGTGCCCGTCCAGGAAGCACCTGGTCAAGGTCGAGGCGCTGCCCAAGGACAAGTGGAAGGACGAGCCTGGGGTCGTCATCGTGGACGCTTACGCCGAGAGGTGGAGGAAGAAAAAAGAGCTCGAGGCCGAGGTGAAGGCGATCGAAGGCGAGTTGGAGGGATTGAAGGAAGCGGCTATCGACTTCGCCGAGAAGGAGGGCGCCCAGGTGATCGCTGGGACCGATGCACGGCTGAAAGTCACGGGAAAAGACAAGGTCATCTTGCCGAGCAAGGGGAGCGAGGAACGGGAAGCACTCGACGCGGAGCTCCGGAAGCTCGGTGTCTGGGACGAAGTCGCGGATCTCGATACGAAAGCCCTGGAGAAGGCCATATTGGAGGGGAAGTGGGGCGCCGGCGTCCTCGGAGCGCTCAAAGCCCTCGTCTGCATGGAGAAGCGCTACAAGGTGACGCTGAAAGAGGAAGACGGAGATGACTGAGCCCAAGAGGCCCTCGCCTAAGGCCGACCGCTTCGAATACTCTTTGACTCGCGAGATGGTCAGGCGTGCGATCTACATCGACTTCGAGGGTTTTATGGATAGGGCGCCCTCTCTGATCGGGGTGGCGATTAATTCCAAGTTCTATCAGGTGGTTTTGGACGAGGGCCTGCGCCTTGCCGCGGACGCCAAGAAGATGCGGGTTCAGCCAGGGGATCAGATCGTCAGAGATTTACTGGGGCGAGCTCTAAGAGAGAAACGCCGTATCGTCGCTTTTTCTCCGTGCGAAAAGCGGATTTGCCGGAAATATTTCCAGTTGGATCTGTCGCCCGTCTACGCAGACGCCAACCGGATCGTCAAGAACTGGGTGGTCAAAGCCTATCCCGAGCTCAAGCGTCGCCCGAAGAGCCTGAAAGCTTATCTGCGGCTCATCGGTTACGAACGGGCGACTTGTCTCGGCGAGAGGCAGGCGGCGCAGCGGATCCGGGCCGTACGGGGAATGTGCATGAGGCGCGGGTCCTATGAAGCGCTCACGGGCTGTGTGAAGGCAAAGTGGACCAAGCTGCTCGAATACAACAAGATCGATGTGCTCGGAATGCGTGAGTTGTGCCGGAGAGCCGGTTCAAAACAGCAAAAGAAAGGCGAATGAGTCGACCTTGGCTGCTCCGTTGAGCGCTTAAACGCCAGAAGATACGCCCTGGCCTCCCTGTACCGGGCCCCGAGTATCCGAGTATACTGGAGGCGCGGAGGAGAAGATGCCCAATTCTCATATCGAAGTAAATCCGGAGGCTCCCGCAATTGCTAGCGTCGACGCCTTAATCAAGGCCCCGATCGAGACGGTATGGAATGTTCTAAGCGATTTCCAGAACTGGCCGACCTGGAACAAGAGCGTTTCGAAGATGCAGGTGAACGGACCGGTCAAAACGGGAACCTCATTCGAATGGCTGGCGGACGGATGGAAGATCACATCCTGTCTGGAAGAAGTGGATCCGCCCAAGAGGATCGCCTGGTCGGGGTCAACGCTCGGAATCCGGGCCGTGCACGTCTGGGACCTGGCCAAAGAAGGGCAGGGCACGCATGTTCACACGGTAGAATCCTTCGAAGGTCTGCTCCCGAGGCTGTTTCGCGGTCATACGAGGAGGACGCTGGCCAAATCGCTTGACCAGGGGGTGGCGGCCCTCAAGGCGGCTGCTGAGCGGGTTAGCGGGACGCGAGGAATTCCTGCGGGCTGAGAACGCGGATGCCCATGTAGGCGTTGATGTCCCGGAGAGCTCGGTCGCCCGTTACGATCACTTCGGCACGGAGGGCGACGGCGCACTCGAAGAACTTGTCGTCGGCGGGATCGGCGGCGACGACCGCCAGCTTAGGGGTCGCTGCGGCGAAGAGCAGGTGAGTCCCGCGGGCGAAAAGGTCGAGGAGTTCGCCGAGCTCATCTTCCCCTTCGAGCCCGAGCCGCCGGAGGACCGCCACGTACTCATGGACGATCGGCTCGGAAAGGCACAGGATAAGCTCGCCAGTCTTCCAGAGATCGATGACTTTCCGGGGATTTCCGCCGAAGAACGAGGAAACGAAAACGTTCGTATCGATGACAGCCTTCATCGACTGTCTTTTCGAATGTCCGTGATGGCTTTGCCGATAACAGACGGTTTCGCGCTGCGGGCGCCCAGCTTGCGGCCGATCCTCTCCCAGAGCCCGTCGATATAGCCGGCGATATCCCGGTCCTTGACGTAGTCGCGTATGAGCTCGCGAACCATATGGCTTGTCGTCTTCCCTTCGGCACGGGACAGACGTTCCAGGCGCTCTTTAAGATCGGGATCGATACGAATCAGCAGTTGGTCAGACATATTATCCTCATTGTAAGAGACGTATATACGATATATCAAAGTGGGCTAAGTGTCAAGAAGATATTTATTAAACACTACTTGACACTGACGACTAATGTTATTATTGTATGGGAGTGGAAACCGATAGGAGTCGACAATGAGCGCAAAAAAGGACAAGGAATTAACCCTGAAGGAGCTGGCCACTGAGGCTGGCGTTCCGGAGCGGACGATCCGGTTCTACATCTCCCGTGGGCTGGTCGACCCGCCTCTCAGGGGAGGCCGTGGCGCGGCCTATGGGGAAAAGCATAAAGAACGGCTCGAGCATATCCGCTCGATGCAGGCCAAGGGCATGATGCTGGCGGAGATCTCCCACGCGCTGTCGATGCCTGATGGCCAGATCGTTAAAAAGACTGTCCATATGCTGGCGGAGCCCGACACCCATAAGATGCTCTGGTTCGAGAAGGACGGGACATTGGAGGAAAGCCAGCGCCACCTCTTGTCGCAGGAGCATCAGCTCACGGCATTGGCCGTTCCCGCGCTGCCTGAACCCGAGACCTGGCGCTCGTACGCGGTCGCCCCGGACGTCCGGGTTATGTTCAAGACGGGCGCCAGCCCGTGGCGCACCAAGGCGGTGTTGGCCGCGCTGCGCCGGTTCGCCGTCGAAGTCACGCATTCAAACGCTAAGGAGGATAAAGGTGAGTAACCAAGAATTGGCCCAGGTCTTCGCTCCGAGGAGCGCGAAAACCGGCCAGCCGATCGAGCTGGCCATGCAGAGGCTTTGGCTCGTCGGCCGGATCACGGGGGTGGGGGCCCGGCTCCTGGTGAGGCACGTCTTCCGGTCGAGCGAGAAGAAGCCCCTCGAGGTCATCTACGGCTTCGTCCTGCCACGGGACGCGGCGCTCAGGCGCTTCCGCATCAGCGGCCGGGGCTTCTCGGTCACGTCCGACCTCAAGCCGGTCGAAAAGGTCCGGGAGACCTACGAGGAGGCACTCGCGGCCGGGCACACGACGGCCATGGCCGCGCAGTACGGGGACGGCATGGTCAACCTGACCGTCGGCAACATCCGGCCCGGCGAGGAGGTGACCGTCAACCTCGAGGTCATCGCCGGGGTCGAGACGCGCGACGACGGCATCCGCTTCCGCTTCCCGTTCACGCTGGCCCCGGGCTATCACGCCCGGGCGCGGGCGGCCGAGGTGGCGCCGGGAGTGGGGGAGATCGAGCTCCCGGCCGACGAGTTCGGCGACCTGGTGCTGCCGCAGTTCGTGTCGGACGCGTCGTCGCTCCACGAGGTCGGCTTCGACCTCTCGGTCTCGATGGCCCACCCGATCGTCGAGACGGCCTCGCCTTCGCATGCCGTGCGTGCCGTCGCGCAGGGGATCGGGCGGAGCCGCGTTTCGCTGGCCACGGCCAAGGACCTGCCGAACAGGGACCTGGTGCTCGACGTCCGGACGGCCGATACGACGGACGGCGTCCTCGCGGGCGTCGGGAGCGACGGCCGGGGACATTTCGTCGCGGTCGTGCCGTCGGCGGCGTTCAAGGGAGAGGCGAAGGAAGGGGAGACGGAAGAACCGCGGCGGGTCGTGTTCGTCCTTGACCGGTCCGGATCGATGGGCGGGGCGCCGATCGAGCAGGCACGGAAGGCCGTCGCCGCCTGTTTGGGAGCGCTCGGGGCGGAGGACACGTTCGGGATCGTCGTTTTTGACAGCGTGGTCGAGGCGTTTGGACGCGGCCTGGTCAAGGCGACGGCGGAGAACAGGGAAAAGGCCCGCGGGTTCCTGGAAGGGATCGACGCCAGGGGCGGGACCGAGCTCGCGTCAGGCGTACAGGCCGCGGCTGATCTGCTGAGCAAGATGGGATCCGGGGGCGGCGGGGACGTCATGATCGTCACCGACGGCCAGGTCATGGGCACGGAAGCGATACTCGCCGTGGCCCGGGCGACCGGACTGCGGCTCCACTGCCTGGGCATCGGCAGCGCCAGCCAGGACCGGTTCCTGACGCTCCTCGCCAGGGAGACGGGCGGCGTGAGCCGGTTCGTCACGCCGCGGGAGAGGGTCGATATGGGCGCCGTCGAGCTCTTTGCTTCGGTCGGCCGGCCGCTCGCGAGCGGTCTCGCGGTCAGGGTGGAAGGGCTCGGCGAGGCGCGGATCGCGCCGGAGGTCCCGGGGTATGTGTTCGGCGGGACGCCCATCGTCGTCTACGGCGATACGCCGGGAGCCGGCGAGGGGCGGCTGGTGTTCGATTGGGAGGCTGGAGGCTCGAGACGGACCCTCGCGGTGCCGCTGAAGATCGCGGCCGCCGGCGACGGGGAGACCCTGAGGCTTCTCCAGGGCGCGCGGCTGATCACCGACATGGAAAGCCGGTATCCTGCGGTAAGCGAGTTCCAATCAGGCGCGGAAGGAAAGCACGAAGCCGAACGGGTGAAGAAGCGCCTCGTCGCGCTGAGCGAGACTTATAAGCTGGCCAGCCGTGAGATGGGGCTCGTCGCCGTCGTCGAGCGCGTCGGCGACCAGCCGGGCGACATTCCGGTAACAAAAGTGGTCCCGGTGGGCCTGGCCCAGGACGTGGAGATGGGGGCGTACTTCGCTGCTGCGGTTCAGCCGATGGCGAATATGCCGCTCGCCAGCATGAGCTTCGATTCCGGCAATTTCAGCTTGAAGCAGGTGTCTGCCGCGCCGAGAAATGGGAGGCTGCATGAGGCCGTGTTCGTCGAGGAACGAGGATCCAGCGGCGAAGACGATGTCCTGGTCAATTTGGCCGCAAGCCTCGAGCCCGACGGCGGGATCCCGGGAGCGAGCGAGGACGAGCGCGTGCAGGCGACGATCCTCGTCCTGCTCAGGTTCATGGCGGCGGGGCACAGCGCCAAGAGAGGCGCGTTCCGGGCCCACATCAAGCGGATGCTGAAGTTCCTGGAGAGATCGGCCATCAAGAACGGTGTCATCAAGGACGTCATCGAGCGCGCCAAGACAGGCCGGCCCCTGGCCGGCGATTGGGCCAAGAGCAAGCCCGGCCCGGACCTCTGGGCCGAGCTCGAAAAGGCCATCGCGGATTAGCGCTTGTAGATCCGCAGGGTCCCGGCCGAGCCGTTGTTCCAATGTCCGACGATCGCGAAGTCGGTCGTATTGCCGCTGACCGAGCCCTGGAACGCCCCGCCCCCCGGCCAGTTGATGCTGAAGCTCAGGGCTCGCCGGTCGAAGGTCCAGTTCCCCCGCCCATCCATCCTCCGCCCGTCGACGAATTCGGAAGAGGTGAATGTGCCGTCCGCGGCGAACGTGACCGTGCCGTTGTAGCTCGAGGCCGACCGCTGCGGATCGCCCAGGATATACGTGCCGGCGAAATCCTCGATGTTGGCTTCCTCGACCGGTCGGGCCTGCCGCTGCGTCGGGTCGGGGCGATAATTGACGTAGGCGATGCCGTACTGGAGATCGGGCGTGACGTCGAACGCCCCGACGACCTCGACGACGACGGTCCACTCCTCGTTCGGGTTGACCTGGACGAACCAGGCTTGATGGCCTTCGAAAATGCTCGAGAGGGGCTCTGCGATCGCCTGGTCCTGCTGGACGACAACGTTGCCCCCCTTGAGGACCTTCATGCGGAGCTTGGCGTCATGACAGTTCTCATAGGCGTAGTTCTTGACGGCCGCTTGGATGACCAGGCCGTCCTCCGGCCGGGCGGGATCGCGGCCGATCTGGATGAACGGCTGGAGCGCCGTGTAGGCCGAGCGCCAAAGGGTGTAGACCGCCTCGGCCGCGCTGCGGATCGCATATTCCGGAGTGCGCCAGTAGGCCTCGAGGTTCTTCCGCGTCCTGAGGGCGCACTTGGCGACGAAGTCCTGAACTTGCCAGGCCTGGGCTTGCCAGGCCGTGCCGCTGAAGGCGTAATCCGGAGGGGCGTTCTTCCAGAGCTCGTCATAGGGCAGGATCGTGCGCCGGTTATTCTTGTAGCCGCCGCTCTCGACGAAGCGCCCATGGGCCCAGGATTCGTGCGAGGCGTGGGTCGAGAACAGGGACCTGCCCGGGTCGGCGTTGCGGTCCGCCTGAAAATCGATCATGGCGTCGAGCCCTATCGGCTGCCCGTTCCAGTACCAGGGATCGAACCAGTCGAGAGGATTGACCTGTTGGCCGGCCCCGGACGCCTGGACGCTGGCATCGAAGATCTTGAGTGTCTCCCGGAAGTTCGACTTGACGCCCCAGCCTTCCCGCCGCCACTCGTCGACGGCATTGATGCCCCGGTCGAGGAGGCCGCCTTCGGGGTTGTGCGAGAGCGAGGCGGAGGGGTCTGTCAGGAACGGAGGTCCGGCCTCGGCGTCGCTCAGGATGAAGTTCCCGGCGCGGTACCGGGCCAGGGCCTCGTCGGCCGGGATGCCGATCACGTGGTAAGGGACGAACATGTCAGCCAGAAAATGGGCCGACCAGGCCATGCCTTTGAAGGTCTCCTCGTCGCCGCCGGAGATGCCGATAATGGCTTTAATGAAGCGTTGGTACCAGTCGGCGGCCGCTTGAGGAGCCTGGCCGCGGCCCGTCAAGGGGTTGAACCAGTGGCACGAGTAGACGGTCGCGCCCTCGGCGTCGGGGCCGGGACCGTAGGGCTTATAGGTGGTGAGCGCGGCGTCGACGCCCTCGTACTGAAGCACGCTGTCGATCGAAGCGACCACGCCGTGGGCGACGGGAATGCCGTTCATGCCGGCAAAGCGCGGATCGGCCATGAACAGAATAGACGCGGCGTGCAAAATCTGCTGGTGAGTGTCGGTGATCTTGATCCCCGCGAGGCCGCGGAAGGCGCCCCAAGGATAGGCGTCGTGCGCGGCCGGTAAGAGCAGGAGCGCGAGAAGCGCGGCGGGAACGATGGAGCGGGTGCGGCGGGCAGGGATTCCCATGGCGTCCTCCTTTGGGGAGTATTCTACTCAAATCGGGATCAAGATGCCACGCTGGCTGGTCTGGCTCCGCTTGGCGAAATCGGAAATTGGTATTGTGTCCCCGATTTCTTTTATACTGCCGGCATCCAGGCCGGAGCTTGAAACCGAGGAGGGAATCCATGAACAAGCGGCTCGTGGTCGTTCTGATCGCGCTGGTCGCGCTGGCGCTCTGTGTCACGGGGTGCGCCCCGAAGAAAGAGGGCCCGCTCAGGGCGGGATTCGTCAAGCCGCCGGACTCGGCCCGACCCTGGGTCTACTGGTTCTGGCTCAACAGCAACATCACCCGCGAGGGGATCACGGCCGACCTCGAGGCCATGAAGCGCGTCGGCATCGGCGGCGTCCTGATCATGGAGGTCGACCAGGGCGCTCCCGTCGGCAAGGCCGTGTTCATGGGGGACGAGTGGCGGGGGCAGTTCAAGTTCGCCGTCGCCGAGGCGGGGCGGCTCGGGCTCGAGATCAACATGAACGACGACGCCGGCTGGAACGGCAGCGGCGGTCCGTGGATCACCCCGGAGCGGTCGATGCAGAAGATCGTCTGGTCCGAGACGGGGCTCACGGGGCCGGCGCATTTCGCGGCGACGTTGCCGCGGCCTGAAGCCGTGCGCGATTATTACCGGGATATCACTGTCCTGGCGTTTCCGACGCCCAGGGGCGCTTACCGCATCGCCGACATCAAGGGCAAGGCGCTCTACGAGCGTAGGGACGTTCCGCCCGCGGCCGAGACGCAGCTGCCGCCGGCGGTGACGATCGCCCCGGCGGGCATCGTCGATCTCTCCGCGCGGATGGGCGCCGAAGGGCGCCTGGAGTGGGACGTTCCGGCCGGGAAGTGGACGATCCTGCGCTTCGGCCATACGTGCACGGGAGCCGAGAACGCCCCGGCGCCGGCGAGCGGGCGCGGGCTCGAGTGCGACAAGCTGAGCCCGGAGGGCATCGAAGCCCAGTTCGCGGGCATGATGGGGAAGCTCGTCGCCGACGTGGGACCTGCGGCGGTCGGTAAAGCGCTTGTCACGACGCACATCGACAGCTGGGAGAACGGCGCCCAGAACTGGTCGTCGCGGATGCGGGAGGAGTTCCGGACGCGGCGCGGTTACGATCCGCTGATGTATCTTCCGACGGTCACGGGCCTGGTCGTCGACAGCCTCGAGATCTCGGAGCGGTTCCTCTGGGACCTGAGGCAGACGGCTAGCGAGCTCGTGGTCGAGAATTACGCCGGGCACATGGCCGACTTGGCGCACAAGAACGGCCTGCGGCTTTCGATCGAGGCCTATGGCGGGCCGTGCGACGACATCACGTACGGCGGGAGAGCCGACGAGCCCATGGGCGAGTTCTGGATCGGCGGCGGGGCGTGGGAGACGCTCAAGATGATGGCCTCGTCGACCCACATCTACGGCAAGCCCATCCTCGGCGCCGAATCGTTCACGGCCAATGACAAGGAACGCTGGCAGCAACATCCCGGGTCGATCAAGGCCCTGGGCGACCGAGCCTTTTGCGAGGGCGTCAGCCGGTTCGTCTTCCACCGCTACGCCATGCAACCCTGGCTCGATTTCCGTCCGGGCATGACCATGGGGCCCTGGGGCCTGCACTACGAGCGGACGAACACCTGGTGGGAGCTGGCCGGGCCGTGGCATGAGTACCTGGCGCGCTGCCAGTACATGCTGCGGCAGGGGACGTTCGTCGCGGACATCCTCTATCTCCAGCCGGAGGCCTCGCCGCAGGAATACAAATGGCACGAGCGCGACGGCTACGACTACGACGACGGCTCGGCCGAGGCGCTGCTGAAGAGGGCGTCGGTCAAGGACGGCCGCGTTGCGCTCCAGGGCGGCATGAGCTATCGCGCGCTCGTCCTGCCCGAAGCGGCACGGATGACCCCGGCGCTCCTGAAGAAGGTGAGCGAGCTGGCCGCGGCCGGAGCGACGATCATCGGGCCGACGCGTCCCGCAAAGGCGCCCGGCTTGACCGACTACCCGAATTGCGATGCGGAGGTCGAGCGGCTGGCCGAGGTGCTTTGGGGGATGGGGAAGGTCGTTTCGGGAAAGCCGGCCGAGGAGGTCCTGGCGGCGGCGGGCGTCGGGAAGGACTTCGACGCGCCGTCGTATGTCCGCTGGATCCACCGGAGCGTCGCCGGGCCGGAAGGGGCCGAGATCTATTTTGTTGCGAGCAACAGTCCCCAGCCGAGAGATGCGATGTG
>Ga0326726_10004909_pt1 | contig 12183 bp, 12 predicted proteins | sample MHFenrmetagenome_2_FD_207603 | JGI IMG/M metagenome (GOLD analysis project Ga0326726, IMG submission 207603) | Lab enriched peat soil microbial communities from Michigan Hollow, Ithaca, NY, United States - MHF15MN | ecosystem: Environmental > Terrestrial > Soil > Wetlands > Peat | place: USA...
AGGAGCAGGGCCATGGCGTGCTCGGCCGCGCTCACGGTGTTAGCGCCGGGGGCGTTCATCACCGCGATGCCGCGGCGCGTCGCCGCCGTGACGTCGATCGTATCCACCCCGATCCCGGCGCGGGCGATGACGCGCAGCTGCGGCGCGTGGTTCAGGAGGTCGGCGGTGACGCGCGTCTCGCTGCGCACGATGAGCGCGTGGCCGCCCTGTAGCGCGCGCTCCAGCTCCTCGCGCGGCTTCCCCGCGCAGTTGGCGACCTCGAGGCCGGGAGTGCGGGCCAGGAGCTCGAGGCCCACCGGCGCCATCTTGTCGGCGACCACCACCCGGAGCGTCACGCCAGCGCCTGCTTCACGAGGGGCAACAGCTCTTCGACCGCCGCCACCGAGTGGTCGCCCATGTGCCCGATCCGAATGGTCGAGTCCTTGAGCGCGCCGTACCCCGACCCGATCGTCCAGCCCTGCGCCTTGAGCTTGCCGACGACGTCCTTGGCGCTCTTGCCGGCGGGGAGCTTGAGGCAGCTCACCGTCCAGCTGCGGCGGCCTTCGCGCGGCAGATACGCGATGCCCTCGGCCTGCGCCCAGCGCTCCACCACCCGGCGCATCGTCTCATGGCGCTTCCAGCGGGCCTCGATCCCTCCCTCGGCGGCAATGCGGTCGAGCTGGCGGTCGAGCGCGAAAAAGAGCGAGAGCGCGGGCGTATTGGTGGGCTGGAACTTGGACATCGCCAGATCGAAGCTCGGCAGGTCGAAATAGAGCCCGCGGTCCGGCAGCGTCTTGGAGCGCTCGAGCATGCGCTGCGAGGCGACGCCGAGTGCCAGGCCGGGGGGCAGGGCGAGGGCCTTCTGCGAGCCGGTGAACGTGTAGTCGAAGCCCCAGGCATCGGACTCCACGGGACTGCCGGCCATCGACGTGACGGCATCCACCAGGAACAACACGTCCTCGAATTCGCGGACCACACGGGCGAGCCCCGCCACGTCCTGCAGGACGCCCGTGGAGGTTTCCGAATGCGCCAGCGTGACGCTGTCCACCGGCGTGCGCTTGAGCGCATCGCGCAGCTGGTCGGGTTCGACCGCCTCACCCAGCGGCACTTCCAGGCGCACGCATTCCTTCCCGGCCGCGGCGACGAGATGTGCGAAGCGCTCGCTGAACGCGCCGTTCACGATCGAGAGGGCGCGTTGGCGCACGCCGTTGCGCACCGCCATCTCCATGAAGCCGGTCGCCGAATTGGAGCCGATCAGCACGGTGCGAGACGTGCGGGCGAGCGCCTGCAGCTGGGGCGCCATCTTCTGCAGCAGCTGTTCCATCGCGGCGGACCGGTGCCCGATCATGGGCCGCAGCTGGGCGGCCAGAACGTCGGGGTGGACGTCGGTCGGACCCGGGAGAAAGAACTTGCCGAACGCGGCGCTCATGCGCCCGCCTGCGCGAGCTGGTCGACCAGGCCGCCGAACACGACCTCGCTCGTCTTCACGAGGCGCACGCCCTCGTCCCCCCATTCCTTCAACATCTGCTCCCCCACGTCGCGGTCGATCGGCTTCATCGCGTCGGTGACGGCGAACAGGCGGATGTTGGGACGGTGCTCGAGGAATCCCTCGATGGCGTAGCGATCACACACGTCGAGCGCGACGCCGTAGAGGACGACGTCCTCCGGCGCCAGCGCGTCGACGACGGGCAATACGTTCGGGTTGGTGAATACGTCGAACCAGTGTTTGTGGAACAGGATGTCGCCGGCATGGCGGCGCACCCGGTCGGCCAGGGCGTTCGGGGCTTGCGCGTCCGGCTCGATCACCAGCGGATCGCGCAGCGCGGTCTCGGGAATCTTCTTCTGCCCGGGGGTTCCCCGCATGCAGTGCAACGGGAACGTCTCCTTGAAGTTCGGATGGTCCGACAACTCGCGGTGCCCCGCGACGTGGTCGTCGGCGCTCGCCACGATGCGGATGCCGTGTCCGTGCGCGTAGTCCGTGAGCTGCTTGAGATTGTGGATGATGTGCTCGGCATCGGGCACGTACAACTTGCCGTCCGCCTTCATGAAATCGTGTTGGGTGTCGACGTCCCAGAAGATGACCCGCGCCATGCAGCTCCTCGGAGAGAAAAAGGCGGCACGGGAATCTCTGCGGTGGATGCGGCACGTGTCAACCGGAACGCACCAGGCCGCCCTTCACAAATCGAGGGATTCCAGACGCTTGGTACGATAGGAGATGGAGAGGTTGAACCGCTGCGCCACGCCTGGACTGCCCAACGAGACCGCTTTGACGGTCTGTCGCAGCTCCGGAGGCAGATCGGCCCCGGCCAGCCCCTGCAGCGCCGTAACCCGCGTGGAGTCGAGACCGAAACTCATCTCGGGCGGATCGAGCAGCCACCCGAACCCGATCGCGCGGATCATCTCATCCCGCACCGCGAGCGGCAACGCGGAATCCCGCGCCCATTCGGCGAGCGTGGAAACGCCCCGGGGCGCGGCTCCAGCCGCGCCGATGAGAGCACGGACGCGCCGCAGCGCGTGCAGCCGCCGGTCCAGCGCCACCAGCGTCGCTGCCGCCCGCACCCGGAACGCTTCGCTGCCGGCCAGCAGCGAATCCCCGCTGATCATCAGGGCCGCATCGCGCTCCAGGCGGATCCCCGCGATCACCGCCAGCAGATCGGGCCGGCTCTGCAGCTCCCGCGCCCGCCGGATGGCGAGCGCCGCCGCATGTCGCGCCGTGTCCCAATCGTCGTCATCCAGCGCGGAACGAACCGCCGCCAGGATGGCGTGCCCGACGGGTTGCGAATCCGCGGGCGGTGTGCTGGCGCCGGCGGGGAGGGATTCGATCACCACGGCCGCCCCGGCGGTGTGCCATATCCGGCGCTGCCAGGAATCGGAGGGAAACGTGTCGCCGAACGACAGGATGACGTGCCCCTCTCCGCTCCACCGCGCGACCATGTCGGCGACGGGCGGTGCCACTGTCATCAGGCTGTCAGCCACGAGCGGAGCGGTCAGCGCCGTCAGGTCATACGCCGACAGGGAGTCGAGAGCGGCGGCCGCCTGGAGCGGAGCGACGGGCAGCTGGGATGATGGCGCCTCGAAGCCCCACTTCCGTACGGACAACCAGGATGCGACGGTCAGTACGGCCAGGAGTCCGCCGCATCCGAGCGCCCCGAAAACGATCTTCTTGTGGGTGGCCGGCTGCATCGTCGCGCTCCCTAGGGGACTCGCTCGAGCCGGGGGTTGGGTCGGTAGCTCCGACCGACCTTGGCGCACGGCTTCCCCTCCACGCGCACGATGTCCGCCGTGAAGTCGTAGCGGCCCTGGAAGAGGCTCGACCCGACGCCGTACATGTCCACGGGCACGTCTTCTTCTTCGAATGCGCGGATCTTCTCCACGGTGAATCCGCCGGATACGACGATCTTCACACGCGTGAACCCCTCGCGGTCCAGTGCGCGGCGCACCTTCCAGACGAGCTGCGGGTTCACGCCGGTGGGTCGGAAGGTCCCCATCTCGGGCACGATCGACGTGTCGACCAGCGTTTCCGACGTGTCGAGGCGCACCCCGTACAAGCGCTCGCCCAGCGCCCGGGCCACCTGGAGCGAGGTGCCGACGCAGTCGTTCTCGAAGTCCACGAGCGTGATGAGCCGGGTGTCCCCGTCCATGTGCTCGGCGAACTTCAGCGACGCCCGCACGGTGTCGCCGCCATAGGCCGCGATCAGGGCGTGGGGCACGGTGCCGACCCCCTCGGAGCCCCACCACGAGGCCTGGGCGTCGGTGGAGACGCCGATGGCGCCGGCGATATGCGCGGCGTACCCGTCGCCGGTCTGCACCAGCCAGTGGTCATGCCGCGCGGGGAAGAACATGACTTGCTTGGGTCGCGCAGCCTCCACCACCCGCCGCGTGTTCGTGCCGACCTTGGTGCGCCGGGCGAGCACGCCGAGATAGAGGGTCTCGAGGTTCGCGAAGGCGTCGTACGGTCCTTCGATCAGCAGGACCGTCTCCCAGGGAGCGACCTCATCCCCATCGTACAGTGCGGACACCTTGAGCTCGCCCCACGATTGCGCACACAACTTGAGGATCGCGATGGCCTCGTCGGCGCCGCCCAGGTAGGCGTGCGTCTTGCCGAACACCTGCATCGTGACGCTCGGCCGGTGCCGATCCGCAATGAGCACATCGCGCGCCCGGACGAAGTACTTGTCCGAGTAGTAGCCTTCGCGCATCCGGGCCACCGGGAGATTGAAGATCGCCGGGTCGAGACGGGGTCTATGGGCGGCTGGGGGCGGCATGGCGACGGAAATCCTGGCTTAGGGGAGCTCTTCGGAGACACGATAGCGCAGCCGGCGACGCTGCATCCAGCGCACGGCGAGCGCGTCGGCGAGAGAGCGGAACACCCGGTTCCACATCCCGTACTTGGTGCGGCCACTGCGGCGGGACCGGTGCCGCACGGCGACCTCCGTCACCGTGCCCCCGTTCAACTTCACGAGCGTCGGCAGAAAGCGGTGCATCCCGCTGAACAGCGGCAGATCGTGCAGCGCCTCCGCGCGAAACGCCTTGAGGGAGCAGCCGGTGTCGCGGATCGTCTCGTGATTCAACCGGTTGCGCACGGCGTTGGCGATGCGGCTCTGCAGCCGCTTCCATGCCGAGTCGTGCCGGCGCATCCGGTAGCCCACGACGGCCGCGGCGGAGCTGCGCTCGAGTGCGTCGAGCAACGCGGGAACGTCGGCGGGATCGTTCTGGCCGTCGGCGTCCATGGTCACGATCACCGCCCCCCGTGCCGCACGGAATCCGGCCGCGAACGCCGCGGTTTGCCCGGCGTTGGCCGCGAACGACACGATGTGCAGCTCGGGGTGGGTCCGCTTCAGGTCCTTGAGCGTCGCGAGCGATCCGTCGGTCGAGCCGTCGTCCACCGCAACGATCTCGTAGCGCCGGCCCCCGCCCGACATCGCGGCCGCGATTTCCGTCACGAGCGGCTCGAGATTATCGCGCTCGTCGTACACCGGGATGACGAGCGAAACGTCAACCGGAGCCGGCAAGCTCGAGCTCGGGGGCGTCGGGGTACTTGGCGCGGAGCAGCGCCAACAGCGCGTCGGACTTGGCGGGGTCGTGCTGGTTGATGCGGTAGATCTCGGCGAGGCGGATCCCCACGAGGATCTCGCGATGCCGCTCGAGGCCCTGCGCGAGCATGCGCTCGAAGCGAGCCGTCTCTTCCAACAGGGTTTCGGTCGGGCCCGGTAATGCCACGTTGCCGGTGAGCTGATCCGCCAGGAACCGGCCGGCCGGCTCGAACAGGTTGCTGAAGAGGCCGCCGATGAAGCCCCACGTGCCCCACAGGATCCCGATCAGGGCGACGACGCGTGCGTCGATGTGGCCGGTGTCGAAGAACAGGACCAGCAGCAAGAGCACGGCTCCGGCAGTGGCCAGGCCGAGGATGCGGCCGACGACGGCTCGCGGGCTCGGGGAATCATCGTCGAACACGGCCGGAACGTAGAACCCGCCCGGGGCTTCCACAAGTTGACAGCGCGGAGGCCCGGGGCTAAAACTTGCCCGTGATCCACGACCTTTCGCGCCGGGAGTTCCTCGCGTCCACGGCGGGCGGACTCACCGCCGCCGGCGCCCTGGGGATTCCCCATCCGCTGCGGCCGCCCCGGCCGCTGCCGCCGCGGCGCGCCTGGGCCGCGCAGCCCGTCGTGATCACCTCGGCGAACAGCCTGCGGCCGGTCCAGAAGGCGTACGAGCTGATCGCGCAGGGCGCCGACCCGCTCGACGCGGCGGTCGAAGGCGTGAAGATCCAGGAACTCGATCCGAGCGACCAGTCGGTGGGCTACGGCGGGCTGCCGAACGCCGAGGGCGTCGTGCAGCTCGACGCGTCCTGCATGCACGGTCCGACGAAGCGGGCGGGCGCGGTGGGCGCTCTCGAAAACATCAAGACGGCGTCAGAGGTCGCGAAGCTCGTCCTGAAGTACACGAACCACATCCTGCTCGTGGGAGAGGGCGCCAAGCGATTCGCCCTGTCCTACGGCTTCAAAGAAGAAGATCTGCTCACCGACGCCTCCCGGCAGGCGTGGCTCGAGTGGCGCGCCAACAACAGCCCGAGCGACAACTGGCGCGACGTGCCCGGCGGGGGAAACACGCCGATGGTGGTGCATCCGCCGACCGGCACGATCAACTGCGACGCGGTGACGCCGGCGGGCGATATCGCCTCGGTGACCACCACCGCCGGGCTCGCCTGGAAGATCCCCGGCCGGGTGGGCGACAGCGCGGTCGTCGGCGCGGGCCAGTACTGCGACAACGAGGTCGGCGCGGCGGGCTCCACCGGCCTCGGTGAGCTGAACATCATGGTGTGCGGGGGCTTCCTTACCGTCGACCAGATGCGGCGCGGCATGAAACCTACCGACGCGTGCCTCGAAACGCTGCGACGCGCGGTCCGGTCGACCGAGGCCCGCCTCCTGACCCCGGACGGCAAGCCACGCTACCAGCTCAACTTCTATGCGGTGAACAAACGCGGCGAGTTCGGATCCGCATCGCTGTACCCCAGCCGCTTCGCGGTGCACGACGGCACGCAGGCCCGGTTCGTGGACACGGCCCATCTCTACGACGGACCGCCGCCGAGCTGAGCGTGCGTCGATCCGTGCTGGTGCTGCTGCTGGTCGCGGTGAGCGCGGCCCCCCCCCGTCTCCGGGCGCAGACGCCCCAGGAGGCACCGCCGTACTGGGATTTCACCTACACGCCCTACGGCTACTACAGCAGCATCGACGGCTGGTGGCTCGCGGGCTACGCACGGGTGTACAGCCCGATCGGGTTTCGCGAGCGCCCCGAACCGAACCGCGCGGCGCTCACGCTAACGGCCGGTGCGAGCACCCAGGGAAGTTACCTGGCCGAACTGGACGCCCAGGCGCCGGCGCTGTGGAAGGGGTGGCGCGTGGGTGTGACGCTCGACGCACTCCGCGCCAACCGCCTCGGCTACTTCGGCATCGGCAACGGCTCGCGGTATGACCGCGACAGCGTCGGCCCGACGAGCCCGTACTTCTACCAGGTGAGCCGCACCTCGCAGCTGGCGCGTCTCACGATTCAGCGTCACGTAGCAGGCCCCGTGCGAGTCCTCGTGGGCGGGACGCTCGAGCACACCACCTTTCGCACGCTGCCCGGCGACGGCCTGTTTCCACGCGACCGCACAGGGGGCGTGGCCGACAGCACGCCGTTCAACGACGCGGCGGTCCGTGCGGGCCTCGTAGCCGACTCCCGCGATAACGAGCTCGATCCGCACGCCGGCGTCCTCGCGGAAGCCCTGGTCGCCGGGGCGCGGCACTATAGCCGGGCCACAGTCGCCGTTCAGGCGTACTTCCACCCGCTCGAGAAGCTCGTCCTGGCCGGGCGACTCGTGGGAGAGCGAATGAGCGGCGCGCCGAGCATTTCGGCGATGCAGGTGATCGAGTCGTCGGGACGGCCCTACGTGGGCGTGGGGGGCTACCGCTCGCTGCGCGGATATTACGACTCGCGCTTCATCGGACCCGGCAAGCTCCTGGGCGGCCTCGAAGTGCGTTACGCGCTCCTGTACGCGCCGACGATCCTCGAGGTGAAGCTGGTGGGGTTCTACGACGTGGGTCGCGTGTTCGGATCGGGGAGCGCGTGGCGCCTGACGACCCGGGACCTGCACAAGAGCGGGGGCGGCGAGCTGATGCTCCGTCTGGGCCGCAACGGCGTGCTGGTGGCCGGCGCCGGGTTCGGCGAAGATGGGGGGCAGTTCTTGTTCGGGTCGACCTGGAGCTACTGAGCGCCGTCAGCCATCAGCCGGCTGCGAGTGCCGGCGCTGACGGATGATCGCGGACGGCTTTTGGCGCCCTTTGAAACAGCTCCAGAACCTCCCGCAGCGTGGATTGCCCCTTGTCCGTCGCATACCAGCGGCGGATTCGCGGATACAATCGAGCCTTATCGGCGGTCTTTCGCGCGACCTGCACCCATGCCTGCAAGACCTCCGGCCGCGGACCCCAATGACCCAGCTCCCGGAACTCCCGATCCAACACGATGACGATCGGAATCGCCCGGGCGCCATCGGTCAGGTAGCGATCGATCACGGTGGGATGCTCGTCGCGCCGCAGCACCCGCACTTCCTGAGCGCGCGACAGGTCCGCGAGCTTGGCGATATAGGGAATGGTATTCGTGCCGTCGCCGCACCAGTCCTCAGCGATCACCAGGATGTGGTGTTTCGTGCCGGTCGAGCGTGCTTCGGCCACGGCCCAGTCCGGGATCCGGGCAATCCGGTACATCCCGGTCCAGAGATCGCGGTTGTTGGCGGCCTCTTGGACGAACTGGTGATAGGGGAGCGCACGCTCCCACAGGGCGCGAAAGTCCATGAGGCACGAAAGCACGCGGGGGGGTAAGGGCGGCGGAAGGGAACGTGAAGATTTCTTACACCTCCCGGATCTCCACCCCCCGCTTCTTGAGCTCCGCGACGTAAGCGGCGAACGGCACCGCTTCGTCGGGGGTCTGCACGCCGCGCCCACTGATGCGCCCGTCGGACTGCATCAGACCGGTGATCGCGAGCGAGTACCCCGTCGTGCGCATCATGGCGCTGATCCCACGGGCTTCGTCGTAGTAGTCGATGAGCTCCCAGGAGGCCCGCTTGCCAGCGGCGCCGCGAACGTCCACGCGCAAGGCCACGAGATCCCGGCCCTGCGGTTTGTTGAGCTTGGGCGACACCGCGGCGATGAACGCGTCGCGCGGCACGATCTCCTTCCCCTTCACCTTCATCGGCGTGAGGTCGAGCAGGCCGAGCTCGCGGATCGGGCGCATGATGGCCATGTGACCCGGGTAGCGCAGCGTCTTGTACTCCATCGTGCGCACCCGCCCCTCGTAGGCCCACGGAAGGATGGAGATGCCGCCACCGGTGTGGAACGCTTCGAGCGTGCCGAGCGGCGGAGGGAATCCCAGCGACTCGATCTCAGAAAGCGCGTCCACGCGGGCCGGCTGACCGTCGCGCAGCACCCAGGAGGGGGTCGTGTAGTAGTCGAGCGCGCCCTCGAGCGAGTACACGATCTGGTAGTTGAGCGGCGGCTCGGGATGCTGCGGCAGCCCGCCGACGTAGATCTTCACCGACTCCGCCTGGCCCACCCGCCGGATGCCTTCGGCCGCGAGGATGTTGACCATGCCCGGGGCGAGGCCACAATCCGGGATGACGGAGACCTTCCGAGCCTTGGCCTCCGCGTCCAACTTCTTCTGGTTGAAGACGATTTCGGTATTCCCGCCCAGGTCGGCGTAGTGCAGCCCGACCTCCACCGCGGCCCGCGTGACGTTGAGGTTGAAGTAATACGGCAGCGCGTTCATCACGGCGGTGTGCCCGCCGAGCGTCGCGCGGAGGGCGGCCGGATCCTGCACGTCCAGCTTCGCGAGTGCGAGCTTCTTCCCGGCGAACGGCTTGACGAAGGCGGCGGCGCGGTCGGGTTGGATGTCGGCCAGCGTGACCTGTTGAACGGCGTCCTGCTGAAGCAGGTCGAAGGCGCAGGCGGACCCCTGCAGGCCCGCGCCGAGTACCAGCATGCGCATGACTGTGATGATCTCCCGACGGATGTGAGCGGCACCGGAAAAGCGCCGAAAGGTAGCCGGGCGGTGGGAACGCGGGAAGCGCGCGGAAGCCCAAGCGTTCCATTAGATTCGCCCGCCTGTGAAGCAGGCCGACCTCACCCGGCAGCGTCTCGTGCGCGCGGCCCTCGAGCTGTTCACCGCGCAGGGCTACCACCCGACCACGACGCCCGCGATCGCCCGCAAAGCCGGGATCGCCGAGGGCACGATCTATCGCCACTTCAAGGGGAAGCAGCAGCTCCTGAACGAGCTGTACCGCGGCGCGGCGCGCTGGGCCACGAAGCTGGTGCGCGAGGCGGACGGCGCGACGGCGCCGCCCCGCGAGAAGCTCGCCCGGCTCGGGAGCCTGCTCATGGACGGCGCGGTGCGCGAGCCGGCGGTGACGCGGCTGTTCTTCTTCCAGGATTACACGGCGCTGCTCGACGAGCCGTCGCGGGCGACGGCTCGCGAGTTCCGCGGCGCGCTCGAGAGCCTTCTCGCCCAGGGCAAGGGCGACGGGTCGGTCCGCTCGGGCGGCGTCGACGTGCTGGCGGCCGCCTGGCTCGGCGTGCTGCGCGTGGCGCTGGAGCGAGTCCTGGTCCGGGACTGGGGAGTGACGAGCGCCGGCGTGCAGGTGTGTCAGGAGTCCGCGTGGGAGGCGATCGCGGCCCGGAAGCCGATGGCGGACTGATACATTGAGATCGATGCCGTCACGACTCGTGTGGATCCCGAGCGTCCTCCTGGCAGCGGCTCCGCTGAGCGCTCAACAGCTGGGGCCCGTCGAGCGGGCCCGGGTGGCCGCCGCCCTGTGGTCGGAGTCGCGCTACAATGCGCCCGCGTGGGACCGGATCCGGGCGTCGGGAGACTCCGCCCTCACGGCCCTGCTGGGCACCGTGTCCGAGCGCCAGAGCGACCTCGTGTTCTTCCGCCGGTTGCGCCGCTTCGTCGCCCTGCTGGGGGACGGCCAGGCGGCCATTCTCCCGCCGGCATCGGTCGCCGCCCGCTGGGGCCGGCCCCCGGTGGTGCTCCGCGGTGTCGAACGCCGACCGTTTCTCGTGGACTATGAGGAGAACGACGAGCTGCGGGTGGCACGTCCGGAGCGCAACGCGGAGATCATCGCCGTTCAGGGGATTCCGGCCGAGCAGTGGATCCGGGACTCCGTGCTGCCGGAGATCGCCGGCGCCACCGGCCCCGCCCGATGGGAGCTCGCGGTGTCCCGCATGCTCGATGGCGAGAAGAACACCGCCCTCCACCTCCAGCTCCGGCTGCCCGGCGGTGAGGAGCGGGGCGCGAGCGTCACCCGCAGCGTCTCGCTCACCGAGCGCTGGCCGCTCGCCCCTCCCCCGCTCCAGGTCGACACGCTGCCGGACGGCGTCGTCTGGGTGCGGTTGTCGTCGTTCGCCGACCCTGAGGTCGCGCGCCGATTCGACCGGGCATTCCCCGACTTCACCCGCGTCCGCGGCGTGATTCTCGATCTCCGCGACCACGAAGGCACGGGGGGCGGCCGGGAGACGGGCTATCGCATCCTCGGCCGCCTCGTCGGGCGGGCGCTGGTCACGTCGCGCTGGCGCACGCCGCAATACCGTCCCGCCTACCGCGGCCAGGACATGCCCGATTCATCCGGGGCGTGGTTCACGTTGCCGCCCGACACCGTACCGCCCCGCACCGATCTTCCGGTGTTCACCGGGCCCGTGGCGATCCTCGCCTCGCCGCGGACCGGCGGCACTGCCGAGGACATTCTGGTCGCGTTCCGCGAAGCCGGGCGCGGACCGATCGTGGGCCGGTCCTCGGCCGGCAGTCCAGGGCAGGTCGGCGAGTTCCGCCTCTACAAGGACTGGCGCCTGCGGCTCACCGTGACGCGCGACGCCTTTCCGGACGGGACGGACATCCAGGGAGCGGGTGTGGCCCCGGAGGTCCCGGTGACGGAAAAGGTGTCCGACTTCCTGGCGGGGCGGGACGCGACGCTCGATTGGGCGCGCGACTACATCACCACCCGGGAAATTCCCGGCCCCTAGGCGAGCCGTCCCCGAGGCGCCCGCCTAGTTGCCGTAGGCCACGCGCCAGATCCGCCCGCCGGAGTCGTCGGAAATGAGCACCGACCCGTCCGGCATCGCCAGCACCGCCACCGGCCGGCCCCAGCGCGAGCCGTTGCCGACCTGCCACCCCGTCACGAAGTCCTCGATGGAGACCGGCTTCCCGTTCTGCACCTTCACGTGCACCACCTTCGCCCCGGTGGGCACGCTGCGGTTCCAGGAGCCGTGATAGGTGAGGAACGCGTCGCCCTGGTACCCGGGGAACTTGGAGTCGGTGTAGAACGTGATCCCCAACGGCGCCGAGTGGGCCTGAAAGGTGATCGCCGGCGGCTCGACGTTGGCGCAGGTCGCCGCCGGGTACTCGGGGTTCTTCTGCCCCGGCAGATAGCACTGGGGCCAACCGTAGAACTTGCCGTCCTTCAGGATGTTCAGGTGCTCGGGCGGCACGTCGTCGCCGAGGTTGTCGCGGTCGTTGTTGGTGGCCCAGAGCTCCCCGGTGGATGGGTTGAAGGCGAGTCCCACCGAGTTACGCAGTCCCGTGGCGAAGCGATGCTCCCCCGATCCGTCCGGATTGAAGCGCGTCACCGCCGCGCGGCGCGAATCGGTCTCGTCGCAGATGTTGCACGACGAGCCGACC
>Ga0326726_10004910_pt1 | contig 12182 bp, 12 predicted proteins | sample MHFenrmetagenome_2_FD_207603 | JGI IMG/M metagenome (GOLD analysis project Ga0326726, IMG submission 207603) | Lab enriched peat soil microbial communities from Michigan Hollow, Ithaca, NY, United States - MHF15MN | ecosystem: Environmental > Terrestrial > Soil > Wetlands > Peat | place: USA...
TCGAGATCGTCCACGCGCAGCGCGCTGCTCACTCCGCCGGGCATGCCGATGGGCACCTCGAAGTGCGCGGCGAACAGGCCGCCCGCGATGCCCAGACTCACGAGCGTCGTGAACAGCGCGGAGATCCCGATCCAGAGCCGGCGGTTCGCGCGCTCGAGCGCGCTGATTCGCGCGACCACCCACGCATCCACGTTCTCGATGTTGTTTTCCATGCGGGCATCGTAACCCGCGGCGACACCGCGAGGCGTCGGGTCAGAGATGCTCGGTGCGGTTCCACGAAAGCAGGCGCGGCGCCGGCTCGAGCACGAGCTCCGAGACCGCGCAGTTCGCGAGGTGGTACCGCTGCCACTGATTGGTGTCGCCGTCGAGGAGCGAGCCGAGCGTGAAGCCGAGCGCGGCGCCGTGACTCACGACGACCACTTGTTCTCCGCGGTGCGCGAGCGCGATGCGGCGCAAGGCGTCGCCCACGCGCGCGATGAGCTGGCGCGGCGACTCGCCGCCGGGCGGCGCGAACCCGGGGTCGCTCGCGATGCGCTCGAAGAAGCGGTGCACGCGCGCGAGGTCGGCGTATGACTCGCCCTCGAGCTCGCCGATGCCGTACTCCGCCAGGCCGGGCTCGATGCGCGGGTCGAGCCCGAGATGCTCGCCGATGCGCGCCGCCGTCGCGCGCGTGCGCGACAGCGGACTCGTGTACAGGGCGACCGGCTGCGGTCTGCGCTGCGAGAGATGCAGCGCCGTGCGCCCCGCCTGCTCGTGCCCCAGGTCCGTGAGCTCGCTGTCCGTCGAGCCGTGCCAGATGCGCGCCGCGTTCGCGGCGATCTCGCCGTGGCGCACCAACACCAGCGTGGCCGCGTTCGAGTCAGTCAAGTCAGAGCAACATCGCGAGCTGGCGCGATTGCGCGAGCAGCACGCCGCTGCGGGTCCAGATCTCGCCGTCTTCCTCGGCGAAGCCCGCGCGCAGGGTGCGCGAGCGAAACACGCCGAGATAGAAGTCCTCGGGCCGCGCATCCGCCGGGACCGGCGCGCGGAAGTGAATCGTCAGGTCGACGGTGGGCATGCCGCGGGGCGGCGCGCTCGCGAGCGCGCGGTGCTGTGCCACCGCCGGTGGCCAGGCGTCGCACAGGAGCGCGACGAACGGCGCATCCGCGGTGCGCGGCTCCGCGGGGCGCATCCAGCCGCCCGCGAGCGCGTGCGTGGCGCGGGCGAGGGACGGCTCTCCGAACGTGCGGCGTGAGTCGAGCTGTCCGCGCATCGGGACCGCTCGGTCGGGCGGAAACACGAGAGGCGGGAGTGACTCGGGCGGCGAGACCTCGGGCATGTGCAGGTCGGCGAACTCGGGCGAGGGACGCGGCTTCGCGAACGCGGCGAGCGCGAGCGCCACGAGCGCGCCGTCCTGCTCGAGGCGCGCGGACACCGCCGAGAGCGAGCGGCCCGCGCGCTCGATGCGCGTCGCGATCCGCACCGGGCCTTCCCGCGCCGGCGAGACGTAGTGCACGGTGAGCGAGCGCGGCGCGCGCTCGGCGTCGTCGACCGTCTCGATCAGCGCGCGTAGCAAGATCGCGGCGAGATAGCCGCCGTTGGGCCCGACGACGATCCACCAGGCGCGGTCGAGCTCGGCCTCGAAGGCGCCGTCCGGCAGACGGCGCACCGCGGTGTCGCGGTCGAAGCGGTGGGGACTCACGCGCGCGCGAACGCGGGCAGGACCTTCTCCGCGAAGAGTCGCGCCGGCACGCGCGTGTCCCTTCCGAAGAACTCGATCACGAGCAGGCTCGCGCCCAGCTTCCGGTGCCGCTCGATGCAGTCGATGACGCGCGCGGGCGTGCCCCAGATGCCGTGCTCCTCGAGCGCGCCGCCCATGTGCCCGCCGTAGATCTTCTTGGCCTTCTCGAGTGACTCGCGCGCGCGCGCCTCGTCGGGCTCGATCACGACCACGCACTGCTGCGACACGCGCAGCTCCGAGAAGTCGCGCCGCACGTCGTCGCAGCGCCGCTTCAGCGCCTCGACCTTCGCGCCGAGCTGCGCCTGGAACACGGCCAGGTTGTTCCAGATGTCCGCGTGCTGCGCGGCGATGCGCAGCAGGACCTTCTCGCCCGAGCCGCCGATCAAGAGCGGCGTGCGGCGCAGCGGCTTCGGCTCGCAGACCGCGTCCGACACGCGGAAGTGTCGGCCCTCGAAAGTGACTCGCTCGTCGCTGAACAGCCGCCGCAGGAGGATCGCCGTCTCCTCGAGCGCCTTCATGCGCTCGCCGAGCGGCGGGAACGCGCTGCCCGTGCCGCGGAACTCCGCTTCGAACCAACCCGCGCCCAGGCCGACGATCGCGCGCCCGCCCGAAATGTGGTCGAGCGTCGCGACTTGCTTGGCGAGGATCGCGGGATTGCGGAAGAACGGCGGAGTCACGAGCGCGCCGAGCTCCACGCGCGAAGTGATTGCGGCGACTGCCGCCAGCTCCGTGTAGGCCTCGAAGATCGGCAGGTTCGGAACCGGCACGCCGTACACGTGGTCGCATACCCAGGCGGAGTGGAAGCCGAGCTGGTCGAGCTCCTCCGCGACCGCGCGCGCCTCGGCCCAGCTGCGCTTGATTTGGGGCAGGGTGGCTCCGAACTGCATCGCGTTCCCCATCGCATCCTCCAGCGGCCGGCAGTGTACGGGTCGGGCGAGTCCGCGCTCAACCGAGCTCGGCCACGCGATTCCCGCCGCCGGCCTTTGCGGCGTACAGGCGCAGATCCGCCGCGCGCACGAGATCCGCGGCGCCGCGCCCGTCGTCGGGCGCGGTCGCGACGCCGGCGGAGACGGTGACTCCGCCCGCGCCGATGCGCAGCCCTTCGATCGAGGCGCGGATCTTCTCTGCGACGGCCAGCGCGCCGGCGCGCGCGGTCTCGGGCAGGACGAGCGCGAACTCGTCGCCGCCGTAGCGCGCCGCAGTGTCGCTCGCGCGCGAGCGCTCGCGGACCAGCGCCGCCGCGCGCGCGAGCGCCTCGTCGCCCGCGAGGTGACCGTGCCGATCGTTGAACGCCTTGAAGCCGTCCAGGTCGAGCATGACCACGGAGACCGCGCGCCCGTAGCGCTCGGCGCGCGCGGCCTCGTGCTCGAGCGCCACCCAGAGCCGGCCGTGATTCGCCAGGCCCGTGAGTGGATCGCGTTCGGCGCGCAGCAGCGCCGCTTCGTGCGCCGCCGCGCCCTCGAGCGCACGCGCGCCGGCCGCCGCCAGGGCAGTGACTGCGCGCCGCGAGTCACTTCGCGCGCGCACGCCCCGGAGCCGCAGCTCGCCCAGCGCGCGCCGTTTCGCGCGCAGGGCGACGACCCAGTCCGCGCGCGCGTCGCGGAGCTTTCCTGCGGTGCGGCCGCGCACCGCCGCAATCCGCTCCGCGCCGGCGGCGTCGCGCAGCACGACCTCGCCGGCGCGCGCCTGCGCGAGCCGGAGCGCGCCCGCCAGGAGGCGGCGACTCACTTCGCCCGTGTCGAGCGCGCCGACGAGCGCGCCCAGCGCCTCGGCGTAGCGCCGCTCGCGCGCGCGCTCGGGCCCCATCTAGGGCAGCGCCGCGGCGGCCGCGATCGCGAACCGGGGCGAGGCCGCGGCCTCGCAGCCGCCGGTCGCCGGATCGCGCGCCACGGCCAACACACGTCCGTGTTCCCAGGGTCCGGCGCGGCGCACCTGGTGACCGCGGCGCTCGAGCTCGCCGAGCACCTCGGCGGCGATGCGTGACTCCGCCGCCATCACGCCGGGCTGCGACGTGCGCGGGTAGAACGAGTCGGGCATGTGATGCGAGTGCACGGTCGGCGCGTCGATCGCGCTCTGCAGGTCGCGCGCGCCGAAGTCGACGACGTTCAGGAAGAACTGCAAGGTCCACTGGTCCTGTTGATCGCCGCCCGGCGTGCCGAACGCGACGAGGCGACCGTCGGCCAGGCGCGCGAGCGACGGCGACAGAGTGGTGCGCGGGCGCTTGCCCGGCGCGAGTGAGTTCGGGTGCGCCGGATCGAGCACGAACATCTGCGCGCGGGTGCCGACCGGGAAGCCGAGCGAGGGGATGATCGGCGACGAAGGGATCCAGCCGCCCGACGGCGTCGCGGCCACCGCGTTTCCTTCGCGATCGATCGCGTCCAAGTGAGTCGTGTCGCCGCGCCCGCGCGCCGCGGCCTGCGCCTGAGGCTCCTGCGGCGCCACGAGCGACTTCGCGATCCTCGGCCAACCCGCCGGCAGGCGCCCCAGCCCCGGGCGCAGCTCGTCCGAGGCGCGCCCGCGGTCGACGAGCGCACGTCGCTTTTCGGTGTAGGTGTCCGAGAGCAGCTCGGCGAGCGGCACGTCCGCGAAGCGCGGGTCGGCATAGCTCGCCTCGCGGTCGGCGAACGCGAGCTTCGCGCACTCGATCACCAGGTGCAGTGAGTCGGCGGAGTTCTGGCCCGACGCGCAAAGGTCGAAACCCTCCAGCAGCCGGAGCTGCTGCAGGAATACCGGCCCCTGACTCCACGGCCCGCACTTCCACACCTGTGAGTCCCGATAGCGCGCGGAGATGGGCTCCTCGACGGCGCCCTCGTAGCGGGCCAGGTCGTCGGCGCGCAGGAGACCCGCGTGCGCGCGGCCGCTCGCGTCGCGCACCGGCGTCGCGAGGAAGCGCTCGATCTCCTGCGCCGGGCGGCCGCGGTAGAACGAGTCGCGGGCCGCGCCGATCTTCGTCTCGCGCGAGCCCGAGGCGGCGCGCTCCGCAGCGCAGAGTGACTCGAGGAAGGCGCCGAGCGCGGGATTCGTCTGCACCTCGCCGACGCGGCGCAGCGGGAGATACACGGCCGCGCTGCTCGGCCACTCCGCGCGGAAGCGCGGCTCGAGAAACGACAGCACCGAGCGCAGGAACGGGTACATCGGATAGCCGCGCACGGCGAGCCCGCGCGCCGGCGCGAGCGCGTCTTCGAGTGAGCGCGTGCCGAAGCGCGCGAGCAGAAGACACCACGCGTCGAGCGCGGCGGGCACGGTCGCGGCCAGCAGACCGTCGCCGGGGATCAAGTCGAGGCCGAGCTCCGCGAAGCGCGCGCAGGTCGCGGCCGCAGGCGCGCTGCCCTGACCCGAAATCGCGTAGGTCCGCCCTTCGGCCGCGACGTACACCAAGATGGGCACCTCGCCCGCGGGCCCGTTCATCGTCGGCTCGAGCACCTGCAAGGCGAAGCCCATCGCGCACGCGGCGTCGGCCGCGTTGCCGCCGTCCGCGAGCATCTGTGCGCCGATCTGCGCCGCGAGATGGTGACCGGCGGAGACCGCGCCGCCGTAGCCCCGCAAGATCGGAGTCGGTCGCTCGTTCATGACCGCATTCTATCCGGCTGCCGCGCTTTCTCGACCGCGGTCGCTGTGCCAAGCTCGCGCCCCATGCCGCGCTCCATCGCGCTCGCCGCACTCACTGCGTTCGTGCTGATGCTCGGCCTCTCGGTTCTCTTCCCGGTCCTGCCGTTCCTGACTCGCGACCTCGGCATCCCCGACGCCTACGTCGGCTTGCTGCTCGCCGCGTTCCCCGCGGCATCCTTCGTCGCGAGCCCGCTCTGGGGTCGTTTCTCGTCGCGCCGCGGCCGCCGCCCGGCGATCGTGATCGGCCTCGTCGGCTACGCGGTCGGGTTCGGACTGTTTGGACTCGGGCGCAACTTCGGCGAGCTCCTGGCCGCGCGCCTCCTGGGTGGACTGATCTCGGCGGCCGCGCTGCCCGCGCTCTTCGCGTACGTCGCGGACGAGACGAGCGTCGAGAAGCGCAGCACTGCGATGGGCTATCTCGGCGCGGGCATCGGGCTCGGCGTGACGTTCGGGCCGCTGCTCGGCTTGCTCACGTGGTCGTGGTTCGGGCTGCGCGCGCCGTACTTCGTGTCTGCGGCGATCGGGCTCGTGAACGCGCTCGCCGTCGCGCGCGGCCTGCCCGAGAGCACGTCGCCCGAAGTCCGGGCCCAGGCTCCGCGAGTCTCGTTCCGCTCGGTCGCGCTGCCGCTCGCGCCTTTTCTCGCCTGCGGGTTCCTGACTCAGACCGCGCGCATCGCCGTCGACTCGACGGTCGGATTCTTCGCGCAGGACTTGCTCGGGGCGACACCGCGCGGTGTCGGCATGCTGCTCTTCGCGATGGGCCTCGCGGGCGCGCTCGTGCAGGGCGGGATGGTGCGCGCGCTGGCGGGTCGTGTCTCCGACGAGACACTCTTCGGCGCGGGCTGCGCCCTGATGGGCGCGGGCCTCGCCAGCTTCGGCTTCGCTTCCGGCTGGACTTCGGCCACGCTCTCGGGGCTCGGCGTTGCGAGCGGCTTCTCGCTGCTCTCGCCGACGCTGAACGCGCTCTTGTCGCGCGCCGCCGAGTCGGCGCAGGGGGAGGCTCAGGGTCTGAACGGCAGCGCGACCGCGCTCTCGCGCGTCGTCGCCCCGCTCTTGTTCACCAGCGGACTCTGGCCGCGCGCCGGGGCGCTCGGCACTTACGGCGTCGCGGCGGCGCTGTGTCTCGTTGCGCTGGCGGTCGCGTTCGCGCGCTTCAGAAGCCCGGCGGCGGCGTGAATCCGCCCGAGAGCTCCGCGAGCCGGCGCGCGAAGTCGAGCGTGGTCCGGTCCTCGAGGTGCGAGCCGACGATCTGAATGCCGACGGGCAAGCCGTCGGACGTGCGGCCGACGGGCACGACGCTCGCGGGCAGCTTGCACATCGTCGCGGGCGCGATCCAGGTGAGTAAGTCGGTGTACGGGATCGACTTGCCGTTCACGGTGACCGTGCGCAGCGGCATCGGCGGCTCGTGCATGTGCGGGATCGCAGGGAGCTGATTCACCGGCAGAAGCAGCAAGTCGATCTCGCGGAAGAGCGCGTGGAGCCGCAGGCGCAATTGCTCGCGGACTTCGTGCGCGATCAGCCAGTCCGCGTGACTCGCGCTGAACGCACGCGCGGTGGCCACGGCCGGGCTCGGATCGTCGGGCTTCGCGGCGTCGGCGACGGCCTTGAACCCCGCGCGCGCCGCCGGCGGCATGGCGACCGCCATCAGCGACATGAGCAGCGTGTCGTACGCGCGCCGAGCGGAGCCGAGGTCGAAGGGCGGCTTCTCGTAGACGCGCACGCTCACTCCGGCGCGGCGGAGTTTCTCGACCGTCGCTTCGAGCAGCGTTCGCACGGAAGCGTCGACCGGATACGCGTCGTCGTGGAAGCACGCGGCGACGCTGTAGTCCGTCAGCCGAGTGTGTCGCGCCGGCGGCAGATCGAGCCGCCAGCCGACCGCGTCGAGCTCGCCCGGCCCGGCGAGCACGTCGAACGCGAGTGACAGGTCCTCGACCGTGCGCGCGAGCGGGCCGCACACGTTGAGATCGGGCGCGTTGATGATGCCCGGCGGTGGCGGAATGTGACCGCGCTGCGGAACGATTCCCCAGGTGGGCTTGTGACCGCAGACTCCGGACCAGTGAGCCGGCACGCGGATCGATCCGCCGATGTCACTGCCGAGCTCGAGTGGGGTCTCTCCGGTCGCGACGGCCGCGGCCGCGCCGCCCGACGAGCCGCCCGGAACGCGCGCCGCGTTCCACGGGTTGTTCGTCGTGCCGTAGATCTCGTTGTAACTCTGCCAGTCACCCGCCATGTAGGGCACGTTCGTCTTGCCGAACACGATTGCGCCCGCGCGGCGCAGGCGCGCGACCGCGTCGGCGTCGCGCTGTGGAACGTGACTCGCGAGCTCCGGCGCGCCGGCCGTCGTGCGCAGACCCGCGGTCTCGAACGTGTCCTTGATGGTCATCGGCAGACCGTGCAGCGGTCCGCGCGCGCGACCGCGCGCGAGCTCTTCGTCGGCGCTTGCGGCGTCCGCGCGCGCGCGCTCCTCGTCGAGTACGACCACGGCGTTCAGCGCCTTGCCATGCTTCGCGACGCGCGCGAGCAAGACGTCGAGCAGCTCGCGGCTCGAGAGCTCGCGGCGCCGCAGCAGGCTCACGAGGTCGGTCGCGCTGCGGAAGGCCAGTTCGCTCATCGCTGCTCTCCTCTGGATCGCTCGACGGGCGCATCGTACCATGCGCCCCGCGGAGGAACTTTGAGCGACTCGGAGGCGGTCACTCGCGGGATTCGCGTGAACGTGCAGGCGCGCTACGTCGCCGAGCGCTCACGCCCGATGATGAACGAGTTCTTCTTCGCGTACACGATCCGCATCGCGAACGAAGGGCGTGAGACGGTGCAGCTCGTCTCGCGCGCGTGGCTCATCACCGACGCGGAGGGACACACCGAAGAGGTGCGCGGTCCAGGCGTGGTGGGCGAACAGCCGGTGCTCGCGCCCGGTGAAGCGTTCGAATACACGTCTGCGTGTCCCCTGACGACGCCGTTCGGCTCCATGCGCGGCACGTACCAGATGGTCACCGAGGGCGGCGAGCGTTTCGAGGCGGAGATCGCCCGCTTCCAGCTCGCCGAGCCGTACTCGATCCACTAGGGCGAGGCGTGAAGCTCGAGCGCGCGGCGATCGAGCGGATCCTGGCGACCTGGCCCGTGGCTCGGCTCGCGACTCTGGGCGAAGACGGTCGCCCCGAGCTCGTGCCGATCGTGTTCGCGGAGAGCGGCGGCGCGCTGTGGTCGCCGATCGATGGCAAGGCGAAGCGCGGCGTGGAGCTCGCGCGCGTTCGCAACCTGCGTCGCGACACCAGAGTGTGTCTCCTGCTCGATCACTACGACGCCGACTGGGCCAAGCTCTGGTGGCTCCGGCTCGACGGCCGGGCCGAAGTCACGAGCGCGGACTCGGCGGAGGCGCGCGCCGGCGCGGACGCGCTGCGCGCGAAGTATCCCGCCTACGCGAGCGGAGTGACTCCGCTCTTCACGGGCGAGCCGACACTGATTCGGATCACGGTCGAGAAGCGCTTCGGCTGGCGCGCCTAGGCGCGGGAGCTCACGGCGCCGCGCAGACGGCCTGGCAGGCGGCGCTCCACGCTTCGCAATCGGCGAAGGCGCCCCCGCGCTCCAGCGCGATGCCTTCCTTGATGCCGCGAAGCGTGGCGGCAGTGCTGAGCTTGCAAGCTTTCACGGTGACGGGATCCGAGCCCTCGGCGCAGTTCCGCAGCGCGAACTGCGCAGCGGTGCCGAAGAAGCTCACGTAACAGGCCGCGATCTTGCGCACGAATGCCTTGCAGTCCGACTCCGTTTTCTTGCACAGCGTGGCGCAGTGAGGCGACAGCACGAACGCATCGACGGTCGCGAGCGACCCCGCGACGTCGCCAGCGCCGCAGATCGTCGAGTCAGCGAACGGACTGTCGAACGTCCCCGCGCGACCCGAAGTCGTGAGCAGAAGCGACGACGCGAACACGAGCGACAGCCAGCGCAGAGAAATCATCTCCACCCCCCTTGGCGGCAACACATAACTGAGTCGCGGGGGTGGCGCAAAGCGCGCGCGCGATCGGCGCACTCAGTCGCTCACGGGCAGGCGACCTGACAGTCGACGCCCCACACCTCGCACTGCAGGAGCTGGGTGTCGCGCTGGCCCTTCAGGACGTCCTCGATGTCCGCGAGGTCTTGCTTGATGCCGACCTTGCAGCTCGCGACGAGCTCGGGCGTCGCCTCCTCCTTGCAGCTCTCGACGAAGAACGCGGTGGCGGTGACGAAGTGCTGGATTTTACAAGCCACGATCCGGTTCACGAACTTCTTGCAGGCGCCCGCGGCCTTCTTGCACAGCGCGTCGCAGCGAGTGGCGTTCACGAGCGAGTTGGGGTCCGCCATGTGAGCCGCGACGGTCTCGTCGCCGCAGACGGACACGTCGCTGAACGGCGGGAAGAACGTCCCGGCGCGCGCCGGACCCGCGACCCAGAGCGACGACACGACCAAGAGCGACACGAACGCGAGTGACTTCAAATCCGATCCTCCCGGTTGTGGACCTATCGGAGCGCCCCGCTCGCGACAAAAGCCGCGCGGCCGATCTGCTAGCCTTGGCGCGAAGGAGTCGCGTGTGAGCGAACGCGAAGTGCGCACGTTCTGTCGGGTCTGCGAGCCGGCGTGCGGTCTGGTGGCGACGGTGCGCGACGGGCGGCTCGAGAAGCTCTTGCCCGATCGCGAGCACCCAGTCACACGCGGCTTCGCATGCAACAAGGGACTGGCGGGGGTCGAGATACACCGAGATCCGGACCGCCTCGACTTCCCGCTGCGCCGCGGAGTGAGTGGGCCCGCGGAGCGCGTGTCTTGGGACGCCGCGATCGACGGCGTGTCTCAGGCGCTGCGCGCGATCACCGAGCGCCACGGCGCGAACGCGGTCGCGATGTACATCGGCAACCCGACCGCGTTCAACACGCTCGCCGGTCCCGCGATGGGCGCGTTCAGCGCGCAGCTCGGCACCAAGCGCATGTTCTCGTCGGGTACGCAGGACTGCGCGAACAAGTTCGCCGGCAGCGAAGCGGTGTTCGGCTCGAGCACGATTCACCCGATCCCGGACCTCGCGCACACCGACTTCCTGCTCGCATTCGGCGCTAACCCCCGCGTCTCGCACGGCAGCTTCATCTCGATCGCGGATCCGATGAAGGCCCTGAAGGACGCGCGCAAGCGCGGCGCGAAGCTCTACTTCGTGAACCCGCGCGCGATCGAGTCGGCGGAGCCGGGCGAGGAGGTCCTGATCCGACCCGACACCGATCTGTATCTGATGGCCGCGCTCCTGCACGAGCTCGACCGGAACGGCGCGCTCGACCGCGCCGCGCTCGCCGCGCACGGCGCGCACGTCTCGGAGCTCCTCGCGTTCTGCGCGCGCTACCCGGCGGAGCGCGCGGAGAAAGTGACCGGCGTTCCGGCCGACACCATTCGGCGTATGGCCCGTGAGCTGGCCGCGGCGCGCGGCGCCTCGGTCCACATGTCGACGGGCGTGAACATGGGCCGGCAGGGCACGCTCGCGTACTGGCTCCTGCACATGCTCTCGTTCGCGACCGGCAACCTCGATCGGCGCGGCGGCAACATCCTCTCCGTCGGCTTCTATCCCGCGGCGAAGGCCGGGCGCCGCGAGTTCGACAAGAGCTTCGCGGACACCGAGTTCGGTCGGCTGCGCAAAGGCAGCCTGCCGGGGAACCTGCTCGCCGATGCGATCCTCGCCGAGAAGAATCCGGTGCGCGCGCTGATCGTCGTCGCGGGCAACCCGCTGCTCTCGATCGGCGGCGAGTCACGCATGCGCGAGGCGCTCGGCAAGCTCGACTTACTGGTGTGCATCGATCTGTACAAGAACGCGACCGGCGAGTACGCGCACTGGCTCTTGCCCTCGACCGACATGTTCGAGCGCGCCGACATCAACATCACCGGGCTCGGACTGCAACACGAGCCGTGGATCCAGTGGAGCGACGCCGTCGTCGCGCCCCGCGCCCAGCGGCGCGAGGAGTGGTGGATCTTCGCTCGCCTCGCGCAGGCGCTCGGCTTGAAGAGCCCGCTCGACGCCGGTCCGGCGCCCGACCTTTGGGGCCGGATCGACCACATGCTGCACGCGCGCGGCCACTCACTCGACGAGCTGCGCGCGAGCGGAACGCTGGTCTTCGAGCCGCTCACTCCGGGGAAGTTCTTCGCCGAGCAGCTGCAGACCGGCGACGGCAAAGTCGACTGCTGCCCGCCCGCGTTCGCCGACGCGCTCGCGCGCGCCGAGCGCATCTTCGTCGAGCTCGAGGGCGAGGGGCTCGAGCGACTGAAGCTCATCACGCGCCGCGATCCGTACATGCACAACAGCTGGTACGCGAACGTGCCTGCCATGAAGCGCGGCGATCGCGACCGCAACCGGCTCTACGTCCACCCCGACGACGCGCGCGCGCGCGGCCTCGTCGACGGTGAGAAGGCGCGCGTCTGGAACGAGCACGGCGAGCTCGCGCTCGAGCTCGCATACGACGCGGGCCTCATGCGCGGCGTCGTCGCGCTGACTCACGGCTGGGGCAATCGCGGCAGCACCGGCATGCGCGTCGCCGCGCGCACGCCGGGCGTGAACGCGAACGCGCTGCTCCCGATCGGCGCCGGCAGCTTCGAGCCGCTCTCGAGCCAGGCGTTCATGACCGGCATCGCCGTCGAGATCGCGGCGCTCTAGCGCATACGCAACTTTGTGTTGCGCCCCTCGTCACACCTCTTGTCACGGCTCGTGACGTAACTACTCGTGTGCAAACACCGCAACACTGGAGGGACATCATGTCTCATGGATATTTCGGCCACACTCGCCCGCTCCTCGCATTCGCACTCGTCTGCGGAGCGACTCTTTCACTTGCGTACGCCGTGCGCGCGGGAGTCGTTC
>Ga0326726_10004911_pt1 | contig 12175 bp, 9 predicted proteins | sample MHFenrmetagenome_2_FD_207603 | JGI IMG/M metagenome (GOLD analysis project Ga0326726, IMG submission 207603) | Lab enriched peat soil microbial communities from Michigan Hollow, Ithaca, NY, United States - MHF15MN | ecosystem: Environmental > Terrestrial > Soil > Wetlands > Peat | place: USA...
AGATACTTCCACCCCGCGCTGACCCGATTTACAACAAACCTAATTTCCACGGGTTCAAAAAATCGGATTAAATAAAGAAATCCAATATATGCTATCATGAGAACCATTTTAATAACGATGTTTGCAAACAAAAACTCAGTAGACACAAATGAGCTTATCCAGTAGAACAATAGAGCACTTGATACCAGTTTTGCAATTCGAATAAAATCATAATGAAGCCGAAGATATCGCTGGGAAATCACAAACGCCACCACTGGACAAATAAAAAAGGATATAGCCGTCACCATTCCCGCTCCGAGAGCCCCATACCTAGGAATCAAAATAAGATTCAGGCCAACATTAACAGCCACAGCAATTGCATTAATTATAGGATACCAAAATGTTCTGTCCTTGACGTAAAACCCTATATCAACAACATAATACAAAGTGTAGAATGCATAACCGATAATCACAAAGGGCACCACCCGGTAAGCAGACCAAAATTCTGGTGCTGCAATTAACATCAGGATCTCCTTAACAATTACTGATAATCCTAGCCCCACAACTACCAAAAGAAAACTCAGGTAAATGAATATTCGCGAAAACATTTCATTCCCATTTGTTCTACTCACGTAGATTTCAACCCTTTTCGGGCCCCATATATTACTGAATGGACCTCCTATGAACTCACCCACCAGCATTCCGAATTTGTAACCAAGCGCATAAATACCCACTTCGCTGAGATTTGTCATACGAGCGAGCAAGAATCTGTCGCCCATATTCAGAACAAAAATCAGAAGACTTGCGGGAATAAATGGCAAACCAAATTTAAACAGCTTTTTTAATTTCAGAACATCAAAACCAAATTTTACCTTCCAAAATGTGTACCCAACCAGAAGAATGCTCACTATGCCATGCGAAATTATCATGCTATAAAGAACGCCAATAACGCCCTGCTTCAGGTAAACGATGAAGTAAATATTCAGGGTAAGTCCAAGGACGAGTTGCGTGAGAGACATAAGAATAAAATACATCGACTTATTTAGTATTCTTAAATAGGTATAAGGAACTTGCTCACACAACTCAAATGCCAATGTTATAGAGATCAGCCCAAAATATTGACTATATTCACTATTTCCAACAGCTATGCGAGATATAAATTCACTATTTTGTGAAAGTAAATAGGCGGCAACTGCAGCTATGATTACTACTGATATCTGGACGGTACTTACCAAACTATTTTCGTCCTTACTGTTCTTGTACTCGTAATAATACCTTGTCATTGCTCCAGCTAGCCTCAGGGAAAAAACAATCGATAGTAACATTGAGACCAGAGTAACTATCTCTAAGACCCCATAATCTGCTGTGGTAAGAAACCGCGTATATATTGGCAACATTAAAAAACTCACCATCCTGGTTAACATGTTCCCCAGCAAATATAGAGAACCATGCTTAATAACATTTTTTAGATCTTCGATCATAAGGTTCTAAAACAACAGCAGATTTGCAATCTTTGTCAATAATTAATGTTATGTGAGAGATTTCGAAAGCAGGTAGTGTTCCAATCTCCAGATGAATGGCTTCGTCTTATACCTTCTTATGATTCTCAAATATCTACTCATGCGAGTACTCCGTTTGAAACTCTTTTCAAGGGCTCGCGCCACATCACGATTTCCTGTGCGATTGGCAAGAGTCTGGACCTCACGGAGAAGGGTACGATCATTGTCATCCTCTGAGTAGATTCTCTGAATTTTACTTATTTCCAAGTTTGCTTCACTGAACGTAGAACACCGATTAAGGGCACCGAGAAGCATCAAGGTGATCATCGTGCGGTAGCACTTATTACAAGCCTGACAGTTCTTATCTGACTGGGATGCCCAGCATACCCGGAGTGAACGCATTGCAATATCAGATTTTGACACCAGTTCTGTCTTTTCCACTCGATCGAATCCAGCTCCGTCATGAATAATTTTCGTAGAATTCGTAGATAAGAGGGGGTCGGTAAGAGGATGGGATCCGTTGGGCATTAGGTTATCATATGGCTGAGTTGAAGGGATCAATACTTGGCTATATTTCTTCTCTAAAAATAGCCCTATGCTAGCCAGGGCAGGTCCGTGAGAAAGCCGTCCATAACCACTACTCCACCAGCGAGTGTCCCGGATATTGGTAGCTACATCCACTAGTTCCCTACCCAGGTCCAAGGCCGCCTTTTGCATAACATCGCGCATCCTGTTAAATGCTTCTCGGTTAGAAAGCGGGATATCGAATCCCCACACGCTGAGCAGGTCATCAATGTTAACTCGACCCGGCCAGTCAAATTGATTACTGTGTCTCAGTGCTGTAAAGAATGAATCAACGCCACCCGAGAAAAACGAAGCAGCCTTTCCAAGGGTTCGCGGTTTTGTATCGTCAGCCAACTCTGCTTCGATAGGGATAATTTTCAAGTCAGGATACCATCGCTTCCATATCGCCATTAACTCGTGAGCGCTTTCAAAAAGTAAGCGATCTACTGGCTTGTAAATTCGAAGAGGTTCACCAAGAGTCACTGCCAAAGGAATCAAGCAAGCAAGCCATGGATTACCTGTGTCACTCAAATAATTTGCTGATTTTGCTGGGACATCAAACCACCACCATTCCCGTTGGAAGTCCCTATTGTCGTAACTAATCTCACCACTTAGCCGAACACGGTTCTTGCCAAGCGGTGATTCCTGGATGCCGATTGTTCTCAAATTCATATCTTTTGCCTCAACGTCAGGATATCAAACCCAAGCCTTCCTCATGCAATCCCGTGGTGGCAACTAAAACTTTCTTCGAAAATACGATTATATTGATTTTCCAATGCTAGCTTGTAAGACGAAACCTTGTTTCTAATTTGGGTTGTCAAAATCTCGTGGTAGGACTGAAGCATATAAACTCGGTCTTTCAGAACATCTAAACTGAAATTGTTTATATCAAGACAATAATCTGAATGTCCCATATCAGCCATAAGCATATCTATTTTTTCATGATAAGAGAGCGCAATAACAGGCTTATACAACAGATGAGACAGTATGACACCATGAAGCCGGGAAGCGACGACGAAATAACACATGCCAAGCGCGTTAACCAAATCTTTAACAGAATTAACAGGTGGCTCAATAATGTGCTGCCATCGAATCGCGGTCTCCATATTTTCCATTGCCCTTTTGACATCCTGAATTACAGGTGCATCCATGATAAGTTGACTGCAGAAAAAGGATACGATATATTGCCGTTGGATTAGCCATAAAGTAAGTGCAGCTATCTTCTTGACATAAGATTCGTAGAACTCTTTATCATTTTCCGGCCAACACCGATGGTCAAGGTAAGCCATAGGGCTTATCCCTACAATATGATGCTCTCCCCTTACTTCGCATGTATCACGTCGATTCACAGTTAAACTGTAGGCTATATCGGGAAATACAAAATCTTCGCCTTTTACTCCTATTGCTTGAATTAACTTCCTGGAACTCTCATCGCGATATGATCGATAATTTGAGAAGTTTAGTGCGAATTTAATAAAAAATCTGCTTAGTCGAAATTTAATTGGCCCGGCTCCAACGCTAATAAAGAGTAGCTTTGTCCCAGAGGCTTTCCCGATAATCGCCCACTTGAGAAGGATAAATGGACTTCCCCAGGGTCCTCCCCACGAATCATCAAGTTGGCCCCCCCCCGAAATAATCATTAAGTCAAGCGAGGATGACTCTCGGTAGCTATTTACGATGAAACCCAACTCTCCAGCGACTAAAAAAAGCCGCCGAACGATTCCCAAAACGGGTTTAAGAAGGAAGTGAAGAAGTGGGTCATGCTTTACTAAAGCTTTAATTTTGTTTAGCTTGGAAGCTGGGAGGGGAGTGGTTCTTCCATTATGAGCGTTTTCAATAGCACCAGATGCTCTATGTCTCTTACACGCACTGTTTAATGGAAACGCACGGACTCGATGCCGTTTCTGGGTGTCCTCGGGATTTGGCGAAAAACAGAAAATCTCTGCGTCAGGACAATGTTCTCTGATATTTGATATGACGCTTTGTAAAGTGGCATCGTCCCCCATGTTTTTGTTGCCATAATGACCTAAGAGGCCGATTCTTTTTATCTTAGTAGGTGAAGGCATTTCGTTTAGCAAAACCTTTTTTTTCACGCATTATCTATATCAGTGTGTGTAAAACGGTAGCAAACCGAACAATTCAATATAAAATCGCCTCCACCAATCTTCAAACGTATCAAATTAATAGATTGGGATTCTAGTTCGTTATCCGGAGATTGGCTGGAGGTGAAGGGGTGTGTTGTCAATAGTTCCTATTCCTGGAGCCAGGGAGTTGAGAGTAGCACTGTTCAGAACCAAGACCAAGTCTCTACTGTCACTCGGTGTAAAATCTCTGGTTCCGTTTGCCGGATATGTTCCGATTCGCGAGCCCAAACAATTTATTATCACTTATGGAACCAATATTCCTTAATCCAAGAAGTTTAACAACTGAGGAGGTTAGGATACAAGCTTCCGCGTATGAAATGAACGTAAGTTTTTCAGAAATTATGCAAATTTTTCTAATGAATTACAGAATTGTCACAACAAATCTTTTTGGAGAATCTTGTTGTGTTTTCATTCATCACGAAATAATTTAATTCACTCAGCTTCAAAAAATCCTTTGTTTAATTTAATAGGAGTGTGCGTTTTCATAAACCATTTGGTCCAAGTTGCTAACTCCTCCACCAGTGATATCCTTCTCCAGCTGAACCATTTCATCATGTGCGATAGGCATCTAATCTTTTCACCCCCTGGCATCCGGACGCGTCCTATTGCACGCAAATATTCGAAAAAGTGTCTCCAAGTTCTGAGTACAGGTTTTAATTTTCTACTCGGGTCATAATGCAAGGCCAACTCGGTAAGGGTAGGATTGGCTTGCGCAGAACCTTTCGGATGTATTCTTCTGTAGAATAAGTACTCTGGAATTTCGTAGAACTGACCGTGGAGAGCCAACTCCGCCAATAGAGGGATATCGCTTGCTACATAATTACCGTGTACAGGCGTTAAGGCCAAAACACGGGACCGCATCAAACCATAGAGGACATTACACAACTCCAATTTTTCGACAATTTCACAGAATCGAGCAGAAGGTTTAGCTGAGTTTAACGCAAATTTATCCCTATAAAGATTAATGCGTTGGCCATTTCCGTCAATGAGGACCGTCCGTGAATAACACAAAACAACGGAAGGCTGGGTTTCGAGGATTTTCAAACAACGCTCTACGTATTCTTTTGCGAATAAATCGTCATAGCAAGCCCACATGAAGAAATCACCTCTTGCGAGCTCAAAAACGCGCCTGAAGTTCCAAGCAGCTCCCTTATTAACATTAGCGCGAAAGTAGCGGATTCGGTTATCTCTGGCTGCGTATTCACGGCAGATCCTTTCAGTGCCATCTGTTGAAGCATTATCCGATATCACAATCTCAAATTGAGTGAACGTTTGTTCCAAACACGAGTTTATTGCAATGGCGAGATAATCTTCCCCGTTAAATACAGGAATTCCTATGCTGACCCGGGGTTTAGTATGTTTCATATCGACCACTATCGGTCTCATATCGCCTTGGAAATAGAGCTTGCCAATGATCGATCGGACGACGGAATCATGTGCTACCCAGCAATCTTCCACCGCGTATAGTTCCGCTGTAATTTATGTAATTAGGCGACCAAATAGCTGGGCCAAGTTTCTTCTAAGATCAACCAATATCTTAAATAGCCTTCCAGTCCTTAATGTCCCGACATGAGCGTAGTTATTGCGTACATTTGGAGTCTTGTGTGCCAACAATCAACAGTGTTTCCGAGCGACTTTCCTAACCCTATTCGCTCTTTTACTCTGTCGAGATAGAAGCAAGGAAACACCCGAACTTAACAATGCGTTGATTTTTGTTGAATCTACATAGCGCAAAATTCTAAGATTTCCATCCGGAAGGATTGTTACAGCGTAAAATTTCACAAATTACTCTTCAATATTCTATCATAATCAATTAAATTGCCAGAAAACTGGTTTTACCGGTCTTCCTAATAAATATTTTTCGATCCTTTCACTATTTTTATTTGCTCTTTTCACCTTTTTATATGCTTTTCCACAAGACCAAGCTTTAGCAAAAATTCCCTTCCTATCAAGATTATGATTTCTAATGAGGTGAAACAGTGACAGTTCGTTCTCCCGTAACCCTTTCTCCCCCGCTACCTGGAGGCTCATTCCCTCTTGTAATTCGATCGTGGTTAATCTTATCGACTACGAATGAATTTTCATGCACATTCCCACTCACGAATCGGGTACGATCGCCATCGATCTTTACCAAGCCTTCTTCTTCACCACATTTGACATAAATAAGATCTCGGTCATCCGCTCGCGCCTGGAATATGCATGGAGGGGCAATAGGGTTAGGCTCAAGAAAATTCCCATGATAAATCGACCGACTATATCTATCCGAAACTATCGATTTGATCGATGCAAACAGGTCAGCCTGCTGGAAATCGCCCTTTATCACTTTCGGTAGGTCTGAGGATTTCCAAACGATTACCATCGGAATCCTCGCTTGCGCACGTAAACCGAAAGTATCCCATTCCTTTTTTGAGATAGGATCCAAGCTCCGATGGTCCCCCGTGATGATCAAAATACCGTTCCTAAAGAATCCCATGTCTTCTAATGCAGAACAGAAATAGTTGATTTGTTCGTCGGTGTATCGGAATACATTTTCAGCGGAATCCTCCCCCCCAACCGTCGGTGAGAAATATGGAAAGTGACTCCACAAAGTTTCTACACAGATAAAGCAAGGTTTGTCTTGCGGCATTTTTTTTATCTCTTTCAACACTAATTTGTACAGCACCCCGTCAAGCACAGATTTAAAGCCTCCCCGCCGTTCGCCCTCGTATTCAGGAGCTTCGCCACCTTTAATTGTTTCAAATCCAATGCCTTTTAACCACTCATTTTGACCAACAAATGAGAGGTCTCCACTACAGAAGAAATAGGAATGATACTCAAATTTTCTCAAGTAGTTTGGCAAGGTATCAGTCAGCTCAAAATCTTTGAAAAATACTCCTCCCCAGCGTCCGTACTTTGCACGTTCACCGGCAATGGGAAATGCTCCAGTCAAGAGGGATACCAATCCCCCGACAGTTGTCCATCCATTAGCAAAAAAATTTGGAATGGTTATGTTTTGTTTTGCCAGATGGTCCAGGTTAGGAGTGAAATCGTTTATACCTGAAAAGTAAAGGGAATGATGACTTGAAAGACTTTCGATTATGAGCAAGAGGATATTAGGACGAATGTTCCTTCCGCGTTCATTAATCTGCTTTTCGTGGAAAGATGACAAAACCCTGTTCCGGAATTCAGAGCTGTATTTCTTGCGATTCAGGTAGTTCTTGTTCCTCTCGAAGATGTTTTCATAAAGGAGCTTGTCTTGGTATGAATATGTGTACAATCGAGTCGGCATCAGGTAGATGCCAATAAAAATAAAAGCGACAATTAGCAAAGTGGCGTGCCACCGTATCTTTTTTGAGGCTCTGGCAATTAAGAATCGACTGGCAAAAAAGATAGATGAAAAGATGATGATGAAAAAAATCGATATCTTCCAGATAGGCTTTTTCAATAGGATTTTACCAGCTGCGGCAAGTTCCGAAAGGACCGCTTCGGTTTCTCTGCTGTAATGAACTACATCTTCGGCATAGAACCGTGTGTTGAAGAACTTGTATATTATCGCATCAACAATATATATGGTTGCTACGGATAAGATAAGAAATCGGACGGCAATAACAAAAAATCTCTGGATGTGTCGAATAGAAGCCTGGGAGAGTTTCACTTGATCAATAAGGCATGATACTACGAAAAGTAAAAGGATTCCTCCGAAAATAGCAGAATCGTGTTGAAAAACGGCTAGAAAGAGAGGAGCAGTCGCATCAGCTGCCATTAATTGCCCTTTGATAATGAAAGACAGCAACATCATGAACCCGAAGAATACACTGCTTATCGATATCCGCGTACTTAAGTAACATTTCAGAATACCGCATTTGTTCCAGAATTTTTTCTGAGTAATCAGATCAGCAGTGTTTCCCTTATGGTTCATCCCTACCTTACTTCTTATGTGTCATAGTACCTGATCAGATTGGACCAGTTTCATGCCCTACCAACCCTTTGTCCAACCGAAAGTCTTTCCCCTTCCTGCCACAGGTGCTCGAAAATATTCATCTTTTTATAAATCTCAATTATTTTCAAAACGGTGGCCAACCATCCTATTGGCTGCTTTGGTTCCGAGCTACCATCGAGAGGTCTACTCCAGGATGAGGTTCCGTCCCACGCACAGCCCGCCAAAAGCGAGCAGACACAGCGCTGAGGATCGGTGACTCCTTCGGCAGGACGAATTCGTCGATCCGCCGCACCGGGACGATCTCAGCCAGTGTCCCTGCCAGCCTTATCTCGTCAGCAAGGTACAGCTCAGTGCGGTCGACCGGCCTCTCGACGAACTCGATTCCGAGCGACCTGCAGATGTCTGCTACGATTTCGACTGTAATACTCTCGAGTCTGCCTTCGGACGGCGGGGGAGTCACTACTTTACCATCTCGCACCATGAGCACGCATGCCCCGGTCGCCTCTGCCACACGACCCCATTGGTTAAGTAAAATCATTTCGGAGCATCCGCGCCCGCGCCCCTCGATCCGCGCAAGTCGTGCTACTTGATAGTTTGGACTCGTTTTTATCCGCGGTGGAAGCGTGACGTCTGTAGCTCGCTGCCAGGTGCTTACACCAACGTCAATTGGAGCCGGCGGTACTTTATCTTGATGGTAGGCAGTCAACACGAGATCTGCCACGGTGCCTTCCCCCCAATTCCCCTCGACAACATACAGGGTGGCCCGGATCCACATATCCCGGCTTTCCTGATATAGCGAGCGGATAAGGCCATGGCAAGCCTGTTCAAACTCGTCGTAGTCAACTGGGCAGGGAATATGAAGTAGTCGTGCCGAGCGTTGCAGGCGGGCAAAGTGCCTCGGCATAGCCACGATACCAAAGGTAGTATTGTCCTCTTGCCAATATCCCTTAAGCCCCTCAAAAACATTTAGACCCCGCGTAACCGCTTCGGTAGAGATATGAAGAACAGCTTCATCCCACGAACGAATCTTCCCACCCATATAAACCCATTTTGGCTTTTGCAGTTGCACCATGATCGTCCTCCCCCTATTGGTTTCAATCGTTTTTCTTAAAAGCTTTGTAAATCCGAATTGTCTAAGTCCCTGGGGGCATAATTTTTTTCAAAACTCGTCCCGAAGGACCAAATTTCTGAACAAATTCTCTCTCCTCAGGTACATCACATTCTTCCCAATCCTCTTGCATAAGGTTCGACTTCGTCAGTTCTCTTTGCCTTAGAATGGCACTCCATCCAATCCAATTAACCTAACCTATTCCGTAGAGCCGTAAGAACCCTTATTACTCAAGTCGAGACAATATTGAGTCAACAAAATAGTCGGATATTCCCGTGCCACTTGTTTAAAAAACCATTTTTCGGCAATAGAATGCCTCCGAATACTTCTCGGGGGCGTTCGATTCGACTCCTCGAACTCTAAGCATCGAAAGGAAGGCATCATCTGTAAACCAGCTTCTGCTCAATTGGCTCTTAAAGCAGTTACGAATATAGTCGATTTTTCTCTGACAGATCCTCGCGTCCAAATGAACAAAGAGATTTGGAGATCCCAAATCTCCGTCATACTTAAGAATCTCATACTCAAGAATCAGATGGTCCCTAAACGTATTCCAGGTTAGCTCTGAAATGAGCCGATGATCTTGATGCAAGTCATTACGGTAATGCGTAAAGATCAGATCAGGCGAGTACACCTGTTTTAAACCTTCAAAATATTCCTTAATCTCGGCTCCAATATATGGAAAAAACCCATCTCTGAAAGTTTTAATAATGACTTTTTTCTTCTTTGCATCTTTTAGAAATAGATTTGCACTTTTCTTGGCTTCAATCTTCCTTTGCCCGTTTACCCCGAGCACAACCCAATAAATCTCCACGCATTTCAGTTCCCCCAAAAACCGCAATATCGTGCCACCACAGCCAATTTCGATATCGTCACCGTGTGCTCCCAGACAGAGAAGCCTGTAGGTAATGTCGTTTGTGTTGTCAAAATTCAGCTTAAACATTTTCTTATCACTCAAGGCCCCGAGTTTCCGAAAACTTCCACACCTCCCAAGGGGCGTCGCCACTTTCGACCATATCTGTTAGCTCCTGCTGCTCTTTGAAAGTGTCCATACACCAATATTGGTCGTATTTATACCCCAAGAGTTGTTTCTCTTTTATCAGTCTCCGAAACGGCTCCTCAACCAATTCTTCTCCGTCTTTGATATAATTAAATATTTCTTTCCTGAAAACAAAGAACCCTCCGTTAATAATAATGTCTGTATCTCTTGCATAGCGTATATCATCGACTGAATTATCATCGCGGACTGAGACCACATGAAACGTTTGAGATGGTTTCACACATAGAAAACATGCAACTTTTCCGCTTTCCTTAAAGTCTCTTATGAGTTGGGGAAGCGGATAATCTGTAACGCCATCAGTATAATTAGCTAAAAACATCTCTTCCCCGTCTAAATACTTTTGAACAGCCCTCAATCTTTGCCCAATATTTGATTTTAAACCTGTGTCTACAAAAGTGATCTTCCAGTCAACGATGTCACTATTCTTCAAATGGAGTTCCTTCCCTCCATTTGACATTGTAAAATCGTTGGAAATACACTCATTGTAATTTAAGAAATAATCTTTAATTTTATCGGCTTTGTAGCCAAGACATAAAATAAAATCCTTATGTCCGTAATGAGCGTAATATTTCATCACATGCCATAATATTGGCCTGTATCCAATCCTCACCATTGGTTTTGGAATATCGTCCGACAACCCTCTCAGTCTCGTTCCCAAACCACCGCAAAATAACACTACTTTCATCTAAGGTTCCCTCCTTCGGTATTATCAATCAAAGATTTGAAGGGCCCGATCTTCCAACCTACTCTTGACAAACTTTAAGGAGTCCCTTCTCACGCAATACATTTGCTACCTCGCTGATGACATCAAAACTGAACCCCGACCTGCCGGCAATATCCAGCAAGGTGTGCTGACCATCTGAAAAATTCAGAACCCAAAACATTGCGACTTCATATTTGTTTGCGTCCTTCTTCCCGCCAAGGGCTCCGTACAATCCCCGCCTCCCCAATTGAGGTTCGCATTTTGGGTTGGTGTTGAGATATCGTCCATTTTTTTCTAATACGTCGAAGATCGCCAAATATTTTGAGAGAGAATCTGCCAAATAATCGGGCTTAACAAAATCCAAATTGTCGGCGGAGGTATGATTCTCCGGATAACGATCGTGGGGTGTTCGTGTTAAACTGCCGACAGGGAGGTTGAATCCAGGAGAGCAGTACTGGCGCTCATCGTAATCGTATGGTGAGAAATCAAAAATCTCATAATCTTCACCGGACTGCTTTAAGACGTAAAGAACAGCTTGATCAATCTCTGCGTTACCACGACGGGTTTTCTTGTATGTAAAATGGCCTTGGTCCCCAACACAGGCAGCAACCAACCCGTGTTTAATTTTCGGCGTCCGTGTTTCGTTCAGAGCCAGCCAAGTGATGGCGCCTATTGTGCCAGGGGCAAAGAGGAACCGGTATGAGTATCGCAGTTTTTGGCTTCTCAGATGCTTGGCCAAATAAGCAACAAGCACCATCCCTGAGAGGTTGTCGTTACACAAAGAAGGGTGGCAACTATGAGATGAGATCAGGATCTCGTCGCCAGTTTCTCCTTTCAGGAAGCACTCCCCGTAGGTCAAATGTCCTTCCCCCAACGAAGAATCGATATATGCCTCATATTCCCCCTCCTCGAGATTCTCCAATATTCGGTGAGACAAACAGAAACCCCAATTCTCCTTGTAGTAGGAGGTTCTGTAAGGGATCCAATCGGGATGCTCCGGGATCGAATGGAGGTGTTTCTTCAGTTCTTGGAGGGACATTTTTTCGTGAATAGGAACACTGTAATTTACGACATGTAAACTGGAACGCCGAAAATCAATGACTTTATCGCCTCTGGGACCCTTGACGTATGCATCCCGGATGTTCCATTCCTTTGGTACGGTCCAGTCGAAAACCTGGGAACCGGTGGGCACCTCGTGGAGC
>Ga0326726_10004912_pt1 | contig 12173 bp, 9 predicted proteins | sample MHFenrmetagenome_2_FD_207603 | JGI IMG/M metagenome (GOLD analysis project Ga0326726, IMG submission 207603) | Lab enriched peat soil microbial communities from Michigan Hollow, Ithaca, NY, United States - MHF15MN | ecosystem: Environmental > Terrestrial > Soil > Wetlands > Peat | place: USA...
CGGGCCCGGCTCGAGGCCGAGCGGGCTGCTGTAGATTCGCCTCATCGGTGGAAGCGCCGCGTAAATGGATCCCCATAATCCAGACTCCAAGTACGCTCCGCCGGTCACCGTGTGGAGTTCCAGTGGAAGCACAAGCCCGGTGAGCGGCACGTCATTGGCGAAAAAAACGCCCACCGTGCAGACCAACTGCCCCGGCGCGAAGACTCTGGATTCGACGACGACGCTATTTTCGGCGCGGACCGGGATCGCAAAACACGCCACCGTGAGAATGGCGGTCAATGGGGTGAGACGGGTCCGATGCATCGGCGCCTCCGGCGTCCGCGTCGTTATTACTGCAAGCGCTATAATCTCGCTGCGATATCGGATCTATGCAAGCGCGAAGGCGACGCACCAACCGTGGCTATGCATTCAAGCACCACGTTTTGACAGTATGGAAGCGAAAATTGCGGAGGGCAATTGTCGGGATTGTTGAAGCAGAAAGGGGCACGATTGCGCGTGCCCCATGAAGTTGTAGCGATGGCTTTGCGTCTTACTTCGGTTCCTCGCCTCCGGGCGGCGGTCCGCCGGGACGTCGGCGCAGGACATCGCCATACGGAGCGATCCGTGCCAGACTCCGGTCCACCCACGCGAAAATCGAGTCCTTCTCCGCCTGGTTCGGCGCGGCGCCCCAGTGCACCAGCTTGTAGGAGAAAAGCGGCATGTCGCCGGAGCTGATCTCGCGCTTGATGCGTCCGAGCTTCGGGGCCTGACGGGGACTTTCTCCGGGGAAGGGAAAGCCATTGGAGAAATCCAACTTCTCACGGGCATCATGGATATGCCCATCCATCCAACTTCCGATAAGAGGCAGGGAATGGTACCAAGGGTAATCAGTCTGGTCGCTGTGGCAGTTGTAGCAGCCGCGTTGGAAGATCGGCTTGAGCTGCTCGAACCCGGCCCGAATCTCGGCATAGGCCGAATCAAGCCCCGGCCCGGTCTGCAGCGGTGCGGGCTGAGGCGGTTGCTGACCCTGGTCCTGTGACCATGCTAGCGCCAGCGGCAGAATCAAGATCGCCGCAATAACCAATGTCCTGACCCGTCGTGAATCCATGTTCCTCACCTTCGGTTGAAACTGATGTGCTCGACATTCGACTCTCACCCCAACCCTCTCCCTGATAGGGAGAGGGAGCAAGACTTCCCCTCTCCCCTTAGGGGAGAGGGTAGGGTGAGGGGGAATGCACTTCGCCCATTGGATTCCTGCATTCCGCGGACTCTCGGAGCGAGAAAGTCCGGCTCCTTGCTTCTGCCTTCGTGACGCTACTCCTCCTCGGACGGCTGCTGAATCTGGCCGGCAAGGGCCGAGTCGAGACGCGCCATGTAGTAATCCGGCTTATTCTCGAATTTCTTGATGCAATTCTTGCAGCAGAATTCCAAGCTGCGACCCTTGTACGTGTAGGGAATCGGGCTCCCCATCTCGCCCAAGGTCTCGCCCGACACGATGCACCAATCCAGCTTGCTCAACTTCGCCGGCGCCACTTTCGCCGTATCGGCTTTCACGGCCTTGGACGTGTCTGCGGATTTCGCCGCGGCCGCATGGATTTCGGTTACCGCCGCCGCGAACTTGGCCAAGTACTTGGCCTGATTGGCTTCGAATTTCGGCGGGCACATCTTGCAACAGAACTTGATCTCCTGCCCATTGTAGACCTTGACCACCGGCGCGCCCATTTCTCCGAGTTTCTCGCCGGAGACGAGGCAGTAGTTGAGCGGGTATGGCTTGACGGCGCTGGAATCGGTCGTCTTGGCGGCCGTGGCCGCGGCCTGCTGCGTTGTGTGCGCGGCCTCATGCTTGACATCGCCGGCGAAGACGTGAGTTACTATCATCGCCGTGGCGACCATGGCCAGGCCCGTCAACGCGAATGCTGTCTTGGTTTTCTTCATTGCTGCCTATCCTCCTGGGCTATTCTAACCGTTTTCATCCTCAAAATCCCTTGGATTTCGGTACTGCCTGAAAGTACATCCTCTCCCTCCAGCCGACGGTCCCAGAGCGTCGCGCGACGCGAACGGAACGGGCGATCTAACTGGCACCGGTCGCTACCTCCCGCCTCCGCCACAATAGGTAAATGGCCGGATAGACCAAAAGTTCCATGGCAAAGCTGGTGAACAGGCCGCCGACCATGGGAGCGGCGACGCGCTTCATCATGTCGGCGCCGGCCCCACTGCTCCACATGATCGGCATCAGGCCCATCGCCGCCGCCATCACCGTCATCATCTTCGGACGAATGCGTTTGACGGCGCCATGGACGATGGCCTCATGCAGATCCGCGACGTTTTTCAGCTTGCCTTCACCTTTGTATTCATCGTGGCTGAGATCGAGGAACAAAAGCATAAAGACCCCGGTCTCGGCATCCAGCCCTGCCAGCGCGATCATGCCGACCCAGACGGCGATGGAGATGTTGTAATTCAGGATATACAGGAACCAGACCGCACCCACGAGGCTGAATGGCACCGCGAGCATGACGATCAGCGCCTTGAAGGACGACTTCGTGTTCGCGTACAGAAGCAGGAAGATCAGAAGAATGGTCAAAGGCAGGACCATCTTCAGCCGTTCGCGCACCCGCAGCATGTTCTCATACTGGCCGCTCCAGACCAGCGAGTAGCCGGTCGGCAGCGTGAGTTGGCTGGCGACGACCCGCTTGGCCTCGTCGACATAGCCGCCGATGTCCCGGCCGGTGATGTCCACGTACACGTAGGCTGCCAGCATGCCGTTCTCGTCACGGATCATGGCCGGGCCGTTGACCAGTTCGATGTCGGCCAATTCGCTGATAGGAACTTGCACGGGGCCGGCGGCAGCAGCCTTCGCGTTACTGCCGCCCATGCTGCCATTGGTTGCACCGCCGGCCCGGGCGGTGACGAGAACCCGACGCAACTGGTCGAGGTCGGAGCGCATGTCGCGCGGGTAGCGCAGGTTGATCGAGAAGCGCCCACGGCCTTCAACAGTGGTCGTGATGTCTTCGCCGCCGATGGCGCTCATGATCACCGACTGAAGATCATCGATGGTCAGGCCATAGCGGGCGAGCTGTTCACGCTTCGGGACGAAGTCGACGAAGTAGCCGCCGCTGGCGCGCTCGGCATAGACGCTGCGTGTGCCGGGGATCTGATGCATGATCCCCTCCAACTGCTCACCGATTTTCTGGATCTGGACTAGGTCCGCGCCAAAGACTTTGATCCCGATCGGGGTGCGCACGCCGGTGGTGAGCATGTCAATGCGCCCCTTGATCGGCATCGTCCAGGCATTAACGTTGCCGGGAATCTGCAGCGTGCTGTCCATCTCGCCGATGAGTTCTTCCCACGAGAAGTGCTCGGGCCAGATCTGGCCGAGCACGCTGCGAAACGGGCCTGGCCATCCGCTGAAGAATCGTTCCTTGTGCCGCCACTGATCCTTCGGTTTGAGGATAACCGTGGTCTCCATCATCGAGAACGGCGCCGGATCGGTCGACGTTTCCGCGCGACCCGCCTTGCCCCACACACGCACCACTTCGGGGAAGCTCTTCAAGGCGCGGTCCTCGATTTCCATGACCCGCTGCGCTTCAGTCACCGACATGCCCGGCAGCGTGGTGGGCATGTAGAGGATTGCGCCTTCATTGAGCGGCGGCATGAATTCATGGCCGAGTTTCAGGTACACCGGCACGGTTGTCGCCACGATCAATGCCGCCACGAGGATCACGGTCTTGGGATGACGCAGGACAAAGCGGCAAGGCCGCTCATAAAGCGCGAACAAGACCCGGCTAACCGGGTGCTTTTCCTCGGGGTAGTACCGGCCGACGATCACCGCATCCGCGAGCTTCGCCAACGGCCGTGGGCGGAATTTGAACTTGTCCATGCGCGCAAACAGCATCCGCACCGCGGGATCGAGCGTCACGGCCAAGAGGGCCGCAATGGCGATGGCCAAAGTCTTGGTATAGGCCAGGGGCTTGAACAGTCGGCCCTCCTGGTCCACCAGGGTGAAAACCGGCAGGAACGCCACGGCGATAACCAGAAGCGAGAAGAAGACGCTCGGCGCGACCTCTTGCAGCGCCTCCAGCCGAATCTTGTGGAAATCCCCCTGGCGTCCGCCCTCGTGCCAGCGTTCGAGCTTCTTGTAGGCGTTCTCGACTTCAACAATCGCTCCGTCCACCAAGACGCCGATCGAGATCGCAATTCCTGCCAGGCTCATGATGTTCGAGGTGAGGCCCATGTAGAACATTGGGATGAAGCACAAGATGACCGAGATCGGAATCGTGATGATCGGCACGATCGCCGAGGGGATGTGCCAGAGGAAGAACAGGATCACCAAACTGACGATGATCATCTCCACGATCAGTTCGTGCTTGAGATTAGTGATCGATTCCTGGATGAGCTCCGAGCGGTCGTAGGTAGGAACGACCTCTACACCCTCCGGCAGGGAGGGCTTTAGTTCATTCAGCTTCTCCTTCACACGGGCGATGACATTGAGGGCATTTTCGCCGTGGCGCATCACGACAATGGCTCCCACGGTGTTTCCATCGCCGTCGAGGTCAGACACGCCCCGCCGCATCTCCGGCCCCAGCGCGATAGACGCCACATCACGAAGCAGAATCGGCGTGCCCTGCCCGCTGACCTTGACAACAACCTGCCCTAGCGCCTCGGTACTTTGGATGTAGCCCCGAGCGCGCACCATGAATTCCTTGCCGCCCCACTCGATCAGCCGCCCGCCGACTTCGTTGTTCGAACTGCGAATGGCCTGCGAGACTTCCATGACGCTGAGGCCGTAGCTCTGCAGCCGGTCGGGATCGACCGTCACCTGGTACTGCTTCTGGAATCCGCCGATGCCGGCCACTTCCGCGACACCCGGCACGCTCTGTAGCGCGTACCGAAGGTTCCAGTCCTGGTAACTGCGCAGCTCCGCCAAGTCGTGTTTGCCCGACGTGTCTCGCAGCGCATACTGGAACACCCAGCCCACGCCCGACGCATCGGGGCCGAGTTCCGGCTTCACGTTGGCCGGCAAGCTGCCCGTGATCTTCTGCAGGTATTCGACCACGCGGCTGCGGGCCCAGTAGATGTCGGTGCCGTCCTGGAAAATGACGTACACATAACTGAATCCGAAATCGCTGAAGCCACGGATCGCCTTGACATTCGGCGCTCCCAGAAGCGACGTGATGATCGGATAGGTGACCTGATCCTCGATGATATCCGGGCTGCGGTCCCATTTCGTGTACACAATCACTTGCGTGTCCGAGAGATCCGGGATCGCATCCAGGCGGATGTTCTTCATCGTGAAGATCGCATACGCAACCGCGGCGGCCGTAAGCATGATCACCAACGCGCGGTTTCGGGCCGCAAACGCGATCCACTTCTTGATCAGCGTGCCATCTGAGGGAGAGGATGTCTGCATGGGCCGCTACTCCCCCTGTCCGGACTTCTGGCTTCCGTTGGTCATCGCTTCGAGCGCGGCCTTCAGGCTCGATTCGCTGTCGACGAGGAAATTGGCGGAAATCACGACGCGATCGCCCTCGTCGAGCCCTTCGAGCACCTCGTACCAGTCATCGCTGCGCGCCCCGATCTTGATGGGGGTCGGGATCAGATGGCCGTCGCCGCCGTCTTTGAACGCGTAGGTACCGTTGCCGCTGAACATCACCGCCGAGGACGGGACTACCAATTTCTCAGTCTCCGCGGATGAGAGTTGCGCGTCGGCGTACATGCCCGGTTTGAGTAGCCCGTCGGGATTCGGGATTTCTAGGCGTGCCTGCAACGTGCGGCTCTCGCCATTCAGCGTGGGTGAGATGAAGGTTATCTTGCCCGCAAATCTCTGATTCGGTGAATAGGGCAGCGAAAGATCGAGTTGTGTGCCGATTCTCACGTTTTGGAGGTCGGACTGGTAAATGTTCGCCTCGCCCCAGACCACGGACAGGTCGGCGATGGTCATCAAAGGTTGGTCGGCCATGGTCTTGGCGCCGGCCACCACTTCCTTGTCCAGCACGATGCCGCTGGCTGGGGCGTAGAGAGTTGTGTGCTTCTGCGTCTTCCCGGTCTTTTCCAGCGACTGAATTTGCGCCTCGCTCATATCCAGAAGCTGCAGACGCCTCTTGGTCGCGTCGAGCAGCGACTGCCCGGCAAGCGTATCAGAACTCTTGAGCGCGATCAGAAAATCCTCCTGCGCCGTCACCAGTTCCGGGCTGTAGATCGTCAAGAGCCGGTCGCCTTTTCTCACCTCCTGGCCGGTCACGTCGACGAACAACGAGTCGATCCAACCCTCGACCTTGACGGTGACTCGGTGCAATCGTGTCTCATCCGCAACGATCAAGGCGGAAGTGCGCAAGTTCGACGACAGCGATCGTTTCTCCACCGTCCCGAGCTTCAGGCCCATGGTTTGGCGGACTCCCGGTGAGATCGAAACCGCCGTCAATCCAGGCACGGACGACGTTTCCCCACCCTCGGTTACTTCAAAGGCGACCATGTCCATGCCCATCGCGTCTTTGCCCGGCTTGTCGCTGACCTCGTTGGGATTCATGGTCGAGCGATACATGATCTTCTTCTTCGGTGTCGCGATCTGGGCTTCCTGTTCAACTTCCTTCATCGGCACCAGCCTCATCCCGCAAATCGGGCAGTCGCCCGGCTTGTCGGAAATGACCGTGGGATGCATCGGGCATTGGTACCGCACGGCCTTTGCCGTTGTCCGCGATGGGGCCGAATTGGAACAACTGACGGCCAAGGCTAACCCGGCCACACAAAGCCCGGCAAGCAAGACCCATCGCAGGACAGTGCGCCTATGAGTTCTCTGTGTCATTGTATCCTCACTGGCCTTCCTTCGCCGTAAGGGCGAGGTAGGTGTCGGCGTTGCCGGTGTAGCGCTCCGCTTGAATCAGCGTGCGGGCGTATTGCATCTCAAATTCCCGCGCCATGCTCTGATCTCGGTAAATCATGATCACGTCGTTCAGCAGATCAGTTAGCGAGGCTCTGCCCGTGGTGTACGCGGTCAAGGCGCTGTGGTAAGCGTCCCGATCCGCCGCGACGATCTTCTCGTTGTAGAGTACCGCGCTTTCACGGAGGTGTTCGGCGCGCCGGTACAACGTGCGCAGGTCGGCTTCGATGTCCTTGCGCAGTTGCGCGCCCTCGGATTCGCGTTCCTTCTGCATCGCGCGCTGCGATGCCGCCATCTGCCCTTGCTGATGCCCGTTGAAGAAAGGGAGAGAGAATGTCGCGCTGATGCTGATCATGTTGCTCTGCGGCACGATGTCGCCACCGCCCACGTCTAGATTCTCGCGGAATCCATAGTTGGCGCCGAGTTCCAGCATTGGCCAGCGCATGCGGTCGGAGGCGGCCGCGCTCAAGCGATACTGGTTTGCCTGAAGCCCCGCCCGGCGCAGCGGCGCGTAGTTCACATAGGCCGAATCCATCCAGCCCTGGTCGTCGGCGGGCAACTCAACCAGGGCCAAAGGCTCCATCGGCGGCATCTCATCCGGCGTATCGATACCGCGCAAGGCATCGAGTTGAAAATGGGCTTCGTGCGCCTCGTTGTGATGGGACAGGATCTCCGCGTCTAGCCGCCACGCCGCTGCATGGGCCGCGCTCAGGTCCGCGCCCCCGGCCTGATTGGTCGCGACTCTGGCCTGCACGCTGGCGATGATCTGGTTGTACAGATCACGTTGACTCTCGAGATCGTCGATGATCCGACGGTGGTAGTAGAGCTCCGCGTACGCGGTCTTCGCCGCGGTCACTAGATCGAGGACCGTTTCGCGACGATCCTCATGGGCCGCGTCCGCCGCCGCACGTTGCGACCGACGCCGCAGCCCCTTTTCGCCCGCGTAGGGGATCTTCTGCGACAGCCCGACCATTTTCATGGTCATCATGTCCTCGTTGAATTTGAACGAGGTCGGCACATTTTGCGCACCCAGCATCAGCAGGGGATCATCCCATGCCCCGGCCGGACCAATCTCACGTCGCGCCGCCTCTTCCATGAAGGCCGCGGCTTTCACGCGGTCGTTGTGAGCGATCACATCACGCACAACGCCGTCGACGGTGAGCGACTCTGCCGCCGGCTCTTGCGCCCGGGCGACGGACGCGCCTGCGAGAAGCGCACCGCCGGCGATGAGGGCGAGCCAAAAACTATGTCGTGTTCTCATTTGTCATCCATTCCGCTCTCTTTTGGGCCAATGGCCGTACGCCACTGCGCACAAAAACGCAGGACGCCGCGTGAAGCTCACGCGCGTGAGTTGCTAAACGCCTAATGGACGCTTAACAGCGGAACGAATGGGAGGACAAAAACAGGGGTGGACCGGAGGAATGTCGTATTCGCGTGTAGTCGGAAATCGAATTGGCCGGGTCTTCGAGGCTCAGTGTCGGATCCGGAGTGGAGACAAGGCCGAACCCCGCCTGAAGAATCTTCAGAAGCAGCGGCGTGGCGCCGATGGTCTGCCCGTCATACGAGAAGGGCTGTTGATGATCGATCGTGCAGCACTTCGACGCCAGAAGCGACATTACATCATTGGGTAGCGACGATGTCTGATCAGAACACCCGGTCGCGGACGGGTTCTCATCCATGTCGCAGCAGCAATCGGCTGCACTGACACGGTCGCCCTGCATGCGGCAATGGTGCAATGACAAGCCCGGCGCTGCAGTCGCGGACACCAGCAAGATCGCCGCGGTAAGAAGGGTGAATCGCTGGGCTGTTTGTGATCGCATACGGTTCTTATACGTTATCTCGGTCTGACCCAATGCCGACTTTATTAGCTGTACTTAGACTGTCACTTCGATGTTCTTTGGTAATTAATTGTGTGGTATGGTGTTGCAATCTCGAATCTCGCGTAAGGGTGGGTGATGGGATTTGAACCCATGACCCCCAGGGCCACAACCTGATGCTCTAACCAGCTGAGCTACACCCACCGTAGCGCACCCGATATTACACAATCCCAGCCGCGAAGTCCACAACCCGTCACGTGAGCCGAGCCGAGTTCCCGCTGTGGCGTTAGCGCCGGCGCAGCACGCAGAACAGGCTCGATCCGTCAACTTCCTCGATCGTGACATCGGCATTAAGTCCAGCGGCCAACGCTACGAATTCGCCGGGTGTGACTGTGGAGGCAGTAAACCCATCCTCACAGACAATGGTGCCGTTGCCAGTTCTGGTTTCGTCGATCCGCCCCACCAATCCCTCGGCGGCCTGCATTCGAAACCACTCCAGCCGCTCCCGCCAAAATCCGGCGGCGTAGGACGAGAACATCGCTGTCCCGCCACGCCGGGTCACCCGCAACCCCTCGCGCATCAACTGACTGAGATCGACCCTGAAGGCCGAGATGCCGTTCTGAAGACAGGCGACGACATCAAAGCTCTCGGCGTCAAAGGGCAAACTCATCGCATCGGCGCAGACCAAGCCCACATTTCGCGGGTTTTTCAGAAAGCCGCCCGCATAACGCAGGCTCTCAATGGAATTGTCGATGCCAATGACATGCCCGGCTGCCTTGGCCACGGGGGCAAGAATCCGACCGTACCCACAACCCAGTTCAAGCACTCGACTGGCCGAAGAGATCTCTTTCAGAGCATACGCGATCTCGGCTTGCAGATACTGCTGCACACGCGGCGATGCGATCTCGTAACATCGCCTGAGTCGCTCGGCCGCGAGCTTCTCTCTATAATATCCCGCCACCGTCAGAGTCTGTCCTATGCAATCACGTACCGCACCACGCACAGCCCGGCCAGCACATACAAGGCCGGATGCGCTTCATTGCGCCGATGGTACCCCCGGCAGGATTCGAACCTGCTACCGACAGCTTAGAAGGCTGCTGCTCTTCCAAATGAGCTACGGGGGCGTGGCGAGGCCACTCTAGTACGGGCCGCATTGGATTGCGCGAACAATATCAATCCACTTGTGACGTCGATCGTCGCGACCAGGACCGGAGAGGGCGAGGTTTACCCGCCTCTGGCGGGCTCCCGCCGAGCCGGAATGTGTTGGAGCCCCCGGCCAAAAATCGGGGTGAGAGGATTTGAACCTCCGACATCTTGGTCCCAAACCAAGCGCGCTACCAGGCTGCGCTACACCCCGTCGACCAACCTATAGAATACGATCTCGCTATCGGTAAACAAGGGGCTTTAGCCCCTTGTTATTCAGGCTGTACGTAAGTATTCGGCCACTTGGCGAAAGGCTCGCCCGCGATGCGACAAGCGGTTCTTGGCTTCGGACTTCGCCTCGGCGAATGTGCAGCCAAGCTCGGGTACCCAGAACACCGGATCGTACCCGAATCCGCCTTCTCCGCGCGGTTCGCGCAGAATGACGCCGCTAATCTCGCCCATAAACAGGACGACATCCGTGTCGGAGCAGGCCAGTGCTGCAACCGCACGGAATTTCGCCCCGCGTTCCTGCTCCGGAATATCCCTCATTAGCGACAAGAGCTTCCGGTTGTTGTCGTCAAAGCTGCATTGCGGTCCCGCGAACCGCGCCGAGAGAACCCCCGGTGCCCCATCCAACGCGGCAACTTCCAGCCCCGAGTCGTCGGCCAGCGCCCACAACCCCGTCGCTTGCTGCACCGCAATCGCCTTGAGCTGTGCATTCTCTTCCAGAGTGGCCCCGGTCTCATCCGGATCAGGAAACGAAGGGAAATCCGATCCCGCCAGGATCTCGAACGGGACCCCGCTGAGGATGGCACGAATCTCTGCAATCTTATGGGGATTATTGCTGGCGAGGACCAACTGTCGCATGGCTGGGTTCAACGGGCGGTTGCACCAAGATCGTGAAGGGTCTCCAAGTCGACCACGTCCACCGGGCTGACCTCGCGTCCGAGGAACCGCCGACCGACCCGCTGAAACCGCCCCGGCGTGTCGGACACAAAAAATCGCTGCTCGGCTTGCCCCGCTCGCTCGCTGTGGTGGTTACGCACTCGCAGACGCTGTCCCACCGCTTGCGCCACCGCCGTGGCGGAATCGACCAAGGTGACATCGGCGCCAATCACCTCGCGAATGTCCGCAGTTAAGAGCGGATAGTGCGTGCAGCCCAGTACCAAGGTGTCCACGCCCTCTTCGCGAAACGGCCCCAGATACTCCTCGGCCACCAGGCGCGTGGCCGGCTTTCCCGCGTACCCTTCCTCGGCCAGGGCCACGAATAGGGGACAGGCGCGGGCCACAACTTCGATCTCCGGGTTGATCTGATGGATTGCGCGCGAATACGCGCCCGAAGCTATCGTAGCCTCGGTGCCGATCACGCCGACGCGCCCGTTCTTCGTCGCTTTCACCGCCGCCTCCGCGCCCGGCTCGATCACGCCGATCACATCGACCGAGGCTGCGGCCTTCACTTCCTCAATCGCCAGGGAAGAGGCCGTGTTGCAGGCAATCACGATGAACTTGCATCCTTGCCGTTCCAGGAATCCCGCGATCTGACGCGAGAATTCAACGATGACCTGCTTCGAGCGCACCCCGTACGGATACCGTCCCGTGTCGCCAAAATACACCAGCGGTTCCGACGGAAACGCGCGCGCGATTGCGTCAAGCACCGTGAGCCCGCCCACACCTGAATCAAATATCCCGATCGGTTTGTCTTTCATGTTCCGATCCTATCGCCTCCGGTGTGTCGCCTGCCGCATCCTTCTCTCGGTGTCGCGCTTGGCGATCGCCTCACGTTTGTCATAGAGTTTCTTGCCGCGGGCCAGCCCCAACTCGATTTTCGCAATCTTCCCCTTGAAGTAGAGGCGAAGCGGCACCAACGTCAGACCTTCCTGTTGTGTCGATACGGTGAGATGGCGAATTTGCCGTTTGTTGAGCAGCAGCTTGCGTGTCCGGTCGGGATCATGGTTGAAGCGATTCCCCTCGGTGTATTCGGGAATGTGCACTCCCACCAGCCACGTCTCGCCCTTCTCGACTTTCGCGTATCCTTCCTTGAGATTGCACTTGCCGGCACGCAGGGATTTGACCTCGGTCCCGGACAAGACCAGCCCCGCCTCGTAAGTCTCCAGGATCTCAAACCGAAATCGCGCCTGGCGGTTCGTGGTAATGATCTTGACGTTATCGGGTATCTTCTCCTGCGCCATCCTGGCCAATTAAGACGCCCCACAGCGCGTCATCAACGGCAATTCCCGTGATTCGAAATCGCGATGTCGTTTGCGACGATCTGCGCCGCCGCTCCCTGAAGCGAGCGCCTGCCTGGCATCCACGCCTTTAGACGCCGTTTCTGACTCCGCTCTTGATCATGGCCCCTGATC
>Ga0326726_10004913_pt1 | contig 12171 bp, 8 predicted proteins | sample MHFenrmetagenome_2_FD_207603 | JGI IMG/M metagenome (GOLD analysis project Ga0326726, IMG submission 207603) | Lab enriched peat soil microbial communities from Michigan Hollow, Ithaca, NY, United States - MHF15MN | ecosystem: Environmental > Terrestrial > Soil > Wetlands > Peat | place: USA...
CCGTATTGTCAATTACCGTGCCGGGCGCAGAGGGGCCATCCGGGTCTGAGCGAGCTGATTACCCGTTCCATGGCCGACTGTCCCCTGTATTCCGTTTCTTTCTCTGAAAAGGGATCGAAGTTTAAGTGCGATTACCAGTTCACGGATATTATCGAGTCTGAGGATATATGGTTCTTGTCAATATGGGCACTATCTTGGTCCTGTCAGGTATCTTGTATGATCATAACCAGTAACCTGTTATAAGATTCATATCGTTTTTTCTGATCAGAGTCGCAATCAGTACCGGGTTGGCCGTTATCTTCTATTCTACATCCGTGTACGCACCATAAAGATTCAGAAGGATATTTACCATCATGATCTCGCCTGGCAATGTGCACAGCTCTACATACCTTACATTACATTCAAGAGATGATCGCAGTAATTCTTTGTTTGGGGTTCATAATTCTGGGCTTGCATCTATCGTTGGTATTATATAAATACGTGAAAAAGAACCCTCGCAAATAAACTTGAAAGAAAGAAGAACATCACGGACTACAATTCCAATTTAGAACATAATCCAATTACAGTATACTGCTATGGGGATTCGAACCAAATATTCGTTTTTATTTCTACAATTTATTGGAGGTCGTTAAAAAAAATTGAACATTTTCAGCTTCTCTCTCGTCGCCCACCAGTTAGATAAAAACCGCCGCAGCAATGACGGTGCTCCAGAGCCCGTTCTTATCGCCTTCGGCTGACTGGCATACATGCTTGGTCTTGATGATCTTTCCACTCGCTTTATAGATCTGTTCACGTTCCTGCCATGCAAGGTTCGCATCGAATTCGATCCCCAGCGTAGTCGCCAGCATTGTTGCTGCAAGATCTTCAGCATACTCACCGGTCTTTTCCTGAGTCTCACCATGGGCATGATGTTCGGACAGGTACCCGTATTCCTCGGTATCCTTGGGAAGCGCGAGTCCTATTGCAGATGATACCAGTCGGTTGGGTTCATTCGTGTCGTTCCTTGCCATTACACAAAAGGTAATCCCGCCGGGCATCAGTTGTTTTAACCCTTCAGATCTTGAGATCTGCCTGCAGTTTGGTGGAAAAATACTGGACACGTATACAAGATTACATTTCTCTATTCCGGCCTTTCTCAAGGCAAGCTCAAAGGAGGCGAGATGATCTTTATGTACTCCCACGCCTTTGGTGAAAAAAATCCTTGTCGGAACAATCATAATTTTTTATTGTATCTTTTTCTTTCTTTAAGTTTTGGTGTTTATACGGGAGATCGCCCCTAACGTCATTATGAGCCACATTTTCCAGAGTTCTCATAATTTTTAAAGCTGACGGAGGATCCCCGTCAATTCTTCCATCGTATCAATGACAAAATCCGCAGGTACATTATTGCGATCACGCGAAAACCGGTCCCCATACCTGGCATACACTGTCTTAATGCCAAGAGAGCGGCAGGGTTCAATATCCCTGCGGGGACTATCACCAATCAGAACTGCTTCACTGGCATGTGCCTTCATTATTTCGAGCGCGAAAAGGAACGGTTCGTGCGCAGGTTTTTTTATTCCTGTCATATCAAAACTGACTATACAACAGAAAAATGGCAACAACCCGGTTTTTTCCAGACGACGTGTCGCATCCCTGGAATGTGCATCGGTTACAACTCCCATAAGATAACCTCGATTATGAAGTGACTGTAGTGTTCCGAAAACTCCCTCATAGGGGAAAATATTCCGAAGTTTTACATCCTCATATATCCTGCATGCACTACGGTAGATACCATCAGTCGCGATATTTCGTTCTTCCATGTACTGTCGGATATTTTCATGGGATTCAAATCCATGGGTGGGAGTCAGAAAATACGAGTACAGGTCCTCCCCGTCATTCTGATCCAGAAGCTTTTCTACGGCATGGCATGCGGCAACCTGCGCTTCAACAAGGTCAAAAAGGGTATTATCCATATCAAAGAGAAGGGTAGTCACCGCGGACGGGAAATTTTCCATAGCTGGTGAAATGTTGACGTGCTTTGACCATCAGAGTATGGGTGATGACAGGTTGCTAATACGGATGTGACCATTAAATCAATCCCGTTTATCACAATCTTTGGTTTTCACCATTCTCATTTTGCTGGGAATGAAAAAATATAAATCAAAGATTTAACCCTGAAGACCAACAAATAGAAATTACATTTACAGGCTGGGGTACATGGATAACTTTTATCTGGTGGAAATCCGTCTTGGCAGGACAAAATGGCGGATCAGGAAGACGATTTTAACCATCGCACGGTTGTTTAATATTGAGCCTTTTATTGAGAGACATCCCCATGTCACCCTGTTCGGTCCCCTCACCCTGAATGACGGGATTACCTCAGCGCACCTTCTCGATGTTATCGGGAAGGTCGCCGCGGCATTCGATCCGATACCGTTTATGATTGACGGTTGGGAAAAAAGGGAGGGAATGTCCGGAAGCGTAATCGCATTCAGAGTCCGACCCTCGGAGGAATTAAAAAAACTCACTACATCGATAGCTGATGTAGTATCCCCTCTTGGGCACAGCAGCAATGCATGGGACGCTGTGCCGGATAGCAAATGGTTTCATGTGACGATAGCAAATCATCTTGAACCGCTTGTTGCATCATCTGTTTTTTCGGTGCTGAACCGACGCAGCCATGAGGTACCTGCAGTCGACAAGGCATCGTCTGGTTTTATTGCAGGGATCCTGTTCATGCTAAAACGTGTAATCACAGGAAAAGGAAGGTATGAAGTCCGGCCGATCACTCTCGATGAAGCAGGGCTCAGGATTACCGTGATGCACGGCGATTTGATTCTCGCAGAGTATGATCTTCTCGAAAAGCGCTGGATTCTCGGCAATCATGATCACAACCATCCGTCGTGGCAAAAAACCCTCACACTCTACCGCCAAAAGGCAGGATTCGAACGATTGGATCCCATTTTATCAGATCCTGATGATATCTTCCTGATCTCAGACCTGCATCTGGGACATGCGAATATAATACGGAATTGTGCCCGCCCGTTTTTCTTTTCCGATTTCCGGGAAATGGATCATGTGCTGATAAAAAACTGGAACTATACCATTTCTCCTGCGAACCGGGTATATTATCTGGGAGACCTCCGGTACGGCAGGACAGCGGCAGCTGCCGGGTATTACCGGAATAAACTCAGGGGACGGATTAGTTTTATTCAGGGAAATCACGATATCCGGGAACCGGAGGCGGCACCATTTATCGTACTCGAATACGGGGGCTTCCGGTTCTGCTTTGTTCACGATCCTTCGGATGTCCCGAAAAGATTTGATGGATGGGTAATCCATGGTCACCACCATAACAATAATCTCCGCTGGTACCCGTTCATTAATTTTGAGCTCCGGCGGATCAATGTGAGTGCAGAAGTACTCGGCTACATCCCGGTAAATCTGAACCACATCTGCAATCTCTTACGCGAACGCATAACCGGGACAGACAGAACGCCGATCCTTCTGAATTATGCTTACAGTTGGGATTAAGAGATTTTTTTCTTTATACATTGTCTGTTTCATAACCTATATACCACCAAGCGTATAATTCCACGATGAAGGGGGAAGATACGATGCTCTTTGAACGGATTGTCTCTGAGGGGATCTCGCATAACTCTTATCTTATCGGATCAGGCGGCAGAGCTGCGGTAATCGATCCACGCAGGGACTGCGACATTTACCTCAATATCGCCAGCCGTAATTCACTGGTTATTACCCATATCTTCGAGACCCACAGGAATGAGGATTATGCCATTGGGTCACTGGAGCTTAAGGAGAGGAGCGGTGCAGAAATTTATCATGGCGCACAGATGGCATTTGCCTATGGAAAGCCGGTAAAAGAGGGCGACAGGTTCATGCTTGGGTCACTGGAGCTCCTGGTTCTGGAGACCCCGGGACATACCGAGGAGAGCATTTCCCTGGTACTGTATGACAGGGAGATCTCGGATCGACCGTATATGATATTTTGCGGGGACACGCTTTTTTCCGGTGATATCGCGAGGACGGACTTTTTCGGACAGGAACGCAAGGCCGAGATGGCAGCAAAAATCTATGACAGTATCCGAAAGAAAATCATACCTCTTGGTGATGGGGTGCTCGTATGTCCTGCCCATGGAGCTGGATCAGTTTGCGGGAGTGAGATCGCAGATCACCCCTTCACGACCATTGGATATGAAAAAGAGACAAACCGGGTACTGGCACAGGGCCGTGAGGCATTCATTTCGATGCGTTCCGCAGAATCCCCCTATTATCCTCCCTATTTCCGTCAGATGGAGAGATACAACCTTGGAGGCATGGCGATTCTTCACCGATTGCCGGATCTTCAGGAACTATCTATTACAGAAGTTAACGCGCTTAGGAAATCCGGCTGTCAGATCGTCGATATCCGGTCACCCACGAGTTTTGGCGGGGGGCATATCCCGGGCAGTATCTCCATCTGGCGTGAAGGCCTCCCGTCATTTATAGGCTGGTTCCTTGATTACCAGACACCTGTTATTATCGTTGATGACTTTAATATTGACCTCAGCCCGATTCTCTGCCATTTCATACGGCAGGGTTTCGATAAAATTGCTGGTATACTCTCAGGAGGATTTCCACTATGGACGAAAGCCGCGCAGGATATTGGAACCATACCTACCTGTTCAGTCCAGCAGTTAAAAGAACGATTAGAGAAAGATCGTCCATTCATTCTTGATGTCCGGGACATTAAAAACTGGCGTGCCGTCGGTCATATCCCCGGGGCTCACCAGATATATGTCGGGGAACTCCTGCAGCACCTGGATGAAATCCCTAAAAATGAACCGGTAGCGGTTTACTGCGATTCGGGATTTAAAGGAAGCCTTACTGCAAGTATCCTTGCGATCCACCAGTACCATATGGTAACGAATGTTCTAGGGGGGATGACCGCGTGGAAAAAGGCAGGATACCGGATAGAGAGATAATTTTTTCCTTTTTATTTTTTCGACAAAGATTAATAAAGTTTATCTGGTACCATCGGGAACTCCAATGATGTGAGTTTATGGATATATTAAAAATCCCGCGGATGGAAAAACAGGAGTACGATCGGCTCATCGAAAAGGGCTATGTCTGCCGGATCGCCTTCCAGGGTGAGAAATACCCCTATATTGCACCATTCCTCTATGTCTTTGATGGATCATTTCTCTATTTCCTGTCGACAAAATATGGAAAAAAGATCGATTATTTCCGGAAGAGCCCCTATGTATCTGTTGAAATTGAGAAATACACAAAAGACCTCTCATCATACATGTTCGTGACACTCCAGGGTTACCTTGAAGAAGTCCATGATTCTATCGAAAAACAGATAATCCGGGAAAAATTCGTCGATCTGATAGTAGAGAGAGATCTATCCTGCAATATCCTTGCCGCACTCGGTCATTCCCCGCAGGATCCTCCTGCTGCAATCGCTGAAGAAGAACGTTCGCTGGTTTGGAAACTGGTCGGGGTCAAGGATCTCGTCGCCCTGAAAAATCTCTGATTTTTCTGACACAACGGAGGATGCTCTTTGGAATTTCGATACTCTTCAGTTTTTATTCTCCTGCAGGATTTTCGGAAAATGATACCTTCCTGGACTGGTTCTGATCGCACTGTGAAAGTATTGGGGCTGCAAAGGGAAGATGTATGTAACCTCCTTTATTGTGGATCTGGTTTATTTATTCCTTGATATGAAAATGAAGTTTCCCCGGGTTTTTTTTGTGTCTGATCTCATGCACCCAGTAATTCAAGCATCTGATGTACTTCGCTTGTGGGCATTGCACAGGTATGGTTGGAACAAACATAGGCTGTTGCGATACGGCCGGTGAGATTCAGATTGCGTATGAAGGGAGCAAGGGAGATGACAAGGTTTCGGGATTCATCTGGTGGCAGATAAAGCACCACCACAGATGGGAGGTAGTGATCCCAGAGCGCATTGATCATGGTCTGCGTATCAGGAGTATCGCGATCCCCGGCAATCACAACATCGTGAACCGGCCCGATGGCAATGTCAAGAGCGCACAGGAATCCTGAATATGCTGATGGAGATTGTTTCACGGTTGCCGCAAAACAGCGGGATAGTTCCAAGCCCCTCTCTTCGAATGCTGCATCACCTGTGAGGTGCGCGAGTCTCACGAGATTATCGAATGCAATAGAATTACATGACGGTAGTGCTCCATCATAAATCTCTTTTTTACGCACCAGAAAAAATTTTTCAGTATCAGGTATCGTAAAATATCCCCCCAGCTGCGGATCCCAGAAATGTAAAAGAAACCAGGTATTGTGTTCGAGCGCTGACGAGAGATACGAAAGTTCGAAGGTGGATTCATACAATTCGATCAATGCTTTGATGAGGAACGCATAATCATCGCCAAATGCCGGAATTGCCGCCTCGCCATCGCGATACCGATGCAGGAGCCTGCCGGTTTCGTCATGCATTTTGTCTAAAATAAACTGCATTGCTCGTCGGGCAGCTGCCAGATATGTCTCGTTCCTGAAGGTTCGTCCCGCCTGTGCAAGTGCTGCAATGAAAAGGCCATTCCAGTCGGTTAGTATTTTATCATCGAGAGACGGACGGGGACGCCGTGCCCGTGCGTTGAAAAGTCTGGTTTTTATGGATTCAGCCCGGGATTCATGATTGGTACATGATATTCCGGATGGTGACGCATGACACGCTAACGAAGGTGTGAGGAAGAGTATATTTTGTCCCGTTTTATCTGCCGGAGCGGGATAATTTCCGGCACCGGTCATGTTAAAAAATCGTGCAGCGAAAGCGGCATCATCTTTTCCAAGAATCTGTTCAGCTTCTTGAACTGTCCAGAGATGAAAAGCCCCTTCCCCTCCCTCACTGTCTGCATCTTCGGCGGAAAAGAATGCACCATCGGGAGAGGTCAGATCTCGAATAACATAGGTAATAATCTCTTCAGCAGTTTTCCGGAATTGTGGATTGTGTGTTGCCTGGTACGCTTCAGTAAATGCCATGACGAGAAGCGCCTGATCATACAGCATCTTTTCAAAGTGCGGCACCCTCCACCGGGCATCGGTAGAATACCGGTGAAATCCTCCTCCGATCTGATCGCAGATCCCTCCCATACGCATCGCATCAAGTGTTTTTTCCACCATGACAAGGGCACGCTTAGTGCCGGTACGCTTCCAGAACCGTACAAGGAAGAGGAGTGTCTGCGGCGTCGGGAATTTTGGGGCACTGCCAAATCCCCCATACATTTCATCGAAGCGCACTGCCAGTTCTTCATATCCCTCCTGAAGAAGAAACGTACCTAGAGTACTATTGTCCGGCGAAGGCTGGGCTTTTTGAAGAGCAGTCGTTATTTCATCTGCTGATGCGGTAAGATCACTACGTTTTTCCTGCCAGAGTTTTATAATACGGGGAAGCAGTTCGAGAAGGCCGTTTATGCCAAACCGCCCTGATTTTGGGATATACGTACCTGCAAAGAACGGCTTTTTTTCCGGGGTAATGATGAGAGTAAGCGGCCATCCTCCCTGCCCGGTCATCAACTGGCAGGCTGACATATAGATGCTGTCAATATCCGGGCGTTCTTCACGATCCACCTTGATACAGATAAAATCCTTGTTCAGTAAAGCAGCTACATCAGCGTCATTAAAAGATTCGTGCGCCATAACATGGCACCAGTGACATGTGCCGTAACCGATGGAAAGGAAGACGGGTTTATCCTCATTCAGGGCACGTACAAATGCTTCATCCCCCCAAGGATACCAGTCAACAGGATTTGCCGCGTGCTGGAGAAGGTACGGACTCTTTTCGTTAATGAGCCGGTTATAATGAACTTCCGTCGTGTTATGTGGTGGATTCACCGCCCGTTCATCCGGAGGCATAGCTGTTCATTGGCGGTTGAGGATAATGAGACTTTCAGAAGTACGTGTAAATATGGTATAATTATCTGTGACCTGCTGCAAAACATCATAAGTACCTTAAAATGGACCAGAATGCGACCTCGTTTCTTGTGGTCATTGGCTTGGGTATCGTTGTAGTTCTTATTTCCCGGGCATTAGATGTCCTCTGGGCACGGGTAATGCCCATACGATTTTTATATTACATAGTCCGTGCTCCCGGCGTGATAGTTCATGAACTGAGCCATGTTTTCGGGTGTCTCATCATGGGTGCAAAAGTAAAGAATGTAGTCCTTTTCTCAGAAGAGGGAGGCTCCGTAACCTATTCCCGGCCAAAAATTCCTTACCTCGGGGACGTCGTGATCGGCACCGCGCCGCTTCTCTGTATCCCCCTGGTACTTGCAGGATGTGCATGGTTTTTTTCCCAATACCTCGGCTGCATATTTCCCGCTCTTCCGCCGGGTGTTAATTCGGCAGAAGATCTCTTTTTACTCGGCACCGCAGTCGTGGGGATGTTTACCCGGAATCTTATCGTCGTTTTCAATCCCTGGTTCCTCCTCTATCTTTACATCACTCTTACGCTCGTGCTGTCTGTCGCACCGTCTGCACAGGATATAAAAACCGCGGCGATTGGAATCTGCATCATTACTCTGACAGGGCTACTAGTCCTCTGGAGTTCCATTCCTCTTGCGGTGAGCGTCCTTGCCGGGATCATCCGCCTCGTCAGCGTTGGTTTCGTCCTTGGTCTTGCGTTTGGGATAATCGCCCTGATAATATCATTTCCTCTTGTGATCCTGTATATGCATAAAAACCTCTGATAACAGTAGGGGCGTAGCGAAAAGATCGCTTTAATTGATCCGGAAGGCTATTTTTCTGCGTACATACATGACATCTGATCCTGCTGCAGATAGTATGAAAAATACTGAAAATAGTGCCCGCCTCACACCGGTGATGCGCCAGTATCGGGAGATTAAGAATAAGCACCCGGATACTATCCTGTTCTTTCGCATCGGTGATTTTTATGAGACATTTGAAGACGATGCGGAACTCATTTCACGGGAACTGGATATTGTACTCACTTCCCGCTCGAAAAGTAGTGATAACAGGATCCCTCTTGCCGGTGTACCCTACCATGCTGCGGATGGGTATATTGCAAAACTTGTGGGAAAGGGGTACAAAGTTGCTGTTGTTGATCAGGTCGGCGATACAAAAAATACCAAAGGAATTGTTAAACGCGAGCTGGTCCGGGTGATCACTCCCGGAACCGTGATCGATTCCACTATGTTGTCCTCCTCAGCATCCTCATTCCTGCTCGCTGTCTGCCCCGATACGAAAAACAAGCAATGGGGGATTGCTCTTCTTGATATCTCGACCGGGGAATTTTTTATAGTCCCGGCAGATTATGACCCCGGTTTTGAAAATATCCTTTCTGAGATTGCCCGTTACCACCCCGCGGAATGTATCATCCCATCCTCGGTTCCATCAGTTCTTGCAGAACATATCCGGAAGCGGGGTATTACAGTTACGATCTTCAGGAGCGATGAATTTTCTGAACAGCGGGCGCGCCGGAATCTCATGGATCATTTCCATGTCCCCTCGCTTGCCGGGTTTGGGTGCGAGGGTTTCCCCGCGGCGATCGGCGCCGGGGGAGCCGCACTTGCTTATGCAAAAGAAACGCAGAACACCACTCTCAATCACATAAGCAGCCTCTCCATGCGCCCTTCTTCACAGAGCCTCATGCTTGACGCAATCACGCTGCGCAACCTTGAAGTGAAAGATAATATCCGGCATGATCCAAAAGGGGCAACTCTCGTTTCCTGTCTTGACCTGACAAAGACCTCCATGGGGAGCCGGATGCTCGTGAATCAACTTTCCCGTCCATTTACTGACCCGGATGAAATTAATAAACGGCTGGACGCAATTGATTTTTTAATCGCACATACACCCGCACGCCTTGAACTCAGGACCCTGCTAACCCGATGCGCTGATATCGAAAGAATTGCAGGACGGATTGCCTACGGGAATGCAGGACCGCGGGACCTTGTCGCGCTTTCAGCTTCGCTTGCTGTGCTCCCAAAAATCCGAAGAATCCTGGAGGGATCTGACACCAGTGAAATCCCTCGTTATATTATTGACGCTCTGGAGCATCTCCATGATGTACCGGATTTAATCGAGCTTATTGGGAAAGCTATTGTCGATGATCCCCCGGCTGTAGCACGCAACGGTGGGGTTATACGGCCCGGGTATTCAAAAGAACTGGATTCCCTCAAGAAAGTACTATTCTCGGGAAAGGATTGGATCGTCAGACTCCAGGAAGAAGAGCGGCAAAAGACGGGCATAAAATCACTCAAGATCGGGTACAACAGAATTTTCGGTTATTATATTGATATAACAAAACCGAACCTTCATCTCGTTCCGTCGCATTACCAGCGCCGTCAGACGACAGGGACAGGCGAGCGCTATACACTTCCAGAATTGCAGGAAAAGGAGACTATGATCACGAATGCAGACGAGCGTGTCCTTGCACTTGAGCGTGAACTCTACACAGGAATTATCGAGATCCTCCGGACTGCCATTCCTGATCTCCAGGCGATTGCCAGAGGACTATCGGTTCTGGATGTTTCTGCTTCTCTTGCCGAGATCGCGCAGGTACGGGATTATGTGCGTCCGCACCTTAACAGGGGAGACGCGATTATTATCCGTGATGGACGCCACCCGGTTGTAGAACAGAGTGCCGGGGGAACTTTCGTACCCAATGATACTGAGCTTGCCAGTTCCGACACGCAGGTAATGATTATCACCGGTGCCAATATGGCAGGTAAGTCCACGTACATGCGGGCAGTTGCGCTGATCTGCATCATGGCTCAGGCAGGAAGTTTTGTTCCAGCACGGTACGCAAGTATCGGCATACTCGACCGGATATTTACCCGTGTCGGTGCTTTTGACGATCTCGCCAGCGGGCAGAGTACCTTTTTTGTTGAGATGCTCGAGCTTGCAAATATACTCAACAATGTAACGACAAGGAGTCTTGTCATCCTTGATGAGATTGGGAGAGGGACAAGCACAGCAGATGGTCATTCGATTGCAAAAGCAGTCCTTGAATACCTGCACGGACGGGCAGGCGCCGGGCCAAAAACACTGTTTGCTACGCATTTTCATGAACTTGTTGAAGTGGAAGATTCTCTAAAAAGAGCAAAAAATTATCATTTTGCTGTAAAAGACACAAATAATGAAGTTGTCTTCCTGCGAAAGCTCATTTGTGGAGCCACCGACAAGAGTTACGGTATTCATGTCGCCCGGCTTGCAGGTATTCCTAAAAAAGTAACTGATCGTGCTGATAGTATCCTCAATGAGACAATGAACCGTGATGTCCCGCCAGGTACCCGCCCCCAGCGTTACACGCAGATCCTCCTTGTTGATAATGAAAACTCCATAAAAACACCGGTCCGTGACACGGTACTCGATCAACTTGACAATATCAATACCGATGAGATGACACCCCTGCAGGCACTTGCAAAGATTGTGGAGCTGCAAAAGATATTGGTGAGGAAGGAACAGTAGTCATGAACGTAAAAAATTCGGTTTCCACCATCCATATCCTTGATCAGGCAACGGTGAACCTGATCGCTGCAGGAGAGGTGGTAGAGCGCCCTGCATCAGTCGTAAAAGAGCTTGTGGAGAATGCAATTGATGCCGGCGCCCGTACCGTTCGTATTGAAATTATAACACCGGGTGAAGGAATTGGAAGCATACAGGTTATTGACGATGGCTGTGGTATGTCTCCTGACGATGCCCTGCTTGCCTTTGCCCCCCATGCAACGAGCAAGATTCTCCGAATCGAGGATCTCCGCCAGGTACATACTCTTGGATTCAGGGGCGAAGCTCTTGCCAGCATTGCCGCAGTTTCACGAGTGACCCTGACAACACGACTTCGCGCACCAGGAGTTATCGTCGGAACCAAGGTAGTTGCAGAAGGGGGGAAGATACTTCAGACATGCGATATTGGTGTGCCTGAAGGTACGAATGTACTGGTACAAGATCTTTTTTTTAATACACCGGCGCGAAAAAAATTCCAGAAGAGTAAGTCCACTGAGCTTGCACATATTTACTCGTACCTGGAAGGTATCTGCCTTGCCCACCCCGAAATTTCCTTTCGGATGATTACCAACCATATCGAGAAACTCCTGACGGATCGATCAATTCGGATTCTCGATACTATTGCCCGCATTTATGGAAGTGATATCTCAAAGGAACTTATTCCGGTGAATCTGGTGCTCCCTTTCG
>Ga0326726_10004914_pt1 | contig 12163 bp, 10 predicted proteins | sample MHFenrmetagenome_2_FD_207603 | JGI IMG/M metagenome (GOLD analysis project Ga0326726, IMG submission 207603) | Lab enriched peat soil microbial communities from Michigan Hollow, Ithaca, NY, United States - MHF15MN | ecosystem: Environmental > Terrestrial > Soil > Wetlands > Peat | place: USA...
AATAGAAAGGGACCCCGCTGGAGTCGACAACAATTCCGTAGGGCCGGGAACCGCGCGTCGGGGACGGTGTGAGCGTGATCTTCTCGGTTTTCGGATCGAGCCGTCCGACAAAGTTCCCTTCCTGGATTGTGAACCAGAGGATGCCCGAGTCGTCAAACACCAGGGAGTGCGGGTCCCGCGCTGCGCGGTCGGGCATGGGGTACTCGGCAACGTCGCCGGTTCGCGGATCCAGTCTTCCGATATATGCTTTATAATTTGCGGTGAACCAGATATTTCCCTGTTTGTCCGGTGCGAGCCCGTGCGGCCCGGAATCAGGCGTCCTCAAGCGATACTCCCTGATCATGCCTGTCGAGGGGTCGAGTCTGCCGAGCGTATTGGACATGATGCCGGTATACCAGAGCGAACCGTCGGTCCCGACAGCAGGATCGTGAGGAGAGGAACCGGGCGTGGGCGCGTTCCATTCTTTTATTAGGACCTTGCCCGTCTGCGCCAAAGTAGCCGAAGCGAGAAGGGCAAAAAGACCTGCAACGATCATTGTTTTTCGAGGTACCATTAGTTCTCCTTTCGGGGGACACCACAATCAGCTCTTGCCCTCTGGTTCTAATTATAGACGATTCGACGGGGCGCGTCTCGGTCCCGTCTCTCTCGAAAACCTCCCGGCAATGCACCTTTATTGTGATCAGATTTGATATAATGAGATTTAAGCAGTTGGTGAAGATCGCAAGAAACGCGACCTGACTCTGCTTCTTTCCGAACTCCGAACTCAGAAACGCATTCATTCTTATTAAACTGGAGGGTACACTTATGGATATGAAATGGCTGGCAAAGTACACGGACCACGCTTACGCCTTGATGCGGATCGTGGCGGGATTCATGTTCTCGTTCCATGGCTTCCAGAAGATCCTGGGGATACTTTCCGATTTCCATCCAGCGGCGGGGTCCCAGCTCTGGATTGGCGGGCTCATCGAGCTCCTTTGCGGGCTGGCGGTGATGCTGGGGTTTCAAACGCGCATTGCGGCCTTTCTCTGCAGCGGCGAGATGGCAGTGGCCTATTTCCAATTTCACTGGAAATTCCAGATGGGGCCTAACTTCTTTCCGGCTATTAACAAAGGCGAGCTGGCCGTCCTCTACTGCTTTGTTTTCCTCTTCATTGCCTGCCGGGGCGGGGTCAAATGGAAGCTGGACAAAACAAACTGAGGCAGGGGGCGCGGGTCGGATTGGTTGATATCAGAAAACGGACAACGTCCCCATTGTCTCGCATGAACTGCGAACCCTGGACTCCGGACCCTGAACTCCGAATTCCTCTCAAAGAGGTCCACATCGCTGTTCCAGGGTTACTCCCGCTCACCCCTGTGTCTTGATATAATTGATGATATAATGTATATATTCAATCGAGTATTGTTGGAAGAACCTCGGCATCAGTCGTCAGGATAGTGAGACAACCCAAACAAAAGGAGGATGACAATACTATGATGAAAAAAATCAGACTAATGATTATCGGGGTCCTGTTGGTCGTATCCAGCGGTTGTTTTCCCATTTTTGTGCCTGAGGGCGGCGACCGTGGAGAACATCGAGGACACGACCATGGTGATCATGGTGATCATGGAGAGCACGGAGAGCATGGAGAGCACCATTAATGTGCTGCAGGGTTCGATCAAGTTCGATTTAAGTCTCATTGAGTAGAGAGCTGGTCGTTGTTGGACCCATCCGGGATGTTGTTACTTACGTTGCGTTTCTATGGTACTTCAAGCGTTTCACAATCTGGGCAACAACGTTTCCCATGTCTTCACGGCATCCTCGCCTCATCAGATGAACACCAATCCTTAGACTTCGAACGGAGCCTGCCCCCGAATAATTCTATCGGGGGAACTCCGAACTCAGAGGCGCATTCATTCTTATTAAAGTGGAGGGTACTCAGACAAAACAAACTAAGGGAGCCAGGGCGGGGTCAGGTCCGTTTCTTGCCGGTGAACATGGCCGCGAAAGGCCGACCGTCGAAGGCCGACTCGACGCGGGAGATCTTTCCGTTCCTAACCTGGTGCCACTCCGCCACCAAGGTCGTGGCCTCGGCCGGCGCCTTGGTCTCGAGCTCGAAGAAAACGGCGGCGTCATTTCCTTCCGCAATGATCTTCTTCACGTCCAGGCGCACCGTGACCTGCAGCAGCCCGGCTAGGGCTGTAACGTATTCTTCGGCATTGTGGTATGTCTCAAAGAGCCCAAGGAACAGGAGGTCGTCATTCAGATAGGCACGTGCCGCGGCAATGTCTTTTTTTGCGACAGCGGCGTAGAACTTCTTAAGGATCTCTCCTGCGTTCGGCATGATCATTCTCCTTCCGTCGTTTCATCCGGTCATGTGCCGGGCCTGCCGGGTCACTTGTTGTTCGTGGCCACCAGATTATAATCGGTGAAGACAACAGGTCCACCAACCAGCTCCGGAGCGTAGACCGACTCGAAGCGTTTTACGGCCTCCGATCCGCCATGGGTGGCATGCGCGGCCTCGTCGGCAAAGATGAAGAAGTGTACGAAACGGGTCGGGTCATCTTTCTGCTGCCATGCCGCATATGACCGGGTGCCGGGTTCGTTTGCTTTAACATAGCGGACAAATTCTTCAATTGCCCGCTTGACCTTATCAACTGATCGCGGATTAACCTGATAGTGAGCGATCTGATATATTGCCATGGGACCCTCCTTTGGGTTTGCGTGAGTTCGTCTTGTTCATACGGCTTTTTTTCTGTTCCGGATCCGGATTTCCCGACTCCTCTCAGTACATCAACGTAGAGCTATGGGTAAAAGATAGCACTCACTCTTTTTTTGTCAAGTTCCCGCCCGCGGATGACACGGATACCAGGACCTTTTCCACAATTTGTTTTACAGGCTTCATCTGCTTCAATCTGCGGATAATCATTTCTCCGTTTTGATTTTGTAAGAATGAACCTTTATTGTTCCAAAAGCTTTTTCAAGCTTACGAGCATCACTCCCAGTTCTTTTCGGAATGCCCGCGTGCTTGCTCGGTCGGGTTATTGTCCTGGGAAAGCGATACGGTCGTCCGCACCCCTTCGCCGGACAGCTCAGCGGTCACGGTGTGATAGTATTCCGGCGCATCAGGAAGTCCGGAAAGGGGCTGAAGTGGCTGTACTGAAGCACGCGCCCCTGCTCCAAACTCAGAACTTTCACCCATTCCGACGTTCTCAACAAACCCCCCTAACCACTATTTATTGTAATTGACAGGATTACTTGGATAGTATACACTCCTATGAGAGAAATTTTTTCGTTAGACCATTAACTGTATATCATTACCTGCGTCGAAGGAGGACATTATGTCACGGATGAGATATCTGGCATTGATCGGTCATGTATGCGCATTGCTCGTATTGGGCCTTTTTCTCCCTGCCCCAGGTCATGCGGTCGGGGGAACAATCGCCGGCGCGCTGGACAATCCCGTGCAGACGGACGGCACACCGTTGTTGTTTTCTTCGTCCAGCTCGACCTCGTCCGGACTCTGGTCCATAGTATCCACGACAGTGTATAACACTAACTGGGGCACAGCGACACAGAGCGGCCCGATCGACGGCGGGATGTATACTTCGATCACGACAACCGTTGCCGGGCCGGCCTCTGTCTCGTTCTACCAGAAGGTGTCCTCCCAACTCACCTATGACACATTGACCTTCTCCCTCGATGGCTCGATAAAGAGCACGATAAGCGGAACGGTGAACTGGCAGCAGAAGTCCTTTTTGATCTCCGCCGGCACCCATACGCTCGTCTGGAAATACTCCAAGAATGCGACCATAAACGGAGGCAGCGACGAGGCCTGGCTCGACAAGGTCGTGGTGAGCCCGAACACCGCGCTCAAGGTTACTTCGCCGAACGGGAAAGAGAACCTTGTTTCCGGATCTACCGTTACCATCACATGGAACGCTCCGGCAGCGGCCGAGAAATACAGCCTCTATTACTCCATCAACAATGGTTCCACCTGGATACCGATCCCCGGAGCCAGCGCACCGAATTATTTGACGAGCACTGACTTCACGAACATCACCTATCCCTGGACCGTGCCGGTCCCCAACAGCAACATGAGTACCTGCAAGGTCAAGGTCGTTGCCTATAACGCCGCGAACGCGGTTGTGGGCACGGATATCTCGGACGTTTCCTTCGCCATCAATAACGTCCGGCTGACCTCTCCGAACGGCGGCAATGTTCTCGCAGCAGGCGGAACGTTTGATATCACTTGGGACTCGACTGTTTCTGCTGCGAGCTTCACGCTTTCCTACTCCCTGAACAACGGGACTACCTGGCTTCCCATCGCTGGCAATGTGACCGGAGTAAATGACTACCTGTGGACCGTGCCCGTGCCTCCCGCGGGCAACATGACCACGTGCAAGGTGAAAATCGTTGCAAGCAATAATTCCAATGTAGTCATCGGCACGGACATATCCGATGCGCCCTTTATGGTGCAAGTGCTCAGGGTGACCTCACCGAACGGCGGAGAGGCCCTTTCCGCCAGGAACAACCCCAACAGCGTTTCCTTCACCATCTATGGCCCGACGACCGCAACGACCGCGGTCCTGAACTATTCCATCGACGGCGGCCTGACCTGGCCGATTATCGCGACAGGCGTAACCATCAGCGGTCCCGGAGACTATACCTATAGTTCCTGGAACATTCCGGCCCTGCCTGCGCTCAAGAACGCCAAGGTAAAGGTCACGCTCAAGAACGGCACAGCCGTGCTCGGCACGGACGCGAGCAATGCCAACTTCACTATCACCCCGGTCTATATCATCTCGGGCACGGTGATGCAGGCAGGCAAACCCCTTGCCGGCGCCACGGTGGACCTGAGCGGGGCCGAGACCCTATCGACCACCACGGACAGCCTCGGGAAGTACAGTTTCGCAAAGCTCCTGAAAGGGGGCTATACGGTCAGCGCGTCCAAGGCCGGCTCGGTGTTCAGCCCGGCGTCATTGGCCGTTGCCATCACCACGGCGAACATGACCACTGCCAACTTCACCGGAACAGCGAACGCGAACCCGACCTTTACCATCTCCGGGACCGTGAGCGGGACCACCGGCACGGGCGTGGTGCTGACCCTGAGCGGTACCAAGGCCGGGACCGCCATGACCGACGGGTCGGGGAAATATTCGTTCGCGAACCTGCCGGAAGGAAACTACAACGTGACTCCTGGCAAGGCAGGATATGGGTTCGATCCTATTAGTAGAGGAGTATCTCTTGATACGGACACAACCGGCGTCGATTTCACTTCATCGGCCGGCACCGTCGGTACGTACAGCATCTCCGGCAAAGTGACGAGCGGCGGGCTCGGCCTTCCCGGCGTTACGATCACCGCAAGCAACACTGCAAATGCTACCGTCGTCAGCGACGCCCTCGGCAATTACGTCATCAAGGGGCTCAAGAACGGCAGCTATACCATCACACCGAGCGCAGCCGGATATACCTTTACACCGCCAAACAGGCCCAAGACCATAGCTGCATTGAGCCTCACCGGCGTCAACTTCAGCGCGACTCTCAGCACCACTGCACGGGGCACGGCGGCCATCGGCTCGCCGATCCCGGATACCACGGTCTCGCTCAAGGATGCGACGGGGGCCGGCCGTACAGGTACTACAGATAGCAACGGCGCCTACACGATCGATACTTCGGGCCTTACGCCGCCGTTCCTGCTGCTCGTAACCACGGGCACCGGCACCGAACTGTATAGTGTGAGCGCTGGATCGGACACAGACAACGTGGTCAATATTACTCCACTCACGGACCTGATAATCAGGTCCTGGTACGATGTGCAGGGCGTTACCATGGACAGCGCGTTCACCTCTCCGGGAACGAATCCGCCGCCGACGCCTACGGCGGTGGCGGTGATCGGGACGGTGGTCAAGAACATGGTCCAGCTCTGGTTGAATCAGGCCAATGTGACAGCAAGCGATTTCAACCTTATTTCCACGCCCTTCAGCGCTGATGGCACGGGCGTTGACGCTGTATTGGCCCAGACGACCGTCGATCCCACCACGGGCGCGGTCCTAGTCTCGAATGGGACCACGACACAGACGTCGACGGTGTCCATCCTGAACAGTTCGCTCACCATATCCACCACGACCACGAATGCTGACGGTACCAGCAGCAGCAACGACACGACGATCGTGCCTGTCCCGACGGCGCAACAGACGGCGCTGGACGGGATAACGACCGCATTCAACAATTTTGCCGCTGTCGTGAACGCCAAGGGTGTGTCGCTCGTGGCAGGCGACCTATTGCCTTATCTGGACCCCAACGGGGTCTGGGGCGGCTATACGCGGAGCCAGTGGGCAGAGCGGGTCGTTTATGCCTTCGCCGGGAAGACCATATCCTTCTCGGGAATCGCCATCAAATCCTTGAACGCCACCTTGACGACGGCTGACACGGTATTCCAACTCTCCCGGAGCCAGGGAGGCCAGACCAGCACAGAGCCACAAGAATTATTCTTCAAGAAGGTGAACAACACCTGGCTCCTGTCCGGCGACAATCGCATCGCCAATGTCGAAGTGCGGGCGAATATGGTCAGGAACCAGGGATCGGGAGCCGGCGTCAATCTGACCCTCGAGGTCAATGTCGACCGCCCCCGTTCTTCGCCGACGGTAACGAGCCTGAACGCTGTGACCGTCTCCGGCGGCCCTTGGAATGCAACCCCGCTATCCTATAATGGACAGTCTTTCGACGGATCCGTGACATCCGACATGTTTGGGATCTATGCGATGGATCCGGCCATCAGCGGGGGAGCGCCGTTCACGTTCGTGCTAACGCCGTCGAGCGGCCCTACGACCACGTATACGCTGGCGGTCAACGCGATTACCACTGAGACGAGCAGCATCACCAATCTCACGGGTGGGAATTTGACGACGGATGCGCATCCTGGCTCGCCTTTGACCGTGAATTGGACGCTTCCGAAGACGTTTGCCATCTCGCAAATAAGACTGGGTACCGTTGCATATACCGGAGTGCCGAATCAGCCGACGACCATCAAGTGCGACGACGGGGGCGAACAGGTCGTGCTCGGTATCACCGCTACCACCGCGCAGGTCACGATTCCCAACACATGCGGCGGGCAGCCGACGGCGCAGGCCGAGATCTATCTCCTCGTGTACGGCGTCAACGGAGAGCTCACCACAGTGTATTACACATACCAGTAAGTGATCCGGGATGTGCAAATGTTGAACTTAGAGAGGCCCGCGGGTTGCCGCGGGCCTTTTGTTTGCGCAGGCAGGGCATCTTGTTCATCTCTACATACGAAATCTTTTTCCGTCATATTTTTGTCGAGAGGATGCTATGGAATGATCAAATGGCAATGATCGATTAAGGGGGAAAGCGCGAACAGCAACCGGTAAAAAATATAGCACCCACTCGCTTTTTGTCAAGTTCCCCTCCGAACTCCGAACTGACGTAACTCATTCCGCACTCCGAACTCGCCGCTCCGCACTATGGTCATCTGATTCATTTTGACTTTCGCAGTCGTTTTGCCTATGATGAGCTGGTACCGTGCAACGGGAGGAGGAAAGCATTATGAATAAAAACCCTGCAAAACAGCTCCAGGAATTTGCGAAGCTCTGGGGAGGGTTCAGGGCTTCCCGCGTGGTTCTTACTGCCAACAATTACCGTGTTTTCGATCATCTGAAGACCCCGAAGACTGCAGGAGACATCGCCGGCATCATAAGCGCTGATCACCGGGCCGTTGAGATCCTCCTCGATGCCGTGACCTCCCTAGGGCTGCTCAAAAAATCAGGCAACAAATATCGTAACACCGAATTAGCCAAGAAGTTCCTGCTCAAGGACAGCCCTCTGTACCAGGGGGACATGCTTCGCCATGCGGACAGTCTTTGGAAGAGCTGGTCCGGTCTGGACGAGGTTGTTAAGACGGGTTTGCCGAACCGGTCAGGCGGGCGCGATTACGGCTCTTTTATCAGGGCCATGCATAACAATGCCGTGATCCGTGCGAAGGGGGCCATATCGGCCATCGACCTCAAAGGTGTCGGGCGCGCTCTCGATCTGGGCGGCGGCCCGGGAACGTACAGCATGGAGCTTGCCCGAAGAAAGATCGATGTCACCCTGTTCGACCTTCCGGAAGCTATCACAATAGCGAAAGAGCTCGTGAGCGAACAGGGAATTAAGAATATCAATTTCGCGGCCGGAGATTTTCATACCGATGATATCGGGAGCGGCTATGATCTCGTCTTCATCAGCCAGATCGTGCATTCGCTCTCGATCGAGGAAGCCCAAGCGCTCATCGAGAAGTCGCGCGACGCTTTGGGCCCGAAGGGCCGGATCGTCATCCATGAGTTCCTGCTCGAAAAGGATCGGGCCCATCCTGTTCCCGCCGCCCTCTTCTCCGTCAACATGCTCGTCAATACCGCGGCCGGCCGGTCCTACACGATCCAGGAAATGAAAGGATGGCTCGCGAAGGCGGGATTCAAGGCCGTCAGGACAACGGCGCTCGGGGAGACCGTCATCGTGACAGGAAAGAAAACATGAAGCATCTGCGAAGACAGCTGGCATTCGGTATTGGTTTGGTCATGCTTTCCGCATTGACGTATTTTATTCAGATACGACTTTTCCATACCGGGCGCGATACCTTATTTTATCTCCTCCAGGACCTGGCTTTCGTCCCGATCCAGATACTGATCGTGACGGTGATCGTCGATCAAATGCTTCGGTTACGCGAAAAAACAGCGATGCTGAACAAGCTGAACATGGTTATCGGCACTTTTTTCAGTGAAGCAGGTACTCACCTGCTCAAGTCGTTCTCGGGCTTCGATCACCATGTTGACCACATCAGGCCGGAATTGCTCGTGCACAGGGACTGGAGCGACCGGCAGTTTGCCCAGGTCATGACGGACCTTCAACAGTACGATTACCATATCGACGTACAGAAGAACGATCTCGGAGCGCTCAAGCTTTTTCTGAGCGGAAAACGCGATTTTCTTCTGAGGCTTCTCGAAAACCAGAGCCTCCTCGAGCATGAGACGTTTACGGAACTGCTCTGGGCGGTTTTTCACCTGGCCGAAGAGCTTGAGGCCCGGTCCGATCTGGCGCATCTCCCGGCTTCCGACCGGGAACATCTCGCGGGAGACATCAGGAGGGCCTATGTAATCCTGATCAGTGAATGGCTCAGATATATGAAGCACCTCAAGAAGGAATATCCGTATCTGTTCTCTCTTGCCGTAAGAACAAATCCCTTTGACGAGCACGCATCAGTCACCTTTAAATAAGGTCAAAACATGATCGATATCGCGCGCGGTCTTTCCTGCTCCCTAAAAATACATCCACAAAAAAAACGCAATAATGTCTATTTTTCGACCTGGGATTAATGAACACGAAAGATTACAAGCCGTAAACAATGAGGAGATGATTTGCCGAATACAAAAATAATCCTGCGAACGGTCCTGTTGCTTCTTCTCGCGTCAGGGGCATATCGTGCGGCTTTTGCCGGGCCGGTTGAGGTTCAATCTATCCATATATCTAACACAGAAACCAAGGTTGGGATATATCCGGACATTTCAGGCAGCATTAAAGTGAACAATGTTAATGGTCCAGGCAATACCGTGGAACTAACCATCATTGCGGTTGTTTTTCGGCCGGATCATGTCATGAAATCGTGGATATGGAAGAATGTAACTATGCAGGCCGGGGAACTCAGACTATTTATCATCCCTAAAGAATATGCGGTGACCTTGGCGGGCTCCTATAAAGTGGATTTTAACGTTTATACCAAAGACATGCAGCCGTTGCACAGCCTTTCCAATGTTTTTGTTGCAATCGATCCATCCCGCCAATCCGATAAAACCATAACCCGGACAACAGACAATTCACAAACAGCAACATCCCGCGGATCAGCGTCAAGTAATGAGTTTCAATACCCGCAAATCGGTGTTGGTGTTTATGGGGACACTCTGAATCTGACAGGAGGAGCGACGATCCTTCTGTGGCCATTCAAGAATGTGGGATTGCAGGGCAGTTACACAGAAGGCAGTTTTACAACCGTTGAAGGCCGCCTCCTCGCGCGATATATGCTCTCTGCGGGAGTCAATCCGTATGTGGGAATTGGCTATTTAACCGTCTCCACAGAGCGGACTGTGGATGTTATCGGGAGCAAGGAAAAGTTCAAGGACAGCGGAGCGAGCGGTGTTATCGGTTTGGAAATTCCCCTGACCAAGAGCGTGTACGGCTATGCCGAAATAAGCGGAGCGGCAATCGAGCTGAAAAAAGAGGTAGCAAATGGAGCATCGTCAGGAATTGCAGCTGTTAAATATTCCCAGGTGACCGCCGGGATAAGTATTGTTTACTACTTGTATTGATTCGCCAACGACTGCTCTCGTTCTTTATTTCGGAACAATTGGGTCATGTCTTTCTTCGTGCACTTTGCCCTTTCCTTTGCTATGGGTAGCTCGCGAATTATTCAACGTTCTGATTGTTATCACATTACCGAGAAATAAAAACGCTGCCGATTCGTCAGCCTTTTTTGCGCGCTTGTGAAAGAGCAAGTCCCCGCATATCGCAGACCTTTCCGTTCTTCTTCTACTCAGCCTTGACCAGGTACTCAACCGGATATCCACGCCGTAGACCCCGACGATTTTTTCCTTCATCGACATGATGGGCACCGACACGGTGATGCAGAGCGCACCCGTGATCTTGGACGTGTAAAGTCGGATACGAAGCTCTTGCCGTCCCTCATCGGGTCAGCCTGTCACGTCCGCGGAATGCCCTTCGTTTCTCAACATTTCATGTTGCAATGTTTTCTATCTTTCTATTGCTTAAAATTGCAGATAATAAATTTTCGCGTGACCTTGTTAAATCCAAAGCCAGAGCTATAATAATTAATGATACTTTGGGTGTATGTCATTCCTAAATAAATACTGCAAAGGGAGGCGACCATGAAAACAGGCAGACTTCTGGCAGCAGGTGCTTTGTTTGCGGCTTTCGCGCTGTTCTCGTCGACGGTTCACGCAGAGGTCGGCGTGACGGACAAGGAAATCGTAATCGGCATGTCGACGGCACTGAGCGGCCCTTCGGCATTCCTGGGGACGAACTTCAAAGCCGGAGTTGAAGCATACATCGGCATGATCAACGCGGCGGGCGGAGTCGGCCGAAGGAAGATCAGGCTCATTACCTACGACGACCGGTATGAGCCCTTGAACACGACGGCGAATGTGAAGAAGCTTCTTGCGGAGGACAAGGTCTTCTGCCTCCTGGGGAACGTCGGAACGCCCACGACCTCCGCGATCAAGCCCATTCTGGACGAGCATAAAGTGCCGCTGTTCGCGCCGTTTACCGGCGCCGAGTCCCTCCGGACGCCGGTGGACCGCTACATCTTTCACTACCGCGCGAGCTACAATCAGGAGGCCGAGGCATTCGTCCAGGGGATGGTTGACGTGCTGGGTTACACCAAGGTGGCCGTCTTCTACCAGGATGACGGATACGGCAAGGCCGTGCTTGAGGGGACCAGGCAGGCCCTGGAGCGGCGGCGCCTGAAGCCCGTGGCCCTTGGAGCCTACACGAGGAACTATGAGGATGTCATTCCGGCCATGGATGCGATCATGGCGGAAAAGCCGCAGGCTGTGGTGATGGCCGGGACATACAGCGCCTGCTCCAAGTTCATCCGCTCCTGGAAGCGCAAGGCAATCCTGTCGGGAAGCCCCAAACATCTCGATCCTGTTTTCATCAATGTATCGTTCGTCGGACCGGACCGTCTCGCGGCGCTCCTCGAGAACTACGGCACCGGAATCGTCGTGACACAGGTCGTACCGCCCTTTTCCCAGGGCGGAGCGAACTTCCCGGCCGTGAGCGAGTATCTGGGCATGCTGAGGACCTATTCGCCCGGAACGGTGCCCAGCTTCGGGAGCCTCGAAGGATACCTGGCCACCAAGGTGTTCGTCGAGATCCTGAAGCGAGCGGGCAAGGACCTGACGAGGGATTCTTTCATCCGGACCGCGGAGAACATCCGGGACCTCGACATCCAGGCAGGAAACCGCATCAGCTTCTCCAGCGCGAGCCACCAGGGGTCGCAGATCGTGTATCCCACCCTGCTCCGAAGCGGCGCCTATGTACCGATCTCCGACTGGCGTTCCGTGAAGACGCAGTAAAGGCAATCACGACAGTTGGCCGCGAATGAACGGCAACAGCGGTT
>Ga0326726_10004915_pt1 | contig 12160 bp, 10 predicted proteins | sample MHFenrmetagenome_2_FD_207603 | JGI IMG/M metagenome (GOLD analysis project Ga0326726, IMG submission 207603) | Lab enriched peat soil microbial communities from Michigan Hollow, Ithaca, NY, United States - MHF15MN | ecosystem: Environmental > Terrestrial > Soil > Wetlands > Peat | place: USA...
CACCAGCCCGCCGCCGCCGCGCGCGACGATCGCCGCCGGGTCTTGCGTGTAGGGCAGGATCGACACCACCGGACCGAAGACTTCGCGCGCGTGGACCGCCTCCGCCTTTGCATCGGGCGCGAACTCGAAGAGCGTCGGCGCCAGGAAATAGCCTTTCGGCAAGAGGGGCTGCGCGCCGCCGGTCACAAGCTTGCCCTCCGCGCTGAGCCGGCCGATGCCCTCGCGCACTTCGGCAAGCTGCGCGGCGTTGGTGAGCGGGCCCATGCGCACGTCCTCTTCGGCGGGGTTGCCGACCTTGGTGCCGGAGAGGAGGCCGGCAAGATCGTCGCGCACCGCGGCGGCGTGCTCCGCAGGTACCAGCACGCGCCGGATGGCCGTGCACTTCTGGCCCGCCTTCTGTGTCACGTCGCGCACGACTTCCTTGAGGAACAGCTCGTAGAGGTCGCCGCTTGCGCCCGCGTCGGGCCCGAGCACCGCGGCGTTGAGGCTGTCGGCTTCCACGTTGACGCGCACCGAATGGCGGATGACGTTCGGCAGCGCGCGCAGGCGCTCGCCGGTACCGCCCGAGCCCGTGAAGGCGAGGACGTCCTGCGCGCCGAGAAGCTCCGGCAGATTGCGCGGCGCGCCGACCAGCAGCGAGAGCGTGCCCTCGGGCAGCACCTTCTTCTCCACGATCACCTGCATCGCGCGCTGCGCGAGCATCGCGGTGGCGGTCGCCGGCTTGGAGAGCACCGGCATCCCGGCGAGCAGCGCCGCCGCGGCCTTTTCCGCGAGCCCCCAGGCAGGGAAATTGAAGGCGTTGATGTGCACCGCGACGCCGTGGCGCGGCACCGAGAAGTGCTGTCCGTGAAAGCGCGGCGAGCGCCCGAGCTGCAGACCCTCGCCGTCCAGAAGAAAGCGGCCCGCGCCGAGTTGCGCGCCGAGTTCCGCATAGGCGAGCAGCGTCGCAATCGCGCCATCCACGTCGAACTTGGCGTCGGACCTGGTGTTGCCGCAATTGCGGATGCCGAGCTCGAGCAGCTCGTCGCGCGCGCCCTGCAGCGCGTCGGCCATGCCCTTCAGGAGCGCGCCACGCTCAGCGAAGGTGAGGGCGCGCAGCGCGGGGCCACCTGTCGACCTCGCGTGCTCGAGCGCAGCGGCGAGGTCCACGCCCTGGCTCGATGCGACGGCGAGCGGCTCCTCGGTCGCCGGATTGACGAGCGTCTGGCCGCCGGCGCCGCCCTCGAGCCAGCGGCCACCGACATAGCTAGCAAGATGTTGCATGCCACACTCCGTGTGCGAGGCGTCTCGTTGGAGTGTAGCGCGAGCAGCGCGGCGGCAACGCGCCACCGCGCGATCTGCACCGAGCTCTTCTAAAAGTGGAATTGGCCCGCGATCGAGACCGCGCTGTAGCCGTAGTCGCCCTGCATGTTGCCGACCTGGTGTATGACGCCGCCGAAGTACTCGTAGTCGGCGCGCACCGAGAAGCTGGGCGCGACGCGCCAGCCCAAGCCGATGCCCATCAGGGCCGCGATATCCGAGTGCTTCGTATCGACGTAGGGCCAGCCGCAGCTCGAGAAGCACCGATACTGGCCTTCCGTGAAGGCCATACCGAGCTTGAAGAGCAGGTCCACTTTCGGGTTGATCGGCATCCCAAAGGTGCCGGAGAAGGCGAGGGCGGTCGTGCTGAACTCATCGGACTTCACGCCGAAGGTGCGCACGTCGTAGGTGCCGAGGTCGTAGTAGCCGACCTCGATGCCGAAACGGTTGGGAAACGTGTAACCGCCGTAGACCTTGAACCCGGTCGCCTTGCTGTCGGCATCGCCGCCGAACGGGATCGAAGCCCAGGCGAACGCGGTCGCGTTGTCCGTGTAGGTCTGCATCGCGCCGAGTCCGATGTAGGCGCCGCCCGGCCCCTTGGACTGGGCGAAGGCTGGCGCGGCGACGAGCGTGCCCGCGAGGAGCGCAGCGGCAAAGGTGGACTTGTTCATGGATCCTCCAATGGGAATGTCCAGCAAGAATGTCTAGCGGCTGTAGCGCAATTGTGCGCCATTCTGCCTTGCCGCCGCTCCCATGCGCGCGGGAGGGATGCATGGACCGCCGCGGGCGGCGCCAAGGGCGCGCAAGCTTGGCGTCAGTAGGGCAAGGGAACCGGCGCGCGGGCCGCCGGTCCAATCGCCAGTCCAACTCATTCAGGAGTCGGCAATGCAGACCAGAACTTTCCTGGCCGTGCTGGCGACGCTCGGCGTTTTCACGCTTGGCGCGCTGGTGGGCGGCCATTCCGCAAGTCCCGTTGCCGCGCACGCCCAGGCGGCGCCGGCCGTAACGATCTCGCAGCCCGATAACAATGCGCGAGCCGCGGCGCTGCCGGATTTCGCGAGCATCGTGCAGCAGTACGGGCCGGCGGTCGTGAACATCACCACCGCGGGCATGAGCAAGACGAGCAACGAAATTCCCTTCCCGTTCCCATTTCCGTTCCGGTTCGGCGTCCCGCAGCAGGGCGAAGTGCCCACGCAAGGCCAGGGTTCGGGCTTCATCATCAGCGCCGACGGCATCGTACTCACCAATGCGCACGTGGTAGACGGGGCGACCGAAGTCACGGTCAAGCTCACCGACCGGCGCGAGTTCCGCGCCAAGGTGCTCGGCGCCGATCCGGCAACCGACGTGGCGGTGCTGCGCATCGACGCCAAGGGCCTGCCTACCGTGAAGCTCGGCGACCCCTCCAGCGCGCGCGTGGGCGACTGGGTGGTCGCGATCGGCTCGCCATTCGGTTTCGAGAACAGCGTGACCGCGGGCATCGTCTCGGCCAAGGGCCGCACGCTGCCGGGCGACACTTACGTGCCGTTCATCCAGACCGACGTGGCGGTGAACCCGGGCAATTCGGGCGGGCCGCTGTTCAACATGGCGGGCGAGGTGATCGGCATCAACTCGCAGATCTACAGCCGCTCGGGCGGCTACCAGGGACTGTCCTTCGCCATCCCGACCGATGTCGTGATGCGCGTCAAGGACCAGATCGTCGCCACCGGGCACGCGCAGCATGCGCGCCTCGGCGTGAGCGTGCAACCGGTGAACCAGGCGCTCGCCGAGTCCTTCGGCCTGGAGCGCGCGGAAGGCGCGCTCGTCGCCGAAGTGGTGCCGGGCAGCGCCGCCGAAAAGGCCGGGCTGCAGTCGGGCGACGTCGTCCTCACGTTCAACGGCAAGGCGGTGGGCGCTGGCGGCGAGCTCGCCGCGATGGTGGGCCAGTCCGCCCCGGGAGACAAGGCGCGGCTCGAGATCTGGCGCAAAGGTGCGAAGAAGGAGATCGTCGCCACGCTCGGCAAGAGCGAGGACGACAGTGCGAAGAGCGCGTCCGCCGATCAGTCAGGCCAAGGCCGGCTGGGCCTCGCCGTGCGGCCGCTGACGGCGGAAGAGCGCGCCGCCGCGAAAGTGAAAGGCGGGTTGCTGGTCGAGCGCGTGAACGGGCCCGCAGCACGCGCCGGGATCGCGGAGGGCGACATCCTGCTGTCGGCGGGCGGCAAGCCCGTGAACAGCGTGGAGGATCTGCGCGCCGCGACCAAAGGCGGCAAGAGCGTCGCGCTGCTGCTGCAGCGCGACGGGCAACGGCTGTTCGTGCCCCTGCAGACCGGCTGAGGCTACTTACTTCCTCAGCTGCACGAAGCGCAGTTGGCTCTGCACGAGGTCGGGAACGACCACCGTCAAGCCGCCGGACTGCGGCATCACGCAGAAATCGGCCGGGCCCTTGAAGCCGCTGGCAAGCGGCTTCATGCCCGTACTTTCGCTCCAGTGGAACAGCGAGCCGCTGTTCCAATCGGTGACGAGCAGGCTGCCGTCCTGCAGCTCGTAGATGCCATCCAGTCGCCCGATCGGGTCGGACACCTTCTTGACCTGGCCGCTCACGCCGAGCGCGTTGATCGCGCGCGGCTGGTCGGGCGCGAGAAAGCCAACCATGTAGAGCATGCCGGTCTTCGAGGGCCATAGCCCGTTCGGATTCACGTGCTGGCCCTGGAAGACCGACGCCACGGTGGGCTCCTTCTTCACGTTCAGGAAATCCGCCGGCTTGACCTTGAAGACCTGGTCGGTGCGGTTGTCGCTCACGTAGAGCGTGTTGCGCATGACCGCCGGATCGTTGGCGAACTGCGCGCCGGGCAGCGCCACCTTGCGGCCCTTCTTGGTCTTCAGGTCGAAAACCCAGACCACATCGATGTCCGTGGTCCACAGGCGATTGCCCTTCACCCAGACGCCCTTGGGCTTGTTCAGCTTCTCGCCCTGCGCACCGGGGAGGAAGTTCTTCTCGATCACCTTGCCGTCCAGGCCGAGCTTGCTGATGTAGCCGGCGGCGTCCTTCTCCGCCGGCGCGAGCTTGGAGCCGAAGTTGCTCACGTAGAGCGCCTTGCCCTTCGCGTCGCAGGCGACCGACTCGGGAAAGGCGAAACCGCCGACGGTCTGGTCGGAGCTCACGCGCCATTGCGCGTGCGCCGTGAGCGGGACAAACAGAAACGCGGCGAGCAATGTCTTCTTCATGGTCCTCTCCTCCCCGGAATGAATGCCGAAATCCGGCCGCTAGTCTACGTCAGGGCGTCCGGGGAAGGATATGCTCGCGACAAAGGAGGGGACGATGGGATACGAATGCTTCGACATGCAGGTGCAGGACAAGGTCGCGCACCTAAAGCTGTCGCAGCCGGAGCGCCGCAACGCCATGGCAGCGGCATTCTGGACCGAGTTGCCGGCCATCGTGCGCGAACTGGATGCATCGGGCCGCGTGCGTGCCCTGGTCCTCTCGTCCACCGGGCCGCACTTCTGCGCGGGGCTCGACCTCGCGCTCTTTCAGTCCTCGAGCATCGCCGGCGACGGTACTGCCGATGCGCGGCTGCGCTTCCGGCGCGAGCTCGAGCGCCTGCAGGCTAGCCTCAGCGCGCTCGCGGACGCGCGCTTTCCGGTAATTGCCGCAATTCAGGGCGGCTGCATCGGCGGCGGGGTGGACATGGCGAGCGCCTGCTGCCTGCGCTATGCCACGCGCGATGCCTGGTTCGTCATCCACGAGATCAACCTCGGCATGATGGCGGATGTCGGCACCTTCAACCGCGCGCCGAAGCAGCTGCCCGAGGCGGTGGTCCGCGAGCTGGGCTACACGGGGGATCGGCTGGTCGCCGAGCGTGCCGAGCGTCTCGGCTTCGTGAACGGCCTCTTCGACACGCACGAGGCATTGGTGGACGGAGCGCTTGCGGTGGCGCGACGCATCGCGTCCAAGGCGCCCGTGGCAGTGGCGGCGACGAAACAGATGATCTCCTACACGCGCGACCACTCGGTGGCCGAGAGCTTCGGCTACCTGAACGCCCTGCAGCCCGGCATCTTCAGCATCGAGGACATCCGGCGCTCGGTCGCCGCGAAGGGTGCGGCCGCCGAGTTCAGCGATTTGCCCGCCCTCGGATAACGCCATTGCCGCTGTCCCTGCGCTAAGCTAGACGCATGGCCACGGGAAGAACCGGCATGAAGCGGGCTCCGGCGAAGCGCCGGGCGAAAAAGGCGAAAGCGGACACGCGGGGGCTCACGCCCGCCGAGTGCCGGCTCGACATGCTCTCCGGCGCCGCCGAGCAAGTGCGCGAGCGCGTGGTGCAGGAGGGCGGGGAGATCATCGGGACTTACAAGGATCCCCTGGGCGGGGGCGCGCTGCTCGCGTGCGTCCTGCCGATCTCGAAGGTGGAGCCGACGCCGTTCCAGCGCGACCTGTCGGAGACGCATCACCGCAAGCTCGCGGACGTCATCGACAAGACCGGCATCTTCCTCGATCCGATCATCTGCGTGACCGCGCCCAAGGAAGGCTTCTGGACGCCGAACGGCATGCACCGCCTGATGGCCATGCGGCGGCTGGGCGCGAAGTCGGTCACGGCGCTGGTGGTGCCCAAGCGCGAGGTGGCCTGGCAGATCCTCGCGCTCAATACCGAGAAGGCGCACAACCTGCGCGAAAAATCACTTGAAGTGATTCGAATATATCGTGGACTGCTCGACGAGGATCCAAAGCTGGCGGAGTCCGGTTTTTCCTTCTACCTGGAGGAGGCGTCGTTCGTCACCCTGGGAATCTGCTACGAGAAGAACGGCAAGTTCGCGGGCGGGGCTTACAACTCCATCGTGAGGCGACTGGAGAAGTTTTCAGACGAGCCGATTTCGAAGGCGTTGAAGGTGCATGAGAAGCACGCGGAAATGCTCATGGAGCTCGACGCGCGCGTGGCGGAGGTGGTGAAGAAGCTGAAGGACCGCGGTTTCGTGAGCCCATACCTGAGGGCTTTCGTTGTCGCGCGCATCAATCCGCTGCGCTGGATCCAGGGCGACCCGCCCCCGCTCGAAGAGGTCCTGAAGACCATGACCTCGCGCGCAGCGAAGTTCAACACGGAGAAGATCAAGCAAGAGGACCTCGCTTCGGCGGGTGGCGCGGCGGACGACGCGGACTGAGGCTGCACCCCCGTCGTCCGCGTCCTATCTGCCTGCGCTCAGGCGGCCGAGGATTGCCGGGCGCTCGTCGCCCTCTGCAAACAGCGCGAATTCGGAGCGATCGCCGCGCGCGCGCAACGCGACCTTCGCGCCGTAGTACACGGGTCCCTTCAGCCACGCATCGAGGCGAATCGGCAAGCCGCCCTGTATGCCAGGCAGGCGTGCGAGGCATTGCCCCAGCACGCGCTGCGGATGATGAAAGGCGCCGCGAAAGCCGAAGAGGCGCGCGTAGCCGTCGAAGAGGTGAATGCCGTTGTAGTCCCCCGTCAGCCGTCCGAACCGTGCGCGCGATCCTGCCATGGGCGTCCACTGTGCGACGACGGGACCATCGGCTTCGGGCGCTGCGGCGAGCCGCGAAGCAGGTTGCGCCGCGCCGGCGCGGCCGCGATAGTAGAACGACGTCGTGCTCTCCCAGACGGGCGTGCCGCCGCGCCGGGCGATGCAGGCGATGTCGATCTCGGTGCCCCGTTCCAGCGCTCGGGCGTGCGCGACGCGCGCGCTCAATTCGAGCAACTCGCCTCGCGCATAGGGCTCGCGCTGCACGATGGCGTTGCGCACCTGCAGCGCGCCCCAGATCGGGAACGGAAAAGGGAAATCCGTCAGCAGGCTCATTGGCAGGCGAAAGCCGGCCGCCTGCGGGTACAGGAGCGGCCACAGCGGGTGGCCTTCGAGGCCGGCGAGCTCGAGAAAGGCGTCGAGCGGCTCGCCGTCCACGCGATGATCGCGCCAGGTCGCTGCCAGCGCCGGCAAGCCCCCGCGCAGTCCGGGGCGGCGCGGGGCGAGAATTGCACGTGCCATGAACGCGAGCGCGGAGGGCGCGCGCGAGTACTCCCGGTTCACGCTAGGACGGGGTTCCAGACCACGAATCGCGCAGCGTCACGGTGCGCAGGTAAGCGCCGGGGTTGCGGGGGTCCGCCTTGAAGTAGCCATGGCGCTCGAACTGTACGGCAGTGTCGCCGGGCGCCTCACGCAGCGAAGGCTCGAGCTGGGCGCGGATCGTCTTCATCGAATCCGGGTTCAGGTGCTCCATCGTGTCCGGATGCTCCACCTTGAACAGGCGATCGACGAGGCGCACTTGCGCGGCATGTGCATGCTTCACGCTGACCCAGTGGATATTGCCCTTCACCTTGAACTTGTCCGCACCTTCGGTGCCTGACTTCGAGTCCGCGATGTAGGTGCAGCGCACGGTGTCGGTCGCCTTGTCGTAGCCGGTGCACTTCACCACGTAGCCGTAGCGCAGGCGCACCATGTTCCCCGGGTAGAGCCGGAAGTACCCCTTCGCCGGCACCTCCTGGTAATCCTCGCGCTCGATCCACAGCTCTTTCGCGAACGGCACCTGCCGCTTGCCGGTTTCGGGTCTTTGCGGGTGGTTGGGCACCGGAACCATTTCTTCCTGCCCGTCCGGGTAGTTCTCGATCACGAGCTTCACGGGGTCCAGCACCGCCATGCGCCGCGGCGCGATCTCGTTGAGATGCTCGCGCATGCAGTCTTCCAGGACCGTGAAGTCGATCATCTGGTTGGCCTTCGAGACGCCGATCCGCTCGGCGAAGCGCCGGAAGCCCTCGGCCGTGTAGCCGCGACGCCGCGCGCCGGCGAGCGTCGGCATGCGCGGATCGTCCCAGCCGTCCACGTGGCCTTCCTCGACGAGTTGGATCAGCCTGCGCTTGGAGAGGACGACGTGGGTCAGGTTGACGCGCGCGAACTCGATCTGCTGCGGAAGAGGCCGCTGCATCAGGCCCGCGTCGGCGAGCTTGTTCAACAGCCAGTCGTAGAACGGCCGCTGGTCCTCGAACTCGAGCGTGCAGAGCGAATGGGTGATGCCTTCGGTGGCGTCCTCGATCGGATGCGCGTAGGTGTACATCGGATAGATGCACCACTTGTCGCCGGTGCGATGGTGCGTCCCGCGCTTGATGCGGTAGATCGTCGGATCGCGCATGTTGATATTGGGCGAGGCCATGTCGATCTTCGCGCGCAGGATGTGCGCGCCGTCGGCGTGCTTGCCGTCGCGCATCTCGCGAAACAGGGCGAGGTTTTCCTGGGGCGTGCGGCTGCGGTAGGGGCTGTCCTTGCCGGCCTCGGTGAAAGAGCCGCGCCAGTGCTGCACCTGCTCGGCCGTCTGGCTGTCCACGTAGGCAGCGCCCGTGCCGATCAGGTGCTCCGCGCACTGGTACATGACGTCGAAGTAGTCGGAGGCGTAAAGCGCAGTGCCGTAGTCGAAGCCGAGCCACTGCACCATCTCGAGAATGGAATCCACGTACTCCTGCTCTTCCTTCTCGGGATTGGTGTCGTCGAAGCGCAGGTTGCAGCGCCCGCCGTAGAGCTGCGCGATGCCGAAATTCAGGCAGATGGACTTCGCGTGGCCGAAGTGCAGGTAGCCGTTCGGCTCAGGCGGAAAGCGCGTGACGACGGTCTTGTGCTTGCCCGAGGCGAGGTCCGCCTCGATGATCTGCTTGATGAAATTCGAAGTGGAGGGGGGCTGGGGCTTGTTCACCCCCTCGATTCTAGCTTCCCGCCGGCAGCCTCCCGACGTACACGTAGTAGGGCACCTTCACGAACGGCAGGTAAGGCAACGGCGCGTTGCCTTCACGGAAATAGACCGCCTCCGTGCGCGCGCGCAGGCCCTCCAGGTGGGCCCGGTCCAGCCGCACCCCGTCGTGGCCGAACCACCTCGTCCAGAAGCGCCGCCCGAGCGAACCCGGCGGCGCGATGAAGTCCACGATCCCCACCAGGCCCTCGGGCTTGAGCAACGACAGCGCGTGCTCGAGTGCCCGCTTCCAATCCGGGATCATGGTGAGCGAGTAGGAAAAGTACACCGCGTCCAGCGGCGCCGCCGGCCGGTAGGCCAGAACGTCGCTCTCCAGCACCCGAACGTTGCGCGACCCGGCGAAGCGCGCGCGCGCCTGGGCAAGGAGAGAAGGGCACAGATCCACCAGGTCGAAGCGCCAGATGCGCGACATGCGCCGCTTGAACAGGGCGGCGGTGGCCCCGGTGCCCGCGCCGAGCTCCGCCACCTGGGCCGCGTACGGCAGCGCAATCCTGCGTACCAGCTCCTCGCGCCCGTGCAGCAGGCGCGCGCGAAAAGCGTCGTAGTCGGCGGCCTGCGGCCCGTAGAAAGCCTCCAGCTTCTCGGCGTGCGAGCCCGAGCGCTCCTGGCCGCGCGCCATGGCGGCCAGCACGCGCAGGTCCCGCCGCAACTCAGGCAGGAACGTCACAGATGTGGAACCCTGCGTAGGTGTGCACCCGGTCCTCGCGGGAAAGCCGCTCGGCCAGCTCCGGATGGAACACCAGCCGCTCGGGGAGGGCCGCCATGTAGGACGGCTGTGCTCGCGCGCTGCGGAAGATCACGCGCGCATTGGGCGTCGCGCGCGCCAGGATCGCTTGCCACTCGTCCAGAATCGCCTGCGGCCGGAACGCGCTCATCCAGTCCATGTGATCGAGCAGCACGAACTTCGAGATGAGCACCTCATTCGCGCGCAGGAACTCCGTTACCGTGCCGGTGTGCGGCGTGATCGCGTCGCAGCGCCCGGCCTTCAAGGCGGGGAAGTTCGCCGGTTTCAGGTACTCCGGGACGCAGCCGCGCGCATAGCGGCCGCGAAAATACAGGCTCCAGAAGTAATTGGTCCATACGGGAAGCGCGCGGAACACATAGTCGATGGAATCGCGCACGAAGCCCGGCACCCCGCCCGGATGCTGGCGGCGTACCTCCTCGTGCTGTGCTCCCGGCACGCCGAGCAGGCTCATGGTGAACTGCTGCGACAGTGCCCAGTGCATGCCGCGGTTCCACAGTTGCGGCGCGACGCGCACGTCGTAGGTGGCGCGCTGCACCTCCAGGCTCCTAGAGCCGAGCAGGTCTTCGACCGCGCCGCGCAGCCGCGGCCGCGCGTCGAGGTACAGCCGGAAGACGCGCGCCACGCGCCCGGCGAGTCCGAAGAAGTAGAACGAGCCGGAGGGGTCGCGCTGCGTGAACCAGTGCATGTGGCGGTCCCAGAATGCGCGTGCGAAGGGCGAGAGCTGCTCGCGCAGGCAGGTGCGGTAGAGCCAGGCGAAGCCGGGATGACGCCCATCGCCGAACAGGGCGTAGAAATCCTCGTAGGCGAGAGCGCGGATGCCGGCGAGCTTGAGCTCCAGGAGCGCGGTCTGTCGCGGGTTCGCGTCCACGGCGTGCACGCGGTTCACACCGGCGAGCGCGTAATCGAGCGCATTGCAGCCGGCGCTGGTGATCGCCAGCACGGTGTCGCCGGGGCCGAGGTCGAGCGCCGCGCGGTCCACCGCGGGATCCTCCCAGCAGGTGTTGTACACGAGCGCTCGCGCGTAGAGCTCGTCGAAGACGCGCTGCTGCACGCGCTCGAGAAAGCCTCTCTTCTTTTTCATTTTGCGTAGCGAGCATAGTGTCCACAGGTGTCACCGGCATGACAGGGCCGCCGGCAACGCGATCTGCGGCGAGCGGGTAACATTCGCGTCATGAAGGCCGTCGGCTTCTATAAGTACCTGCCGATCGACGACCCGGAGGCGCTCCTCGACGTCGAGGTCGAGCAGCCGCAGCCTTCGGGGCGCGACCTGCTCGTCGAGGTGAAGGCCATCTCGGTCAATCCGGTGGACACCAAGCGGCGCGCCGCCGGCCCACGCCCCGCGACCGAACTCAAGATCCTCGGCTGGGACGCCGCCGGCGTGGTGGCGGCCACCGGGCCGAACGCCGAGCTCTTCAGGCCCGGCGACAAGGTGTATTACGCGGGCAGCAACCAGCGCCCCGGCGCGAACTGCCAGCTGCACGCCGTGGACGAGCGCATCGCCGGCAGCAAACCCTCGAACCTCTCGTTCGCCGAGGCGGCGGCGATGCCGCTCACCACGATCACCGCCTGGGAGGCGCTCTTCGAGCGCATGGCGGTGTCGAAGTCCGGCGCCGACGCGGGCAAGTCGCTCCTCATCCTGGGCGGTGCGGGCGGCGTGGGCTCGATCGCCATCCAGCTCGCGAAGAAGCTCGCGCGCCTCAAGGTGATCGCGAGCGCCTCGCGCACGGATTCGGCCGCCTGGGCGCGCGGGCTCGGCGCCGACGCCATCGTCGACCACGCGAAGCCCCTGCCCGAGCAGATGTCCGCGCTGGGCATTCCCGAGGCCGACTACATCTTGTGCTGCAACAACACGGACGCGGTGTTCCCAGCGCTGCCGCGGCTCGTTGCGCCGCAAGGCCGCATTTGCTCCATCGTGCGCACCCTCAAGCCGGTGGACCTCGCAATCCTGCAGGAAAAGAGCGCGAGCTTTTCCTGGGAGGGCATGTTCACGCGCTCGACGTTCCAGACGCAGGACATGCGCGCGCAGCATGAGCTGCTCGACGATGCCGCGGGGCTCCTCGAATCCGGCGTTCTGGTGACGACGCTGCGCCAGAACCTGGGCAGGATCTGCGCGGCCAACCTCAGGCTGGCGCACCAGCGCATCGAGCACGGGCATGCCATCGGCAAGATCGTGCTGGAAGGCTTCTGAAGGAAGGGCATGAACCGCGCTCAGCTCGACGAGGCGGTCAGGGCCGGGATCCTGAGCGCGGAGCAGGCCGGCCGGCTGGTGGCGTTCCTTTCGCAGGGCGCGGCGCAGACGCCGCGCTTTTCCTTCGTCCACGTCCTCTATTACCTCGGCGGCTTGATCGCCATCGGCGCGATGTCGCTGTTCATGACGCTCGGCTGGGCGACGCTCGGCGGCTGGG
>Ga0326726_10004917_pt1 | contig 12157 bp, 11 predicted proteins | sample MHFenrmetagenome_2_FD_207603 | JGI IMG/M metagenome (GOLD analysis project Ga0326726, IMG submission 207603) | Lab enriched peat soil microbial communities from Michigan Hollow, Ithaca, NY, United States - MHF15MN | ecosystem: Environmental > Terrestrial > Soil > Wetlands > Peat | place: USA...
CGGGCAGCCAACGCCGGCCCATCCAATCGTACCCGCCGTTGCACCGGGAAAAAGCGCAGGTCGAAGCGCTGCTGGACGTAGCCCCACAGCCCGCGCGGGAACTTCACCATCACCAGCACCGCCACCGCACCCAGAACAATCAAGTAAACCGAGCCGTAGTCGGCCAGCGCCTCGCGCAAGACGAAGAAGATCAAGGTGCCGAGGATCGGGCCCTCGATCGTGCCGATACCGCCGATCACGACGATGAAGATGATGTAGGCGGTCCAGCCCACGTTGAACGCAGCGTCGGGTGAGACGCGCACAGTGTTGAGATAGTACAGCGCGCCGGCCACTCCGCAGCCGGCGGCCGACGCGATATAGACCCACAGCTTGGTAGCGTCGACATCGATGCCCTGGCTCGCGGCAGCGCGCTCGCTGTCGCGAATCGAAGTCAGCGCCATCCCATGGCGCGAGCGCAGCAGCAAATACACGAACGCGATCGCGGCCACAACTACGCTCAATGCGATCCAGTAGGTCGCAGACTCGCGGACCGCCTTGGAGAAAGGCCGCACGGCTGCCAGGCTCTTGCCCGAACCGCCACCAAGAAAAGACGCATTGGCGATCAACAGCCGATAGACTTCCGCCACCACCCAGGTGCCGACGGCGAAGTATCCCCCGCGCAGCCGAAACACCACCTTCGCCGTGGGCAGAGCGATGACAGCCGCGAGCAGCCCCGCGAGCGGAACGCACAGGAATGGGTTGACCCCGGCGTGATCGGCCAGCAGGAACAGAGCGTACGCGCCCAAGCCGAGGAAAGCTTGCTGTCCGATCGACACCACCCCGCCGTAGCCTGCGAGCAGATTCCACATCTGCGCCAGAGTGAGCAAGCAGGCGAACTCCACGAACGTGCGCATCCAGCTCGATTCGCCCCACCAGGGCAGCGTAGCGAGCGCGAGGATCACCGGGACCGCGAGTGCGGCGCCGGCACGGCTGGCTCGGGTTGCGCGTTCGACGGCGAAGGACATAGTTCGTGACTCCTGACTCGTGATTCGTGACTCGTTGCGGCGGAGACTAACCTTCAGGTTATGTCGCAGCCATTCGTGATTCGTAAGAGTCTAGTTCACTACGCTTCACTTCTTCACTTCCTTCACCTGTTCACTTGGTCCGCGGGAACAGACCCGAGGGCTTGAACAGGAGTACGGCGAGGAAAGCGAGGTGGCCGGTGAGCACGCCCCAGCCCGGATCCAGGCGGAAGCCGACCGCCTGGGCCACACCCAGCAGAATGCCTCCGGCCAGCGTGCCCCAGAACGAGCCCAGGCCCCCAATGATCACCGCCTCGAAGGCGAACAGCAGACGATCGGGGCCGTCGCTCGGCGCGAAGGTGGTGCGGATACCATAGAAGACGGCGGCCACCGCGACGATGGCCAAAGCAATACCCATGGCCAGGCCGTACACATGCCGGTCGTTCACCCCCATGAGCTGAACCGCCTCGGGGTCGTCGGAGGTGGCGCGGAAAGCCCGCCCCAGCGGGATGCGCGCGAACAGCAGCTCGAGCGCAACGGTCAACCCAACGGCTACGCTCAGCACCAGCAGGGGGAAGTAGCCCACCGCGATGCCGGCCCCCAGGTGGAAGCTGCCGGTCTCGAAACCACCCAGGCGCAGGGCGCGCGGGTCGGCCGAGAAGGTCTGCAGCAGTGCGTTCTGGATGATGATGGACAGGCCGAAGGTGACCAGCAGCGGCGGCAGGATGTCGCCTCCGAGCGTGAAGTTGAGCAGCCCGCGCTGCAGGGCGTAGCCGAGCAGGAACATGGCCGGCACACAGATCGCCAGGGCGCTCAAAGGACCCAACCCTGTCGCATCCACGACCACCAGCGCAAGGTACGCGGCGAGCACGATGAGATCGCCATGCGCGATGTTCACCAGGCGCATCACGCCAAAGATGAGCGACAGACCCATCGCAAACAGTGCGTACAGTCCGCCCAGCAAGACGCCCTGGATCAGTGTGTCGAGCCAGCCCGTCATCGGCTAGACCCCAAAATAGGCCGCCGAGACCTGCTCGCGGCTGAGGTCTTGCGAGCGCCCCGCCAGCGACACGCGTCCCTCCTGCAGACAGTAGAGGCGATGCGACACGCGCATGGCGAGCCCGACGTCCTGTTCGACAATCACCAGCGTGATGCCTTCTGCGACGATGACGGGCAGCGCGTCGTAGATATTCTTGATCACGATCGGCGCCAGGCCGAGCGACATCTCGTCGCAGATCAGGAGCCTCGGGTTGGCCATCAATGCCCGGCCGATGGCCACCATCTGCTGCTGCCCGCCTGACAGCGAGGTGCTGGGCGCGCGCCGCCTCTCGCCGAGGACGGGAAAGAGCTCGTAGACGCGCTGGAGCGTCCAGGGTCCCTTACGCTTGAGGTATCCCCCGAGCAGCAGGTTCTCCTCGACCGTAAGGCTGGTGAACAGCCGCCGCGCCTCCGGGACCATTGCAACACCCAGAGACAGTATCTGGTACGCGGCGCGCCCGCCAATGGCCTGTCCCTCGAAGCGTACGGCATCGCTGTGCGCCGGCACCAGCCCGGTGATGGCCTTGAGCAGCGTGGACTTGCCGGCGCCGTTGGCGCCGATGATGGCCACGATCTCGCCCGTCGCCACCTCGAGGTCGATGCCGAACAGCGCCTGGAAGTCGCCGTAAAAGGCGGTCAACTTGTGAGTTGAGAGCACTGTTCTGTCGCCGAGCCTGCGGCTGCTAGATCCGCCGCCTCTTCGAAAAGCGAGTAGAGGAATACGCCAGCGCGGCGGCGGCTCGAAGTATTCGCTTCGGTCGCATCCCCAGCACACGACGCCGAGGCCCCTGCTCTGGGGCTCATACTGCCACCTCTTCGAAGGACATCAGAACTGACACGCCAGCGCGGCGGCGGCTCGAAGTATTCGCCTGGGTCGCATCCCCAGCACACGACGCCGGGGCCCCTGCTCCCGGGCTCATACTTCGATACCCATATACACGCGCTGTACCTCGGGGCTGGACACTACGGCGTGCGGCTCGCCCTCCGCGATCAGTGCGCCGAAGTTGAGGACCACGAGACGCTGGACACACGCGAGCAGAGCGTGCACCACGTGCTCGATCCAGATGATGGCCACATCCTGCGCGCGGATGCCTTGAATGGTGTCCACCAGCGCACGCGCTTCGTGCTCGGTCAGCCCGCCGGCGATCTCGTCGAGCAGCAGCACGCGCGGGCGCGTCGCCAGCGCGCGCGCCAACTCCAGGCGCTTACGGTCGAGCAGTGTGAGCGAACCCGCCAGCTGGTTCGCGCGCCGTGCCAGGCCCGCGCGCGCGAGGATGTCGACGGACAGCCCGCCAGCCTCCGACTCGGTCATCCCGCCGCCGAACACGGCGGCCACCAGCAAGTTCTCGAACACGGTCATGCCCGAAAACGGATGCGGGACCTGGTAGGAGCGCCCGATACCAGATCGGCAGCGCCGCTGGGGTGCCAGCGCCGTGATGTCCTCGCCCCCCAGCAAAACTCGTCCGGCATCGGGACGCAAGTCCCCGCTGATGAGGTTGAACAGCGTGGTCTTGCCAGCGCCGTTCGGCCCCAGGATGCCCAGCGCCTCGTTGTGCTCTAGCGCCAGGCTCACATCGTCCACGACCTTGAGTGCGCCAAAGCTCTTGGAGACGCCCTCCAAAACGAGCAGTTGGGGCATGGCCTACCGCAAGGCCATCAAGCCGAGGCCGCGCTGCCGCGGGTCAGCCGATGGGCTTGAGCTTGCCGCCGACCGGAATGTTGGGCGCAGTCTGATTCTCGACGATGACGAGATCGAACTTGTACTTCTTGCCCTTCACCCACTGGCCGCCCACCAAAGGGGTCTTGGCCACGTTCGGGAACGGTCCCTTGCCCCAGCTGATGGGGCCGACGATGGTGTTGAGGTTGGTCGCCAGCAAGGCATCGCGGATTCCCGCCTTGTCGTCCAGAGACTTGCTGCGCTTCAGCGTGTCGGTCGCGACTTCGAACAGCGCGTGCACGAAGCCGATCGGTTGCGTCCACTGTTTCTTGGTGTCGGTCTCGTACGCGTCGGCGAACTGCTTCGCGCTCATGCCGTTGAGCGACGACTTGAACGGGTGCGACGGGCTCCACCACACTTCGCTCGACAACCCCACAGCGATGTCACCGATCGCCTCCACCGCCGCGGGGAACAATAGCGCCTTGCCCACCGAGGCGATCTTGGGCTTGAACCCCTGCTGACGCGCCTGGGTCCAGAACGTCCTGAAGTCGGGCGGGATCACCACGCCGGTGATGATCTCGCAGTCGCTCTTCTTGAACTCCGCGATCTGAGCGCTGAAGTCGGACGTGAGATTCTGGTAGCGACCCGGGTCGAGCAGGCTGTAGCCTTTTTCCTTGAGCGGTTTCGGAAAGCCGAGGTTGGGGTCGCCCCAAGCGTTGCCGTCGCCGTCGTTGGGAAACAGCCCGCCCACCTTCTTATTAGTGGGAAGCGAGCCCCACATCGCAGTGAACACCGCAATGATGTCCTCCAGGCCCCAAAAGAAGTGATAGGTCCACTTGAACCCTTCGCCCGGCTTGCCGCCGCGGCCGAAGAACCAAGGCTGCCAGGGGGCGATGCTAGAGATGCACGGCATCCCGTTCAGCTCGCATTGGTCCGACACGGGGTTGGTCGTCTCCGGTGTGGAAGCCACAACCATCAAGTCGATCTTGTCCTTGAGGATCAGGTCACCGGCCACCTCGGCCGCGCGGTTCGGGTTGGACTGGCTGTCCTTGACGATGATCTCGACCTGGTGAACGGCACCGCCGACCTGTATGCCTGCTTTCAGCGCGGCCCTGACGTTCGCCAACACAAAGTTGTCGGATTCCCCGAAGGCGGCCAGCGGTCCGGTTTGCGGCGAGACATAACCGATCTTGATCTTGCGGCCCGCCTGCGCGAACGCGGGAGCGCTTAAGCCCCCCGCGCCAGCAACGACCGCTGCGCTGCCCATCAGCCGCAGGAATGCGCGGCGCTTTGCCTCCCCTTGCCCCTCGGCGGCACGGTCTTTCTTCTGGGTATGGTCAGACATTTCCATCTCCTCCTTCTTGTCTTGGTTGCTGCGTGGTGAGTGGTTCGTGGCTTCTAGCTTCAGGCGGCTTGCCGTTTAGCTGCAAGCGGCCGCTCGCCGTGATAAGCGGCTGTGAGCAGCTCGAGGATCGCCTCGTAGCCTACCGGCCGCGGGTTGTAGTAGGGGTTCTCCGTGGCGAGCTTCGCGGCGCGTTCCAATCCGTCGCGCGGCATGCCGAGGTCCTTCAAAGAAACCGGGCCGCCGAGGGCGCGCGCCAGGTCGTACAGCGCACCCGCCGGGTCGATGCTGCCGAGCGAGCGCGCGATGCGCGTCATGGCTTCCGGTGCAGCGTCGAAGTTGTACGCCGTGGCGTGCGGCAGGATCACGGTGTGGGTTTCTGCGTGCGGCAGGTTGAAAGACCCGCCCAGCGTGTGGCACAGCTTGTGGTGCAGGGCCATGCCGACCTGACCGAGGCATGCACCGGCGAGCCAGGCGCCGTATAGTGCCTCGCCGCGCACCTCGAGGTTTTCGGGCTCGCGCACTACCGTGGGCAGGCTCGCCGCCAGCGCGCGGATGCCCTCCTCGGCCATCAACGACGTAATGGGGTTGGCGTCCTGCGCATACAGCGCTTCGACGCAATGCGCTATGGCGTTCATGCCGCTAGGGCCAGCGATGCGTGCCGGCAGCGTGACAAGCAGGCGCGGGTCGTAGATCACCGTCTTCGGCAGCACACGTGGGTCGCGGCCGGTCTTCTTCTGGCCCTGCTCCGTGATGCCGTAGATGGGCGTCATCTCGGAGCCGGCGAAGGTGGTGGGAATAGCGACGATCGGCAGCTCTGAAGTCAGCGCGATAGCCTTGCCCAGACCGATGGTGGACCCACCACCAACCGCCACGCAGCAATCCGCCGTAAGACGCGCGGCGGCGGCACGCGCCGCCTCGGCGGTTTCGATCGGCACGTGCATCACTGCCCTGTCGTACACGCCGGCTGCGCGTGCGCCGAGCCGAGCCACGATGACCTCGGCGGTGGCGCGCTGCTCCGGAGTGCACAGAACCAACGCGCGCTTAGCACCGAGGCGCTCGATCTCCTCGCCGAGCCGCTCGAGCGCGCCAGCGCCGAACACCACGCGCGAGGGTTGCGCGTTGAAGACAAAAGCTCTCATGCGTAGGCGCGTGCCGGTTCCTGCAGCAGCACGACGCCGGTAAGCCGCGTCAGCTCCTCGAAGCCAAGCCCGTCGACCATCTCGCGCACGCGCAACCCTTGCGGCGTGACATCCAGCACGGCGAGATCGGTGTAGATGCGGTTGACGCAGGCCACTCCCGTGAGCGGATAAGTACAGCGCTCCACGATCTTGCTCTGGCCGGTCTTGGTCAAGTGCTCCATCATCACGAACACCTGCTTGGCGCCGATCGCCAGATCCATGGCTCCTCCCACTGCGGGAATTGCGTCCGGCGCACCAGTGTGCCAGTTGGCGAGGTCGCCTGTGACGGAAACCTGGAAGGCGCCCAGCACGCAGATGTCGAGATGGCCACCGCGCATCATTCCGAACGAATCGGCGTGATGGAAGAACGCCCCGCCCGGCAGCAACGTGACCGGATCCTTGCCCGCGTTGATCAGATCGTAGTCCTCCTCACCCGGCGCGGGGGCAGGACCCATGCCCAGCACGCCGTTCTCGCTGTGCAAGAGGATCTCGCGATTCTTCGGGAGATGGTTGGCCACCAGTGTGGGAAGCCCGATGCCGAGATTGACGCAGGCGCCGTCCGGGATGTCCCGCGCCACCCGCGCCGCCATCTGGTCACGATTGAGCCGTTGCATGATTCGCTCCTATGCTCAGGTCCGGTTACGCCGCGGCCTGCATGCGTCCGGCGCCGGCTTGCCCGGAGCGGGGGACATGCACGATTCGCTTCACGAAAATGCCGGGCGTGACGATGGCTTCTGGGTCGAGTTCGCCCAGTTCGACGATCCGGTCGACCTGGGCGATAGCGCATGTGGCCGCAGTGGCCATGATGGGGCCGAAGTTGCGGGCGGTCTTGCGGTACACCAGATTCCCCCAGCGATCGCCGCGCTCGGCCTTGATCAAGGCGTAGTCGGCGCGGATCGGGTACTCCAGCACGTAGCCGCGGCCCTCGATCGAGCGCGTTTCCTTGCCTTCGGCCAGCAGGGTCCCGTAGCCCGTCGGCGTGAAGAAAGCGCCGATGCCTGCCCCGCCGGCGCGGATGCGCTCCGCCAGGTTACCCTGCGGCACCAGCTCCAGCTCGATCTCGCCGGCGCGATACAGCGCATCGAACACGTACGAATCGACCTGGCGCGGGAACGAGCAGAGGATCTTGCGCACGCGCCGCGCCTTGAGCAGCGCGGCGAGCCCCGTCTCGCCGTTGCCGGCGTTGTTGTTGACGATGGTCAGATCCTTCGCACCCTGCGCGATGAGCGCATCGATCAGCTCGGCCGGCATCCCGGCGGGGCCGAAGCCACCGATCATCACCGTCGCGCCGTCTTGAATGTCCGCTACCGCTTCGGTGACCGACGGCAGGATCTTGTTGATCATATGTGCATCAGCGCAGATAGTAGGGCGGGATCTGCGCGTCGACGTTGACCCACACCGATTTGGCCTCGGTGTACTCGTGCATGGCTTCGAAGCCCATCTCGCGGCCGTAGCCGGACCTTCCCACCCCGCCGAATGGAGAGCCTGGGTTGACCCGTTTGTAGCAGTTGATCCACACCATACCGGTGCGCATCGCTCCCGCCACGCGATGCGCGCGCGCGAGATTCGTCGTCCATAGCCCGCCGCCAAGACCGTACTCGGTGCCGTTGGCGATGGCGATCACCTCCTCGTCCTCGCGGAAGGTGGTCACGGTGACGAACGGGCCGAACACTTCCTCTTGCGACACGCGCGAGCGCGGGCTGGCCCGAACCACCGTCGGCTCGACGTAACAACCCTTGGCCAGTTCTTGACGCTCGGGCGCCTTGCCTCCCAGCAGGACCTCCCCGCCCTCCTCGCGTGCCACCTTTACGTACGTCAGTACCCGGTCGCGATGCTGGGTCGATGTGAGCGGCCCCATCTCGGTGGCGGGATCCAGTGGGTTGCCCAGGCGAATCGAGCGCGCCAGGGCCAGGAACTTGTCGAGGAACTGATCGGCGATCTTCTCGTGCAGGATCAAGCGCGATCCCGCGATGCAGGCCTGTCCCTGGTTATGGAAGATCGCAAAGGCGGAGCCGTTCACTGCGGCCAACAGGTTCGCGTCGTCGAACACGATGTTGGCGCCTTTGCCCCCCAGCTCGAGCTGCACGCGTTTGAGGTTGCCGGCCGAGGCCTGCACGATCTTGCGACCTGTCGCCGTCGAGCCGGTGAAGGCGATCTTGTCCACACCCGGATGCTCGGCGAGGTATTGCCCAGCCACGTTGCCGTAGCCGGGCACGACGTTCATCACGCCCTTCGGGAAGCCGGCTTCCCGCGCAAGTTCGGCCACACGCAGGCTGGAGAGCGGGGTCAACTCCGCCGGCTTGAGCACGACCGTGTTGCCGGCGGCAAGCGCGGGGCCCATCTTCCAGCTGGTGAACATCAGCGGAAAGTTCCACGGCACGATCTGACCGACCACTCCGAGGGGTTCGCGCAGGACATAGTTGAGAAACCCCTGCTCCACCGGCACCACGCTGCCTTGAACCTTGTCGGCCATGCCGCCGAAATAGCGGAACGTGAACGCCGTGCGCACAACGTCCAGCCCCTTCGTGTCGCGCAGCGGGTGACCGGTGTCCAGCGTCTCGAGCTTGGCCAGTTCCTCGGCGCGGGCGTCGATTGCGTCGGCGAGCCTGAGCAGCAGCCGCCCGCGGTCGGCGGCCGCCAGCTTTGCCCAGGCGGGAAATGCCTTGCGAGCCGCGTCCACAGCGCGGTCGACGTCGGCTTTCTGCGCCTCGGCGACTTCAGTGATGAGCGAGTTGTCGTGCGGGTTCAGGACCGGGATGCGCGAGCGCGCTTCCGACTCGACGAACTCGCCGTCGATGAAGAGCCTGTTTTGCACAGCTTCCAACCGCGCCTCCTCAGTCCCCAGAATCAGAGAGACTCGCCCTCTCCCCCGGAAGAGGGCCGGGGTGAGGGCGATAGCGACCCGAGATCAGAACTCCACGGGGTACGGCGGCAGCTCGCCGCGCTCGTAGCGCTTGGGCAGGTCCGGGTTGGCGTTCTCCCACACCAGGAGCATGGAGCGCTTTTTCGAGAAGCCCTGGTGGCGGATATCCGCTGGCATCGCCGCCACGTCGCCCGCCTTCATGGTCAACCGCGCGCGCGGGCGCCCGGTCTCGCGATCGCCCACCTCCCAAGTGATCTCGTCGGACAGCTGCACGAACCACTCGACACGGTCGTTGCCGTGGATGATGGGCAGGATGTACTCCTCGGTCGTGGGACAGAACAGACTCTGCTTGCAGACCGAAGTGACCGATGGGTTCCAGGTCACGTCCGAGCGCGACAGGTACTTGAACAGATTGAACCCGTGCAACTCCTTCTCGAAGCCGGGCTCGGCCTTGATCTCGGGCTCGTCCTGCGCCACGTCGGCGAACGCGCGGTTGATCGCGTAGCCGTTGCTCTCCTCGCGCAGGGGCGAATCACCTTCGAGGCCCGGCATGCGCTTGGTGGCTACGCGGAACCGCTCGATGGCCTTGAGGTTGTTGCCGCGCTTCTCGCCGAAGGCGGCGGCAGCTCCGGTCTCGGCCGGTGCGGCAAACGGGTCGAAGCCCTCGTTCACCCAGTCGCTCAGGATCTCTTTGAACTTGGCCATGGCTTGAGGGGTCTCGAACACCTCCACGTAGGACAGGCCAGCCTTGTGGATCGCTTCGTTGTAGCGACCGGCGAAAAGCTCCACGCGGCCATACAAATTCCGCGTGCCGAACACGGCATCGAAGTTCACCAACCCGTAGAAGAAGCCCCAGGCCACGTCGCGCATGAGCGCGCGCAGGAAAGCGTCGGCGCTCATGGTGTGGGATTGCCGCTGGCCCTTCGCGGGCCAGGTGATGGTAACGAAGTACTCGTCGCGCTGGAAGGTCAACTGGCCAAGCGTGAAGGTACGGTAGCCGGCAGTCTTCTCCGGCAATTTGATCTCGACAGGTGCGTTCATGGTGTCTCTCCTAGAATCCTTGCCTTCGCTTTGTCCTGAGCTAGGCAGAAATCTCTCTACCAAACGGTTGAGGGCGTGTGCGCCTGGTCGCTCCGCTCACTGGCGCTCGCCTCGTGGCAAGATCCTCACTTGACGCAGATCTCGCCCCATTTCTCAACCGTGAGCGGACCTACGATGGTCTGCTGGATCATGACGCCGGGTTTGGGTGCCTTGAAGCGGTAGGCCGCACCCTTGGGCAATAGCGCCTGGTGGCCGCGCTTGAGGCGGATGGTTCCCATGCGTTTGCCCTTCGGCTCGCCCTGGAGCCGGACCGTTCCTTCCTTACCGGCCGGGGCTACCGTGTCCGCGCTGTCGAGCTTCACGTACTCGACCTCCACTTCGCCGTCCATCACCACGGCAAACTCATCGTGCGAGCAGGCCATCCACGGAGACGTGCCTTCCGCGCGGATGGCTTCGATGACGTACTCGAGATTCTTCGCCACCGCCACCTTCTCGTAGGGCTTCGCCTTGGAGGCCACCTCGAAGACGTTGGAAAAGACGTAGTACTTCGGGTTGTCGTTGATAATCTCCATCGTTCCCTTCTCGTACTTGGAAAGGGAACCGAACACGGTGGTGAATGGCATGTTGCTCCTCCGGTCGTTTACTGGTAGATTTGTTCGCAATGCGGACATACGTCCGAGCACCGAACACTCTATGCCCGGCCCCGATTCCCTGTCAAGACCCGCGCGCCTGCGGCGCGCCGCCGCAGCCAAAGACCGGACGCGCGGCGTCGATCGGATCATTCGCCGCAGCGCAACGAGGGCTGCGGGGGCGAAACAAGACGGCTCCTCGGGGTCCGAGAGAGGCAGCGGGGGGTCCGAGAGAGGCAACGGCAGCGACTTCGTGCGCGCGCTGGCCAAGGGGCTGGCGGTGATCGAGGCGTTCGATGCCCGCTCGCCCTCCATGACGCTCAGCGAGGTGGCGAAGAAGACCGGCCTGTCGCGCGGAACGGCTCGCCGGCTGCTGCTGACACTGGTCGACTTGGGCTATGCCGGTTTCGACGGCAAGCACTTCGGTCTGCAGCCGCGGGCGTTGAACCTGGGCTTCGCCTACCTGCACTCCCAGAACCTGTGGCAGCTCGGCCAGCCTTACATGGTGCAGCTGGTGGAGCGCGTCCACGAGTCGTGCTCGATCGCCGTTTTGGACGGCAGCGAAATCGCGTACGTGGCGCGGGTGCCAACTTCCGTGCGCATCATGTCGATCAACCTCGGCATCGGCACGCGTCTGCCCGCCTTCGCCACCTCAATGGGCCGCGTCCTGCTCGCAGGACTTCCGATGGAAGAGCTGGACCGCTTACTGGAGCAGGCCTCTCCACTGGCGAAATACACGCCCAAGACCCTCATCGAGCCGACAGCGGTGCTGCGCGAAATCGATGTCGTTCGCAAGCAAGGCTGGGCGCTGGTGGACCAGGAGCTGGAGATGGGACTGCGTTCCATCGCGGTGCCGATCGTGGACGCGAGCGGCCGCGCGATTGCCGCACTGAACATCGGCACGCACGCCTCGCGCTGGCCGATCCAAAAGCTGACTCAAGAAGTGCTGCCGCTTCTCAAGCAGACGGCAGCTTCCATCTCCGGGCTGCTGGCGCCGGAGCGGAAGAAGACAGGTTAGTGACGGAAGGGAGGTGAAGGAAGTGAAGCAGGTGAGAAGAACCCCCGAAGCGCGGAAGCTGCTGGAGGAGCTATCTTAAGGACCGTCGGAGACGACGAATTGGGGCCCTTTCCTGCAGCGCTGCCTCTGTGTCGAGGCGACCGCAACGGGCGACACAGCTCAAACAAAAGGATCCGCGCTCCAGGCCTGTTTCCAGGCGATGAGGTCCCCGGCCGGCATCGGGTGTGCGATGAAATAGCCCTGGGCCATGTCGCAGCCCAGCTCGTTGATCAGCTCCCACTCCTCCCGGGTTTCTACACCCTCGGCGACGGCTTTGAGGTTCAGCTCGCGCGCGAGGTCCAGCCCCTTCTTCAGCGCCGCACGCACCGGCGCCTGGTGCGTTGCGCC
>Ga0326726_10004918_pt1 | contig 12156 bp, 11 predicted proteins | sample MHFenrmetagenome_2_FD_207603 | JGI IMG/M metagenome (GOLD analysis project Ga0326726, IMG submission 207603) | Lab enriched peat soil microbial communities from Michigan Hollow, Ithaca, NY, United States - MHF15MN | ecosystem: Environmental > Terrestrial > Soil > Wetlands > Peat | place: USA...
AGCCAGGAGACGGGCGTCCACCGGCTTGTCCGCATCTCGCCGTTCGACGCCGCCAAGAGGCGTCACACGTCCTTCGCCGCGGTCTTCGTCTATCCCGACATCGATGAAGACATCCAGATCGACATCAACCCCGACGAGCTCCGGATCGACACCTACCGGGCTTCCGGCGCCGGGGGCCAGCACGTCAACCGGACCGACTCGGCCGTGCGCATCACGCATATCCCGACGGGCATCGTCGTTCAATGCCAGAACGAGAGGTCCCAGCACAAGAACAAGGCCATGGCCATGAAGATCCTCAAGGCCCGCCTCTACGAGCTCGAGAAGATGAAGCAGAACGAAAAGCTGGAGAAGCTCGAGGACGCGAAATCCGACATCGCCTGGGGCAACCAGATCCGTTCCTATGTTCTCCACCCCTACCGGATGATCAAGGACCTGCGGACCCGCGTCGAGACCGGCGACACCGACCGCGTCCTCGACGGCGATCTCGACGAGTTCATCAAGGCCGCCCTTGTCCTGCGGAAGAAAACGGCCCCGGCCGCCAAGTAAAAGGACCCGCCATGACCGAAGACGAAATGAAGCCCAAAGAGGAGGCAGGGCGGAACGAAGACGCCTCGTTCCTGCCGCCCCTCGACTTCAGCTCCATCATCATCCTCCTCTACTTTCCGGCGCTCGTTCAGCTGGGACTCGTCGAGGACCCGGCCACGGGCGCGCGGCAAGAGAATCTGGGGCTGGCCAAGCGGAACATCGACCTCCTCGACCTGCTCCGGGACCGGACGAAAGGGAACCTCGAGCCGGAAGAACAGAAGTTCCTCGACGGCGTCCTCGACCAGCTCAAGCTGGCCTATCTCAAGAAGGCCGAAATCGTGAAGATGTAGGCGCATGGTCGTTTATTACGGCCTCGACGACCCCCGTCTCTCCCCTCGCCCGTCCGCAGTGGCCGTGGGCAACTTCGACGGACTCCATCTCGGCCATAGGAAGATCCTGTCGCGACTCTGCGACCTGGCCGGTCGCCGCGGCCTGCGATCGCTCGTCCTGACCTTCGAGCCCCACCCCGAGCGCGCCCTCGGGAAAAGGTCGGTGCGGATGATCGACACCCCCGATCAGCGCCTGGCCCGGCTCCGAGAGACCTGCGTTGACGCCGTGGCCGTCATCCCCTTCGACCGGACTTTCGCCGGCCTGGACTCCCCCGCATTCATCCAAGGAGTCCTGCGGGACGGTCTCGGGGCTCTTGAGGTCGTCGTCGGCCGGGGCTTCCGCTTCGGCCACGACCGTCGCGGCGATATCGCGCTCCTGCGGCGACTCGGGCGAACGGCGGGCCTGGGCGTTCATGTCATCGCGCCGGCCGTACTCGGCGGCTTGACGGTCAGCTCGACGGCGATCCGCAGTCTCATCGCCCACGGCCGGGTGGAAGAGGCCGCCCGGCTCCTCGGCCGGCCTTATGAGATCTGCGGCCGCGTGGTCCCGGGCAAGGGGCGGGGCCGCCTTCTCGGATTCCCGACGGCCAACCTGGACACCCTAAACGAGATCCTGCCGGAGGGCGTTTACATCAGCGAGACGGTCCGCGCCGGGAGGGCCCACCGTTCCGTGACGAGCATCGGCACCAATCCCACCTTCGGACCCCATCCCCTCTCCGTAGAGACCCTGCTCCTCGATTATCGCGGCTCGCTCTATGGGGCCACGATCGCAGTCCGCTTGCACCGCAGGATCAGGCCGCCGCGCGCCTTCGCCGACGCCGATGCGCTGGCCGCCGGCATCCGGCGCGACTTAGAACTGGCTCGGGCCTGGTTCACCCGGCGGGGTTGACTTTTCGGAGGGGTTCGGGCATGTTCAAGGGGCGGGACGTTCTGCCTGAGGAGCGATCACATGGATGAAAAGACCAAAGCACGGATCATGGACGCGATCAAGATCCGCCGCGTCCTAGCCCGCGTCGCCACGGAGATCATCGAGAGGAACCGGAACCTCAAGAGCCTGGTGATCATCGCCGTCAAACCCCGTGGCCTGGCCATCGGCAAACGCCTCGCCGGCATGATCAAAGACCTCGAGGGCGTCGAGATCCCCGCCGGGCTCCTCGACTATACCCACTATCGGGATGATGCGCCGGTCCGGCCGTCTCCGGCCACCCTCTATTCGGCCGGGCTGGGCTTCCCCGTCGTGAAGAAGAACGTCCTCCTCGTCGATGACGTCCTCATGACCGGGCGGACCATGCGCGCCGCCATGGACGCCCTCATCGACAGGGGCCGCCCGCAGTCGGTCCAGCTGGTCGTCCTTGTCGACCGGGGGCACCGCGAGCTGCCCATCCGGCCGGATTTCGTGGGCAAAGTCCTCCCGACCTCCCGCCGGGAACTCGTCCGGGTCCGGCTCAAGGAAATAGACGGAAGTGAGGAGATCCTCATCGCCGAGCCGGCCAAGATCGTCCGGCCGAGGACCCGGTGACCTTACTCCTTCGCGGCGGCCGCATCGTCGACCCGTCCCGGAACCTCGACGGCCCCGGCGACATTCTCATCGACGGCGGCCGCATCGCGGCGATCGCTCCGCATCTTGACATCGCCGCCGAGCGGATCATCGATGTCCGCGGGCTCGTCGTCGTCCCCGGGCTCATCGACATGCATGTCCACCTGAGAGAGCCCGGATATGAGGCCAAGGAGACTGTCGCCACGGGAGTCCGGGCAGCTGTCCGCGGCGGCTTTACGACGGTGTGCGCCATGCCCAACACCCGTCCCGTCAACGACCGCCCCGAGGTCACCGCGGCCATCCTTGATCTGGCCCGCGGGGCCGGCCTGGCCAACGTCCTGCCCATCGCCGCGATCACGGTCGGATCGGCTGGGGAGGAGCTCGTCGATATGAAAGCCCTCATCGCGGCCGGGGCTATCGCCTTCTCGGACGATGGCCGGCCGGTCCCGGACAGCCGGATCATGCGCCGCGCGCTCGCGGCGGCCGCCGCGGCCGGCAGCCTGGTCATCGATCATTGCGAGGACCGGGCGCTCGCCGAGGGCGGGGTAATGCACGAGGGCCGCGTCTCGTCGCGGCTTGGCCTCGCCGGCATCCCATCGGCTGCCGAAGACATCATGGTCGCCCGCGATGTCATCCTGGCCGAGGCCGTCGGGGCCCCCGTCCATATCGCCCATCTCTCTACGGCGGGCGGCGTGCGCCTGGTCGCCGAGGCCAAGGCCCGCGGCGTCCGGGTTTCCGCCGAAGCCACGCCGCATCATCTGCTTCTCACGGACGAGGCACTTGAAACGCCCGACGCGGACTTCAAGATGAATCCCCCGCTCCGTTCGGCCGCAGACGTGGCCGCCCTGATCAAGGGACTTCAGACCGGGACCGTGGACGCCATCGCCACCGACCACGCCCCGCACACCCCGGAAGAAAAAGGGCGCGGATTCTCCGAAGCCCCCTTCGGCATCGTCGGCCTCGAGACGGCCGTGTCCCTCGTTCTCGACCGGCTCGTCCGCCCGGGGACGATCACCCTGTCCCACTTCGTCGATCTCATGTCCGTCAACCCGGCCCGACTCCTCGGCCTCTCGGGCAAGGGCCGGGTGGCCGTCGGAGCGGATGGCGATTTGACGGTGCTCGATTTGGACCGTTCGAGCACGGTCGAAAAGGACCGGTTCGAATCCAAAGGCAGGAATACGCCCTTCGAAGGTTGGAAGCTCTGGGGCGCCCCGGTCATGACCATCGTCGGCGGCCGGGTCGTCTATCCCTTCGAGGGCGTCAGCTCAACGGGCCGGCCATGATATCTGACGAAAAAAAACGGGAGCGCCTGGAAAAGGCCATCGGATATTCTTTCAACGACCGGGCTCTGCTGACGAAGGCCCTGACGCACAGCTCCCACGCCTTCGAGATGTGCCCGGGTGCGTCGGAAGACAACGAACAGCTCGAATTCCTCGGCGATTCGGTCATTGGCCTCATCACCGCCGAGTTCTACCTCACGGCTTTCCCGGGAAGGAACGAAGGCGAGCTGTCGAAGCTCAAGGCCGCAGCCACGAGCACCCTGGCACTCGCCCAGCTCGCCCGTTCGATCAAGCTGGACAAGGCCATCCTGCTCGGACGGGGTGAAGACAAAAGCGGTGGCCGGAAAAAGGTCTCGATCCTGGCCGGGGCGTTCGAGGCCCTGGCCGGTGCCGTCTACCTTGACGGCGGCTTCGACGCGGCGAAGACCTTCCTCCGCGGCCTCCTCCGGTCGTCCCTGAAGCCGATCAAGTCGGAATCCCAGACAATCAACAATTCCAAATCGGCCCTCCAGGAGATCTGCCAGAAAGCGGGCCTCGCCGCTCCCGTCTACCGGCTCGTCTCGGAGAAGGGGCCTCCGCACGACCGGATCTTCGTCATCGAGGTCCGCCTCGCTGAGAAGGTCCTGGCGAGATCAAAAGGGGCCTCCAAGAAGGGGGCCGAGCAGGCTGTGGCCGAGAAGGTCCTCAAGTCCTTTTTCGGCCGTAAGATCAAGCGGATCTCCCCCGAGGCGTTCGTTATCGAAGCCGACGACCTGACCCTGCCCTGACCTCCTTCAGGTCTCAAGGCCCCATCAGGACAGCGACCGGCCGGAGCGCCGGGATGTTCTGGCAGACGATCCGGACGACCGCCGTCAGCGGCACCGATAGGATCATGCCGGGGATCCCCCAGAGCCAGCCCCAAAATAGCAGAGAGAAAAAAACGAGGAGCGGGCTGAGGCCGAGCCCCTTGCCCATGACCCGGGGCTCGACGAAATTGCCCAGGACGTTGTCCAAGCCCACGGTGATAATAAAGATCCAGAGCGGAGCCCAAAGATTCCCGAACTGGAAGAATGCGAAGCCGACGCGAAGGACGGTGGCGATGAGCGAGCCGATATTCGGGATGTAATTCAAGAAGAACGCCAGCAGGCCGAAGAGGGCCGCGAAATCGACGCCGAAGGCTTTCAGGACGATCCAGACCATCAGGCCGTTCGCCACGCCGATCGCGGTCTTGATGACGAGGTATTTCCGGATCTGGATGTTCATGCGTTCCATGATGCTGTGGACGCGGTGGGCATGCCCGTCGCCGATCGCCTTGGGGATCTTGGCTTCCGCCCGGCCCCGGCCCGCGATGATGGAGACGAGAAAGACGAAGACGAGAAGGAGCTTGCCGAGAACGCTGACGAGCGGGCCGATGACCTTGAGAACGAACGCTCCGACCTTATCGACGCTGAGGCCGTCCAGGGTCCTGGTCAGGTCGAACTTGAACGGCCCCAGTCCTTTCGCCAAGATGGCCGTCAGGTCGTCGAGCCGCTGCTGATACTTCGGGAGCTCGGCCACGAACGCCCTGCCGCTCGCGTAGACGAGGACGCCAAGAAGGTAGAGAATGACGAACATCAGGACCAGAACGACGATCACGGCCTCAGGACGGGGGCAGCGGCACCGGGTCAGGAGCGCCAGCGCGGGCTCGATGATGTAAGACAGGAAGACCGCCAGGATGAACGGGATGAGGACCGGCCTGGCCAGCTTGACGACGAAGCCGGCGACAAAGAGGAGGACGATGGCAAAGGCCGCTTTGAAATACCTGTCGTCGTCCACGTCGCTCTCGCCCTCCCGGCACCCCTAGCCCTGCCTCACTTCGCGGCCCGGCGTTCTGCCAGGGCGACCGTCATGGCCCGGAGGAGCTCCCCCCCCGCCGCTTCCAGGCCGTCCGGGACCCGCATCGCGCCGCAGAGCACGCCGCCGGCCCGGCCGACGTACAGATGCTGGCCATAGCGGTTCCTAGAGTGGAAGCCGAGGGAGATCTTCTCGACGGACTGCTTGTCCGCGGCCAGGGCATCGAGCAGTTTCGTCAGCATTCCCGCCGCGGCTTCGTCCGCCCCCCCCTCGATGAAGAATCCTTCGAGCTCGCGGCTGCCGGACTCATAGGTCGCCACATAGCCGTCGTGGAGGAACTCGTAGCCCATGACGTTCTTCTTGATATACTTTTCGCTCCGGGGGACCAGGTGGTCCTTGGGAAAGGCCAGCACGAAATCGGGCAGCCCGCCCTTCGTTGTGACGGCTCCGGCCACCTTGGCTCCGATCGCTTCGAGGGCCGGCTCTGTGCCCTGGCCCAGTCCGAAGGCCAGCATCTTCACATAAAACCTCCCGTCCAGGAAGTTCAGGGCCTCGCCCTCGAGGTAGCCCAGTTCGCCCACGGCCGCAGGCTTGTTCTCTGGGTAGCGCTCGGCCGCGAAGATGCCGAAGGCGTTGAGCGGAAGGCCCATATCGTAGATCTCCAACGTCAACGTGGCCCCCGTTCCCTTCTTTTCGAAGTCGGCCACGATGAGCTCGCGGAAATCGTATCCCAGGTAGCTCTCGGCCGCGCCGTCGATATATTCGAAGAGACTGTCGGGGAAGTAGCTCCGCGGCGCCTCCGTGAGAGACCAGCCTTCGGGTTTGGGGATGAGCGCGGCGAGCTCCGGGCTGGACGGGCGCGTTTGGGCCGCAACCGGCGGCAGGAAGGACACGAAGGCCAGTGCCATGGGGACCGCCGACCCCAGCCAAGAGCGGGCGCTTCTCATGTTCGACCTCCGTCACGCGATAGGGCTAATATAGCGGAGGGGCTGTCCCTTGGCAAGCCGCCTCGTTTGACACTCCCCGTCAAAAGCGCCATCATGGATTCATTATGGCCAAGGCGCGCGTTGTCGTCGTCACGTCCGCGAGCGTATGGGCGGCGTCGGGCGAACCGGACCCGGCCGTCGTTGCCCGGATGTTCGCCCGCGGTTTGGCCCTTCTCGAAGATAGCGGCTCTCCCGCGCCTGCCCTCGGGCCTCTGTTCCGGCCGGACGATCGGGTCGGCATCAAGGTCAACACCATCGGCGGCCGGGCCATCAGCACCAGGCCTCAGGTCGCGATGGCGCTTGCGGGGTGGCTGGCGAGGAACGGCCTTCCCGAAAAGAACCTTTTTATCTGGGATCGGACGACGCGGGAGCTCCGCGAGGCCGGATACGATCCCGCCGCGGGGCGGAGTGGCGTCAGGGTTTTCGGCACGGACGCCGACGGCGTCGGCTACGGGACGGACCTTATCTCCCATCTCGGCATCGGAAGTCTCTTTTCGAAGATCCAGACCGAATTCGCCACGGCCTCGATCAGCCTAGCCATCCTCAAGGACCACGGGCTGGCCGGCGTGACGGCGGGCATGAAGAACTATTTCGGGGCCATCCACAATCCCAACAAGTACCATGAATCCCACTGCAACCCCTTCGTCGCCGAGGTCTTCGACGCTCCCCCGATCAAGTCCAGGCATCGCCTGACCGTCCTTGACGCTCTCGTCGTCCAATTCCATAAGGGGCCCTCGTACCACGCCCGGTGGGCCAATAAGTTCGGCGGCTTCATCTTCAGCCGCGATCCCGTCGCCGCGGACACCGTCGGCTGGACCCTCATCGAGCGTCTCCGCGCTTCGGCCGGCCTGCCGACCCTTCGGGACGAGGGGCGGGCCCCGGACTATCTGGCGACCGCCGAGAAGATGGGCCTCGGCCGGGCCGACCCCGCGGCGATCGAAACAGTCGAGGAGACCGTCACATGAACAGGCGCGGCTTTCTCCGCGGCGCCGCCGGCGCGGGCCTGGCTTTGGGCGCCGGCCTCCCGGCGCTCCGCGGACGACTGGAAGCGATCGGGGCGGGGCCTAATCTCTCGCGGGTCGAAGCCCGCTACTATGTCAAGCTTCCGGATCGCGAGATCGAATGCCGCCTCTGCCCGAAGAAATGCCGCCTAGGCGACAAAGAGCGGGGCTACTGCGGCGTCCGGGAGAATATCGGCGGCACGTACTACAGCCTGGTCTACGGCAAGGTCTGCAGTCTCAACGTCGATCCCATAGAGAAAAAACCGTTCTTCCACGTTCTCCCCGGCACCTCGGCCCTTTCCATGGCCACGGCCGGGTGCAACGTCAACTGCAAATTCTGCCAGAATTGGGAGATCTCTCAAGTCCGGCCCGAACAGGTCGAGGCCTTCGATCTCTCGCCCGAGGCCGCGGCCGCCCGGGCCGCGGCGGCCGGCTGCCCCACGATCGCCTATACCTATACGGAGCCGACCGTCTTCTTCGAATACATGTACGACACCGCCGTCAGAGCCAGGAAGAAGGGCGTCAGGAGCGTCGTCGTGACCGGCGGGCACATCAATCCGGAACCGCTCGCCGACCTCCTCGGCGTCGTCGACGCCGTCAAGGTCGATCTCAAGGGGTTCTCCGAGGAGTTCTACAAAGAATACGTCCGGGGCGACCTCAAGCCCGTGCTGGAGACGATCCGGACGGTCGCCAAGTCCAAGGTCTGGCTGGAGATCGTTGTCCTCGTCATCCCGACCCTGAATGACCGGATGGACCTTATCCGGGACATGTCCCGCTGGATCCGGTCCGAGGCCGGGGACCGGGTGCCGGTCCACTTCACCCGCTTTCAGCCGATGTACCTCATCAAGAACCTGCCCCCGACGCCGGTCTCTACGCTTGAGGCCGCGCGCCGCGTCGCTCTCGAGGAAGGACTGCGTTTCGTCTATGTGGGCAACGTCCCCGGGCACGAGGGCGAGAACACCTTCTGCCCCGGCTGCGGGACCGAGGTCATCTCCAGGATCGGGTTCACGATCGAGGCGGTCCGGCTCAAGAAGGGCAAGTGCGAGAGATGCGGGACGCCGATCCCCGGGATCTGGGCCTGAAGCCCTGGCTGCCGCCCTTCCTGATGGGCTTTCTGGCCGCCGCTTCCCAGGTTTATCTTTTAAGGGAGTTCGCGGCCGAGTTCTACGGCAATGAGCTCACCTTCGGCCTCTTCCTCGGCTCCTGGCTGCTCTGGGCCGGATTCGGGAGCCTTATCAAACCCCGGAAGAAGAGCCAGGCCGGCGCGACGAAGCTGGCCGGGATCTATGCCCTGGCCGTCCTGGCCCTGTTCTTTGGACTTATCGCCCTGCGGTTCTCACACAAGCTGATGGGCATTTTGCCCGCCGAGCTGACGGGCCTGATGCCCGCCCTGGGGTTCGCGTTCCTGCTGAGCCTGCTCCTGAGCTTTCCCCTGGGGCATTGCTTCGTTCTCAACGCCGGCCTCTTCGGGAATGACGTCGCGGCGGTCTACGTCGTGGAATCCGCCGGGGGAGCGGCGGCCGGCCTGATCGTCAACTTCCTCCTTATCCCCTTCTTTTCGAATTGGCAGGGGGCGGCCCTGATCGGGGCCGCGACCGCGGTCACTGTCCTTGTCGCCATGAGGCCCGCACGTTCAAAGGCGGCCTTGGCGGCGGCCCTCGTTCTCGCGGCATGCCTAGCCGGCTTCGACCTGAGAGCCCAGAAGGAAGCCTGGAAGCCCCTCCGCCTCGTCGAAGCGAAAGACACGCCCTACGGCAAGCTTCAAGTCATCAGGACGGAGGAGCAGACCACCTTTTTCGATAACGGCTTGGCGGTCTTTTCCCACCCGGACGAAGGCGCCGCCGAGGAAGCGGTCCACTTCGCCCTGCTCCAGCGCGAAGGCCCTCGGCACGTCCTCATCATCGGCGGCGGGGCCGGCGGCGGCGCCGCCGAGGCCCTGAAATATCCCGATGTCCGGGTGGACTGCGTCGAGCTCGATCCGGCCATCATCCGGCTGGCCAAACGATACCTGACCGGACCTGCCAGAACGGCCCTCGAAGACCCCCGGATCCGCATCTTCAATCGCGACGGGCGAACGTTTCTCTCCCGGACGGCCGACCTCTATGACGCGATCCTCCTCAATCTGCCCGAGCCGGCGACTGCCCAGATCAACAGGTATTACACGCGGGAGTTCTTCCTCGGGGTCCGCCGCAGGCTGGCCCCGGGAGGGATCTTCAGCTTTGTCGTGCCCTCGGCCGAGAACTATATCAGCGATGCCCTCAGTCGATTCCTGAGCTCCCTCGCGGCCACTCTCCGCGGCGTCTTCCCTGATGTCGTCGCCGTGCCCGGCGAAAACTGCGTCTTTCTCGCGTCCGACGGCCCGCTTTCGCTCGATCCGCGTCTTCTGGCGGCGTCGATCGCCGCGCGCGGTCTGGACCTGCGTTATGTCAGCCCGGCGCTCTTGCCTGCCAGGCTCGATCCGTCGAGGGTGGCCTACCTGGCCGATAAGATCTCCGCCCCCGGGGCGCGGATCAACCGCGACCTTGTGCCCGTCAGCTACTATTTTCATTCGGTCCTTTGGGCGGGCCAGTTCCGCGGAATCGAATCACGCTTCCTCCTCGCCTTCGGGCGCGTGGCTCCGGGCTGGATCCTCGACGCGCCCCTGGCCGCGTTCGCGTTCGTCTTGGCTCTTCTGGCGTTCTTCCGAAGGCGCTCCCCGGCCCGCTTCCTGGTCCCCGTGGCGGTCATGGGATTCACGTCGATCGCCGTGGAGCTGGCCGTGCTCATCGCCTTCCAGGCCCGCTTCGGCTTCGTCTATAGCAAGGTTCCGCTCCTCCTGGCGATGTTCATGGCCGGCCTTGTCCTTGGATCGCTCGCGGCCCGGTCCCGAAAGCGCGCCGGCGGCGCCGACCTTGCCCTTGTCCAAGGTTCCTTCGTCCTCATGCTTCTCCTGGCCCGCAAATGCCTAGCGGGCGCCGGAAGCGAGCTCGTTCTCTTCGTCCTCCTGCTCCTCTTCGGCGGCCTCGGCGGGTACCTTTTCGTCGCCGCGAGCCGTCATCTGTCGCGAGAAACGCCGCACCCGGGGCTCGCCTACGGAGTTGACCTGTTGGCGTCTTTCGCGGGCGTCATCCTGGCCTCTGCCCTGGTCATCCCGCTTTACGGCATCCCGGCGCTCATCCTTCGCCTCGTGATCCTCAACGCCCTCTCCTTCGCCTATGTCCTGTTCTCTCCCCGCTTCCCGTAACTTTTCGGCCCTGGCGGAGATTGTAATACTATGCCGGGCAGAAGATCGATATCTTCAGACTTCTCTATCGCCCGGCTAGTACTCGGGGAGCAGCGAGGATTATGCAAATTATTTGCTGCTCCCCGTAGTATAATGGTCTGCCTTAGCAGGAAAAGCCATGTTTGAGGAATCACTCGCGCCGCCCAAAAAGAGCGGCCGGACGCCCCGCGATAAGGCCGTCGGCATCCTCGTCACGGTCCTTTTCCACGCCGTCCTCGGCTTTCTCATTTACCATGGCCGGTTCACGGTCAAGCTTCTCCGTTTTGGGAAGGAGGAGGTCCGAACGGTCCTCATCGTCCCGCCGCTCAAGGTGACCATTCCCAAGATCGTCGGCGGCCGGGGGCTGGCCGATCTCCCCGGCGGTCCGCAAGGGCGGGGAACGTCCGCCGGGGCCGCCCAGCGCCCTCAGGAAGTCCGGCCGAAGCCCGAGCCCGCTCCCGAGGCGGCGGGGGCGGAGGCGGGCCAGCCCCCCGGAGGGGGGACCGTCCCGCCGCCGGGATCGGGGTCCGCCATCCCGTCCCTCTCTTCGAGGTTTCAGCAATCCATCGCGATCCATGGCAAGTCCGCATTGACCATCCCTCTAGCCCCGCCCGGCACGCCTCCCGGTCCGCCCGGGATCACGGGCGGCGCGCCACTCCCCGATTTCTCGAAGTACAGCCGCGGCGCCTATGGCGGCGGCGTCACAGGATACGGACACGGCCGCGGCGGGAGCGGCACGGGTGGAGGAGGACACCAGCGGGTGGGGATGTCGATCCCGCTCAAGGGCTACGATCTGCTGCCCTGGGCGACCGCCGTCATCGACCGGCTCCAGCTCAACTGGACCCTGCCCTCGGTGCCTGAGGTTCCCGACGCGGCCAAGATCAGCATGATCGTCGTCATCAGGAAGACCGGTGAGCTCGATTCAATCGAGATCCTCGAAGGGACCAGCGTCGAGGCCCTCGACCGCGCCGCTCTCGACGCCCTCCGGGCCACGCTCCCCTTCCCGGCTTTGCCCGCCGATTTCCCCGGCGACCTTCTCGAGATCACCTTCGAGTTCGTCTACAATGACTAAAAGGATAGCGGCGGCCCTGGTCTTCGTTGCGGCGCTCACCGCCGGTCTGCGGGCCGACTGGAAATCGGAGCTCAATTCGCGTCTCGGCCGGAACCCCGATTACCGGGCCGCCTGGAACTTCCTGCTCGAAGAATCCAAGAAGCTCGAGCCCGAAGACAAGATGACGGCGGGTTTCATTCTGCCTTTCCTCGCCTCTAGGCTCGACGACAAGGGCCTGGAAAAAGACCTCGTGGCGGACTACTTCGAAACCTACCAGGACAACGATCCGGATTTCGGCTTTCTCGACGAATATACCCTGCGCGGCTTTCTCTCT
>Ga0326726_10004919_pt1 | contig 12152 bp, 9 predicted proteins | sample MHFenrmetagenome_2_FD_207603 | JGI IMG/M metagenome (GOLD analysis project Ga0326726, IMG submission 207603) | Lab enriched peat soil microbial communities from Michigan Hollow, Ithaca, NY, United States - MHF15MN | ecosystem: Environmental > Terrestrial > Soil > Wetlands > Peat | place: USA...
GACTACCGTCGACGCGGTGACATCGGTGGTCCGGGCCAGCCCACCATCATTGCCCGAGACGAATGTCGCAGGACTGTCGGTGAGGAAGAACCCCGCATGCTGATCCGGATGCTGGTTCGGCCACCACTGATAGGTACTGGGTGTATTGTAGCCTCCGATCCGGGCCCAGTTCGTCGTCGTGGCAAAGCCGTCGGTGGACCGGTAGAGGTTCGTCCCTCCCACGACCACGAAATCCGGATTGTCCGGTTTGGCGCGGACAATCATGTCATAGGAATTCTGCGTGTCGAATTGGGCGTTGCCGGATAGCCCGGTTTCGTTCGGAAGATTCTTTCCACGGTTCTCCCAGGTCCCCCCTGCACCGCTGCCGTCACCGGAAAGATATGTGTATTTCCAGAACTGGTGGGTGTTGATCTGATCGGTCCCTTCGACGCCGTTCGCCCCCGCCACGAGAAAGTAAACGATGTTCGCGTTGGACGGCGCCACCGCAACAACGATTCGTTGATAGGCGCCCGGGAAGCCGGCGGGCACGATAGAGGTCCATGTCACGCCATCCGGGCTCCGATAAATCCCCCGGCCACTGGCGCCGGTCGTACCGCCGACCGCGAGATCGCTCAGCGTTGCGTACAGGGCGCCGCCCGGCGTTCTCGCGATATCAGTGTATCGGGGGAAACCGTTGCCAAATCCGCCGAGCGCAGTCGTCCAGCTGCCACCGCCGTCGGTCGATCGTCGAATTCCCATGGAGGTTGCCGCATAGACAACGTCCTGGGCCGCGACTGGATCAGTGACGACGTTGAAAATGTAATCGAAGGAGCTGTCAAACAGGTGCGGGGTCCCACTCGCTGTGGCGGCGAGAACCGACCAACTCTGTCCGCCATTGGTGGATTTGTAGATGCCATCACCTGCATAGCCGGCCGAGGGGGCGCTCGCGCTGTTGCCCCGGTACTCCCCCGTTCCAAAGTACCACGTGGACGTCTTTCCCGCCCGCGTATCCTGCGCAATGCATGTTACGCTGTGGAGCTGACTGACGCCGGTCGTCTTGGACCACGCGCTCCCGCCGTTGGTTGTCCTCCACATCCCACCCGACACGCCTCCGGCAAGGATAGTATTCGGATTCGTGAAATCATAGGCCAATGCACGCGTCCTCCCCCCCATGTTCGACGGGCCGCGATGCGTCCAGGAGACCAGTGTGGCACCCGATGTCTTTGCGAGAAACCGTTCAGCTTTCTGGAGGGCAGCTTCCTTGGTGGGAAGTCCTGCCGCGAACGCCAGCTCTTTTTCCCGTATACCCCGGGGAATCACTCCTGTCCCCGGATCACGCAATCGCATCTGTTCGAACGATTCCCGGCTTTCAAGTTCCTCTCCCTGTTCCGCCACCGAAGCAGGAACAAGCGGACCGGAAGGCCGCTGATCAAGGTCCCTCATGGCAAAAAAACAGAAAAGAAAAAGGACGAGGGCACCACCGTACCGAAGGGCGTGGAGAACGATCATGCGGAGATCTCCCATGATAGTTTGTGATGAACGCGAATGGATCCTTACATCCCGCGAAAAGGCTGGGAGATGACGCGAGAGCATTGCAGGAACAGAAAGGGGGTGCGGGAATGGACGGGGAAACAGACTCCGGCAGTGAATGAGAAGCCGTGGTGGCAAAACAGTCCCAAGTGCGGAAAAAACCGTCTGACACCACCGAGCCCCATGCCGGATGAGAGAAAGAACAGCCTGGAAACAACTGTGGAATATACCATTCCTCTCCCCCCTTCGCAAGTGGTTCAACCATCACTTACCCGTGCCCTCCAGCTCGATGAGTATGCACAATACGGGGCATCACGCCCCCGGTAGTGCTCGCTCCAACAATGAAAAACAAGACGAGGCGCTCAAAGTTCCCGTTGGAACAGGGCGGGAGACACCTGGGAGAATCCCATGGTGCGGCGGGCCCGACCGACCGAGGATGACCGCACTGTTGGGCACGCCCGATCGACCGACACGAGGGTCACCATCGTTCGGTCGCGGCTGGCACTGGCCCCGGTGCGTCTGTACGAAAGAGGTCGTGGGAAGGGGAGCAGTATGCACCCGGCGGACGCGTCACCATGGCAAGGGGGGCGGAATCCCTTTGCATTCCGGCCCGCGGGGGACTCGCAAGTGCGGCTGACGATCAAACCATCGCCTTCCGCATCTTGTGCTTCAGGTCGTGAATATTTTGAAGGATTTCCTTGAACTTCTTCCGATCTCCTGCAGTCAATGCGGCCGCCTTCTCTGTCTTCAACGAGCGGATCTGTGCCTTCATCTGGGCTTTGTTGATCCCGACCACGTGATGGTGCACGTGCCCCTCGATGCCGAGTGCCGTGCAGATCGCGGGCACGAGCTTTTCCTTGTGCATCGTGCTGAAACCCTTCACCGCATCATGCTCCATCCCCTTCGCGATTTCCCGGAGCTGAGCGACCGTCATCAGATGGAGCTGTTCGTACGTATAGGACATGGTTCCTCCCGTGTGGTTCGTTCCCGTCAGAGCATCATTGTGCTGAGGATCTCTTTTGCTGTGCGGACCGCCGTTGCCATGTTCTGTTCTGCCTCCTTCGTCATCGTCTCCCCCACTTCAAATCTCACTCCCCGGATATGGAGGGCGTGGGCCTCAGGATCCTTGCCGAAGAGCGACCGGCAAATGCCGAACACCGTTCGCGGGGAGAGAGTGTGGGTTGAAAAGGAAGCGTCGTCCACGCCCGTCAGCGGTTCGAGAAAGACCCCGTCGATGTCGGCCACCGATGCATCAAGGAACATGACCAGGTCGGCGTCCGCTATGGCAGCAGCATCTTCGATGTTGATCTGAGGTCTGGTCCGGACTATAACCTCTGTAAGACCCTTCTGCCGGCACCACTGTGCCAGCCGCTCTGCGCAGGCGGCTCCTACCCCGTCATCCTGCCGGGTGGTGTTTCCGACACCATACACCAGAATCTTCATCGGGAAATGTAGCAATAAAAATCCGAATTCGCATCTTTGCCTGATCAGGCCGCTATCCCGAGTGCATCCCGACCCCCGGTTTCCAGGCGGCCCCGGATGGTGCCACGGGGATGGAGCGAGGCCGCCCGCAGACAGAGCCGTAAAGCACCCGGCGATTCCACGTGCGCGAAATCTTGAGGCGCCAGGACACACCTCACTGGACTGTTTCGACGATTCTAAGTACACTTCAGGAGGTTCTCTAATCTCCCACAGGAGCCATCCAGAATGACACAATTGAATCGTCGCGCGTTCTTGAAAACCTCCGCCCTGAGTGCGACCGGCGCACTGTTTCTTCGTCCATCCCCACCACTCCCCCCCGGACCTCTCGGCACAGCCACCACCCCGCTGATCAAGCGAAAGCTCGGAAGGACAGGACTGGTGCTCCCCGTCGTCAGTTTCGGGGTTATGCGGTCGGACAACCCGGGACTGGTGCGGGCAGCGTTGAAAGCGGGCGTGGTCCACCTGGATACGGCCCACGGCTACCAACGCGGTAACAATGAAGAAATGCTCGGCCGTCTTTTGAAGGACTCTCCCAGGGAATCGTTTGTAATCGCGACGAAAATTCCCCCAGAGGGAAAAGAGAACATCCTCGTGAAGCTCGAGCTCAGTCTTCAGCGTCTCCGGATGGACTATGTAGACATCCTGTATCTGCACGGTGTCTCATCACGCGACACGGTTCTTTCCGTGGAGATAATGGAAACACTCAAGGAAGTCAAAGCCAGTGGCAAGGTCCACTTCCTTGGTGTCTCCACACACAAGAACGAGCCGGAGGTCATTCAGGCAGCCGTCGATAGTGGTCTTTACGATGTCATCCTGACGGCTATCAACTTCCGGCAGGATCACCAGTCCGAGGTGCGCCGGGCGATCGCAACTGCCGGCAAGGCCGGCATCGGAATCGTCGCCATGAAGACTATGGCAGGGGCATTCTTCGACAAAGACAGAAAGGAACCGATCAACTGCCGCGCGGCGCTTAAGTGGGTCCTTCAGGACGAGAATATCACCACTGCGATTCCCGGGATCACATCCTTCGATCACCTGACCGAGAACCTCGGTGTCGCGGCCGACCTCACGCTCACCGACAAGGAAAAATCAGAGCTCCGGCTCGGGCAAATTCAGGGAGGGCTCTACTGTAACGGCTGTTCGCGGTGTGTGGGAACCTGCGAACGATCGCTCCCGATCCCCGAAATGATGCGCGCATACATGTATGCCTACGGATACGGGAGCGCGCGCATGGCAAAGGAACTCGTCGCCAGGGCCGGCATCAACGCCAGTCCATGCGTTGGATGCCACACATGCACCGTTTCCTGCCCAAAAGGCTTTGCCGTTCGTGAACGAATTGCCGATGTTGCGCGTTTGCAGAGTATGCCCGAGGAGTTTCTTTCCGGCGTTGAATTCGCCTGACCGTTCACCCTGATCCGATGAAGACACCACATGCTACAAGAACCCTGATTCTCCTCCTCAGCGCTTTTGCATCAGGAGCACTCAGCCTTCCCGCACAGGAAAAGCTCTTTCCCCGGGTCCCGGGCTGGAATCTCACCGTCGACACGACTGTTTATACACCAAGGAATCTCTGGAATCTGATAGACGGGGCGGCCGAGACGTTCTTGAGTTTTGGCTTCGTGGACCTTACTCTTGGCGAATATGTTGCACCGGACAGCCTGGATGTCCGGGTCGAGGCGTACCGTCATGCATCGCCCACTCTTGCATTCGGTATTTATGCATCCGAGCGCAGACCTGACTATCAATTCATCGAGGTAGGAATGCAGGGATATCAGGAAAAAGGGGTGTTGAATTTTCTCTCGGGGGAGTACTACCTCAAACTTACGACCCACGGCTCAGGTGAGCGGGCCGATCGGGCCCTCTTCTCGATTGCAGGAACAATGGCGCAGCACCTGAATCGTCCGAGGCACTGGCCTGCGGGGCTTCGCCACCTGCCTGAGGAAGGACGCGAGGCAAACACGGAGGGATATATTTCCCAAAACCTCCTGGGGTATTCGTTTCTCGGAGAAGCCTTCACTGCTCTGTATGGTGAAGAAACCGGTTTCCTTCTGTTCGTGATCGAACTCCCGAACAGCGCCAGGGCCGAAGAGGTTGTCGCGAAATACCGGGCAATAGTCCCTGATGCGACACTCCGGAAGGGAGGGATCCGCTTCGCGGATCCGAATAATGGGCCTGTGACTCTTGTGCGAAGGAACAACCTTCTTTACGGACTTGTGAATCCCCCCGGCGATGCCATCGAGGCCCGTTATATCAGCCTGATCTGCAAGCAGCCGGAGTAGCTCCCTTTCATCCAACCCCTACGGCACCCATCCCCGCCGGTCGGCCGGGATGGCGTCGATCGCGAGTCTATGGACGTTTCTGGCGTCGGTCCCGCTCGGACAACCACTATTCTCTTCTGTTCCGGGAATTCGTCCGGAAAAGAGAATGCGCCGTACCAGCAGCATGCGACCGCCTCGGATGGTTCCTCAACTGTAGTGCAGACCTCCCCGATGTGCAACGGGGCGTTTCTTCTGTCAGTTGCGTTCGATATATTCACGAGAATTCCCGCCCACCGCATCCGGAGTCGGCCATGGTCCGTAGCCTTGCTTTTCTGATCATCCTGGTCGGATCGCAGCCCCTGTTCGCGCAGCCTTACCCCTGGCACGGGCTCCGGTTCTCTGCGTTCGCGACTTCCTGGGACGAAGGAATTCCGCTCGGCAACGGCCTCGTGGGCGCTCTCCTGTGGCAGAAGGGAAATTCGCTCCGCCTCTCCCTCGACCGGGCGGACCTCTGGGACATGCGCCCCATCCCGGAGCTGGAGCGGCCGGAATTGAAATACTCCTGGATCATTGAACAGGTCAGGAGAGGTGATATCAAGCCCGTCCAGCAATTGACGGACCTTCCGTATGGCCGGGACGCGGCGCCGACGAAAATCCCCGCCGCCGCTCTGGAATTTCCTCTGGAGCTTCTGGGTCCCGTCCGGTCGGTCCGGCTTTCCCTCGACAGTGCCACATGTTTCGTCGAATGGGCAAACGGAGCGCGGTGCATGATGTTTATCCACGCGACGTCCCCTGAAGGGTGGTTCCGGTTCGACAACCTTCCCGTTCCACTTCTCCCTGATCTCGTTCCTCCTCCGTATGCAGCACCGGCAGGAAGTCCGGACACTGACAATCCCACAGTCGATGGTCAGGATCTGCGGCGGCTCAACTATCCTCCTCCCCAGATCACGCGAGGAGCGAACAGCATACTGTACCGGCAAACCGGATTTGGTAACTTTCGCTATGAGGTTGCGCTCCGGTGGATCTCCAGCCCGGGAGGACTCCTCGGAGTCTGGTCAGTATCGGCCGATCCGTCCTACGCACAACCCGCGCGTCATGCCAGCGATGAGGTCGCAGCTGCATTGGGAAGAGGATTCAGCACTGAATACTCTTCGCATCTCCGGTGGTGGAAAACGTTCTGGGAGCGGAGCACGATTGCCATCCCCGATTCATTGCTCGAGCGTCAGTGGTATCTGGATACCTACAAGTTCGGCGCGGCCTCGCGACGAGGCTCCCCTCCCATCACCCTTCAGGCGATCTGGACAGCCGACAACGGGAAACTTCCTCCCTGGCGGGGAGATTTTCACCACGACCTGAACACTCAGTTGAGCTACTGGCCCTGCTACAGCGGCAACAGGCTTGACGATGGTCTTGCCTTCCTCGACTGGCTCTGGCAGACCAGACCGGCGGCACGAACATACACACAGCGTGTTTTCGGAACCTCGGGTTTGAATTTCCCCGGGGTATCGACGCTCGCCGGCGAACAGATGGGGGGCTGGATGCAATACTCCTTCTCGCCGACCGTCTCCGCCTGGCTTGCCCACCATTTCTACCTCCACTGGCGGTACAGCATGGACAGGGACTTTCTCAAGACCCGTGCCTATCCATGGATTCAGGAAACTGCAACCCACCTGGAGCAGCTTAGCGTCCGCGATGCGAACGGAAAGCGGAAGCTTCCGCTGAGTTCTTCGCCCGAAATCAACGATAATCGTATTACCGCGTGGTTTGAGCAGACCACGAATTACGACCTTGCACTGGTCCGCTGGGCATTCTCGGCAGCCGCAGAGCTCGCCGAAGAACTCGGCTTTCTGGCCGAGGCGTCACACTGGAGAGTTGTCCTCTCGGAGTGGCCGGATTTTGCCCTCTCAGCAGGCGAGAAGAAGCTGCTTGTTGCCCCCGGTACCTCCCTTAAAGAATCGCACCGCCATTTTTCTCATCTGATGGCGATTCACCCCCTCGGGCTCCTCGACCGGGCAAACGGCGAGCGCGACAGGGAGATCATCGGAGCGAGTCTTGCGGATTTGAAGAGACTGGGAACGAACTGGTGGGTGGGATACTCGTTCGCGTGGGCCGGAAGCATGTACGCACGGGCGCGGTATGGCGATGAAGCGGCGGAAGCGCTCCGGACCTTCGCGCGATGCTTCGTCCTGCCCAACAGTTTCCACGCGAATGGCGACCAATCGCGTTCCGGGAAAAGCAAATTCACTTACCGCCCGGTTACGTTGGAAGGGAACTTCGCCTTTGCCCAGGGGATCCAGGAGATGCTTCTCCAGAGCCAGAACGGACGCGTTGCCGTCTTCCCCGCCATCCCTTCCGGGTGGAGGGACGCGCACTTTTCCACGTTGCGCGCCGAGGGGGCGTTTCTTGTTTCCGCATCTCTGCAGAACGGTGCAGTGAGGCGCGTCAGGATTCGGGCCGAGCAGGGCGGAACGCTCCGCCTCGCAGACCCGTTCGGGGCGGCACCGTGGCGACCGATCGGCATTGCGCGCGACCGGATCGGTCGCCGGAATGAACTTCTCGAGATCGTATGCACCGAGGGAGAAGAATTTGACCTGGTGAGGTCCGAGTAGGGCATTCCCGGGTCCCGCACGCGCTTGACCGGCCTCACACATCAGCCATCATGCATTGAAATTGGGAGCGACCTTTCCGTATCTTGGACCCATGAAAACCAATCCTCTCAACGACGCCCAGATCAAGACCCTGACTCAACAGGGCTGTACTGCTGAACACTGGGGGACGGTATTCGTCGCCCCCGGCTGTGACCTCTCCCGCATCCGCAATGCGCACTTTCGAGGGGAAGTCCACCTCGGCCCGAATTCGGGTTCGATCGCCCTCCACGGGTTGAAACTCCCCTGCGGTGTCTACGAAGCCACGCTGTCAGACTGCACGGTGGCCGAAAATGTCCGCATCGCTTCCGTCCGGACCGGGATCGCGCGGTATCGCATCGCAACCGACGTCCTGATCCAGGACGTCGGTTTCATGGCGTCCGAGCCGGGATCTCAGTTTGGCAACGGCATCGAACTCGACACTGTCAATGAAGGAGGGGGCCGTGGGACGCTCATTTTCAATCGCCTGACTGCACAGGTAGCCTACATGAAGGCGATGTTTCGGCACGACCCTGCCTTTGTGAAGAGTCTTCGCGCGCTGGCTGAGGCGGACGTGCGGCAGAGCCTGCCGGAACGCGGCGAAGTGGGACGCGGGGCGAGGGTCCTCGGCTGTGCAAGGATTCTGAACGTTCGGATCGGAGAGTTTGCCAGGGTGGAGGGAGTTCTTCTGCTCGAAAACGGGACCATCAACAGCGTCGAGGAACATCCCACGATCGTGGGAAGCGGCGTTCAAGCGCGTGATTTCGTCCTGGCGGAAGGAGCGCGGCTCGATAGCGGCGCCATTATCGAGAAGGTCTTTGTAGGGCAGGGCGTGAAAATGGGGAAACAGTACTCCGCGGAGAATTCTCTTTACTTTGCCAACTGCGAGGCATTTCACGGCGAGGGGGTCTCCCTGTTTGCCGGGCCGTACACGGTGACACACCACAAGTCCACGTTGATGATCGCCGGACTCTTCTCCTTCTACAACGCGGGGAGCGGCACCAACCAGAGCAATCACATGTACAAGCTCGGCCCGGTGCATCAGGGCATTTTCGAGCGCGGCTGCAAGACGGGATCTTTCTCGTACGTTCTTCTCGAAAGCCATATCGGCGCGTTCAGCGTCGTCATCGGAAAGCACCTCGCCAACATCCGGACTCCGAACCTCCCATTCTCGTATATCACCGAGAAAGGCGGGGAATCAACGATCATCCCTGCCCAGAATATATTTTCCATCGGCACCGTTCGCGACGGCGAGAAATGGCCGAAGCGCGACAGCCGCAAGGCACGGGAGAAACGAGACCTGATCATCTTCGATGTGTTTTCGCCGTACACCGTCGAGAAGATGCGCCGGGGAAGGGACGAGCTCCTCGCACTCCACGACAGCACTTCGGAAGATCGGCAGAGCGTGCCTTTCGGCGGGATCCAGATCAGTCGCGCACGCCTCCGGAAGGGAGCAACGTACTATCAATCCGCGATTGCCCGCTATCTGTATGAGAGGGTTCTGTCGCGGCTCGGGAAGCAGCTCTCAGGTGGAGCTGCGTGGCCCGCGGCGATCACGGCACTTGCCCCCCACTGCACCCTGAGCCACGCCTCGGAGTGGACCGATCTTTGCGGCCTGCTGGCTCCCGTGGAACTCGTCCGCGCGTTGGAACGGAAAATCACGAGCGGGGCGTTTGCCACCTACGATGACCTTCTGGCAGAATTGAGGCAACTCTATGAGGAATATCCCGCGTACGAATGGCAGTACTGCGTGGAAACGTTTGAGAAAGAGGCGGGCGTTCCTCTTGCCCGGTTGACCAGGGAAAAAGCATTGCAGATCGTGGACGAGTGGCAGAAGGCTGCCCTCTCGATCCAGTCGGCCACACTGGAGGATTCCAAAAAAGAGTTTGGTCCGGTGTCGAAGATCGGGTACGGACTCGACATGTCGGAGCAGGAGATTGATGCCGATTTCGCGGCCGTCCGAGGAACGATGGAAGGAAACGCCGTGATTCAGAAAATGGCGAAGGAGGGGGAAGAGATCACGCGCCGGGGGGCGGAATTCCGGGCGTTGATCGGGGGAGCTGCATAATCTCTGTTGTGGCCCGGTCGCTCTCCCGCACACTCCGGAGAGCGACAGGATACTGGTTCACCGAAAACGGGATGCCCGGTTGTCGGTGACCCGTAGTGTGTGAGGTTCCGGTCGCGAAGGGCGCAGCGGTTCCCGCCGGCGTCAGAGCACCGGCAGCTTGATGTTCTCCCGCTCGATGTCTTTGAAATACTTGACCGTCGCTACCTTGAGTTCCAGCGTGGAATCGTCGTCACAGACAATCATACCATGCCGGTGAAGCTGGAGCATCGAGACTGTCCACATATGGTTCACGCCCTCCTCGACGGCCTTCTGGAGCGCCCGCGCCTTGCTGATTCCGTTGACGATGATCAGGACTTCGCGGGCATCCATCACCGTTGCCACGCCGACCGTCAATGCCGTCTTGGGGACCTTCGTCGCATCCCCGGCAAAGAACCGCGAATTGGCCACCCGTGTGTCATAGGTGAGGGTTTTAATCCGGGTGCGTGAAGAAAGCGATGAGCCGGGCTCGTTGAATGCGATGTGGCCGTCAGGACCAATCCCCCCGAGAAAGAGGTCAATCCCCCCGATTTTCCGGACACGCTCTTCGTAGGAATCGCATTCTTCCTCGAGGTCCGTCGCGTTGCCGTTCAGGATGTTGACGTTTTCCGGCGGGATATCCACGTGGCTGAAGAGATGGTGCCACATGAAGTAATGATAGCTCTGGGGATGGCCCTCGGGGAGCCCGACGTACTCGTCCATGTTGAACGTCACAACGTTTTTGAACGAGACTTTTCCCTGGCGGTGGAGCTCCACGAGCTGTTGGTATGTGCCGATCGGAGAAGAGCCGGTCGGGAGCCCCAGAACGTAGGGCCGTTCTTTGGTTGGTCGCGCTGTCTGGATCTTCTGCGCGACATTATAGGCCGTCCACTTGCTCAGGGCTTCGTAGCTGTCATGGATGATGATACGCATGGGGGTCGCATCCTTGAATAGTTGTTAAGGAGAATACGGGCATCCGCAACAAACGCCCCTCGTCGTTCGTCTGCAACGATGAGCGGATTGATGTCCAGTTCAGCAATTCTATGCCCCGCTCTGCGAGAGGGACCTGATGTTCCCCTCCGCAGGCATGTTCCAGGCAAACGAAGCATTCAGGCGACAGGCAGGATCGGTGTCGATGAGACCCCGGCAGTGGGGGCCGATGAACGCGATTCCAGAGCGGTCGGCGATCTCTTTGAGCTGTCGCTCGCGTTCCAGCCCCCCCCCACTTCCTTGAAGCTCGCCGAGATCACCACGCCTGCTTTGATCCCCTTCCGTCCACACTGCTCCATGGCCAGGTGACAGACCGCACTCTGGAACACAATCACCGCCAGGTCCACTCAGAAAGAACAATCGAGACTTCGGGAGAAACAACAGAAAGGATAAATGCAAAGTTACAGTAAGATAGGGAAATCCGCGGAAAGCGCAAACTCAAGAGCACGCTATTTGATCTGAAGCTTCTTCAGCTTTGGGGCTATGACGAAAGTGCAGTACGGCGCGTGAGGGTTGTTGCGAAAATAGTCCTGGTGATACGCCTCAGCCTTGAAGAAACTCTTCAGAGGGACAATCTCAGTGACGATCGACGAACGATACGTCCCTGCAGCCGACAGCGCGGCAACGGATTTCTCTGCCGCCACCCGCTGCGCCTCTGAATGATAGAGGATGATCGACCGATACTGGGTGCCGACGTCGGCCCCCTGTCGGTTCGCGGTGGTCGGATCGTGCACCTGCCAGAAAAGGTCGAGAATCTGATCATACGTGACACGGGCGGGGTCATATTCGATCTGGACCACTTCCGCATGGCCGGTGTTCCCCCCACACACCTGTTCGTATGTGGGATTCGGCACCGAACCGCCGGCGTACCCCGACGTCACCGTAACGACGCCGGGGATGCCCTCGAAAACCGCTTCAAGGCACCAGAAGCAGCCGCCACCGAGTGTTGCGGTCTCTGTCCGTCCGTAATTCACCATGGGTGATTCTCCCTGGGAGCGCTCCGGGAGCATCAGGAGGATAGCCCCTGCAAGGAACCCTCCCACAACTATTCCCGATGCGACGCGGAGTGAATGCCATTTTGGGCTTTTCATCGAGGCATCTCGTCTCTTCACTTTGCAAACACCCACCACGCCCCGGACGTTCCCTGGTGTTGCGAAATCTCTGAACTGCGGATTTCACTTATCCTAGTTGGAACGAGTCCCACAG
>Ga0326726_10004920_pt1 | contig 12152 bp, 10 predicted proteins | sample MHFenrmetagenome_2_FD_207603 | JGI IMG/M metagenome (GOLD analysis project Ga0326726, IMG submission 207603) | Lab enriched peat soil microbial communities from Michigan Hollow, Ithaca, NY, United States - MHF15MN | ecosystem: Environmental > Terrestrial > Soil > Wetlands > Peat | place: USA...
TCAATTTGATTATACACTTCCTTTACATTTGCTTTTGATCCGGTTATGAATAAATAAACGAAACCAAACGTCAGTAATAAAAGGACAAACAGACCAAATAATTTGCTTCTCCTTTCACTCATCTCTCCTCCTCCTTAAGAAGTTCAACAAACTTTTCACCATACTTCCATATATCACCGGCACCCATCGTAATTATTATATCGTCTTTCTTTTTTAACTGCATAAGTTTATTGGGGATTTCATTTTTATCTGCTACATAATGAACATTTTTATGCCCTAGCTTCTTTGTAATATTAGATATCATTTCTCCCGAAACACCTTCGATTGGTTTCTCTCTTGCCGGGTATATATCTGTACAAACGAACACATCAGAATTCAAAAATGATTTTCCGAAATCCTGATAGAAGTCTTTGGTTCTCGAATATAGGTGTGGCTGAAAGACAACGATCAATCTTCTATCCCATGCTGCTCTTATTCCTGCAAGAGTAACTGTGGTTTCAGTCGGATGATGTGCATAATCATCAAGTACAAGGATATCATTCTTGTACTTAGTTTCGAATCTTCTGTAGACACCGATGAATTTTTCTAAAGCTTTTTTGATAATTGTAAAATCAATCCCTAACTCCATTCCGATCGTTACTGCTACCAGAGAATTTTTAACATACTGCACACCCGGAATGTTAAGTTTAATTCTTCCGAGCTCTTTTCCTTTATAAATCACATTGTATTGACTGCTAAATCCTTCATACTCAATATCTACAGCCCTCACATCTGCTTGAGCAGTTGTACCATAAGTAAAAATAATTTTATTTATTTGAGGGATGATATCCTGCAGCGCTGTTTCATCTAAACAGAGAACAACAAATCCGTAGAATGGGACTTTATTTGCAAATTCAATGAACGCTGTTTTTATGTCATCAAGGTCTTTATAAGTATCGAGGTGCTCACTTTCCAAAGTAGTAATTGCGGCGATTGTTGGAGTCAGCTTAAGAAAAGTCCTGTCAAATTCATCAGCCTCAACAACTATAAATTCGCCATTTCCAAGACGTGCATTTGTTCCACCGAGTCCGCTTAATTTTCCCCCTACGATTATAGTAGGATCAATTCCACCTTCGGTAAGTGTTAATCCTACCATAGAAGTTGTGGTAGTTTTACCATGCGTTCCTGCTATACCAATACCATATTTCATACGCATAGTTTCAGCAAGCATTTCGGCTCGTTTAATTATTGGTATATTCCTGTCCGCAGCTGCCCTAACCTCAGCATTATCAGGAACAACAGCAGAAGAATAAACAAGCACATCAGCATCTTTAACATTATCGGGGGAATGACCTTCGTAAATTTCAGCACCAAGCTCAGTTAGTCTTTTCGTGACCTCGGTAAGCATCAGGTCTGAACCCGATACTTCAAAACCCTGGTTAAGCAGGATTTCAGCTATACCGCTCATCCCAATACCACCTATGCCAACGAAATGTATTTTTCTAATACTTTTAAACATTTCTCTTTTCTATAGTTGCTTTCAGTTCTTCAAAACGTAATAATAATTCGTCCTGGTTTTCATAATCTGAAAATCTTATTATTAAAGGTCTAACCCGTGCATTAACTTTTATTCTTGCGGTTCTGAATGCAGGTGAATTGGATGTTCTAACCTGTCTGGAAAATCTTATTCTTTTCACCTGATCTACCTTATATTCTTTTGAGTGGAAACGATCCGCAAAAACAATTCCCTCATCTGAAATTTCGATGTACATATTCCGGAAAAGATTATAGAGCAACGATGCGACGGAAACAATTACTATTAATGCAAGAAAGTACAAGATCGGGTCACGCGTAAGTAGCTTAAAAGAATCTTCTACAAATTCGCCTCTAATGACTCCATAAAGAATTAATACTATGAAATAAATTATCGTCGATTTATAATAGAACGATAAATTGTATTTGAATATTCTTCTTTTTTGTTCTCCGCTGTTCATATAGCCTCAGCAAATTTTATAGTGCTTTGCGCAATTATTTGCGTAGCATTTGGTTTTGCTAACTGCAATGCTTTATTCCTTAATTCACTAAGTTTTTCTTCTGAATTGAGTACCTCAAAAACTTTTTGAACAAGTTCATTCTTCAAACTTTTATCTTCAATAAGAATCGCTGCTTTACTATCAGATAAAGATTTTGCATTATAATACTGATGATTCTCTGCAACATTTGGCGATGGAACCAGAATTGCGGGAATACCAAGATTCAGCAGCTCTGCAATTGTAGTTGCACCGGCTCTTGCCAGCAGTAAATCACAAGCTGAATATGCTGAATTCATATCATCAATAAAGTCGCTGATTTTTACATTATCCGAGTTCATGTTCTTATACTGTTCATAATAATTTTTTCCCGTTTGCCATATCACCTGAATATCATTTTCTTCCAACATTTTTAAGCTATCTGCCATAACTTCGTTAATTGATTTTGCTCCAAGGCTTCCACCAATTACAAGCAAAGTTTTTTTTTCACCGGATAATCCAAATTTTTCTAATGCCTTCGTTTTTTCCATTCTACCAAGATTTTTCCGAACCGGATTTCCTGTTAGATGATGAACTTTTTCTCTTCTCAAATATTTTTTTGATGTCTCGAAGCTCAGATGAACTTCATCCGCAAATCTTTCCAGCAAACGAGTAGTAACACCGGGGTAACTATTTTGTTCAAGAAGTATAACTTTAGCACCCATTACAGAAGCAGCCCAAATTACCGGACCGGCAACATATCCTCCGGAACCAATTGCTACTTTGGGTCTGAAGGAAATATTTATTATTAAAGACTGAATTAAAGAAACAAATAATTTCAAAGGAAATAAAAAGTTATCCAGAGTGATTTTTCTTGAAAATCCTTTTATCCAAATTGACTTGAATTTAAATCCAAGCTTCGGAACAACTCTGCCTTCAATTTTATCTTTTGTACCAACGAATAATATATCGGCATCCGGTTTTATCTCTCTTATCTGTTCGGCTACGGCAATAGCCGGGAACAGGTGCCCACCAGTTCCACCACCAGCAAATAAAAACCTGTATTTAGTTTGAACCTTGCTCATCTATTAATCTCATTAAGATTGATTTCCTCCTTAACATACACAACACCGTTCTCCCTCATATGATTTGTAAAAGCAACGTTTATTAGTATTCCAACACTAATGCAAAGAAAGATCAGTGAAGTTCCACCATAACTAATAAAGGGTAAAGGAAGCCCTGTCGTTGGCAATATGCCTGTTGTTACTGCAACATTCACAAAAGCATCAAGGACAATTGAGATTGTAATTCCGAATGCAAGAAGCTGCCCGAATCGGTCTTTTGCTTTTTTTGCTACCATTATTCCGGTGATGAAAAGAACGAGATAAGCAAGTAAAACTGTAATTGAACCTAGAAGACCAAGTTCTTCACCAAGAATTGCAAAAATAAAATCTCCATAAGCTTCAGGAAGGAAAAGATTACTTTGCATGCTATTTCCAATTCCGACACCAAATATTCCTCCGCTCCCAAGACTATAAAGTGCTTGCTTGACCTGGAAGTTAAGATCACCGCCATTCATAATAGAACTGATATAGGATAATATTCTTGATCTTGAATGAGGAAAGATCATGGCAACGGTTCCCATCACCAATCCGCTTATAAGTATTGAAACAAGAATATGCTTAAACTTTGCACCCCCGGCGTAGATGAGAGTAAGGGTGATTACTATCAACATTATTCCGTTGCTAATACTTGGTTGAAGCAAAATCAGACCGGAAATAATCATTATCCAGATAAAAAGGTAAAGGAAGCCATGCCGGTAATTATCTATTACATTTGCTTTATCTTCCAATAAAACGGAAAGATGAATAATGAGGACAAGCTTTGCAATGTCTGCAGGCTGTAATGAAAAAAGCCCCAGGTTTAACCATCTGCCTGCACCTTTAATATTTGGGGCAAACAAAAGAGTAGCAATCAATAAAATTGTTGTTAAAATAATCGCAGGTTTGCTTAATGATCTGTAGAGATCATATGGAATAAATGAAAAAAGAATGATAGCGCCAATTCCAATAAATACTTTAAAGAGATGCGAGTTAAAAAGATAGAAGACACTATCAAACTTGAAGACGCTGTAAGTGCTGCTGGCACTCATAACTATTATTAACCCAAGCAGCATTAACGCAAAGGAATCGAAAAATATTGTTAATCCAAGTTTTTTCATTTTAGCTTATTCACTGCTTCTTTAAATACTTTACCACGATGCTCGTAATTATTAAACATATCAAAACTGGCACAAGCCGGGGAGAGCAAAACAACATCACCACTCTTCGCTTCTCTGCTTGCACTTTTTACAGCATCTTCCATAGATTTTACTACTTCAACTTTTACATCGTGGTGGAAGAAATTAAAAACTTTTTCTGCCGAGGAACCAATTGCATAAATCTTTTTTACTTTTTGAAGAACAAGCAGTTTAATTTGTTCGTAATCATTTCCTTTATCCTGTCCTCCAAGAATCAATAAAATAGGCTCATCGAAACTTTTTAATGCGTACCAGACAGAATCAACGTTGGTAGCTTTAGAATCATTAACATACTTTACTCCATCAATCTCTCTGACAAGTTCCAATCGGTGTTCAACACTTTCAAATGTTTGTAATCCTTTTATAATTCCTTCATTTTCAAGATCATAAGCTTTTGCTGCACAGATTACCGCCATAGCGTTAGCAAGATTATGTTCACCTCTGATCTTAATATCATTTCTGAAGCAGCGAAAAGTTTCTTTTCCATTCATTCTGAAAATGAGATTACCTTCAGAATAGAAACAGCCATTATTTTGTTCTTCATTCAAAGAGAAGAAAAAGGATTTACTTCTGTGATCAACTAAATACTTGATTACAGCTTGGCTGTCTTTATTAAGAACTAAATAATCTTTCTCATCCTGGTTTTCATAAATTCTCTGCTTTGACTCTGAGTACTTCTGTAAACTATTTTCATACCTGTTAAGATGATCAGGTGTAATATTGAGAATGAGTGCAACTGACGGTTTAAAATTTTCAATTAGGTCAAGCTGAAAACTTGATACTTCAAGTGACACAAATTCACCTTCTTTTACATCGAGAACAATCTCACTAAATGCCAGCCCAATGTTTCCAGCAACATGAGTTTTAAACCCACACGTGTTAAAAACATGTCCGCACAAACTTGTGGTAGTAGTTTTACCGTTTGTTCCGGTAATTGCTATTATTTTTCCTTTACAGTAATGATAAGCGAACTCAATCTCACTTATAAGTTTTATTCCCTTTTTATGTGCATTCTGAACTACAACAGAATCGTTGGGGACACCGGGACTGATTATCATCAAAGCAGAGTCATATACCCTGTCCGAGTGTCCCCCGAATTCATAATTAATATTTTCTTTTTCTAATTGATTCAAAGATTCCTTCAGTTTTTCTTCCGGGCTAAAATCACTTACAAATGGAATTCCGCCGAGCTTTTTTATTAATTTTGCTGCACCGATCCCACTTCTTGCGGCACCAATAACTGATATTTTTTTTCCTTTAACTTCCATCATCTTATTTTGAATGAAACAAGGCTTACAATTGCCAGTATTATTGCAATTATGTAAAACCTTACTACGATTTTCGGTTCAGCCCAACCCAGTAACTCAAAGTGATGATGGATTGGAGCCATTTTAAAAACCCTTCTTCCCTGCCCATATTTCTTTTTTGTATACTTGAAATAAGTCTTCTGGATTATAACGGATATTGTTTCCATAAAAAAAACACCACCCAGGATGGGTATAAATAATTCCTTTTTAATTAACACCGCAAGAATTCCAAATGCCCCACCGAGAGCAAGTGAACCGGTATCTCCCATAAAAACTTGAGCCGGGTATGAATTGAACCAAAGGAAACCTAGTGATGCGCCAACTAACGCAGCTACAAAAACCGTGAGTTCCCCGGACCCCGGTAAATAAATTATATTCAGGTAATCAGAAAAAATTACATTACCACTTACATAGCTAAGTATAGCCAGTGCAATCATAACAATAGCAATGACACCAATAGCAAGACCGTCTAATCCATCGGTTAAATTCACAGCGTTTGAAGTAGCTGTAACAATAAAGATAACGACCGGAATGTATAATATTGAAAGATCGAGATTAACATTTTTGAGAAACGGAACTGTAGTCAGAGTATTAAAATTCGAAAATTCGGGTGAAAAATATATGACTGCACCTACAACTAACCCGATTATGAATTGACCAAGCAGTTTGTATCTGCCTATCAAACCGTTCGGATATTTTTTAATTACTTTGAGGTAGTCATCTAAAAATCCAACCAGGCTTAACCATACGGTTCCGGCAAGAATTAAAATTATATAAGTACTCTTTAAATCGCCCCAGAGTAATACCGGAACTACGGCTGAAAAAATAATTATCAAACCTCCCATGGTTGGTGTGCCGGACTTTGACCAATGAGTTTGTGGGGCATCCTCTTTTTTTGCTTCACCTATCTGATTTTTTTGCAGAAAACGAATAATTTTCGGTCCTAAGTAGAAAGCCATGAATAAAGCAGTAATTGAAGCCAAGGCTGATCTGAAGGTTAAGTACCGGAATATATTGAATCCCGGTGGAGCGTAAATTTTATTTATGTATTCAAAAAAATAATAAAGCATCAGCGCAATGATTTAATTTTTATTTCTGAAAGAAATTCTTCCATCCTCATTCCTCTCGAACCTTTCACAAGAATAATAGAATTATTGAGGTCTAATTTTTTTATGAAGCCTAACAGCATTTTTCTTTTAGTAAAATGCTTTGCGATAATCTTGTCCTCATAAAATTTTTCATAAAGATATTTCATTTTATGACCAATTGTATAAACTTCATCAATTCTGGTTTTTACTATTACGTTTTTCAAAGATTTATGAAATTCTATACTTTTATCACCTAGCTCCAGCATATCTCCGAGAAACAAAATTTTTCTTTTGAATAATTTTATTCTTCCAACTAATTCAATTGCAGCTATGGTGGAGTCAGGGTTTGCATTATACGTGTCATCAATAAGAATAAAATTTTTATACTGCTGAACATCGAGTCTTCCTTTAGAAGCCTTTAATCTCTCTGAAGCTTTTTTTATCTCTGAAAAGTTTAATCCTAATTCAAATGCAACTGCAATTGATGCAAGAAGGTTCTCAGCGTTTTGTTCACCATAAAGTGGTGAGGTTAAATAATGATTTTTCTTCCTGTACTTTATTTCAATTGCCGGTTTTCCGTCTTCTGTATATGATTTTACTTTTCCTTTTATATCAACGCTTCCCGAAGAACCAAAGGTAACCTGCTTCCCTTTTCTGAAATATTTTTCTTTAATAATAGGATCATCATAATTCAAAAAAACTTTACCGTTATTCCTGATAGTCTCATCTAATAAAAAAGATTTTTCTTTCCAAACACCATTTTTCGTTTTTAAGAATTCCAGATGAGAATTGCCAATATTTGTAATCAATGCAAAATCCGGTGAAAGAATTTTAGCTGTGTAGGGAATCTCACCAAAATGGTTTGTGCCAAGTTCAGCAACCAATACCTGATGTTTCTCATTCGTATTCAAAATTGTTAAAGGTACACCAATATCATTATTATTATTAGCAATGGTTTTATTCACTATGTATTTTTCTTTCAGCAATTCTGCCAGCATATCTTTTACTGTGGTCTTGCCTGTGCTACCGGTTATTCCAATAATTTTTGTACGTAGTTTTTTTCTCCATATCCTTGCAATATTACCTAAAGCAAGTTTTGTATCATTAACTGTTATCAGCGGAACATTAATTTCATCAAATCGATTCAAATATTTCTTATTAATAACAATAGCTACTGCTCCCTTTCTTACTGCATCTTTCAAAAAGTCATGTCCATCAAATCGGTTACCCTTTATAGCAATAAACAGAGTGTTTTTTTTTACCTCTCTTGAGTCTATTGCCACATAATAAACCGTTCTAAAATTGTCAGGTTCATAAATCACCGAATCCGGTATATTAAAAACATCTTCAATGTTTAAGTGCACTCTTTTCAAATTCCCAAATATTTTTTCGCGATCTCTCTATCAGAAAAATGTTTTCTGACTCCATTTATTTCCTGATATTCCTCATGCCCTTTTCCTGCAATAAGAATAACAGAATTTTTACCGCTCCTTTTTATAGCTTCCTCAATTGCAGATTCTCTATCTTCTATCACTTTATAATTATCTTTAGCAATCCCTGATCTAATCTCTTCTATAATTGATCCGGGATTTTCATTCCGTGGATTATCTGAAGTAACTATCACCTGATCACTCAGTTCAGTAGCTATCCTGCCCATTACGGGGCGTTTCTGTTTGTCTCTATTCCCACCGCAGCCAAAAACAGTATAAACAGGATTTTTCTTATCCCTGATATTTCTTATGACCAGTAAAGCTTTTTCAAGGCTATCTGGGGTGTGGGAATAATCAATGATAACTTTTCTTGTGCCATTTGTAAGAACTTCAAACCTTCCCGGTACTTGAGGTGTAGTTAAAATTCCTTCAGCTATTATTTCATCTTTTAATCCAGAAAGCTTGGCTACTGCAAAAGCTGCTGCCGCATTGTAAGCATTAAAATCTCCAACAAGGGATGTTTTAAGAGTATAGTTTTTATTTTCGTAATTTATCTTGAAGGACGTACCGGAGAGATCACAATTAACGTCCGAAATCCTGAATTGCGAATCGCTGCTTGTACCAAAAGAATATTTTAGAGACTTACAATCTTTAATAACATCCACACTATGAAGATCATCATTATTGTAAACAGCTGAGGATGAAACAGGTAATTCGTCAAATAATATCTTTTTCGCATTAAGGTAATGTTCAAAATCACGGTGAAAGTCGAGATGTTCAGCAGTAATATTTGTAAAGACCGCAAAAGAATACTGTAACCCATAAACTCTTTTTAAGGCAAGTGAGTGCGAGGATACTTCCATTACTGCAAACTCACATCCCGCTTTATACATCTGGCTCAACATTTTATTTAGATCGTTTGACTCAGGAGTTGTAAGTTTTGATTCTATCTTGTCTTTTCCAATGTAGTTGGCAATTGTACCTGTAAGCCCAACTTTATAACCAGACGTTTCAAAAATATTTTTTGTGAAAAAAGCAGTAGTTGTTTTACCATTAGTACCGGTAACACCAATTAGTCTCATTTTTTCTGATGGTTCACTGTAAAACGAATTAGATAGTTCAGCCAAAGCTTCACGACTGTTGTTGACCAATATTTTTGCTGCATTAAAATGACGAACGAGAGAATCAGGTACAGCTTCATTTTTTTCCAATACTATTGCAATTGCCTTATTATTGAGTGCATCCTGAATAAAAATATGCCCGTCTGTATTGAAACCTTTTATAGCAACGAAAACAGATCCTTCAACCACTTTACGAGAATCGTATTCAATTCCTGCAACTTCACGATTAGATGGAGTTCCCGCAACTTGAATTGTTTTAATCTTATTTAATAATTCGCTCAAAAGCATCAATAAATCCTCGCTCCGGTTGTTACAACTTGTGAACAGGTTAGCAGACAAGTCTTTTCGTTTTTTATTGGACTTCCCGGGACAATACTCTGCTCTATAACAACACCATTTCCAGAAATGCTGAAGTGAATTCCCATTTCGTTTAAAATCAGCAGAGCTTCTTTAATTGTCTTTCCTCTTAAATCTGGCATTAGAATCTGGTTGTTATCCGAAATAAAAATATTTTCACTTTCACTCAAACCTCTTGCTGACTCTATTTTATAATTGAGAGATTCTGATTTATGATCAAGCATTTCATTTTTAACAGTTTTAATATCGGTCTTTAAAACCGGCTGATGATCGTCAACTTTTTCAAGTGAAAGAATTCTGCTGACAATATCTTTAAAAACAGGAGCTGCTACCAAACCGCCGTAATATTTTCCCATTGGCTGATTTATTAATACATAACAAACGAGTTGTGGCTTATCAACAGGATAAAAACCGATAAATGAAGAGTAGTATTTATCATCTGAGTATTTACCGTTAACAATTATTTTCGAGGTCCCGGTTTTCCCTCCAATTGTCAGTGAGTCAATTTTAGCCATTTTACCTGTGCCATTCTCTACCACTCCCAGCAAAAGGCTTCTCATTCTTGCCGAAGTTTTTTCATCAATGACTCTTCTAACAATAACCGGTGAATATTCTTTAATTAAATTCCCGTTTTTATCAACCTGCTTTTTTATTATTTGCGGTTGGTACAAAAGTCCGCCATTCACCAGAGTGCAAAAAGCATTAGTAAGTTGCAATGGCGTGACGGAAATACCATAACCAAAAGACATGTAGGTTTTTGTAAGCTTGGACCATTCTCCAATATCACGCAATTTGCCGGTAACTTCGCCCGGTAATGGAATGGAAGTGTATGTACCAAATCCAAAACTTCTTACATACTCATAAAATTTTTCATCACTCATTCGCTGAATTAGTTTTGATATTCCAATGTTACTCGATTCTTCAATAATTCCTTTAACTGTCAGATACTCAAATTTGTGTGTGTCTCTTATAAAATTGTTTCTGAACTTGAATACACCGTTCTCAACATAAATGCGCTCACTTTCAACACAAGCATTTTCTTCAAGAAGAGAGGCTAATGTAATTGCCTTAAATGTTGAACCTGGTTCATATGAATCAGTAATTGCTCGGTTCTTTCTCTCAAAATCACTATACTCCCAGTAATTATTGGGATCGTAATCACTGATGTTAGCCAAAGCAAGAATTTCACCCGAGTTAGGATTCATAATTATGCATGTAGCAGATTCAGCGGAAGTTAATTCACGACTTTTCTTCAGCTCTTCTTCAGCTATAGCCTGAAAGCGCTTATCGATTGTAAGGTAAACATCATTTCCGGGAACGGGCGGTTTGGTCTGATCTTCAGAAATTGAAATTATATCTCCAATAGCATTTCGTTCCACCATACGAGAACCATCTTCACCTCTCAATACATCATCGAAACTTTTAGAAATACCATTCACGCCATTATATTCATCATTAACATAACCGAGTACATGTGAAGCTAGTGAACTGTACTGGAAAACGCTGGTTGGTTCTTCCACAAAAAAGAAAGCGGGATTTTTATATTCAAAAAGATCGACTGACTTTTCAAAAGGGACTTTTTTCTCTAAGCAAATAGTCTTTCCTTTGGTCTTAAGCAGACCTAAATAATAATCTTTGTTTTTACCAATCACCTTTGAAAATATTTTTGCAAGTTTTTGTTTCTCAGAATCTGGTAACATTCGCAAGTCAACATAAAAAGAGTAATCATTTCGGTTATAAACAAGCAATACATCGTTCCGGTCGTAGATAAAACCTCTGTCAGCCTTAATATTTTCCGTACTTGTACCCTGACGTTTTGCAAAGTAACTCAGCTCATCACCATCAATTACCTGAACAGTAATAAGTCTTATCACAAGTGCGACAAAAATCAGCACAACAAAAATTAAAATCAGTAGCACACGTGCATTACTCATTGGGATTTATAAGGCTCTTATTTAGTTTAACTAAATCCCCTTTATTCAGGGTAATTTTATCAATTGAATCTGAATCAGCTACAACTAATGCCAACTCATTTAGTGCATATTGTTTTATTACATCCTCGGCTGTCAGCATTTGATAATTTGCTGATAGATTAATCATTTGGGTTTTTTCGTTTTTAATCTGCTTTTCTAATTGGGCAAGTTCTCTTTGTAATTCTTCATACTTTAAGCGCAATCCTTGTGAAATCAGCAGAAGGATAGTAATAAGTACGAGTAAAGAACTTAGAACGACGATCAAAGGCTTAAAACTTTTTTTCATATTCTTTCTGCCACTCTTAATTTCGCGCTTCGAGCTCTCTTGTTATTTTGTATTTCAATTTCTGACGCTATTATCGGCTTCCTGGTTATTATTTTTAGTCGTTTAACTTTGCCACAAGTACAAATCGGTGCATCAGCAGGGCAAACACAGCTAAGGTTTTCATATTTAAAAAATTCTTTTACAATCCTGTCTTCCAGGGAGTGGTAACTAAGAACGACCAATCTTCCTCCCTTTTTTAATACCGGTATCGCATTTTCCAGAAAAGACTTTAAAACACCTAATTCATCATTAACGTAAATCCTT